>JAABUT010000335.1_pt1 | contig 82560 bp, 71 predicted proteins | sample 5559281 | NCBI WGS metagenome assembly JAABUT01 (sample SAMN10711880, study PRJNA513359) | rock metagenome | isolation source: Antarctica rocks | place: Antarctica: Victoria Land, Ricker Hills nord | collected 2016-01-04 | reverse complement strand
GAAAAGTGATCGGGGAGTTCGACGGCCGGATCAAGTATGGCTCCACCCAGGCCCTCAGCCTTGGTGCCACCGACGCTTTGATCGCCGAGAAGAGGCGAGCCGAAGCTCTTGAGCGGACCGGCTGGATCGTCGTTCGTTGGATGTGGAGCGACCTGCAGAGCCCCGCACTGATTCACCACCGACTTCTCCAAGCGTTCGACCGCAGTGCGCGACTCTCGCCTACTCGATGATCGAGCGTCCGCCCAGCGACGCTCCGCGCGGGTTGTGTCCGGTGCGCGGTGGTTGCAGTGCGCGCGGTTGCGCTGCGATGCGCGCGGTTGCAGTGCTGCGCACCGCGATGCGCTCAGCTGCGCTGGACCGAACCGTCGGACGCGTCCGCGGGGGTTTGTCCGGTGTGCGGTGGTTGCAGTGCGCGCGGTTGCGCTGCGGTGCGCGCGGTGCAGTGGGCTGCCCTACGCGTTGCGCGTGACCGACCCGTTGGACGCGTCCGCGCGGGTTGTGTCCGGTGTGCGGTGGTTGCAGTGCGCGCGGTTGCGCTGCGATGCGCGCGGTTGCGCACCGCGATGCGCGCGGTTGCGCTGCGATGCGCGCGGTTGCGCACCGCGATGCGCGCGGGGCTGCGGCCAGCGGTGCTGCAGCTGCGCTGGGGTCAGCGCAACCGACCGGGGTCAGATGCGACGGAACATCAAGGCGCGTTTTACTTCTTGGATCGCCTTGGTGACCTGGATGCCGCGGGGGCAGGCGTCGGTGCAGTTGAAGGTGGTACGACAGCGCCAGACCCCCTCCGAATCTGAGAGGATCTCCAGTCGCTCCTGTGCTGCCTGATCGCGGGAGTCGAAGATGAATCGGTGGGCGTTGACGATGGCGGCCGGGCCGACGTAGGCGTCCTCGGACCAGTACACCGGGCACGAGGTGGTGCAGCACGCGCAGAGGATGCACTTTGTGGTGTCGTCGAACCGCTCGCGGTCGGCCTGAGACTGGATCCACTCCCGGCTCGGCTCGTTGCCGTGGGTGATCATGAACGGCTTGACCGCGCGGAAGGCCTCGAAGAAAGGCTCCATATCGACGATCAAATCCTTCTCCAGCGGAAGGCCCTTGATCGGTTCGACGGTGATCTCGGCGTTCTTCGCCGTCACCACGTCCTTCACCAACACCTTGCAACCCAGCCGGTTTCGGCCGTTGATCCGCATCGCATCCGAACCACAGACGCCGTGCGCGCATGACCGCCGGAAGGTCAGGCTGCCGTCGATGTACCACTTGACGTAGTGCAACAGATTGAGCACCCGGTCGGTCGGCAGCGCGGGAATCCGGTACGACTCATTGTGCGGCGCGTCGTCGAGTTCAGGGTTGTAGCGCTGGATGTGCAGTGTCACCATGATCGCGCCGTCGGGCACGGGTGGCAGTGCCCCGGGGTGGCCCGCTTCTGGAGCGATGCCGGTGTCGCCGATGGTGGTGGTCATCAGTACTTGCGCTCCATCGGCTGGTATCGGGTCATCACGACAGGCTTGTAGTCGAGCCGGATGTCGCTGCCTTCCAGGCCGTCCGCGGCAGAGGGCATCTTGTAGGCCATGGTGTGTCGCATCCAGTTCGCATCGTCCCGGTTCGGATAGTCCTCGCGCGCGTGACCGCCGCGGGATTCCGTGCGGGTCAGGGCGCCGACCACCATGACTTCGGCCAGGTCCAGCAAGAAGCCAAGTTCGACGGCCTCCAGCAGATCGGTGTTGTACCGCTTGCCCTTGTCCTGCACGGAAACCTGCTTGTACCGCTCCTTCAAGCCCTGCACGTCGGTCAGCGCAGTCTTGAGCGTCTTCTCGGTCCGGTACACGGCGGCATTGGCATCCATCGTGGCCTGCAAGGCAATTCGAATATCAGCCACTCGCTCGAATCCGGTGGAATCGAGTAGCGAAGAAACCATGTGCTCGACGAACAGCGACGGGGACGTCGTTTCCTCCAGCGCGTCGTGCACGAAGTCGGTGGAATTGGCGTATTCGGCGGCGGCAATACCCGCGCGCTTTCCGAAGACATTGATATCGAGCAGCGAATTGGTGCCGAGACGATTCGACCCGTGCACCGAGACGCAGGCGCATTCTCCGGCCGCATACATCCCGGGCACCACGTTGACGTTGTCCCGCAACACCTCACCGCGAACATTGGTGGGAATGCCGCCCATCGCGTAGTGCGCAGTCGGGAAGACCGGCACCGGCTCGGTCACCGGGTCCACGCCGAGATAGGTGCGGGCGAACTCGGTGATGTCGGGAAGCTTGGTCTCCAGCACCTCCGCGCCCAGGTGCGTGCAGTCCAGCAACACGTAGTCCTTGTTCGGGCCGGCGCCGCGGCCCTCGAGCACCTCCATCACCATGGAGCGAGCCACGATGTCGCGGGGCGCCAGGTCCTTGATAGTGGGCGCGTACCGCTCCATGAACCGTTCGCCCGAGGCGTTGCGCAAGATGGCGCCCTCGCCGCGCGCGCCCTCGGTCAACAGAATGCCAAGGCCCGCCAGCCCGGTCGGGTGGAACTGGTAGAACTCCATGTCCTCCAGCGGCAGCCCCTTGCGCAGCACCACGCCCATTCCGTCACCGGTCAACGTGTGCGCATTCGACGTCGTCTTGAAGACCTTGCCGGCACCGCCGGTGGCGAACACCACGGACTTCGCGTGAAAGACGTGAATCTCTCCGGTCGCCAATTCGTAGGCCACCGCGCCGGTGCAGATCGGACCGTTCTCGCCCTGGGTGAGCAGAACGTCCAACACGTAGAACTCGTTGAAGAACTCCACACCCTGCTTGACGCAATTCTGGTACAGCGTCTGCAGAATCATGTGGCCGGTGCGGTCGGCGGCATAACAGGCCCGGCGCACGGCGGCTTCGCCGTGGTTCCGGGTATGGCCGCCGAAGCGGCGCTGGTCGATTCGGCCTTCGGGCGTGCGATTGAAGGGTAGGCCCATCTTTTCCAGATCCAGCACCGCGTCGATGGCTTCCTTGCACATGATCTCGGCGGCGTCCTGGTCGACGAGGTAGTCGCCGCCCTTGACGGTGTCGAAGGTGTGCCATTCCCAGTTGTCGTCCTCGACGTTGGCCAGCGCAGCGCACATTCCGCCCTGGGCCGCGCCGGTGTGCGACCGGGTGGGGTACAGCTTGGTCAGCACGGCGGTACGGGCGCGCTGGGTCGATTCGATGGCCGCTCGCATCCCGGCGCCGCCCGCACCGACGATGACAACGTCATAGCGATGGAATTGCATGATGCTCCGTATTCACTTGGCCATGCTGGGATCGAACGTGAAGATGACGAACGTGCCGACGCCCAGCGTGAGGAGTACCGAGGCAGCCAGCAGGATGCTCAGCCAGAATCTGGTGCCGTCCTTACGGGAATAGTCGTTGATGATGGTCCGGAGCCCGTTCGCACCGTGGATCTCGGCCAACCAGAGCATTGTCAGATCCCAGATCTGCCAGAAGGGTGACGCCCACCGGCCGGCGACGAACGCCCAGTTGATGCGGTGCACACCGCTGTCCAACACGTTCATGATCAGCAGGTGGCCGAGCACCAGAACGACCAGCACGATGCCGGACAGGCGCATGAAGAGCCAGGAGTACATCTCGAAGTTGGACCGGCGCGCGGCAACCCGCTTCTTCGGCGCCCGGGGGGCCTCGATGCCGCGGGTGGCCGGCGGGTCATAAGCGGCGGTCATGACGCGTCCCCCAGCATCTTGCGGACCGTGAACTCGAGCATGAAGTAGACCGTCGGGATCATCACGACGATCCACGTTCCGACCACGATCCAGAGCATCTTTCGTTGGTGTCGGGCGCCCCGCGCCCAGAAGTCGATCAACATCACCCGGATACCGTTGAGGGAGTGGTACAGCACCGCTCCGACGAGGCCGACCTCCATCAGGTTGACCAGCGGGTTCTTGTAGGTCTCGATGATCTTGTTGTAGGACTCGGGGGACACGCGGACCAACGCGGTGTCGAGCACGTGTGCGAACAGGAAGAAAAACGTCAGGACGCCGGTGACGCGGTGCGCGACCCAGGACCACATGCCTTCGGCGCCCTTGTAGAGGGAGCCTCGGCGTGGTTTCGGGACGCCACTTCCCCCTGGCCGGAGGACGGTGGATGAGGACATGGTTGTTGAGACCTCCGAAAGATGTCCGCCGAGAGGGTCCGGCGCCTGGAACTCGCCGTCGCCGTCGACGGCAGCGTCGGGTAAAGGATGTTCAGCGGCTCCAGCGATGCTAACCCCGGCCTTACACGGCCCGCGACCTTGCGTCATGTGACGCTGTTGACACACAGGGTTCATCCGAGCGAGGTATACCAAGGTTTGGAGAGCGCCGACTAGGTGAGTCGGCCGGTCCGGTCGCCAGGGCTGCGCCGGACGGGTCACCGCCACGGGCGCCTTTTCGTAGAGGATTTACGGTCGGTCGGGGCATTCGAGCACGATTCGGTCACGGAGCGGCGCTGGGTCTGTCTGCGGTGGGCAGCGTGGCGGTAGCGTCCGAGCGGTATTGGCTCGTCGGGGCAAGTTCGCTCGATGCAGCGCGCCCTCGACCGAGGGCGGGCCGGACAGGGAAAAGGGAGAACACGTGCTGCGCGTACGTAGCTTGACAGTGATTGCCGGGGTCGCCACAGCGGCTCTCGTGCTGACCGCCTGTGGCTCCAAGAGCACCCCCGCCGGTGGCGCAGGGACGAGTTCAGCCGCCACCTCCTCCGCCGCCGCGACTTCCGGTTCGATGACCTCTGGCGCGAAGACCTCCAGTGCCATGACGTCCAGTGCGATGACCTCTGGCGCGAAGACCTCCAGTGCCATGACGTCCGGTGCGATGACCTCTGGCGCGAAGACCTCCAGTGCCATGACGTCCGGTGCGATGACCTCTGACGCGATGACCTCCAGTGCCATGACGTCGGGTGCGATGACGTCGGGTGCGATGACGTCGGGGCCTGCTGCGTCTACGTTCACCGGCGATCCCAGCAAGGTCAGTGTCGGCCTGGCGTACGACCTGGGCGGTCGGGGCGATCAGTCGTTCAACGATGCGGCCGCGCGCGGTCTCGACAAGGCCAAGAATGCGGGAGTCAAGGTCGCCGGCGAGTTGGAGGCGACGTCCGGGGAACCGGATTCTGCGAAGGTAGATCGGCTGAACCAGCTGGTCGACGACGGTGCCACCGACATCGTCGCGGTTGGGTTCGCCTACGCAGGACCGCTGGGAACGGTCGCCAAGGCGAACCCGAAGGTTCACTTCGCGATCATCGACGACTTCACCCCGGGCACCGATACCGGACCGAACATCGCCAACCTGACGTTCGCCGAGGAGCAAGGGTCCTACCTGGTCGGCGCCGCTGCTGCACTGAAGTCGAAGAGCGGCCACATCGGCTTCATCGGCGGCGTGAACACGCCGCTGATCCAGAAGTTCCAGGCGGGCTTCGATGCCGGCGCCAAGGCGACGAAGGCCAGCATCAAGATCGACGACAAGTACATCACCGAGCCGCCGGACTTCGGTGGATTCAATGCGCCTGACAAGGGTCAGACGATCGCCAAGGGCATGTACGACGGTGGGGCAGATGTGGTGTACGCAGCCGCGGGTGGTTCCGGAGCCGGTGTCTTCAAGGCCGCGAAGGCCGCCGGGAAGCTCGGCATCGGCGTCGATTCCGATCAGTACAACCTGCCCTCGCTCGCCGACGTCAAGTCCGTGATCCTGACGTCGATGATCAAGAAGGTCGACGTCGCGGTCTTTGACTTCATCGCCAGTGGCGTGAACGGCAAGCCGTTGACCGGTCAGCACATCTACGACCTCAAGGCCGGCGGCGTCGACTTCTCGACCTCCGGTGGGCAGGTCGACAGCATCAAGCCGAAGCTGGACGAACTGAAGGCGGACATCATCAGCGGCAAGATCAAGGTTCCGACCAAGGTCGGCTGATCTCGACGTTCTAGGGTCCGGGCTTCGGCAGGTTCGTCAACTGCCGGAGCCCGGGCCCTTTGCGATTTCCGGCAGTTCCAGCCGGCCTGCGCCGTGTCGCGCGGATCGGTGTCCGGGCAGGGCAGAATCGACGGATCTCTCCCACGCCAGAGCCTCGTCGAAGGGGACCGATGTTCAGTCAGCAGGCGTCTTCCGCACTCCCGGCCGCTGCCGCCCCACCTGCGGTCCAATTGACCGGAATCACCAAGCGATTTCCCGGTGTGATCGCGAACTCGGACATCAACATCACCGTGCGCCGGGGGACCGTCCACGCACTGGTCGGCGAGAACGGCGCCGGTAAGTCGACTCTGATGAAAACCCTCTACGGGATGCATCGGCCCGAGGAAGGCACCATCGCCGTGGACGGGCGCACGCTCGCCTTCTCCTCGCCTGCCGATGCAATTGCCGCCGGAATCGGCATGGTGCATCAACACTTCATGCTCGCCGACAATCTGACGGTCTGGGAGAACGTGGTTCTCGGCGCCGAACCGGTGTCCGGTGGGCGGCTGGACGCCAAGGGTGCCAGAAGCCGCATTCGCGAGATCGCCGAGAGGTACGGGTTGGGCGTGGATCCCGACGAGTTGGTCGAGACGCTCGGAGTGGGCGCTCGACAACGGGTGGAGATCATCAAGGTGCTGTACCGCGGTGCCAAAATTCTGATTCTCGACGAGCCGACCGCCGTGTTGGTTCCACAGGAAGTGGACGAACTGTTCGGCAATCTCCGGGAATTGAAGGCAGAGGGCCTGACCATCATCTTCATCTCGCACAAGTTGGACGAGGTGCGGGCCATCGCCGACGAGATCACCGTTATCCGGCGCGGGACGACAGTGGGAACGGCGGATCCGCGAACAGTGACGAACCGGGAACTCGCCGAAATGATGGTTGGCTCGGCTCTGCCCGTTCCCGAGCTTCGGGAATCGACGGTGACCGACCGGGTCGTTCTGCAACTGACCGGGGTGAACCTCGTCGGTTCGGACGGGCGCCCCCTGCTCACCGACATCAACCTCACCATCCACGCCGGCGAGGTGGTGGGCATCGCCGGCGTCGAGGGAAACGGGCAGGCCGAGCTGGTCGACACCATCATGGGAATTCGGCACGCTTCGGCCGGTCGGATCGAGTTGGCCGGCCGCGATCTGACCGGCACGAACACCAACAGGCGTCGCGAAGCCGGAATCGGTTTCATTCCGGAAGATCGTCACCGGCAAGGACTCATTCTGGATGCCAGTCTTTGGGAGAACAGAATTCTCGGCCATCAGACGCGCAAGCCGTCGTCTTCCGGAATGTTCCTGAACCGCTCGCAGGCCAGGGCCGACACCCGGCGCATCGTGGAAAAATTCGATGTCCGAACGCCCGGGATCGAGGTGAAGGCGACGTCGCTGTCCGGCGGCAATCAACAGAAACTGATCGTGGGTCGGGAGATGAGCGAAGAACCGGTCCTGCTGATCGCCGCACACCCCACCAGGGGTGTCGACGTTGGCGCGCAGGGCGCAATCTGGGAACACCTGCGCACCGCTCGCGCCGCCGGGCTGGCCGTTTTGCTGATCTCGGCCGATCTGGAGGAGCTGATCGGCATGTCGGACACCCTGACCGTCATCCTGCGCGGGCGGGTGGGCGGCCGACTCGACCCTCGAACGGTTACTCCTGACGAGCTCGGCATCGCGATGACCGGCGCCGAGAACGGAAAGGTGGCCTGATGGGCAAGTTCTCGATTCGCCGCCTACTGCTCGGTGCGGCCGCTCCGGTCGGGGCGCTGTTGTTTGCGCTGGTGATCACGAGCGTCGTCCTGCTGGTGACCGGCCATTCACCGCCGCAGGCCTACAGCGCCATGATCCACGCCTTCGACAAGGTCAGGGTCATCATCGGTGCCGTCAACCAGGCCGGCACCTACTATCTGGCCGCGGTAGCAGTCGCGGTCGGTTTCAAGATGAATTTGTTCAACATCGGTGTCGATGGCCAATATCGTTTGGCGGCAATGCTTTCCGCCGCGGTTGCGGGTGCCGGTTTCATGTCGTCGCTGCCGGGATTTCTGCGCATTCTCATCACGATTGTGGTCGCCATGGTCGTCGGCGCAGCGTGGGCCGGAGTGGCGGCGCTGCTCAAGGTCACTCGCGGGGTGTCCGAGGTGATCAGCACGATCATGCTCAACGCCATTGCCACCTTCATCATCGCGTATCTGCTCAATCCGGCCCGGCTGGCGGTGGCCCAGGGCAACAACGTGGGGACCAAACAGATCACCGCCGGCGGGCAGGTCTCAACGATCGCGGTGACCGGTTCCACCACACCGATCTACACCCTGGTCCTGCTGTCATTGCTGGTCGGGATCCTGTACGCACTGATACTTTCTCGGACCGTGTTCGGGTTCTCGATTCGAGCGACCGGGCTCAGCGAATCAGCGGCGGTGGCCAGCGGAATCAACGTGAAGCAGATGGTGGTGGCGGCCATGCTCATCTCGGGAGCCGTCGCCGGTCTGGTCGGCATGCCGGAGTTGCTCAACGGAACCAGTGGTTCGTATTCGCTGAATTTCCCGACCGGAATCGGCTTCACCGGCATCGCCGTCGCCCTGCTCGGCCGAAATCATCCGCTGGGCATGGCATTCGCTGCCTTGCTCTGGTCAGCGCTGGATTCGTCGTCGAATGCGCTGCAAGGCGTGCAGGTACCCAGGGAACTGGTCACGATCATGCAGGGGGTCATCGTGCTGAGCGTGGTGGTCGCCTACGAATTGGTCCGGCGGTATCGAATCGTGCTGGAGCAGAAGGACGTCGCTCGGGCGTTGTCGGCGGCTCCGGCCACCCATGCCGGAATGGAGCTGGCGTCATGACGACCGCTCTGGAGATTCCGGTCACTCCACCCAGCCGTTCCCCGCGACCGTCGTTGCGACCTGGTCCGGCCGGCTGGATCGGGGTGGTGCTCGCAGGGTTGCTGCTCGTTTCGATCGTCCGAGTCTGGACCGGCGCCGACAATCTCACCAGCGCCGGCGCTGTTCAATCGGCGCTGACGGCCGCGGTGCCGATCGCGCTGGCCGGCCTCTCCGGGCTCTGGTCCGAACGGGCTGGTGTGGCCAACATCGGCATCGAGGGGATGATGGTCCTCGGCACCTTCGGGTGCGGCTGGATCGGTTATCAGTACGGGCCCTGGGCCGGGGTGCTGGCCGGCATCCTGTGCGGAGCCCTCGGCGGCCTCCTGCACGCGCTCGCGACCGTCACCTTCGGAGTCGATCACATCATCTCAGGTGTCGCGATCAACATCGTGGCGCCGGGAATCACGTTGTTCCTGGCCCGTCTGTTGTTCACCAACGCGCCGGGTGGCGGACAGAAGCAATCACCGCCGGTCAACGACGTCACCCGAATCACGATTCCGGGCCTGACGGACTGGTTGGATTCCCTGGAGAAGAAAGAAATTTTCTTCATCTCAGATCTGGCCGGAATTCTGCGTGGCCTCACCAGCGGGCTGTCGACCTTGACGATCCTGGCCGCGCTGTTGATCGTCGGATCTGGATTCGTGTTGTGGCGCACCAGATTTGGTCTTCGGCTCCGCTCGGTCGGCGAGGCGCCGCATGCCGCTGAGTCGCTCGGCGTCAACGTGTACCGGTACAAATACGCAGCCACGGTCATTTCGGGCGGACTGGCCGGACTGGCCGGTTCGTTCCTCGTGGTCGGCCTCAAGTTCCAGGACGGCCAGACCGGCGGTCGAGGATTCATCGGTCTTGCCTCGATGATCTTCGGCAACTGGCGCCCCGGTGGAATGGCAATGGGTGCGGTGCTTTTCGGCTATACCGACGGGGTCCAGCAGTACGACGCCTCGTCGCTGGCCATGCACGCCTTTTTGATCCTGCTGGCGATTGTGTTGTTGCTCGTGGCGGTGCTGCAGTTCCGCAACGGGCACCGGGTGGTCGCCGCCGTTGCGCTGGTGATTGCTGTGCTTTCGGCCTGGTGGTTCTTCGAGACCGATACCCTCCCGGACCAGTTGGTGAAAGCCGCACCGTATGCGATCACTTTGTTGGTCATGGGTCTGGCCTCGCAGAAGCTACGCATGCCCAAGGCCGACGGACTTGTCTATCGCAAGGGGGAGAGCTGATGGATTTCGACTGGGAGGCATTGCGGGCGTTGGCCGTCGAGACCGCACAGCAGGCCCATTGCCCTTATTCCGGTCTGCAGGTCGGTGCTGCGGCGGTGGTCGACGACGGCCGCATCATCACCGGTTGCAATGTCGAGAACGCCTCCTACGGATTGGGGCTGTGCGCCGAATGCACGCTGGTCGGCCAACTGCGCCTGTCCGGCGGCGGTCGACTGGTGGCGCTGGCCTGTCGGTCGGGTGTGGGGGACCTGTTGATGCCGTGTGGCCGGTGCCGGCAGGTGATCTACGAGTTCGGTGGCCCAGAACTGTTGGTGGACACCCCCTCCGGCATCCAGCCGATGTCCTGGGTGCTGCCGGATGCCTTCGGGCCAGAGCACCTGCCGGTGTAACGCCTGCCCTTTCGTCCGTCGATTGGTTCTACCTCTGAGGAGTTTCGTGGCCGGTTCGGGATTCGCCGCCGTTGATGTCATCGCAGCCAAACGCGATCGGGCCGTTTTGACGGATGCGCAGATCGACTGGACCATTGCCGCCTACACCGCACGCGGGTTCGCCGAGGAGCAGATGTCGGCGCTGTTGATGGCGATCCTGCTGAACGGCATGACGCCGGGCGAGATCGCCAGGTGGACAGCGGCGATGATCGGCTCCGGGATCCGAATGGATCTGTCCGGCGTCGGCCGCCCCACCGTGGACAAGCACTCGACCGGCGGGGTGGGGGACAAGATCTCACTACCGTTGGCGCCGCTGGTCGCCGCCTGCGGCGCGGCGGTTCCGCAGCTGTCGGGACGCGGGCTCGGTCATACCGGCGGCACCCTGGACAAGATGGAGTCGATTCCCGGCTGGACCGCCGTACTGCCGCCGGATGCGATGATTCGCCAGCTGTCGGAGGTCGGTGCCGTGATCTGCGCAGCCTCCGCAGATCTCGCACCCGCTGACCGCAAGCTCTATGCGCTGCGCGACGTCACCGCCACGGTCGAATCGATTCCGATGATCGCTGCCTCCATCATGAGCAAGAAGATTGCCGAGGGCACCGACGCGTTGGTGCTGGATGTGAAGGTCGGATCGGGCGCGTTCATGAAATCGATAGATCGGGCAGCCGAATTGGCGCGGACGATGGTGGAACTCGGGAACGCCCACGGCGTTCGGGTGTCCGCGCTGCTGACGAACATGTCGGTGCCGCTGGGGGTGGCGGTCGGCAACGCTATGGAGGTGGCCGAATCGGTGGAGGTTCTCGCGGGCGGTGGACCGGCCGACGTGGTAGAACTGACGCTGGCCCTGGCCGGAGAGATGGTCGCGCTGGCCGGTTTGGACGTAGATCCGGCGCGGGTGTTGGCCTCCGGCGCCGCGATGGACAGCTGGCGGGCGATGGTTGCTGCGCAGGGCGGGAATCCGGACGCAGCCCTGCCGGCCCCCCGCGAGCGGCAGATTGTGGTCGCGGAACGGGCCGGCGTGGTCTCCGAGCTCGACGCGTTGAAGGTCGGCGTCGCGTCGTGGCGGCTGGGCGCCGGCAGAGCACGCAAGGAGGACCAGGTCCAGGCCGCAGCCGGCATCCTCTGTCTGGCCAAACCGGGTGACGCCGTCGCCGTCGGGCAGCCGATCTTCGAACTTCACACCGACACGCCGGAACGATTCGCCGACGCACTGGCAGATCTGGCTGGCGCCCTCGCAATTTCGGTGGCAGGGGACACGGTCGGGCGACCCGATCTGATCATCGACCGCATTGGGGCCTGATCCGAGCAGCAGGCTGGTCGATGCCGTGTGGGTGGGATGCTGTGCGTTGCGGACAGATGCTGCGCGTTGAATGCACGGACGGCCCCCGAACCGTCGCCGACTGCACCACCACGTCCGGCAATCGCCCGTTCGATCAGCGCAACGCGCTTCGAAGATAGGTGCGCACCGCCAGGGGCACGAATACGACGAGCAGGACAACCACCCAGATCAAGGTGTAGGTGATGGGATGCTGGAGCGGCCAGACGTCCGGCACCACCAGGGCCGGCGCGGTGTTCCCGAACAGGTTCCGAACTGCCTGCGCTATTGCGGAGACGGGATTCCAGTTGGCAATCGCCTTCAGTACGGTGGGAAAGTGATCCGTAGGGACGAAGGTGTTCGCGATGAATGTCAGCGGGAAGATCACGATGAAGCTGGCGTTGTTGAACACTTCCGGTGTCCGCACCAGCAAACCGATGATGGCCATCAGCCAGGACATCGCGAAGGCGAACAACAGCAGCAACAGAATTCCCAGAAGCGCCTCGAAGAATGACGACCTTATGCGCCAACCCACCAACAGGCCGGTGATCGACATGACGACAACCGTGACGATGTTCAGTCCTATGTCCGCCACCGTGCGGCCCACCAATACCGCCGACCGAGCCATCGGAAGGGACCGAAATCGGTCGATGAGGCCCTTCTGCAGGTCGTCGGCCAGGCTGGAGCCGGTGATGGTGCTGCCGAAGATCACCGTTTGCACGAAGATGCCGGGTAGCAGGAATTCGGCATAGCTGATCCCCGGGATAGGAATGGCGCTGCCGAAGACATAGACGAACAGCAACACGAACATGATGGGCGAGAGAGTGGCGAAAACAATCAGATCAGGTACCCGCTTCACCTTGATCAGATTGCGTTTGGTAATGGTGATACCGTCCGAAATGCCATCGGCAAAGGCGCTCATCGGGTGACCTCCTGCTTCTTCTTCGTCTTGTTCTTGTTGTCGACGACCTCCGCTTCGGCCCCGTGACCGGTGAGCGTGAGGAAGACGTCGTCGAGGTCAGGGCGCCGAAGCCCGACATCGGTCAACTCGATTCCGCTGCCCCGCCAGAGCTCCAGTGCCGACGCCAGGTCGTCTGCGCCTCGACTGACGGGAAGGCTGACCGACCGAGCCTGCTCGTCGACTGTGGGGGCGTCGATGGCCAGAGGTGCAAGGATCTCGGCCAGAGCCGGGAGGTCGGCGGTGTCGGCCACCACGAACTCGAGCCGCTGGCCGCCGACCTGATTCTTGAGCTGGTCCCCGGTGCCTCTGGCGATCACCGTGCCGTGATCGATGACGACCATCTGGTGCGCCAACCGGTCCGCCTCTTCCAGGTACTGGGTGGTCAGCAGAATGGTGGTTCCATCGCTGACGAGGTCGGCGATGAAGTCCCACATGCCCTGGCGGCTGCGCGGATCCAGACCGGTGGTCGGCTCGTCCAGGAACAGCACTCGTGGACGGGCGATCAGGGACGCCGCGATATCCAGGCGCCGGCGCATGCCTCCGGAATAGGTCTTGGCCGGTCGTCGAGCGGCGTCGGCCAGCCCGAAGCGTTCCAGCAGGTCCGCGGACCGAAGTCGGGACTCCTTCTTGCCGAGGTGGTAGAGCCGACCGACCATCTCCAGGTTCTCGAACCCGGTCAGATACTCGTCGACCGCCGCGTACTGGCCGGTCAGGCCGATGATGGCGCGCACCTGGTCGGCGTCGGCCACCACGTCGAGCCCGGCGACCTCGGCCCGGCCGGCGTCGGCCGTGAGCAGCGTGGTGAGAATGCGCACCACCGTCGTCTTGCCTGCGCCGTTGGGTCCGAGCAAACCGAGCACGGTGCCCTCCGCCACTGTCAGGTCGACACCGCCGAGTGCGGTGGTGTCCCCGAACTTCTTGACCAGCCCCTGCACCACGATCAGATCCGCCATGTACGGGACTGTAGGACAGCTCACCGACAATCGGCTCTACTTTTTCAGGCCCAGCTCACGGGCAGTCGGTTCCGACGGTCGGTTTCGGTGCCGAGTGGGGCGCGATCGAACAGGTCAGCGGCGGCGAGAAGACCAGGGAAGGCGGTCGACATCAGGGCTCGAGTGCAGTCCCGAGGTCGGGAACTGCTGGTCGAACAACTGGGCCGCTCTGGCCGCCGCGGAACTGGATCGCCGCCGGCGCCCTCTCGATCAACGGTGCGGCCGGCAACGTCGGCGCGGTGTCAGGCCGGTTCGTCCGGAATGCTCGCTCGCATCCGGCCATCGACTGATCGGCCGCGAGCAATCCGCGGTTCGCCGTGGGTTCGCCGCAGTGACGCCCACCCCGGGTAACGTCGGCAGATGCCCGTGAACCCGACTGCCTTGACTGCAGACAGCATCCGATCCGCACCAAAGGTTCTGCTGCACGACCACTTGGACGGCGGCGTTCGGCCGGCAACGCTGATCGAGCTGGCCCAGCAGACGGGCTACGGCCTGCTGCCCAGTACGGACCCGGTCGAGTTGGCCCGCTGGTTCTCCGAATCCGCGTATTCCGGGTCGTTGGAGCGGTACCTCGAGACGTTCTTGCACACCGTCGGCGTGATGCAGAGTCGGGAAGCATTGATTCGGGTCGCCTCGGAATGCGTGCAGGATCTGGCGGCCGACGGCGTGGTGTACGCCGAAGTTCGATTTGCGCCCGAACTGCACGTCGAACAGAGCCTGGACCTCGACGAGGTGGTGCAGGCGGTCCTCGACGGCTTCGCTGCCGGCACGCAGGCTGCCGCGGCCGCCGGCCACATGATCCGGGTACGGGCGCTGCTGACTGCCATGCGTCACGCGGCTCGGTCGAGCGAGATCGCGGCCCTCGCGGTCAAGTATCGCGAGAACGAGGTGGCCGGCTTCGACATCGCCGGCGCGGAGGCGGGATTCCCGCCCACTCGACATTTGGACGCTTTCGAATATCTTCGCCGGGAGAATGCGCATTTCACCATTCATGCGGGCGAGGGCTTCGGGCTTCCGTCGATCTGGGAGGCGTTGCAGTGGTGCGGCGCCGATCGGTTGGGCCACGGGGTGCGCATCATCGACGACATCAGCCTGGCAGCAGACGGAACTCCGCAACTGGGTCGACTGGCGGCCTACGTGCGCGACAAACGAATTCCGTTGGAGATGGCGCCTACCTCCAATGTTCAGACCGGCGCCGCCGAGTCGATCGCCAAGCATCCCATCGGCCTGTTGACCGAGCTCCGCTTCCGGGTGACGGTGAACACCGACAACCGATTGATGAGCGGTTGCACGATGACGAGCGAAATGACCGGCCTGGCAGAAGCTTTCGGGTACGGCTGGGACGATTTGCGGTGGTTCACCCTCAACGCCATGAAGTCGGCATTCTTGCCCTTCGACGAGCGGCTGGCGATCATCGACGACATCATCAAACCCGGGTACGACTCCCTTTCCGGCTGACGAAGTCGTCGGGAGCAAAATAATCGAGAACGCGATCTGTGTAACCCGGATTCGAGGTGGTGCGATACGAGCTCGATCTCGCCACTCGAAGCCGCAGTGAACTGGTTCGCGGCGCTCGGCACGATGACTGCTATCGAACCTCAGGCGTCCTGGTCGTCCCATTCGAGCGTGGTGGCGAAACGATCGACCAGGATCGACCAGGCCGCCACTTCGTCGTCGAACGGCGGGGCGGGCGCCATCCGGTCGGCGTCCGGTTTCACGATGGAACTGACCAGACTGGCCAGCGGAGTGGCGGTCGAGAGCGCGTCCTGGGTTTCTTCGTCCTTGCGTGCGGCGGCAGCATCGGTCAGCAGTTCCACGGCCAGATCGAGCCGCTTCCGATTGACGGCGGAGGGACCTTTGAGCATCGCGTCGTCGAGACCGTCGAGGTTGTAGGTGTTCTCGGCCCCAGCCACGACGACGGCATCACCCGCTTCGATCGCATTCCGTACTTCCGGCCAGACAGCGAGGGAAGCCAGCTTGTGATCGGCGTCGGGCGCCGTCAGATAATTCTCGAGTTTCTCGTCCGAGGAAAAGACCTTGATGCGATTGGCCTTCGACAGAAACACTGGTTCGTCCTCGAGATAGCACCGCAGCGTCCAGCCCGTGCGGCCGCCGACTGTGATCTCCACACAATCGATGCCGATCTCGTCCCAGAATGCGAGCTCCGGATCCCGCTCGCCTTCCTCCAACTCGGGAACGATGTCGTCCTCGTCCTCGACGACCGCGTTCGTCGCGACCGCTTCGGCCTCGGCGGTCTCCAGGGTGGCGGCGTCGACGTCCGGCGTCTTGACCACGCCGTCGAGCGCCTCGATCACTTCATCCCAACGGGCAACCACCACCGCGCCGATTCCGTTCCAGAGCTTCTCACCCTGCCTGCCGGTGAAGGCCTGCTCGCCCGCCGAAAGCAGCGCAAAACCGTCGGCCGCGCCGAGAACCTCCTCGATCGCGGGGAGATCACAGACTTCCGCGAGCGAGTGAAGAATCGCGACCGTGTCGGACAATTCGGCGAGCGTCCAGATGTCAGGCGTCTCCGCGACGAGTTCGGGCACGCCGATGATGTCGAACCGATGGTCGTCGTCAGGCACCAGCTCGTCGGTCATGGCCTTGACGGCGGACGCCCACTCGGGGTGGTCGACCAAATCGTGCTCGTCGCTACTCCGGATGAAGGCGGCGAGATGAGCCGGAGTCGGGAACACGTAAAGATTCTCGTCATGCCCCAGGAATGCCTCCCATTCCTCGCCCTCTTCGCGCCAGCGGGGCGCCCACAGCGTCAGGCCGTTACCGGCCGTCAATCCGAGTTGGATCGGGATGATTTCGGCTGCCATGGGGCGTCCTTTCGAGAAAGCTTCGCTGTCAACTGCTGTTGCCCCACCGGAGCGGTTCGCCGGGCCAGCCTATCGGTCCTTGGCGACCGACCGTGTGCACGTCCTGCACCCGCCAGTGCCGCCGCTTTGGACCCTGCCGGACCGGCACGAGCCACCGTAGGGACGGAAGTTGGCTGCTCTGGTACGGGAGGAAACGGAACAGCGCAACATGTCCCGTCTGGCTCGTTGATCGAGGCTCGTCGACTCAGGCACGCGCCCGAGAGCAGAGGGCGCAGAGCCGCGGAACGAGCCGGGCGGCGACGGCGGGGCCGGATCAGAGAGTGCAGACAGCGGCTTCCAGGACGTCGAGGCCTTCGGAAAGAAGCTGTTCGCCGATCACCAGCGGCGGCAGCAGGCGGATGACGTTGCCGTACGTGCCACAGGTCAGGATGACGACACCCTGGGCGTGGCAGGCCCGGGCGACGGCGCCCGCGGCGGCGGCATCGGGTTCGGTGGACCCGGCGATGGTGAACTCGAGAGCGATCATGCCGCCCCGTCCGCGAACTTCCCCGATTCGGCCGGTCTTGGTGGCCAGCGCTCGCATCCGGGGCATCGTCAGCGCTTCGATCCGGCGCGCGGCCGCGTTGAGGTCGAGTTCCTCCATGGTGGCGATGGACGCGAGCGCGGCCGCGCAGGCGATCGGATTACCGCCGTAGGTACCTCCCAGCCCGCCCGGGTGCACCGCGTCCATCAGCTCGGCCCGGCCGGTGACGGCGGCCAGTGGCAACCCGCCGGCCACCCCCTTCGCGATCGTGACGAGATCCGGGACGACGCCCTCGTGGTCGCTGGCGAACCAGGAGCCGGTGCGGCACAGTCCCGACTGGATCTCGTCTGCGATGAAGACGACGCCGTTCTGGGTGCACCATTCCGAGAGGGCCGGCAGGAAGCCATCGGCGGGGACGATGAAACCGCCTTCGCCCTGAATGGGTTCGATCAGCACGGCGGCCACCTCATCGGCGCCGATCTGCTTTTCGATCATCAAGATTGCGCGCGCCGCCGCGTCTTTGCCGGTCATTCCCTCGGCATCGCGGAAGGGATAGGACATCGGCATTCGGTAGATCTCACCGGCGAAGGGGCCGAAGCCCTTTTTGTACGGCATCGCCTTGGCCGTCAGTGCCATGGTCAGATTGGTACGCCCGTGATAGGCGTGATCGAAGACGACCACGGCCGTGCGACGGGTCGCGATGCGAGCGATCTTGATGGAATTTTCCACCGCCTCCGATCCGGAATTGAACAATGCGGTGCGTTTGGCGTGGCGCCCCGGCGTCAGCTCGTTCAGCTTTTCCGCGACTGCGACATATCCCTCGTATGGCGTGACCATGAAACAGGTGTGGGTGAAGTGTTCCACGGCTTCCCGAACCGCGTCGACGACGCGCGGCGCACTGTTTCCCACCGAGATTACCGCGATACCGGAGCCGAGATCGATCAGCGAATTTCCGTCGACGTCCACGATCACCCCCCCTCCCGCATCCGCGGTGTAGACCGGCAGCGTCGAAGCAACACCGCTGGCGACTGCAGCCTGCCGGCGAGCATGCAGGGCAATTGATTTCGGACCCGGGATCGTGGTGACCAAACGCCGTTCCTGAGGGAGGTCGGTGCGATGTGCGGGAGGTCCGGTAACTCGCATCAGCCCTGCTCCTCTGTTCTGATTGCCGACATGACGTGCTTGATACCCGTGTAATCCTCGAGGCTGTACAACGAGAGGTCCTTTCCGTACCCGGAATGGCCGAAGCCGCCGTGTGGCATTTCCGCAACCAAGGGAATATGGGTATTGATCCATACACAGCCGAAGTTCAATGCGGCCGACATTCGCATGGCTCTACTGTGGTCAGCGGTCCAAACGGAAGAAGCCAAACCGTATTTGGTGCCGTTGGCATAAGGCAGCGCCTGGCGTTCATCGGTGAATTTCTGCACCGTGATCACCGGGCCGAAGATTTCGTTCTGCACGGCTTCGTCCTCCTGATCAAGACCCGACACTACGGTCGGTTCGTAGAAATACCCGTTGGAATAGTCGCCGCCGGTCAACTTCGAGCCGCCGGCATTCAGCGCGGCATGGTCGGGAAGCCGATCGATGAACCCCCCGACATGGGCCAGCTGATTGGCGTTGTTGACCGGCCCGTAAAGAGCGTTCACGTTCGAGGGCGGCCCGGTGACCGTGTTTCGGGCCTGCTCGGTCAATGCCACGACGAAGTCGTTCGTGGATGCCGGGGGAGACCATCACCCTGGTCGCTGCCGTGCAGTCCTGGCCACCGTTGAAGTAGCCGGCGATCGCAATCGCCGCCGCCGCCGCTTCGACGTCGGCGTCGTCGAAAACGATGACCGGGGCCTTCCCACCCAGTTCCAGATGTACCCGCTTCACATCGGGTGCGGCGGCCTGGGCAACCTGGATACCGGCCCGGATGCTCCCGGTGATGGCGACCATCGCGGGTGCGGGGTGAGAAACCAGCGCCGAGCCGGTGTTCCAACCACCGGTGACAACGTTCAGGACGCCCGGCGGCAGGAATTCCGCGGCCAATTCCGCCAACAGAAGTGTGGTCACCGGCGTGGTGTCACTGGGTTTCACCACGATGGTATTGCCCGCAGCCAGCGCCGGCCCGATCTTCCAGATTGCCATCATCAGCGGATAGTTCCACGGTGTGACCTGCCCGACCACGCCGATCGGTTCGCGCCGGACGAACGAGGTGTGCCCCGCCAGATACTCGCCCGCTGAGCGGCCCTCCGACATCCGGGCGGCCCCCGCGAAGAACCTGAGCTGGTCGACGGCCGGTGGCAACTCCTCCGAAGCAGTGAGCGCCAGAGGCTTTCCGGTGTTCTCGCTCTCGGCGGCGACGAACTCGTCCGCCCGCGACTCCGGGGCGTCCGCAACCTTGAGCAGCGCGCGCTGTCGCCCGGCCGGGGTGGTGCGGCCCCACGATTCGAATGCTGTGGCCGCGTCAGCGTAGGCCCTGTCCAGGTCGGGCGCACCGGATAACGCGGCGGACGCGTAGGCCTGGCCGGTCGAGGGGTTGAACACCTCGCTGGTGCCCCCATCGAGCTCGGCGGTGAACTCGCCATTGATGAAGTTGCTCAGGACGCGCAGTTCAGAACTCATGACCTCTCCCTCTCTCGGGTCGCCGCGGAGTTCTGCGTCCGCGCGGGCGGCTCAGCTGCAGCGTTCACCGTCCGCTCGGGTCGGCGCCACCGGCCACCCTCTTCGGCGCCCCGGCTGACGCCGGCACTCCGAAATTGTGGTGCGGGTGCCGCCCGGTACCGGCAATGATAGGTGGAAAGATGGCACCAGCGAATGACCTCAGCTTTCCCACCACCGAGTTGTTCGAGCACCAGGAGGCAGCCATGACCGACAAGTCATCACCGGAACCCACCCCGCAGGACGCGGCCGGAAACGTTGAGACGGAGGACGGCGCGGTCGCAGCCGAAGCCAAGGCCGCGTTCGCTGCCGCCCTGGAGCGCAAGAAGCAGGCAGGCCAAGCGCGTAGTGCGCATCTGGACGGCCACGGCGGCGTCGGCGGATCGACCGCCAGCCACAAGGCGACCAGAACGTTTCGCCGCAAATCCGGCTGAAAGCTCATCGACCGTCCGGGCGGGCGGGCGGGCGAATTGGCCCCGACAGGGTGGACGGAACTACCACCGGCCGGCCTGGCCCAGACCGGACCGACGGGAAGGGACGGGACGGACGACCCTGCGCCGAGCCGCCCCGCGACCGTGCCGTAAACCTGGCCCGACCATGCGTGGCGACGGTCAGAGCACCACGACGCTGCGAAGCACCTCGCCACGGTGCATCTTCTCGAAGGCCGACTCGATGTCGGACAGTCCGATCTCCTCGGACACGAACTTCTCCAGCGGCAGTCGGCCCTGGAGGTACAGATCGACAAGGACCGGGAAGTCGCGAGAGGGCAGGCAGTCGCCATACCAGGACGACTTGAGCGACCCCCCTCGACCGAATACGTCGATGAGCGGGATCTCCAGCGTCACGGCGGGGTTCGGGACGCCGACAAGCACCACCGTTCCGGCCAGGTCACGGCCGTAGAACGCCTGCTTCCAGGTTTCTGGACGGCCGACGGCGTCGATGACGACGTCGGCGCCGAAGCCGCCGGTGAGCGCCTGGATCTGCTCCACCACATCGCCGGACGAGGCCAGTATGGTGTCGGTGGCGCCGAAGTCCTTGGCCCATTCCAATTTTCGCTCGTCCATGTCGATGGCGATGATCTTGCCGGCCCCGGCCAGCCGGGCGCCGGCGATGGCCGCGTCGCCGACTCCGCCGCAACCGATCACCGCGACACTGTCTCCCCTGGTGACTGCGCCGGTGTTGATCGCCGCGCCGAGACCGGCCATCACCCCGCAGCCCAGCAGGCCGGCAACAGTGGCAGGGGCGGCCGGATCAACCTTCGTGCACTGCCCGGCGGCCACCAAGGTCTTCTCGATGAACGCGCCGATCCCCAACGCCGGGGACAGCTCCGTGCCGTCCTCGAGGGTCATCCGCTGCTTCGCGTTGTGGGTGTTGAAGCAGTACCAGGGCCGACCCCGCAGGCAGGCTCGGCAGGAACCGCAGACCGCGCGCCAGTTGAGAATCACGTAGTCGCCGGGAGCGACGTCGGTGACGCCGTCGCCGACGGCTTCGACGATCCCGGCCGCCTCGTGGCCGAGTAGGTAGGGATAGTCGTCGCCGATGCCGCCGGTCTTGTAGTGCAGGTCGGTGTGGCAGACACCGCAGGCCGCAATCTTCACCACAGCTTCGCCCGGCCCAGGATCGGGAACCACCACCGTGACAATTTCGACCGGAGCGTCCTTCGTCCTCGAGATGACGCCCTGGACCTTCTGAACCATGTTTCCTCCTGAGAATTTTCGCAATCTCGGCGCTGCCCGCGACTTTGCCGTGCCGTCGATCCGCACAGTATCCAAGCAGGTGCAGCGGCCGTATCGGCGGGGCTCGGCAGCAGGCGATGGGTGGGCGTGGCGCCTTCGCGGGCCGTTCGGCAACCACACCATGATCGTCGACCCGACCGGGCATCAAGCCCACGACCGTGGCCCAGGCGGCGGCGCAACAATATGCGCGAGCGCGGATGACGACCATGTTTGAGGATCGGCGGGCTCGACGGCGCTGGCCGGACTGCTCGCGGCGGGAATCGGCCACGAGGTTGATCACGCAATCAGCGGTTGCCGGCAACCCTTGTCATGTCGTGGCGGGTGTGCACCTTGATGCGGTCCCGGCCGTTGGGTTCACCCAGCGAGCGTTCGTGGTTGTCAAGTCGATCCCAGCCGGCGAAGTCGGTGACCGGCAGGCCCTTGCCGGCCAGCACCGCATGCACGGCGGCGCGATCCCGGACCGGAGCCGGTGGCAAGGAGGCCGCATCGGCGAGCAGGTTCGCGACGGTCTCGGCGGCATCGGACTTCGTGTGTCCGATCAGCCCGACCGGGCCGCGCTTGACCCATCCGGTGGCGTAGATGCCAGGCAGCTGCTCACCGTTGAGGTCGAGCACTCGGCCGGCCTGGTTCGGCAACACAAAATTGCGGGTGTCGAACGGCAGATCTTCGATCGCCTCGGATCGGTAGCCGACCGCACGGTAGACGGCCTGGACGTCCCAGGTGGTGAATTCCCCGGTGCCGCGGATATCCCCATCGCCGGTCAGCTCCTGATGCTCGGTGCGTAGACCGACGACCCGACCGTTCTCGCCGAGGATCTCGATCGGGTTCTCCAGGAAGTGAATGTGGATGCGCCGGTTGAAATTCGGATCGGCGTCGCGAATCGCCCACTCCGACAACACATCGACGACCATTCGTAACGACTTGGACTTCGCCAGCGCCTCCTGCGAACCGGCGTCGAATTCCATTCCCTCCGGCGAGACGAGAACCTGCAGGTTGGCCGAATGATCCAACTCACGCAGTTCGACCGGGGTGAATTTCGCCTGCGCCGGACCGCGGCGGGCAAACATGTGCACGTCCGTGACGGCGGAATCTGCGAGCACCTCGTGCACGTGCGCCGGAATGTCGGTGTACAGCAACTCGTCGCCGGTTCGGGCCAGAATCCGGGCGACATCCAAACCGACATTGCCGACACCCAGGACCGCCACGGAGCGCGCACCGGTCAGATCCCAGGTCTGTTCGCGATCCGGATGAGAATCGTAGAACGCGACGAATTCGGCGGCGCCGTAGGACCCGTCGAGGTCGATCCCCGGAATGGGCATCGGGCGATCTCGCTCGGCGCCGGTCGCGAAGATGATCGCATCGTAGAACTGCCGCAGTTCGTCGACCTTGATGTCGGCGCCGACGTGGACGTTCCCCACGAAAGAAATTCGATCGGACTCCAACACACGGTGCAGGGCGACGATGATGGCCTTGATACGAGGGTGATCGGGAGCAACCCCGTAGCGGATGAGTCCATACGGGGTCGGCAACCGGTCGAGGATGTCGACGGTGACGTCGGGATCGTTCTTGGTCAGGATGTCGGCCGCATAGATGCCTGCCGGGCCGGCACCGACGACGGCGACCCGCAAGGGATGGGGCAGCGTTCCGGACGAAGGCGAGCTCACAGTTTTCTCCTCGATACAGGCAACCCTTCCAGGCTACGGGAGCTGGGCAGGCCCGGAGAATCGATCGTGAGCAATCTCCCAGCCTCCGGCGTCCGGCGGTGGCCCGCCACTGCCGAGCAGTGTCCGACTTGCGGACAGACGGGTCGGCCTGGTTGTGGACAACTTGGCCGCGGCTACCGATGCAGGAACTAGGGTCCTGTTCAAGCGCCCGTTCCAGGCAGCACCGGGCAGCACTTGGCGGACATGGCGGCTCCGAGCTGCTCCGGGTGGGGAGTCCGCGGGCAGCGGGGCGGAACGGCGACCAATCGACATCAATCAGCTCATCACGATGTCAACTCATCACGATGTCCAGTAATGACACCGATTGATCAACACGATGACCAATCGACACACCACCGCACAATGTCCAATCAATACGATGACCAATCGACACACCACCGCACAATGTCCAATCAATACGATGACCAATCGATACAACGGGGGAATTCAGTGAATCGCGTTCAAAGTGTGCTTGCGCTTCTTGGGGCCGCAGGGCTGCTGGCCGGGTGCGCGTCAACGGCCACCTCGGCGCAGGAGCTGGGGCGAGTTCGCCCACCGCCGGCAGCACGGCCATCGCCACCAGCGCAGCAGGGGCCCCAACGCAGCAACCTCCGGAGTGCCGGTTTTCAACACGGCAGCTTCCACTGCGGCCGCTTCCGACATGGCGTCTTCCGAGACGGCAGCTTCCACTGCGGCCGCTTCCGACATGGCAACTTCCGAGACGGCGTCGAGAGCGGTAGTTCCCAGCGGCGGCCAGACCAGTTCGAGCGCAACGGAATCGTCGATCACAGCGACACCCGATATCGCAACGATCTCCACGCCGGCGGCCACGCCCACCTCCGCCGAGGAACCCGGTGCGCTGGACGCGGAGAGCGTCAGATGGATGACGAACTACTGCACCACGATCCATCCGATCGTCGTTCTGGAGAACCTTCGGTCCGAGATGACCGCGGCCAGTGGCAACCCGTCGAAAAGGTCGGCGGTGGCAGTTCGAACCTTCCGCACCGTTGGCAGCGCACTGACAGCTACCGCCAAGAATCTGAAGGACGCCGAGGCTCCGAGTTTGACCGCGGCTGGGAGCGACCTGTCGCGGTTGCTCGGCAATCTGGCGAAAATAGGTACGGCATTGACGGCCGACGGGAAGAAGATTGCCGCCGTCGACCCGGTACAGAAGATCTCAGAATTCAACAAGGTGCTCACGAGTTCCGCACTCGACCTCGACAAACTGGGACCGGCGTTGGGCAAGGGCTCCGGAATGAAGTTCCCGCTGGCCGCACTGTCCGAAATTCAGCGCATACCGTCCTGCCAGGGCATCGTCTCAGCGGGTTGAGCGGCCCCTCGGGGTCCGGCCGGTGGCGGGACGCAGGATCAGTAGCCGCTTCCACCGGCCAGTGACACCGCGCCGGTGGGATGCCACACGGTCTTGGTCTCGAGAAACGCGCGCAGCCGGGCGGTGCCGGGAGCCCTGGCGAAGTCAGTCGTGTCCGGGGCGAAAACCCGCTTGACGGTTCCCGCGGCGGCGCGTTCCAGGGAGGTCCGGAGCTCGCCGGTGGCGCCGGTCAGGTCCAACGCGTTGACGTCACCGTGCGCAGCGAGGTGCGGCGCAATCTCCGCGGGGTCGCCGGTCAGGATGTTCACGACTCCGCCCGGCAGGTCAGAGGTTGCGAGCACTTCCGCCAACGCAACCGCGGCCAGCGGGTGGTCCTTCGACGCGATGACGACGACGGAATTGCCCGAGGTGATGATCGGGGCGATGACGGAAATCAGGCCCAGTAGGGAGTCCTGTTGCGGCGCGAGAGCCGCAACCACGCCGGTCGGCTCCGGCGTCGAGAACGAGAAGAACGGGCCCGCCACCGGATTGGCGCCGCCGAACACGGCGGCCAACTTGTCCGTCCAGCCGGCATAGTGCACGATTCGGTCGATCGCGGCGTCGATCGATCGTCCGGGATGCTTCTCTCCGGCGGATTCCAGTAGTTCGACGAATTGCGTCCGGCGTCCCTCCAGCATTTCGGCAATCCGGTAGATCACCTGCCCGCGGTTGTAGGCGGTCGTTCCGGCCCAGCCGCCGAAAGCCTTGCGCGCAGCGGAGACTGCATCCCTGGCATCCTTTCTCGAACCGCGGGCGGCATTGGCCAGGAACTGCCCGTCCGCGTCCGTCACCTGATAGGTGCGGCCGGACTCCGAACGTGGAAAGGCGCCACCGATGAACAACTTGTAGGTCTTGGCGATCGCCAGCCGTTCTTCGTCCGACATCAGAATGCTCCCTCGTCGTCCGTATCCAGATACGCAGCCAGCCCGGAGCGGCCGCCTTCGCGGCCGAATCCGGATTCCTTGTAACCGCCGAACGCCGCGGTGGGATCGAACCGGTTAAAGGTGTTCGCCCACACCACGCCTGCCCGCAACGCCGATGCCATACCCAGGATGCGTGAACCCTTCTCGGTCCAGACGCCGGCCGACAGGCCGAACGGGGTGTTGTTCGCCTTGGCGAGCGCCTCGTCCGGCGTTCGGAACGTCAGGACGGACAGGACCGGACCGAAGATCTCAGCCCTGGCGATCCGCATCGATTGCGAGACGGAGGTGAAAACAGTTGGTGGGAAGAAGTAACCGCGATCCGGTACCGGACACGGCGAGGTCCAGCGAAGGGCGCCCTCGTCCTCGCCGGTGGCGGAGAGTTCCGTGACCCGGGCCAACTGCTCCGCCGAGTTGATCGCACCGATGTCGGTGTTCTTGTCCATCGGATCTCCCAGCCGCAGGGTCGAGATACGTTGCTGCAGCTTGGCGATGACTTCCTCGGCGACCGACTCCTGGACCAGCAGCCGCGATCCGGCGCAACAGACATGACCCTGGTTGAAGAAGATGCCGTTGACGATGCCCTCGACGGCCTGATCGATCGGCGCATCGTCGAAGACGATGTTGGCCGCCTTTCCGCCAAGTTCCAGCGTCAGCTTCCGGCCGGTTCCGGCGAGCGAGGCCTGGATTTGTTTGCCGACCTCGGTGGAACCGGTGAAGGCCACCTTGTCGATTCCGGAATGGTTGACCAAAGCGCGACCGATGTCGCCGTCGCCCGGCAGAATGTTCACCACCCCGGCCGGTAGATCGGCATCGGCCAGTATCTCGGCCAGCACCAGGATCGACAACGGTGTGGTCTCAGCGGGTTTGATCACCACGGTGTTGCCGGCGGCCAGCGCCGGAGCGATCTTCCAGGCCGCCATCAGCAACGGGAAATTCCACGGGATGACCTGCCCGACCACGCCGAGCGACTTGGGGCTCGGCCCATAGCCGGCGTAACCCAATTTGTCGGCCCAGCCGGCGTGGTAGAAGAAATGCGCTGCCGCCGTGGGCACGTCGACGTCACGGGATTCCTTGATGGGCTTCCCGTTGTCCAATGTCTCGACCACTGCCAGTTCCCTTGCTCGCTCCGCGATTCCGCGGGCAATTCGGAACAGGTACTTTCCACGTTCGGCACCGGACATGCGGGACCAGACGCCGTCATATGCTCTGCGCGCATGACCGACGGCGTCGTCGACGTCGACGGCGGACGCAGTGGACACCACCGCGAGATGTTCCGCAGTGCCGGGATTCAACGTCTGGAGATCGTCACCGTTGCCGTCGACGAAGCTGCCACCGACGAACATCTGATAGCGGTTCCGAATCCGGCCGATCGCCGCGGACTCGGGCGCCGGCGCGTAGTCCCAATCGGGCGCGCCTCGCAAACCGGGGGAGTGCGGATCGATTCTCTGCAGCGACATCTAGTCCACCGTCACATAACTGGGGCCGGAATAGTGGCCGTCCGTCTGGGTGCGTCGTTGCATCAGCAGATCGTTCAACAGCGAGGACGCGCCGAAGCGGAACAGATAGGGATCCAGCCATTCCGGACCCGCGACCTCGCGCACCGCGACCAGGTATCGCAGGGCGTCCTTGGTGTTGCGGATGCCGCCGGCGGCCTTGACCGCGCGGCGCTCACCCGTCAGGTCGTACCAGTCGCGGACCGCTTGCAGCATCACGTGAATGACCGGCAAAGTGGCGGCCGGTGCGATCTTGCCGGTGGAGGTCTTGATGAAATCGGCGCCGGCCAGCAGGGCGAGAACCGATGCTCTGCGGACATTGTCGTAGGTGGCGAGCTCGCCCGTCTCGAGGATGACCTTGAGACGGGTAGCTCCGCATTCGGCCTTGATGGCCTGGATCTCGTCGAACACCTTGCCGTAGTTGCCGATCAGAAAGGCCCCCCGGTCGATGACCATGTCGACCTCGGTCGCACCGGCGTCGATGGCCAGGCGGGTGTCGGACAATTTGACCGCCAAGGACGACCTGCCGGATGGAAATGCCGTCGCGACCGAGGCGACTCCCACGCTGGTGCCCAGCAGCTCTCGGGCGGCAACTTCCACCAGGTCCGGATAGACGCAGATCGCGGCGACCGCCGGGACGTCGGGTTGATCGGGATCAGGTCGGCGGCCCTTGACCGCGAGCGTGCGCACCTTCCCAGGTGTGTCGGAACCTTCCAACGTGGTCAGGTCGACCATGGAGATCGCCAGATCGATCGCGCGACGCTTCGACACTGCCTTGATCGACCGGGTCGCCAGCGCCGCAGCCCTTGATTCCACCCCGACCGGATCGACGCCGGCCAGGCCGTGCAGAAACCGGCGCAGCGACGGCTCGTCGGAGGTTACGTCCGCAAATGCGACGGGAACGGCGAACGCCGGTCCTCGGCGCTGCAATGGAGCTGTACTCATCTACGCGATCCTATGCGCCGCGGGTCGACGGGCTACGGTTCGTGGTCAACGTCCTCCAGCAGAAGGCGAGTTGCACCCATGCCCGCTCCGCACGAGATTCCCGCCGGCCTGGAGGTGGTCGTGGTGGACCATCCCCTGGCTGCTTCCCGCCTGTCGACGATGCGGGACGCCCGCACCGACAACGCCGCATTTCGGGCCGCGTTGCGCGAGCTCACCTTGATGCTGATCTACGAGGCGAGTCGGAGTTTGGCGACCGAGCGGGTTCCGATCCATACCCCGGTGGCACGGACGTCGGCGGTGCGGCTGTCCAATCCTCCGCTCCTGGTCCCGGTGCTTCGGGCCGGGTTGGGGATGGCGGATCAGGCGCACGCTCTGATCCCCGAGGCGCAGATGGGATTCGTCGGGCTGGCCCGGGACGAGGAGTCCCTGCAGCCCACGCCCTACATGGAGTCGTTGCCGGAGTCGCTGGCCGGGCGGCCGGTCTACGTCCTGGACCCGATGCTGGCGACCGGGGGTTCGATGGTCTACACGATCGAACTGCTCAAGGCTCGCGGAGCCACCGATGTGACCGCGATCTGCGCCCTTGCCGCGCCAGAGGGCCTGGCCGCGCTGTTCGACGCCGGGCCGGGAATTCGCGTGGTGACAGCGTCCGTCGACGAGCGGTTGAACGACTCCGGTTACATCGTTCCGGGGCTGGGCGACGCGGGCGACCGCCAGTTCGGTGCTGTCTGACCGAGCCGGAGTGGCAGCTCGGGTCTTCGGTGACGGGCGGCGAGGCGTCAGAGTCCGTCGGCCACCAGCGCGGTGGCCTGCAGCCAGGCGTTCTTCGAAGCCGCGGACAAGGCGTTCATGTCGATCGGTCCACCGGAAACCAGCGCTGGATCGAACGGCACCTGCACAACGGCGCGGGTGAGGCGCCCGAAGTGATCGGTGAGCCTTGCCGTCAGGTCCGGATCGGGTCGCAGGCTGGGCGCAGCGAGCACCGTCACCGCGTTCGCGACCTTGTCCTTGAAGCCCTTCTCGTTCAGCGCGTCTGCCACCCAGGCAGCTGATTGGGCGGTGTCCTCCCGAATCGTCGAAACGATGACGATCTGGTCGGCCGCTGCCAGGGCGGCGTCCCAATTGGAGGCGCGCATGTTGTTGCCAGTGTCCACCACGATCATCCGGTAGAAGCGACTCAAGCTGCGGTGCAATGCATTGAACGCGTCTGCGTCGATTGCGGCTGCGGACGCTGCGTCCTCGTCACTTGCCAGCACATCGAACTGGGAGCTGCCCTGGGCGCGGACGAAGTTGTCCAGATCGCCGACTCGCGCCCAGCGGGCGTCGTCGAACCGGTCAAGTTCGCGCAACAGATCGACAGCGGTATTGGTGTGCCGGCCCTGGCTCGCCCGCCATCCCATGGTTCCGCGCGTCTCGTTGTTGTCCCAGGCCAGGGTGTAGCCGCCGCGGTGGATTCCGAAGGTGGCGGCGATCAACAAGGTGGCGGTGGTCTTGTTGGCTCCGCCCTTCGGATTGATCACCACCACCGTCTTGGGAGCGGTGAGGCTGCGCTGCACGGCGGCGATCGCCTGCCGTTGGCTGATTTCGGCTGCGGCCGGACCAAGCGGGATCAGGCCGCCGGTCACCCGGCGAATCGCGGCCCGCCAACCCAGTTGGGCCGGTCCCGGTGGCAATGGCGGCCGAGTCGCCAGCAAATCGTCCAGGGTCGGAACCGCGGGTAATTCCGGTGCGACCTTCAGCGGGGCCGGCGACGGCGCGAGGGCTGGGCCCGCGGGTTCGGGCGTGACGGCAGAAGCCGATGACGGAGCAAAAATCGGCGGCGCGACCGATGCTGGATCGCCGGACTCGGATTCGGTGGCGGCGTGGCGACGGGAGGCTCTGGTCCTCCCGGTCGCCGCTTCGTTGACCACTGCTTCGTGGATCACCGCAGGCTTGACGACGTGAGCTTCGGCCGCTGCGGCGCCGACGCCTGGTTCTCCGGTCGCTGCGGTATCGGTCGCTGCGGTAGCGGCTACTGCAGCTGCCGATTGCGGGGGCTGATCCGAAACGTTGCCCGCAGACCGCTGGGTCGAGGCGGGCGACGCTGCGGGTGTCGCCCTGCCGTCCGGATGAACGTGCAACCAGAACTCGGTGGGCGTCCCGATGGTGTCGATCGCATGTATCAACACCGGGCCGCCCGACTGCAAGGCGTACGGAACCGTCAGGGCGATGCAAGCGTCATGAATGGTGGGATGGACGCCCTTGGTGACCGCATGACCATTGACCGATCCTTCGTCCTCGCTGTAGGTCGAGATCTCCATCGGCGCGACAGCGTCGGTGAGAGGCCGGCCTTCTTCTCGGCGGACTTCGGCAGAATCGGAATCCGACCGCGCGGGTGAGGGCGATTGCGCGTTCAGTTGAAGATCTCCGTCGATACTCATCGGGCTCATCCTAAGTTGATCGGCCACCCACTTACGGACGGAAGAGGGATTCGACCTCCCGGCGCAGCTCCGTCATTGCCTGGCCGGCTCGGGCCCGTGCGGCACCCACATCCGGGAACTCGGCCGGAACCGGAGTGACGATCTCCAGGTAGCACTTCAACTTCGGCTCCGTTCCCGACGGCCGAATCACCACCCGGATCCGATCGGTCTGCAGCCGGATGCCGTCTGTGCTCGGCAGCAGTTCGGTGGTGTGAACATCCTCGCCGAGTAGCTTCGTCGGAAGATCGGCGCGCAGTTCCGCCATCCACCGAGCGATCTGCGTCAGATCCTGCACCCGCAGGGAGACGGCGCTGGTGGTGTGCAGGCCGTGGGCGCGAGCGAGATCGTCGAGCGCATCGTCGAGGGTTCGACCTTTCGTTCTGAGGGTGGCGGCCAGATCGCACGCGAGAACGGCCGCGGAGATCCCATCCTTGTCCCGGACCGCATTCGGGTCCACGGCCAGCCCGAGGGCCTCCTCGTAGCCGAATACCAGGCCGGTTCCCTCACCGTCGCCGGCCCGGACGATCCATTTGAATCCGGTCAGGGTCTGGGCATAGCGGACCGACCGGGCGGCCGCGATCTTGCCCAGCAACTGTGAGGACACGATGGTCGTGGCAACCAGGGCGTCCGGGTGTGCCGCCCGATCGAGGCGGGCGAGCAGCAGGTCGCCGAGCAGCGACCCGGTCTCGTCGCCGCTGAGCATCCGCCAGACGCCATCGGCGCCCCGGATGCCGATGGCGCACCGGTCGGCATCCGGGTCGTTGGCGATCGCGAGGTCGGCGCCCACCCGTTCCGCCAGGGCCAGCAATTCCTCGCAGGCCCCCGGTTCTTCCGGATTCGGAAACGCCACGGTGGGGAAATTGGGATCCGGCGCCGCCTGCGATCCGACGATGTGGATGTCGTCGAATCCGGCGAGATGCAGGGTCTGAACGAGGGTCCGACCGCCGACGCCGTGCAAAGGCGTTGCAGCAACGCGCAAGTCGCGGCTGGTCCCGGTGGCCAGCCCGGCCGCCCTTGCCGTGTATGCATCGAGCAGGTCCGCGGGCCACGGTAACGGTTGCCCGGCGGTATCGATCGACACGGCCGGCGGACCCGCCTCGATCGCGGCCTCGATGGCGACATCGGAAGGTCCCACCAGCTGGGTGCCGCCGCGCAGGTACACCTTCAACCCGTTGTCCTGCGGCGGATTGTGAGAGGCGGTGATCTGCAGTCCCGCGATGGCGTCGAGCGAGCGCACGGCGAAAGCGGTGATCGGTGTTGGTAGCGCCTCGCCCGCCAACAGAACGCGAAATCCCGCTGCCGCCAGGGTTTTCGCCGCATCCTCGGCGAATTCGGCGGACCGGTGCCGGGCGTCGTACCCGATCACGACGGTGCCACCCTCACCCTCGGTCGTCCGCAGATACGCGGCAATGCCGGCTGCCGCCCGCCGCACCACCGCGAGGTTCATCCCGGCCGGACCGGCCCGAAGAGGGCCGCGCAGGCCGGCGGTGCCGAACGCCAGGGGCCCCTGCATCCGCGCGGTCAGCTCGGTCAGATCCGGAGCCGATCCACCCTTGGCGGCAGCCAGCACGTGCTGCAACTCGGCGCGATCCGCGGCGCAGGGATCGTCGGCGATCCAACGCAGCGCCCGATCGCGCAGGTTTGCGGACAGGCCAGGAGTGCCACCGGTGGCCGCACTCATGCCTGCGCGACCACTTCGGCCAGCAGCGCTCCCATCCGCCCGGCGGCCGCGCGTCCTTCGGCGAGGACCTCGGCGTGATCGAGCGGTTCGCCCGTCATGCCGGCGGCCAGGTTGGTGACCAGGGACAGCCCGAAAACTTCCACCCCCGCTTCCCGGGCTGCGATGGCCTCCAGCACGGTGGACATTCCGACCAGGTCGGCGCCCATCGTCCGCAACATCCGGATCTCGGCGGGCGTCTCGAAGTGCGGGCCCGGCAGTTGCGCATAAACGCCCTGTTCCAGGGTCGGATCGATGGTGCCGGCGAGCGCACGCAGCCGAGCGGAATACAGGTCGGTCAGATCGATGAAATTGGCGCCGGCGATCGGCGAGACGCCGGTCAGATTCAGGTGGTCCGAGATCATCACCGGCTGGCCGGGGCGCATGCCATGCCGCAGTCCGCCGGCGGCGTTGGTGAGCACGATGAGGTTGGCCCCCGCCGCCGCCGCCGTGCGGACGCCGTGGGCCAGGGCGGCCACCCCGCGGCCCTCGTAGAGATGGGTCCGTCCGAGGAAAACCAGAGCGCGCTTGCCGCCGATGGAGACAGACCGGATCGCGCCACCATGACCCTGGACGACCGGCGGCACGAAGCCCGGAACGTCCGCCATCGGGATCTCGGCGGTCGCGTCGCCCAGCGCGTCGGCCGCTTCCGCCCATCCGGACCCCATCACCAGCGCGACGTCGTGATGGAGCACGCCGGTCGCCTTCGCCAGCGCTGACGCGGCGTCTTCGGCTCTGGCGCGGGTTTCGGTCGAGGTGTCCGGTGACATGGACGGGAGCCTAGTGGTGTCGCCCCGCAGTGTCGGCTTGCGCCGGTGACGATGCACCGGCCACCACCGGAACGCCGCTTTCCTGGTGCGCGATGAGGCGAACGCCGACGTAACCCGCTGCCGCCGCCGCGAGCGCCACCACTACGACAAGCACGATCAGCATCACCCGTCGGCGAGCGGCTCGGTCGGGCTGGCCGATCGGCAACGAGCGCAGCGCCGACGCGCCGGCATCGGCCCACGGCGGGGGCGGCAGCACCGGCGGCGACCCCGTCCACGGGGGCGCCCGGTAAGCACCGGACGATGCCCCGGCGGGACCCCCACCGGCGGTGGGGTGGCCGAGGTGGCCAGGAGGAGTTGCTCGCCATCGTTCGTCGGTCGAGCGCTGATCGACGGCGTACTTCCCGGCCGCGTGTTGCCCAGCCGCGTGTTGCCCGGCCGAGGGTTGCCCGGCCGTGTGTTGCCCGGTCGCGTGTTGCCCGGTGGAGTGTTGCGCGGCCGCGTGTTGCCCGGTCGAGCGCTGGCCGGTTGGGCCGGCCTCCGCTCGTGGCGCAGTTCCCCAACGCGGAAGCACAGCCGGATTCGCGGCGGGGTGCGCCGGCGCAACCGAGCCGCCGACGGCGGTCACCGGCCGGGTCGGTGGTTTCCAGGCATGCGTCATCAGCTGGCCGGAATCTGCGGCCGTCCGGAGCAGAACCTGGTGCGCCGTGCCTACCGACATCCGGGTGGCCGGATCTTTTACCAACAGGCCGCGAATCACGCCGCCGAGTCGCCCGGAGTTCGGATGGGCCGGAACCGCGTCCTGGACGACGGCGGTCAGCGTGGCCATCGGAGTGCCGCGATCGAAGGGCGGCACGCCCTGGACGCAGGCGAACAACAGAGCGCCCAGCCCCCAGGCGTCAGATTGAGCGTTCGCCGGGCGCCCGGCCGCGACCTCTGGCGATATGTACGCGGGTGAGCCGAGCAACAAGCCGGTGGCGGTGATGGTCTGCTCGCCGGCACTGCGGGCGATGCCGAAGTCGGTCAGCTTGATCCGGCCGTCGTCACAGATCAACACGTTGCCCGGCTTCACATCGCGGTGGGTGATGCCGGCCGAATGTGCGGCCAGCAGTCCGGTCGCAACGGCCAAGCCGACCTTCGCGGCACCGAGGTCGTCCATCGGCCCTGCGACGCTCAGGATCTCGGCCAACGAGCGAGCCGAGAGCAGCTCCATCACGATCGCCGGACCGTGCGGCAGGCTCAACATATCGAAGATCGTCACCACATGCGGGTCCGAGACGGACGCGACCGCCCTGGCCTCCCGAATGGTGCGTTCGGCGAGCTGGTCCACCTCCGATTGCGGCATGCCGGCCGGGAAATCGACTTCTTTGATGGCGACCGGCCGGTTCAGAACTTCGTCATGGGCGGCCCAGACCCGGCCCATCGCACCGTTTCCCACAATTGCCAGCAGCCGGTACCGACCGGCGAGCACTCGCGGGGTTGGCTCGCCGCCGGGTTCACCAGGGCCTCGATCGGCTCCCGGGGCACCGGTCGAGGGGGAGGACATGATGTCAGTGTCCCAGCCTGACGGCGACGAAGCAGGATGGCGGTGATTGCGCTTGTTTCCGCGGGACCGGCACGGGGCAACATCGAGGCTCCGTCAGGTACTTTCGACCGGTGGTGGACATCCGGATCGGCACCTCGGGGTGGAACTATCCGCATTGGCGGAACGATTTCTATCCAAAAGGGCTGACTCAACGACGCGAGCTCGAGTATCTCGCCGGCCGGATGAACACGGTGGAAATCAACGGATCGTTCTATTCGTTGCAGCGGCCTTCGAGCTATCGACTGTGGCGCGCAACAACTCCGCCAGATTTCGTGTTCGCCGTGAAGGGCGGCCGGTTCATCACGCACAACAAGAAGCTGCTGGACGTCCGGATTGCGCTGGCGAATTTCTTCTCCTCAGGGCCGTTGGCACTGGAGGAAAAACTAGGACCCTTCCTGTGGCAGCTGCCGCCGGTGCTCCGATTTCTTCCCGAGCGCATGGAGGAGTTCTTCATGCAGCTGCCGCAGACAGTGGGCCGCGCCTGCGAGTTGGCGACCGAACACGACGATCGCCTCTCCAACCGGTTCGACCAGGAGCCCGTCGTCGCTACCGAAGTGCTGCTGCCGGATCAGTACCTCCGGCACGCCGTCGAAGTTCGCCATCCGTCATTCGTCTGCGATGAATTCTTCGACCTGTGTCGTAGGTTCGGAATCGCCGTGGTACTGGCGGACTCGGCCGGGCTCTTTCCCTGGATCGAGCGTCGCACCGCCGATTTCGCCTATGTCCGGCTGCACGGTTCACAGCAGTTGTATGCCAGCCGTTACACCGTGGCGGAGATTGGGACCTGGGCGGCCAGAATCGAGGGCTGGTGTGCCGAGCCGGGTCTCGAAGCCGTCTATGTGTATTTTGACAATGACTTCGAATCGAACGCCGGTTACGACTCGCTTCGGCTGGCCGAAAGCCTGGGCGCCGGCCCGGCTCTTCTGCGACAATGATGCCGACCTGCACTTGACGGCCGTTGCGGCCGATGATGAAGACGGGTCATCGACGCGAACGGGGATCGCATGCTCTATCTGGACGGCATTGTCGGGTTGGCACTGCTGGCACTGTGGGTCTTCTGCATCGTCGACGTCATCACCGCGCCGGACGGGAGCTGTCGTTACCTGCCGAAGATGCTGTGGCTCATCATCGTGATCCTGCTTCCGGAGATCGGCTCGCTGGTCTGGTTGGCGTTCGGCCGCCCTGTCGGTGCGCAACGGTCGTCGAAGACCGGCTTCTACGCCGGTGCGGAATCGAACGGTTTTCCCGAATACGAACGATTGGGCCGAGCTACCTCCGACAGTGCGGAGAATGACGCAGAATTTCTGCGTTTGTGCCGAGAGCGCGCGGCAGAGCAGCGGCGCCGGAATGAGGGGCGGCAACGCGACGATCAGGCGTGATCGCAGTTCTGCACTGGTGGATCTGGCGCGAGCCCACGGCGTGGGCTGCGCCTGGGACGGAAGGCCGCGGCGCGAGGACGAGGCGAAATGAACAAACCGTGAAGGGGAGTGTCACGGTAGCTCCCAGGTATGCACCGGCTCATTCGAGTGCATGCCTGCGGAGTAGAGCCGGAGCATCTCGGTCAGGGCTTGATCGCGATTCAGGCCGAACTCTTCGAGACGACGCACCGCCTCGCTCTGCCACCACGATCCGTTGCGGCGCAGCTTGCATCGGTCCTCCACGATCCCGAGGTACCGATCCCGGGTCTTGACCGAGACACCCCAGCGGGACAGCCCTTCCTCCGCCAGTGGCAGCAGGTGCCGCAACAGCAGTTCGTCCCAGGTCACTTCGCCGAACCCCGGCCAGTAGAAGACCGCGTCGGTGCCGTAACGGGCGCCCGCGTCGAAGTTCGCCTTTGCCGCGTCGAAGGACATCTTCGTCCAGACCGGACGATCTTCGGCGGCCAGCATCTTAACCGCTCCGTAGTAGAAAGCGGCGTTCGCCAGCACATCCGCGACCGTCGGACCGGCCGGCAGCACCCGATTCTCGACCCGCAGGTGCGGAACACCGTCGACCACGTCGTAGACGGGCCGGTTCCACCGGTAGACGGTGCCGTTGTGCAGTCGGAGCTCCTGCAGTCGGGGCGCTCTGCCGGCGGCCAACACGGCTTCGGGATCCTCGTCGGTCGTCTCGGGGAGTAGTGCGGGGAAGTACCGTACGTTCTCTTCGAACAGGTCGAAGATCGAGGTGATCCAGCGTTCACCGAAGAACACCGGCGGTCGGACGCCCTGGTTGCGCAACTCCGGCGACCTGGTATCGGTGGCCTGCAGGAACAATTCGGTGCGTGTCTCGGCCCAGAGCCGTTTGCCGAACAGGAAGGGCGAGTTCGCGCCAAGGGCAAGTTGCGGACCGGCCAGCGTCTGCGCCGCATTCCAGGTTGCGGCGAAGTCGGACGGGGAGACCTGCAGGTGCAACTGCACGGAGGTGCAGGCCGACTCAGGGGCGATGGTGTCGGCGAACATCTGGAGTGTTTCCGCTCCGGTGATGTCCAATTCCAGATCCTCGCGGCGCGCCTCGAAAATGGCGTCGCCGAGCGCTTGGTACCGAGGATTCGCACTGATCCAATCACCCCGGAGATGTTCGGGCCGCAGCGTGGGGAGGATTCCGATCATGATGATCTCGGAACCGGACTCGTTGGCCTTGGACTCGGCTCGGTCCAACGAGGCGCGCAAGGCAACCTCGAGTTCCAGCGTCGAATCGCCGGGCAAGGGGCGCGGTGCCACGTTCAGTTCGATGTTGTACCGGCCCAGCTCGGTCTGGTAGGCCGGATCGGCAATCGCCTTCAGTACGCGCTCGTTGGCCATGTCCGGCTGCCAATGCTGATCTACCAGGTTGAGCTCGATCTCGAGGCCGGTGAGCGGACGGTCGAAGTCGAAGGAATGCTCAGCCAGCATCTTCTCGAAGACATCCAGGCAGCGGCGGACCTTCTCGCGGTATCGCTGCCGCTGCTCGCGGGTGAAGTAACCGCTGGAGATGTCGTCGCCCATGATTCCTCCGCTGCGGTCGCCGCCCGCTCACGGGCTTCCGGAAATGGTGCCGCAAGCATCACACCGCCGGCGACACCGGACACAGCCAACCACACGGGTAACGTGGCGCGGGTGCCGAGACCGGCACGGACCGGTCAGTCCCTGATGGTGGCGCCGGCAGTGGGAACGGAATTGGAACAGATGGACGCATTTCCCAACACTTCTACCGACACTTTTCCGGGGGCCGGCGCCGCGTGGGCTGCGGTCGACCTGGCCGCAGGCCGCGGTCCGGGGTGGCTCGACGACTACCTGCTCGAGGAACTGCCCGCGCTCGTCGCCGTTCGCCGGCAGCTGCACGCGCACCCGGAACTGGCCGACGCGGAATCGGCCACCACCGCGCTCATCCTGCGCTCGTTGCAAGCCGTCGGAATTTCGGGCGCGGTGTTGCCCGGCGGCACCGGAGTGGTTGCCGAGGTCGGCACCGGCGATCGACTGGTCGCTCTTCGCGCCGACATCGATGCTCTCCCACTGAACGAGGCCTCCGGCCTGCCCTTCGCCTCGACCGTTCCGGGCATCTGTCATGCCTGCGGCCACGACGTCCACACCACGGCGCTGATCGGGGCGGCCCAGGCACTGGCCGGCGCCGGTCCGCTGCCAGGCCGGGTTCGGCTGATCTTCCAGCCTGCCGAAGAGGTGATGCCGGGCGGCTCGCGCCGGGTGGTCGAATCGGGCGCGCTGCAGGGCGTCGAGCGGATCTTCGCACTGCACTGCGATCCCCGCCTGGAGGTCGGCAAGGTGGGGTTGAAGGTCGGTCCGATCACTTCCACCTGCGATGTGGTCGAACTGCGGTTGACCGGGCGCGGAGGCCATACCGCCCGCCCACATCTGACGGCCGACCTGATCTACGCGTTGGGCGTCGTCATCACCGGGTTACCGGCGCTGCTGACAAGGCGGATGAATCCGCGCTCGGTGCCGGTGCTGGTCTGGGGCAATGTCCGCTCCGGCGTCGCGGCGAACGCCATTCCGGAGGCCGCGGTGCTGCGCGGCACGCTCCGACTGATGGACCGCTCCGGCTGGGATCTCGCCGAGCCATTGGTGACCGAACTGGTCACCGAGCTGTTGTCGCCCACCTTGGCCGGCTTCACCCTCAACTACGTGCGCGGCCTTCCGCCGGTCGACAACGACCCGCAGTGCGTGGAGATCCTGCGATCCGCCGTAGAGAGTGGGCTGAACCCGAATAGCGCTGCAGCAGCAGAACAGTCGACGGGTGCCGAGGATTTCGCGGTGTACCTGGATTCGGTTCCGGGCGCGCTGGCCAGACTCGGTGTGTGGGACGGAATCGGTCGTCAGGTAGATCTGCACTCTCCGGCATTCTGGGCGGACGAGCGGGCGGTCGGGGTCGGCGTGCGGCTCCTGACCAAGACGGCGCTGGCGGCGCTGGCAGCGCCGGCTCCTGCTCCGCGCTGAACCGGGTGCGCCGGCAACGCGTGGAACATCCGTTGCGCCGCGGCCTTCATCGCCGCAGTTGCCCGAACTCGTCGGCGGCGAGTTCAGCTGCCGATGGACCGGCACGGCCGGCGGCGAAGTTCCCGGACGTATTCCGTTGGCGCATCGGCGGCTTCGGCCGCATCCGCGATCACACCGAGGTAACGCGCTGACGGAACGCCGCCCTCGAAAGCCTGCAGGGCGTACAGCCAGGCCAATTTGTCGCCTTCCAGGGCGTGCACCATCAGACGGATCTTGTTGTACAGACCCAGGTCTGCACCCTCCCAGGAATCAAGGTTCTTCTCGTCGGACGCGGCCATGTCGTACAGCACCACGAAGACGCTGGAGCCCGGCTCTTCGACGACCATCGACAGCGCGCCCTCCCAACCCAGGGCCTCACCGCCGAAGGTGAGCCGCCAGCCCGGGAGCCAGCCAGTGCCGGCGACCGGCGACGACGGGCAGCGCTGCAACATCTGCGCCGGATCCATGTTGGATCCGTACGCCGCGTAAAGGGCCATGGTCGGCAGCCTATCGGGCGCGGGCGCAGTCGCGAAGGACCGTTCGGTGCCCGGCCCGCTCGTTGCGCACACGCCATGGCCGATACGGTGGTACCGGTCGGAAACAGGCAGGGACGAGACCTACAGGCGAGGATCGATGACACGGATCGTGATCATGGGCGGCGGCCCGGCCGGGTACGAGGCCGCTCTGGTGGCTGCCCAGTACGGCGCCGAGGTGTCGCTGGTCGAGACGGACGGCGCCGGTGGCGGTTGCGTGCTGTACGACTGCGTGCCGAGCAAGACCTTCATCGCATCGGCCGGAGCGCGCACCTCGGTGCGCGAGGCGGGCCGGTTGGGCGTGAACGTGCCGCCGCAGAAGGTCGATGTGGACGTGTCGGCCGTGCATGCCCGGGTCAACGGGCTCGCCATCGCACAGTCCGCGGACATCCGGGCTCGGCTGATCGCCGAGGGCGTACAGATCATCGAGGGACGCGCCGAGCTGGCCGACTCGGCGCCCGGCTTGGCCGCGCACCAGATTGCCGTCACGGAGACTGGCGACGCGGGCGGCTCGGTTTCGAGGCTGGAGGCGGACGTCGTCCTGGTCGCCACCGGTGCGTCGCCGCGGGTACTGGACAGCGCCCTTCCGGACGGCGAGCGCATCCTCACCTGGCGTCAGCTCTACACGATGAGCGAATTTCCCGATCATCTGATCGTGGTGGGTTCTGGGGTCACCGGCGCCGAGTTCGCGTCTGCGTACACCGAAATGGGGGTCAAGGTGACGCTGGTCTCGAGCCGGGACCGGGTGTTGCCCAGCGAGGACGCCGACGCGGCCGCCGTCATCGAGCAGGTGTTCACTGCCCACGGCGGCGTGCTGGCCAAGCAGGCCCGCGCGTCATCCGTGGTTCGGGACGGGGACGAGGTCGTCGCCACGCTCACCGACGGACGTCAGATTCGCGGGTCGCACGCTTTGATGACCGTCGGATCGGTTCCGAACACCACCGACATCGGCTTGCAGAAGGTCGGAATCGAAGTACCGGCAAGTGGTTTCATTCCGGTCGACCGGGTTTCGCGTACTTCGGTGGCGGGAATCTACGCGGCCGGTGACTGCACCGGGGTATTGATGCTGGCCTCGGTAGCGGCCATGCAGGGCCGGATCGCCATGTGGCATGCACTCGGTGAGGGCGTTCCTCCGCTACGGTTGCGCACCGTTGCGGCGAATGTGTTCACCCACCCCGAAATCGCCACCGTCGGCATCTCCCAGGCGGAGGTGGATGCGGGGACGGTACCCGCGCGCACCCTCAAGATGCCGTTGGCCACCAACGCCCGCGCGAAGATGAACGGCATGAAGGACGGATTTCTCAAGCTGGTGATCCGACCGGCGACCGGCATCGTCATCGGCGGGGTGGTCGTGGCTCCGGGTGCCTCCGAACTGATCCTCCCGATCGCCATGGCGGTTCAGAATGGCCTGACCGCAAAGGATCTCGCCTACACCCTCAGCGTCTACCCGTCGCTGTCCGGTTCCATCACCGAGATCGGCCGGCGACTCATGCACTACGACGGAGATCTGGGATGACCACGAACAGTCCAGCAGAACTGCACGGTTTCCATCGGGCGTGGCGAATGGTGGCGGGTGCTGTCGTACTGCCGATTGCGTTGGTGGTGGGCTGGCTGGGCACCGAATTCTCCGGCGATCCCGGCGGTGAAGATCTGGCCAGGCCATTGGCATGGGCCTTGGAGCTATTTGTGCCCGGCACGAAGGGCGACCGACCCAACGGGCGGGACGCACCGATGAAGGCGCGTCCCGCCCGGTCCGCCGACGAGCTGGAGATCAGTCGCCGTCCTCGACCCAGTCGAAAGTCTTGGTGACGGCCTTCTTCCAGGATGCGTACGCCTTGGCCCGAGCGCTTTCCTCCATGTTGGGCTCCCAACGCTTGTCCTCCGCCCAGTTGTTGCGGATGTCGTCCTCGGTGGCCCAGAAGCCCACTGCGAGACCGGCCGCGTAGGCAGCGCCGAGGGCGGTCGTCTCGGCGACCACCGGGCGAATGACCGGGACGCCCAGGATGTCGGCCTGGAACTGCATGAGTGTCTCGTTGACGACCATGCCGCCGTCCACCTTCAATGCCGTCAGGTCGACACCGGAATCGGCGTTCATGGCGTCGAGCACTTCCTTGGACTGGAATGCGGTTGCCTCCAGCACAGCCCGGGCGATGTGGCCCTTGTTGACATATCGGGTCAGTCCGACGATTGCGCCGCGGGCATCGGAGCGCCAGTACGGTGCGAACAGACCGGAGAACGCCGGGACGAAATAGCATCCGCCGTTGTCCTGGACGGACTTGGCCAGGGTTTCGATCTCCGGCGCCGACGTGATCAGCCCCAGGTTGTCGCGGACCCACTGCACCAACGATCCGGAAACGGCGATGGAACCCTCGAGGGCGTACACCGTCGGCTGATCGCCGATCTTGTAGCAGACGGTGGTGAGCAGGCCGTTCTTCGACGGAACCTTCTCGGTGCCGGTATTGATCAGCATGAAATTGCCGGTGCCGTAGGTGTTCTTGGCTTCGCCGACGGAAAGGCAGGCCTGTCCGAAGGTGGCCGCCTGCTGGTCGCCGAGGATCCCAGCGATGGGCACACCGGCGAGCACGCCGCGCGGTCGTACCTCGGCATAGACCTGCGACGAGGACCGGATCTCGGGCAGCATCGACATCGGGATCTTCATGTCCGAAGCGATCGACTCGTCCCAGGTCAAGGTGTCCAGATCCATCAGCAGGGTGCGTGATGCATTGGTCGGATCGGTGATGTGGATGCCGTTCTCGACCCCGCCCGTCATATTCCAGACGACCCAGGTGTCCATGTTCCCGAACAGCAGATCGCCGGCCTCGGCCTTTTCCCTTGCCCCGTCGACGTTGTCGAGGATCCACCGCACCTTGGGTCCGGAGAAATAGGTGGCCAGCGGTAGTCCGACCTTGTCCTTGTAACGGTCGGCGCCCCCGCCAAGGGCTCCCAGTTCCTGGCAGATCGCATCGGTGCGGGTGTCCTGCCAGACGATGGCGTTGTACACGGGCAGGCCGGTGTTCTTGTCCCAGACCATGGCGGTTTCCCGCTGGTTGGTGATGCCGACGGCGACGATGTCTGCCGCGTTGAGGTCGGCCTTGGCCAGCGCACCCGCGGTGACCTCGCGAGTGTTCTCCCAGATCTCGACCGGATCATGTTCTACCCAGCCGGCTTTGGGAAAGATCTGCTCGTGTTCTTTCTGATCGACGGCCACCACGGCGCCCTCATGGTTGAAGATCATGCACCTGGTGCTGGTGGTGCCCTGGTCGATGGCAGCTACGTACTGCTCGCTCATATCTGAATCTCTTTTCTCACGTCGTTGTGACTGTGCTGGCTGATGGGGATCAGGAGGCGGCGGACTTGATGTTCTTGATCAGATCGGCGGCGTCGATCGATTTGAACAACAGGGCAGCCAGGGCTGCCCCGACCAACGGGGCAAGAACCGGCACCCACGCGTAGTTCCAGTCGGACGAGCCCTTGCCCTTGATCGGCAGAATGGCGTGCGCGATACGGGGTCCGAGGTCACGAGCCGGGTTGATGGCGTACCCGGTCGGGCCACCGAGGGAGGCGCCGATGCCGATCACGACCAGTGCGACGCCGAGCGCACCGATGGTGGCCGGGGTGCCGCCGGACACCAGCACCCAGAAGATCAGGACGAAGGTGGCAATGACTTCCGTGACGAAGTTCCACCCGTAGTTACGCATGGCGGGACCGGTGGAGAAGACACCCAATTTCTTGCCCGGATCAGGCTCGGCGTCGAAGTGCTCCTTGAAGGACAGCCAGCACAGAACGGCGCCGAGGAAGGCGCCGAGCAATTCCGCGCCGAAGTAGACGAAGGCTTGGGATGCGGTGATGCCGTCGGTCATCCATAGGCCCAGAGTGACCGCGGGATTGAGGTGCGCTCCGGTCGGGAAGGCGACATACACACCGACGAAGACGCCGAGGCCCCACCCGAATGTGATCAGCAACCAACCGCCGTTCTCACCTTTGCTGCCCCGCAGAATGGCCGTCGCAACGACTCCGCAGCCCAGTAGCAGCAGAAGCGCGGTGCCCATCGTCTCGTACAGGAAGATGTGGCCGAGGCTGACGTCCTTGCCTGTCGGAACGGGGGCCGCCGCGACAAGGTCCCTAATGGTGCTCAACTTGGTCCTCCAGATGAGATGTGCCGGCACCGTTGCCGGCAATAGTGGGGGGTCTCTGACGTTTGAAAGTCCGGTGTGCGGAAAGGATCAGCTGCGCTGCGGGCAGTCGGCGGTGCCCGGTAGGCGTCATGGCGATTGCCGCTCATCGTGCTAGAGCCCCTGATCCTTCTTGCCCTGACCGGGTTCGGCGGCGATGGCGCCGCGCTCGTGCGGCGACTCCGCACCGACCCGAACCTCCGGCGCGCCCATCCGGGCCGCGTCCGCCGTCCGGTCGTCCGGCATCTGCTGCGACTCGACCTCAGCCTTCACCCGGGCACGGTAGTGCTCGACCTCGTTGCCGATCGCCGTCTCGTCCCATCCGAGCAGCGGGGCGACCAGGTCCGCGACTTCCTGCGCTGCTGCCGCGCCGCGATCCCAGGTGTCCACGGAGATCCGGGTACGCCGCGCCAGAATATCGTCGAGGTGAAGCGCTCCCTCGTGCGAGACACCGTACACCGCCTCCACTTTGAGGTATTTCGGCGCCGCGGTCAATGGTTCTCCGAGTTCGGGCCGTTCCGCGATGAGGGCCACCACCTCCCGGATCAGGCTTCCGTACCGGCCGAGCAGGTGCTTCACCCGCGGTTCATCGAGATCGATCTCCGCCGCAAGCTTGCGCTGATTGTTGGCCAGGGCCTGATATCCGTCGGCGCCGATCAACGGCACTCGGTCGGTGATCGATTTTCCGACTTTGCCCGGGAGTTGCTCGACGGCCTTGTCGACGGCATCCTTGGCCATCACCCGATAGGTGGTGTACTTGCCGCCGGCCACGATCACCAGGCCGGGAACCGGTGACACCACAGCGTGTTCACGGGAGAGCTTGCTGGTCTGATCCTCCTCGCCCGCCAGCAGCGGCCGCAGACCTGCGTAGACGCCGACCACATCGCCACGGGTCAAAGGTTTTTCGAGCAACCGGTTGGCGTGGTCCAGGATGTAGTCGATGTCGGACCGGCTTGCGGCGGGGTGCGCCAGATCCAGATCCCAGGGTGTGTCGGTGGTCCCGATGATCCAGAAGTCGTCGCTCCATGGACACGGGATGATGAACAGCAGGCTCTTCTCGGTCTCCGTGATCAATCCGGTGTCGGAATCGATGCGATCCCGGGGAATGATCACGTGGACACCCTTGGAGGCGGTGACCCTGAACTGCCCCTTGCCGCCGGTCATCTGCTGGATCTCGTCGGTCCAGACGCCCGCGGCATTCACCGTGGTGCGGGCCTTCACCGTGATTTCGCGGCCGGACTCCAGATCTCGCACCGTGGCGCCGATGACCCGATCGCGGTCGCGCACGAACCCGGTCACCCGGGCGCTGGTGACCACCAACGCGTCGTAGGAGGCTGCGGTTCGCGAAATCATCATGGTGTGACGGGCATCGTCCAGCTGGCCCTCGTAGAACATGATGCCGCCCTTGATGCCACCCACCTTCCCGCTCGGAAACGACTGCAGCGTCGCCTTTTTCGACAGGTGGCGAAGGTGGCTGGGCACTCCGCGGCCGGCACCGAGTACGTCGTACACACCCACTCCGGTGCCGACGTAGGCCCGATCCCAGACTGCTTTCTCCAACGGGTAGATGAACTTCACCGGGCGAGCCAGATGCGGGCAGAGAGTCTGCAGGATCAGCTTCCGTTCCCGAAGCGCCTCGAACACCAGAGAGAAATTCAGCTGCTTGAGGTACCGCAACCCGCCGTGCACGAGTTTCGAGGATCGGCTGGAGGTGCCGGAGGCCAGATCTCTGGCCTCGACCAGTGCGACTGTCAGGCCCCGGCTCGCCGCATCCAGGGCAGCGCCGGCGCCGACGACGCCCCCACCGATCACCAGTACGTCGAATTCTGTCTCGGCCAGGTGCTCCAACGCCGTTGCGCGGTTCTCCGGGCTCAGGGCTGTGGACAGGAAGCTCATGTCGCACTCCTCGCTAGATGTTCTGCAGATGGTGCCCGGCTGACGCTAGCGGTCGACCCTGCCGGCGACAACGACTGACGTTCGGCATTGCCGAACGGTGAGATGCGCGGCGCGTAGTGTGGGCGCGTGCCTGCCCCCGTGCAATCGGTCGAGCGAGCCGCGGCCATGCTGCGCCTGCTCGCCGACGAGAACGAGCCGGTGGCGCTGGCCCAGATCGCCGGGGCGCTGGGCCTGGCGAAGGGAACGGCGCACGGCCTGCTCCGAACGCTGCAAGATGTCGGTTTCGTCGAGCAGACCTACCCGACGGGCCCCTACCGCATGACGCCCGACATCTTCCGGCTGGGCTGGGCGCGGCTGGACGCCAACGAACTCCGCTCCAAGGCGTTGAACTGGACCGATGCTCTGGCCGCCCGAACCGGGGAATCGGCGAAGGTCGCGGCGTTCGCAGAGGGACGTGCGGTCGTCGCCCACCATGTCTTTCGGGCGGATCGATCGGATCAGATCTTTCGGGCGGAGCGATCGGATCAGGTCCTGTTGACCGGCACGGTGGTGCCGTTGCACGCGAGTGCGCTGGGAAAGGTCCTGCTGGCCTTCGATCCGGGAGCCGCCCGCAGCCTCGTCGGCAAGGATCTGCCGAAGTACACCTTTCGTACCATCACCGAACGGATTCCGCAGCAGCGGGACCTGGCCGCGATTCGCGACCAGGGCTGGGCGGTCGCCGTGGAGGAGTCCGCTCCCGGCGTCTCGGCGATTGCCGCGCCGATCCGGGACGGCGGAGGCTACGTGGTGGCCAGCGTGGGTATCGAAGGCGACACACAGCGGATCTGCGACGAAAGATCCAAACCTCGGCCGGCCCTGGTCTCGCACGTCATCCGGGCCGGTCGCTCGATCTCCCGCGAACTGGGACACGGCCGGGAATGGTGACCCCCCGGTTCGTCGCCGCACTCGACCAGGGCACCACGTCGACCAGATGCGCGCTGTTCGACCAGCACGGCACCATGGTCTCGCTCGCCCAGCGCGAGCATCGTCAGCACTATCCACGACCGGGCTGGGTCGAACACGATCCGGCCGAGATCTGGTCCATCGTTCGCCAGGTGGTTCCGAACGCGCTGGCCGAAGCGGGGGTGAGTCCACCCGACGTGGCGGCCCTCGGGATCACCAACCAGCGCGAGACCACCGTCGTCTGGGACCGGGTCACCGGACGCCCGGTCGGGCGGGCGATCGTCTGGCAGGACACCCGTACGGTCGATCTGTTGCCGGTGATCGCGCGTGACATCGACCCGGCCGTCATCACGGCCAGGACCGGATTGCCGCTCGCCGGTTACTTCTCCGGCCCCAAGCTCCGCTGGATTCTCGATCGTGATGCCTCGGTCCGGAACCGGGCGGAGCGGGGCGATCTGCTGTTCGGCACGATGGATTCGTGGCTGGTGTGGAACCTGACCGGTGGAGTCGATGGGGGCATCCACGTCACGGACGTCACCAACGCCAGCCGGACCATGCTGATGAACATCCAGACCCTGGATTGGGACGACGACCTGCTCACGGCGCTGCGGATACCGCGGGTCATGTTGCCGCAGATCCGTTCCACCGTCGCAACTTTCGGCCGTACTGTTGCGCCGGTCGCTGGTATCGAGATCGGTGCGGTCATCGGCGATCAGCAGGCCTCCCTGTTCGGGCAGGCGGCTTTCGAGGCCGGCGAGGCCAAGTGCACGTTCGGTACGGGCAGCTTCCTGCTGCTCAACACCGGGTCCGAGATCGTGCGGTCACGCTCCGGTTTGATCACCACGGTGGCCCACCGGATCGGCGAGGAACCGGCCGTGTACGCGTTGGAAGGATCGGTCGCGGTCGCCGGCGGACTGGTTCAGTGGTGTCGCGACAGCCTCGGCCTGATCCGGACCGCGGCGGAGATCGAGACTCTCGCGGCCACCGTTGTCGACAACGGCGGATGCTATGTGGTACCGGCGTTCTCGGGTCTTTTCGCACCGCATTGGAATCCCGCTGCGCAGGGCATCATGGTGGGCCTGACCGCGTACGTCTCCAAGGCGCACATCGCCAGAGCGGTGCTCGAGGCGACAGCCTGGCAGACCAGGGACGTGATGGATGCGATGAACAACGACGCCGGAACCGCAGCCGCATCATTGGCGGTCGACGGCGGAATGACCACCGACAACCTGCTGATGCAGATGATCGCCGACGTCCTGGACATTCCCGTGGTGCGCCCGATGATGGCCGAGACAGTGGCTCTGGGCGCCGCATACGGAGCGGGGCTGGCGGTGGGCTACTGGCCCGATCAGCACGCGCTTCGGCAGAACTGGCAACGGGCCGCCGAATGGAGACCGCTGATCGATCCGAAGCGCCGCGACGCGGAGTTGGCGAGCTGGCGGCAGGCCGTCGAGTTGGCAGGCGACTGGGGGCGACGGACCCGTCCAGCCGCATTTCCCGGACCGGTGCCTACCCAGAAGCGATCTGGTGCCGTTTCGGTGGGAATCACCCGGCCCGAAGGCGGCTGATTTCGGGGCCGCCCCCCGAACTGCGCGCGCTGTGCATGGTCCGCCGCGTTTCAACCCGAGCGGGCCTGCATCAATCCGCGCGGCGGTGCCCGTTGGCTACAGGTCGAGATGTAGCCGCAGGGCGTCGTCGATCTCTGTCATGAGTGCCGGCGACAGGTGACCGAGGGCGGGTCCAAGTCGTTCGACCGCCACGGAACGGACCTGTTCGGCTTGGGCCTTGGATGCAGTGCGAAGGCCGCTGTCTTCCGCCGGTACCAGCACTTGGAAGGGGAACACGCGTGCTGTGCTGCTGGTCAGCGGTACGACAGCGACCACGCCTCGCCCGAGCCGTTGGGCGACGGCATTGGCCCGATCGTTGCTGACCACGACGGCCGGGCGCTGCTTGTTGGCCTCGCTGCCCCGGACGGGGTCGAGGTCTACCAGTCGAACCTCTCCACGGCGCATCAGGACAGCCCGTCGATGGCCGCGGCCTCCCACAGGTCACGTTCGCCCGAGCGGTCCCAGTCCTCCCAGGCTGCCTCGTAGTCAGCTTCGAGCCCGGACCGCCGCATCAATTGGATGGCCTGATGTACGGCCGCCGATCGGGATCGCAAGCCGGTTTTGCGAGCATGCTCGTCGAGTGCGGCCACATCGTCATCGGGAAGGCTGACACTGAGCTTCATACCGCAACGCTACCGGGGCTTCATACAGCAACGCTACCTGGTTTCATACCGCAATGCTACCGCGGTAGCCCAACGAAATGTTATCGGTAGTTGAAATCGTCCTACCCGGCGCAATACCGCGGTGCTACCCGCATAGGCAGGGGCTCGGCCGATTGTGCAAAAGTCCGGCACGCTCGTCCCTGATCGGCGATGATCACTTCCGGACGGAACCGACCACGGCGAGGGAGAAAAGGTTGGGAGCGGTCAGTGCGGGTCGCGACCGAGTCGGGTCGGAATCGGTCACATCGAGAACGGGAGCGGAATGACTAATCAGGTCCCCGCATCGCCTCGTTCGCCCGGACTATCGCCGGGTACGCGGGCCGGTCTGCTGGTTGCCGCCGGGGTGGTCCTGGTGGGCGCAGCCCTGTGGGCGGGATCGAACGGGCGGTGGACGGCGCGACCCGAAGGCGGCAGTACCCGGACACCGGAGCTTCCCAGTGTCAGCCTGCCGACCCTGCCGACGCTGCCGTCCGTCGGCAGTCAGCCGCCGGCTCACTCGTCGACCTGGGACCCGAGCATCATTCTGTACGTCCTGGGCGGTGTCCTGTTGGCAGCGCTGCTGGTGATGGTGGCGTCCACGATCAGGAACCGGGGAGAAACAGTCGGCCGCCGGCGAGTCGGTGCTGGTGCAACCGACGACATCGAGCCGTCCGCCCCGATTCCCGACCCCGACCGCCCCTTCGATTCCCGCGAGGCCGCCGACTACGTCATCGCTTGCTGGGATCAGATCGAACGGCTCGCCGCGTCGTTCGGCGCCGGTCGCCGCCGCGAGCAGACTCCCACCGAATTCCTGGATCGACTTCTTTCGGTCTATCGGATCGACAGCCGGGTGGCCGGGGAGTTGCTGGGCCTCTATCAACGGGCCCGGTTCGATCACGTGCGGCTGCAGGCCGATTCGGCCACCAGAGCCCGGATTTGCGCTGATGAGATCGGCAATGCTGTGGCCGGGACAGCTGCTGCGGACCGGACTGTGCAGTGAACTCCACAGGCGCAGCCCCTGTGCCGAGCCGGACTCCGGTCGGCACTCACCTGTGGTTGGCGGCAGCGATCGGAGCATTTTTCGCCCTGGTGCTGTTTCTTGTCCGCGCTCCCGTTCCACGGGTGGTGGGGGGTGGGTTCGTCCTGGCCGTTGTCGGCTTCGGGCTCCTGCGAGCGTTGGACGCGGGCCGGTTGGAGTGGCCGCGTCCGCCGCTCGGACCCGCAGCAAGGACGGCCGGGTCACCACGGTGGCGGCTCGGCGGCTTCGATTTCATGGTCGGCAAGGCTCCGCATCTCAGCCCGCAGCTGCGGCTGCGCCTTCGTGCCCTGGCAGCCTCGATTCTTGCGCGCCGCGGCTTGGTGGCCGGTACACCGAGCGCGATCGCGTTGCTGGGTGCCGCGAGTCATGAGTTGTTGTTCCCGGCCGAACGGGTGGCAGGACAAGGTCGCCCGGCAGATCCGACCGGCGCTGAACTGACCGCACTCGTTGACCGTCTGCTCGAACTGAGCGAACACCCCGACGCATCTCGACGCGGATTTCCCGGCGTTCCGCCGGCTCTGGACCAATCGCAAGCAGCTTCCTGGAAAGGCAATCGATGACCACCCATCACCCGCCGAACGACAAGTCGGCTCCGGCCATCGATCTCGGGAAAGTCTCGAGTCCATCATTGCCCGCTGTTCCGAGCGGCACCTCTGCTGTTGTCCGGCAGGCGATGTCGTCAGTTCCCCCACCAAACCTGGAAGAGCCCGGTCAGCAGGGGATTGCCTCGCCGGCCGAGATCGCTCACACCGCAGGCCGACTGGCAGATGCCGTCGGAACCGCGGTGGTGGGCAACGGGTATCCCTTGCGGCTGGCTCTTGCAGCCATCCTGGCCGGCGGCCACGTGCTCTTCGAAGACAATCCAGGCCTTGGAAAGACTTTGCTGGCAAGGAGTTTGGCCGGCGCGCTCGGCCTGGAGTTCCGTCGTCTGCAGTTCACTCCCGATCTGCTGCCGTCGGACATCACCGGTTCGTATCTGTACCACCCCGGTAAGGCCGAGTTCACGTTCCAGCCGGGCCCCGTCTTTGCGGGGCTGCTATTGGCGGACGAGATCAATCGCACGCCGCCCAAGACGCAGTCGGCGCTGCTCGAGGCGATGCAGGAGGGGCAGGTCAGCGTCGAGGGCAATACCCACCAGCTGCCGCGGCCGTTCCATGTCATCGCGACGGCTAATCAGATCGAATACGAAGGGACCTACGCGCTGCCCGAGGCTCAGCTCGACCGGTTCCTGATCCGGACTCGGCTCGGGTATCCGCCTCCGCAGGCGGAGGTCGAAATGTTGCGCCGCAGAATCTCCAGAGCGTCCGGCGATCCGACGGTGGCCGCAGTGACGAACCCCGAAAAGCTGCTCCGCCTGCAGGCCGGCGTCGAACGGGTCGAAGCTGACGCCGACGTTATCGGCTATTGCGTCGATCTCGCAACTGCGAGCCGACGGCACAGCTCCGTCGAGGCCGGTGTGTCGCCGCGTGGAACCCAGGCCCTGCTGCTGCTGGCCAGGGCCTGGGCGGTGTTGGACGGCCGCGGATTCGTACTCCCCGAAGACGTGAAGGCGGTCGCCATCGCAGGACTGGGACATCGTCTGGTGCTGACGCTGCAGGCCAACGCCGAATCGGTGTCCGGCGAAGACGTCGTCCGTCATCTTCTGGCCACCGTGCCGACACCGCCGACTCTTCGCGCATCGGCCCGGTGACGGGCTTCCCTGCGCGGCCACCCGGAGCAACGGACCGCGATGCCGGTATTGCACATCGATCGTCAGGTCGGCGTCGGTGGCGATGACCACGGCCGGCGAGGAGGCGAAATGGCACCCGACCGCGGCGTTCTACCGGGCCATCGGATTCACGGTGCTATGTCTGGGAATCGGAATCGTGCTCGGACGGCCGGATGTCGCTGTGCTGGGAATCCCGATGGCGTTGGGATTGGTGATGGCGCTGTCGGTTCGACAGCCCGTACGTGCGCAATGTCCGGTGCCGATCGCGGGAACGCTCGGCGATGTGCACGGCGACCGACCGGTGACCGTCGTCACCGACGTTGCCGATCTGCTGGGCGCACAGTTCGTCTCACTGTGCACGCCGGATGCCGACGGCAATCCTGGCGGGGGAACCGTCACCATTCCGGGCGGCGTCGACACCTCGGTGGAGGTTCGTACCAAGGCTGTTCCCTGGGGCACGATGGTGCTGGCCAGGCCTGATCTTCTCGCGGTCAGCTCGGATGCGCTGCTGACGGCGGGTCCGTTCATCGGGCCAGAGCTACAGGTGAGGGTGCCGCCGATGGTCGAGAAGGTCGGCGCCTTCGAACTGCCGCCGATCATGGGCGGCTGGGCCGGGGAACATCGCAGCCGGCGCCCCGGGCAGGGTGGCGATCTGATCGACCTGCGAGAATTCGCCCCCGGCGACCGGTTGCGAAGCATCCATTGGCGCGCCTATGCGCGTCACCAGAAATTGTTCGTCCGGCGTACCCAGAGCGACGCGGACACCGATTTCGTGCTGTGCCTTGACACCCGGCACGAGATCGTGCCGAAGACCCGTGGGCCGCTGACGGATTGGCAGCGCTACCGGGCGACACTGGATCGAAGCCTCCGCGACCTGCGACGGTTCCTGATGGGACTGTTCCGGGTGGCGCAGCCGACGGACGGGCGCGACAGCTCGCTTCCCCGGTCCAGTGTGGATCTGACCGTCGCCGCGGCGACCGCAGTGGCCGCGGCTCAGCTCAAGAATGGTGATCGGGTCGGGGTGCTGGACCTTTCGAACGTTCGGCGGCACGTCCGGATGGGCAGTGGCTCAAGGCATTTGCACCGGATGCGATATCTGCTGGCCCAGACGAAGCCCTCCCGGTCACGGTGGATGCCGAAGCCCGAACTGTGGGGATTGCCGTCCTCCGCGGTCGTTGTGCTCTTCTCTCCATTCATCGACGACGTCGCGATGCAGGCTGCGATGGATGCGGGGGGACGTGGCCATCAGGTGCTCGCCATCGACGTGCTCCCGGTCGCGGATCTCCGCACAGCTGCTCGCCGAGATCCGCACCCCCAGGCAGGAACAGAAATCCGGCTGCTGCTGGCCGAACGTGAGATCCGCTTGGATCGGCTGCGGGCGCGGGGAATTCCGGTGCTGGCTTTCGACGGTGGGCAGATCGCCACCGACCTCACAGCTTTGATGAAAGCGCGCAGGCATCGCCGATGACGTCGGAGAGCGAGAATCAGCCGCCGCTGACGCGGGTGCTGAGCGGGCAGTTGGTGCTCCCCGGCGGCGGAGGCTGGTTGCGCATCGCACTTGCCGCAGCCTGTATCGCGACCATGGTCGCGTTGTGGACACCCGACCTTTCCGGCAGCCAACTCTTCTTCCAACTGTTGTTAATGGTCGGCGTCGGCGCCTGGGTGGTGCTGCGCCCCGGCTCGGCGGCTCCGGTCCTGCTGTTGATAGGGGCGCTGTCCCTGCGAGTTTTCCTCGGCGAGCCGGTGTTGAACGGCTCCCTGATCGCGCTGGCCCTACTGCTCCCGCTGGTACACCAACTTTCGGCTCTGTCGGCGGTGGTTCCGTTGCGCTCCAACGTCTATCTCTCGGCACTGCTGCCGACCATCTTGCGGTACCTCGGTGCGGTCCTGGCGACGCTGCTGGGCCTGATCGGTTCCCATCTGCTCGGCTTGTGGTGAGGTTCAACCTACGTGGAACAGGGCCGCTGCCTGCTGAAACCGAATGGCGCTTCGCCCTGGTCCAACGCAACGGGGCTGGATCGTCGGATCGATCATGGGCGGGTGAGAATTTCGATGGCCGTCCAGGTGACCTGTTCTCCGGCGGACGCGTCCAAGGCCAGCGCCGGCACCGCGTGGGCGAGAGCGCGCTGGCCGATGACCATTGCCAAGGCGAGCCGGGCGCGGATACCCGCTTGGTCCGCCGGCATTCCGATCTGCTCCAACAGTGAGGCCACATACCCGATGCGCGCCTTGGTCACCCGAGTGAGCGCGGCAGCGATCAGCGGTTCCGTGGTGGCTGCCGCATAGAGCGCCGCCTCGCCCAGCAGACCGGGATCTACGACCGCGACCCGGCGGAAGAGCACCTGGATCCGTTGCTGAGCAGAGCCGGCAGTCGCTTCGGTCTCGTCGATCAGGGCTTGGGTCTGCTCCTTCGCCCAGCGGTCCAGCGCAGCCGTCAGCAACTCAGCCCTGGTGCGCAGGTGCCAGTAGAAGGAACCCTTGGTGACCCCCAGATCGCGGGCCACGCCCTCCACGGTCACCGCTGCCGGGCCGACCGCGATCAACCGCTGGTGGGCGGCAACGACCCAATCGTCTGACCCGACGGAATTCTTCGCCACTGCCGTACGGTAGCGTATGGGAAGATCCATACGCATCCGTACGGACAAGGAGGAACACCATGACCGAAGCGACTTGCGTTCCTACGTTCATTTCGCTGGCTCTGCACGCCATCGCAGATCCGGACTATGCCGACGTCCAGCTGATTCGACTACCCGCCCAGGTGGCGGACCGGCTGCGCAAGGACCCGGCCCGAGCCGCACGAGATGTGTTCTCGGTGCGCAAAGTGCCTGCGCCGATCAAGGCGCTGTTCGCGGTGCGGCAGGTCGCCGTCCGAGTGATCGGCCTGCCGGCATCTCCGCCGGATGTGTTCAAGGTCGTGGCACTGGAGGGTTCAGAGGCGCTGATCGCCGCGGACGAGGCGCACCTGGACTTCCGGGTCGGCGTAGCAGTGCAGGACAATCTGCTCCGGGTCACCACGGCGGTTCGGCTCAAGGGCATGCGGGGCCGGCTGTATTTCGGCCCGGTCCGGTTGGCTCACCCCATCATCACCAGGGCCATGATGCGGGCGGCCATTCGCCGGTGGTCTACCGAGTAGCGGTCGGTCCTTCGCCACTGGTTCTTCGTCGGTGCCGACCGCCGCTGATGCCCACACCCTCGACCTCTGATTCCCACACACTCGACGACGGCCGGTCGTTCGAAGCCGGAGCCGACGCCGAAAGCGGTCTGGGGTCAGCGAGAAAAGACTCGTCAGCGAGCGATAGAGCTGATCGAATGAGCACATGCTCCCCGATCTCATACATCCCCCGAAGGCCCACCCGGGCGACAAGGTCGCAGTGCTGTCACCATCGTTTGCAGCTCCAGGTGTCGCACCGGCGGTGCACGAGCAAGCCATGCGGCGGCTCAGCGAAGTCACCGGACTCGTGCCGGTCGAATATCCAACCACCCGACGGGTAGGCGCGAGAGCAGAGGACCGGGCTGCGGATCTCAACGCAGCCTTTGCCGACCCAGCTATCCGGGCCATCCTGGCCACCATAGGCGGCGAGGATCAAATCACGGTCATACCTCACCTGGACCGCGAGCTCATACAGGCTGATCCGAAGCCGTTCTGCGGCTACAGCGACAACACAAACCTGCTGTCGTGGCTGTGGACGCACGGCGTTGCCGGGTTCTACGGCGGCTCGACGCAGGTGCATCTCGGCCCGGGCCCTGCCGTCGACGCCGGCCATCGCCTGGCACTACGTGCGGCCCTGCTGACGGGTGGGCGGCTCGAGGTCACCGACCCGGGCGAGTCCGAAGACATCGGCAGGGATTGGGCCGACCCGGCGGCGCTCACCGAATATGGAGACCGCGAACCCACCTCACCGTGGACGTGGGCCGGCCCGGAGACCACCGTGACCGGGCGAAGTTGGGGCGGTTGCATCGAAGTCATCCAATGGATCCTCACCGCTGGGCGCTTCCCGGCAGACCCAGCTGTACTCGAGGGCGCGGTTCTGCTGCTCGAAACGAGCGAAGAAGTCATCCCCGCTCGAGAGTTCGGCTGGATCCTGCGGTCTCTGGGAGAACGAGGGTTGCTTTCGAACGTCGGAGCGGTACTTGTTGCGCGGCCGCCCGTGTCGACGTTCGACCGACAACCGACGGTGCCGCAGCGGGAGGCACATCGTGCCGAACAGCGCGACATCGCCATTGACCTGGTCGGTCGGTACAACCCCGATGCGGTGGTCTGCGTGGGTGTGCCGTTCGGCCACACCAGGCCGCAGTGGATCCTGCCTTACGGCGGCCCGATCACCGTCGATGGCGCGAGCCGTAAGGTGTGGGCCGACTTCAGTTGAGGCGCGGGCTGTCCGACAGAATTCGTTCTCGTGCGACGGGAGGGTCCAGACTTGCTACAGCGATCGAACAGCACGCGCTGGTGCAGGCGGCTTGCGTTGGACTGGTCTGCGCAGTAGATCGCCGCTCAGCTGCTCGCGGATTCGGATTCGAGCTCTGCCAGGACGGTGCCGGTGGTCACTGCGTCGCCGACAGCGACGGCGACGGACTTGACCACCCCGTCACGCGGGGCGACGACCGGATTCTCCATCTTCATCGCCTCGATCACTGCGATCGTCTCCCCAGCTTGAACCGACTGGCCCTGTTGCGCAGTCACTTTCACAACGGTGCCCTGCATGGGTGCCCGCACCTGGTCGCCGGCGGCGCTCGGAATCGACGCTGCCGCGGTCGATCTCTGCCTGGTCGGCCGACGTACCGGGGTACTGGGCGGACTTGCTGCGGCGAACAGATCGCCGGGCAGCGTCACCTCCACCCGGCGTCCGTTCACCTCCGCCACCACCGTGCGGCGCTGCGGCAGGTCGGTCGCCGCTGCGACGGGTTCGGCCGCGGTGTCGAACGGCGGAATGGTGTTCTCGAACTCCGTCTCGATCCAGCGAGTGTGGACGGCGAATGCGCCATCGGGTGCGGTGAACGCCGGATCGGACACCACGGCCCGATGGAACGGCAGGGCGGTTGCCATTCCGGAGACTTCCATCTCGGCCAGCGCGCGCCGGGAGCGCTCCAGGGCCTCTCGACGGTCCGCGCCGGTGATGATCAATTTCGCCAGCAGCGAATCGAAGTTTCCGGAGACGACCGAACCGCTTTCCACACCGGAGTCCAGGCGGACGCCGGGCCCACTGGGCGCGACGAATTTCGTAATGGTGCCAGGAGCGGGCAGGAAGCCACGTCCCGGATCCTCACCGTTGATCCGAAATTCGAAACTGTGCCCGCGCGGATCGGGATCTGTCTGCCAGCGCAGTTTTTCGCCGTCGGCGATCCGAAACTGCTCCCGAACCAGGTCGATCCCGCTCGTCTCCTCGGAAACCGGATGCTCCACCTGGAGTCTGGTGTTCACCTCGAGGAAGGAGATGTCACCGTCGGCACCGACGAGGAATTCCACCGTGCCGGCCCCGCTGTAGTCCGCCCGACGGCAGATGGCTTTTGCTGCCTCGGAAATGGTGGATCGCTGGGCATCGGTCAAAAAGGGCGCGGGCGCTTCCTCGACCAGCTTCTGGAACCGTCGCTGCAGGGAACAGTCCCTGGTGCCCACCACGATGACGGTGCCGTGCTGATCGGCGAGTACCTGCGCCTCGACGTGACGCGGCGTATCGAGGTATTTCTCGACAAAACATTCCCCACGACCGAACGCCGCGACGGCCTCGCGGACCGCCGAATCGAACAACTCCGGTATTTCCGCCATCGTCCTGGCAACCTTCAAACCACGGCCGCCGCCTCCGAAGGCCGCCTTTATCGCCACCGGCAGACCGTGCTCCTGGGCGAAGGCGACGATCTCGTCGGGGCCCGACACCGGGCCTGGAGTTCCCGGCACCAGTGGGGCACCGGCCGCGACCGCGATTGCTCTGGCGGTCACCTTGTCACCGAGATCGCGAATGGCGGCGGGGCTCGGACCGATCCAGATCAGCCCGGCATCGAGCACGGCCTGCGCGAAGTCGGCGTTCTCGGACAGGAAGCCGTAGCCGGGGTGGACGGCGTCCGCGCCCGATCGATGGGCGACGGTGAGAAGCTTCGAGCTGTCCAGATAGGTCTGCGCGGAAGTCTCTCCCTGCAGTGAATACGCTTCGTCAGCCGTTCGCACGTGCAGCGCATCGGCATCTGCATCGGCGTACACCGCAACAGATCGGAGTCCGGCGTCGCGACAGGCTCGGGCGACCCGAACGGCGATCTCGCCCCGGTTGGCGATCAATACGGTGTGCATGCAGCCGACCTCCTTCTCAGTTTTCTCGCCAGAGATCGACGACAGAAATGCCGACTCGGCGCAACAGCCGCCGGGTGAGCGGCAGCGAAATTCCGATGACCGAGGAATGGTCGCCGTCCAGGCCATCGACGAACCACCCGCCGTACCCGTCGATGGTCAGACCGCCCGCGACCAGCAGCGGTTCACCCGTCGCCAGGTAGGCATCGATCTCGGACTCGGTCGGGGTACCGAATCTGATCGTCGTACTTGCCCAATCCGCTGCGCGGGCAACGATCTCACCCCCACGCACCACTACGACGGCATGGCCGGTCAGCAGATCGCCGGTACCGCCGGACATCTCCAGCCAATCCCGGCGGGCCTGCGCAGCGTCGACCGGTTTGCCGCGGAGGCGGCCGTTCATCAGCAACATCGAATCGCAGCCGATCACCACCGAATTCGGATGGCGAGTGCACACGGTGGTCAGCACTGCGTCGGCCTTTGCTCGGGCCAGCGCGGTGACTGTGCCGGCCGGCACGAGATGTGCGTTCGCGGCCTCGATGGACGGTTCGTCGACGCCGGAGACCAGGACAACGGGATCGATGCCGGCCGCCTGCAGGACGGACAGTCGGGCCGGAGATGCCGAGGCGAGCACGGCCTGCAAGCGTCCGGTGCTGGGCTCACCTCGTCCGACGCCTCCGGGGTTCGACGTGTCGGGAACCGCCGGCGTCATCGCGGCAGACCAGAGGCCCACCAGGCCTGGGGATCCGGCGACCAGGAAATCGGCCGACAGCTCCACGACGACCGGGTGGGGATCGCCGACGCCGGTGATCGTGAAGTCGTTCCCGCCGATGTCGAAAGGGCCGCGAGAACGGTCAGTACGGCCGCGACGTCTTCGTCGATTGGCTCCTCGGCATGCTCCCCGATCACAGCGGAATGTTCCCATGCTTGCGCGGCGGCAGTGTGCGACGCTTGTCCCGCAACATCTTCAGCGCGCTGGTGACGGCGGTGCGCGTCTCCCTCGGGCGAATCACGCGGTCGACGTAGCCGCGTTCGGCAGCCAGATACGGGTTCACCAGAGCCTCCTCGTAGGCGGACTCCAATTCCCGTCTGCGCGCCTGGACGTCCCCGCCGCGCTCCGCTTCACCGACCAACTCCTTGCGGTAGAGGACGTTCACCGCTCCCGCCGCTCCGACCACCGCGATCTGGGCGGTCGGCCAGGCGAGATTGACATCCGCACCCAGATGTTTGGATCCCATCACGTCATAGGCACCGCCATAGGCCTTCCGGGTGATGACGGTGACGAGTGGAACTGTGGCCTCGGCGTAGGCGTAGATCAACTTGGCGCCGCGATGGATGATGCCGTTCCATTCCTGGTCGGTTCCCGGCAGAAAACCGGGCACGTCCACGAACGTCAGGACGGGAATGTTGAATGCGTCGCAGGTGCGGACGAATCGGGCCGCCTTTTCGGCGGCTTTGATGTCCAGGGTGCCGGCCAGATGCATCGGTTGATTCGCGACGACTCCGACACTGGCCCCGTCGACACGACCGAATCCGGTGACGATATTCGGCCCGTACAATTCCTGAACCGGCAGGAAGTAACCGTCATCGAGCACTGCGGTGACGACGACCGTGATGTCGTAGGGCTGGTTCGCCAGGTCCGGAATCAGGGTGTCCAGCGCGAGATCTGTTGCCGTGCGGTCCTGCTCGCTCTCGGGTGGTTCGTTGGGGGCCAGCGACAGATTGTTCGACGGAAGATACGACAGTAGTTCCCGGACATGGTCGATGGCCGCCATTTCGTCGGCCGCCAGATGATGCGCGTTCCCCGAACGTTCATTGTGCGTCCGGGCGCCCCCGAGGTTTTCCAGCGTGACGTCTTCGCCGGTCACGGCTTTGACGACCTCGGGTCCGGTGATGAACATCTGCGACGTCTTGTCCACCATCACCACGAAATCGGTGAGCGCGGGGGAGTAGACATGGCCGCCGGCCGCGGCGCCCATGATCAGCGATATCTGCGGAACGACGCCGGAGGCGTGGACATTGCGCCGGAAGATCTCGGCGTACAGGCCGAGTGACACGACGCCTTCCTGAATTCTGGCCCCCCCACCTTCGTTGATACCCACGATCGGTCGCCCTGTCGTGAGTGCGAAGTCCATCACCTTGACGATCTTCTCGCCGTAGACCTCTCCGAGCGAGCCACCGAAAACGGTGGCGTCCTGCGAGAAGACACAGATATCGCGCCCGTCCACGGTGCCGTAACCGGTGATCACACCGTCGCCGGTCGGATGGCTGTTCCCCATGGCGAAGTTGCTCGATCGGTGAACCGCCAGCGCATCGAACTCGACGAACGATCCTTCGTCGAGTAGTAGCTCGATCCGTTCGCGCGCAGTCAGTTTGCCCTTGGCCCGGTGCCGTTCCACCGCGGCGGCGCCACCCGGCTGCTGCGCCGACTCCAGGCGGCGTTCGAACTCGGCCAGTTTGTCCGCAGTGGTGACCGCGCGCGCTGCGCCGTCCGACACTGGCTGATTCGCCACCGGTCGCTCGTCCTCTCCGTTGCTCGCGCGTCGACGACCCCTTGTCGAGCGATCTGTGCACCCGACGACGGCTGCCACTCTGGCAACGAGCGCAGGGCCGGAGCCTACCGCCAGCCTAGGCTGGCCGGAATGACCACGGACCGGATGGACGAACCCGCCGCCGATTCCCTGCGGGCGGCGCCGACACGCCGGCGCATGGACGCGCCGCTGGTGCAGTCGGCCTGTCGACACCCGGAGCGCTGGGACGTGCGACACGTCGACTCCACCGGTTCTACCAATGACGATCTGACCGCCACCCTGGGGTTGGACCGTGAATCGGGCCTCGAGGTCCGGGCCTGGCCCGCCGGTCGCCCGAGTCCGGTTCTCATCACCGAGGAACAAATCGCCGGACGTGGTCGATCCGGGCGTCAATGGGTGTGCCCGCTGGGCGCCGGTCTGATGTTCTCCGTCGCCTTGCACCTGCCCGCGATTCCGCCGGCTCGCAGGGGATGGGTGGGGGCCATCCTGGGTGTCGCAATCGTGCGCGCGCTCCGGTCGCCCGCCCTCCCGGCCGTTGCCGCGGGTTCCGCCGGCCCGGCAGAGGGCGCGCGGATGTCGTTGAAGTGGCCGAACGACCTGCTGGCCGACGGTCTGAAATGCGGAGGCATTCTGGCCGAGATGACGAACGATGCGGTGGTGGTCGGCGCGGGCCTGAACATCTCGCTCACCTCCGCGGAACTGCCGCGTCCCGACGCGACCTCGTTGTTGCTCGCCGGCCACCCGTCCGTCGATCGGAACGTTCTGCTGGCGGCGATCCTCGACGAGTTCGGAACCTCGCTGGACGCCTGGTGCGCAGCCGCCGGGAACGTCCAGGTGAGCGGACTGCGGGCGGAATACCTGCAGGAGTGCTCCACCGTGGGTTCCAGGGTCCGGGTGCAACTTCCGGGTGGCCGGGTGGTGATCGGAACGGCAGTCGACGTCGACGTCGATGGCGCCATCGTCGTCGAGACGGCAAGCGGCGGCAGAACCCGGTTTTCCGCAGGCGACGTGGTGCACCTTCGGCCCGACCCGTCGGCGGGCGCCGGGTAGCTCGTTGGATAGCCTGCCCCGGTGACCGACTCCGGAAATCCTGCGGGCGAGCAAGGCGATCCCGACCTCCCGAACCGGCTGTCTCGGATGGCCCGACTGGTGCAGGAGGCCACGGTGGCGGCCGGTCGTCCGGTGGCGGATGTGCGGCTGTTGCTGGCGACCAAGACCATCGAACCGGCAAGAATTCGGCAGGCGCTGGCGGCCGGCTTCACGTTGATCGGGGAGAACAGGGTCCAGGAGGTGGTGGCCAAAGCAGGCCTACTTGGCGACCTCGAACATGAATGTCATCTGATCGGACATCTGCAGCACAACAAGATCAACCTGCTGTTGCCGCATGTGACATGTGTGCAGACCGTGGACTCCGGTGAATTGGCCGCCCACCTCGACACCAGGATCACGGCACTGGGTAGGACGCTGGATGTCTTCCTCCAGGTCAACGTCTCAGGGGAACCCACGAAGTCGGGCGTGTCCCTGGCCGACCTGCCGGCGCTGCTGGAGCAGGTGAGCCGATGCCGAAATCTTCAGATCCGGGGATACATGACGATCGGTCTGAATTCGACCGATCGGAATGCGGTGCGGGCCGGGTATCGCGCCCTGGCGACTTTTCGAGATGCCGCGCATCGTCGCGGGCTTCCGGGAGCGGAACGGGCGACGGAACTGTCGATGGGCATGAGTGCCGATTTTCCCGAGGCCATCGCCGAGGGCGCCACCATCGTGCGCCTCGGTTCGGCTGTGTTCGGCCCGCGGCCGTCGACCTGATCTGTGGATCGAGCGGATCTGACGGTACCGGCAGGTAGCGTGACCGAAGCTAGCTCGCTTACGAACTTTGAGGGGCACCAATGGCCTACCCCGACAACCTTCTGTCCCGCGGCGAGCAGGTCGTGCTGCACAAGCATCCGCATTGGAAGGTGCTGGTGTTGCCAACGTTGATGTTCGTCCTGTTCATCGGTGGGGGGTTCGCGCTGGCCGCCGTGCTGCGGAACTGGCAGAACCACGTGATCGCGTGGACCGTCATCGGCGCCGTCGCACTGGTCGGGTTGATCTTCCTGACGATCGCGCCGTTCATTCGCTGGCGGACCGAGCATTTCGTGATCACCAATTTCCACGTCTTCTTCCGCACCGGAATTCTGCACCGTCGCGAGCACCAGATTCCCCTGGGGCACATCCAGAACATGGAAACGTCGGTGTCGTTCTGGGGCCGGTTGCTCGGCTTCGGATCGTTGATAGTCGAGTCTGCTGCGGATCAGCCACTGGAATTCGAGAACGTCGCGTCGTTGCCCAAGGTGCAGGCCACCCTCAACCAGTTGATCATGGACGATCGGAACCGTTACCGCGTGAACTCCGACGGCGTGCCGGGCTGGCAAGGGCGCGCGCCGCAGCAGGCCCGATCGGCGGAGCGGAACGAGCCGGAGGAACGGGATTCTGCACAGAGTCGTCCGATGCAGGATCACCCGACTCAGAGCTATCCGACGCAGAATTACCCGGCCCAGTACGGCGATCCGCAGGAGCGGCCGGGGGAGTTTCCACCGACCCCGCGGCGGTAGCCAACCGCGCAAACCTCCGCCACCGAGCAGTCCGGTGAAGGCCCGGTGACTTGGGCGGGTCAGTCGGATGGGCGGGTGAACGGCGGATCACCTAACGTTGGGCCCATGGATCAGCGCCCGACCGAACCGCCCGCCACTGATTTGTCCGCCCTTCGGCACAATATCGATTCAGGCGGTGCGGCCCGGTATCACGAGGCGAACGCAGCGAAGGGAAAGCTCTTCGCCCGCAAGCGAGTGGACCTCCTGGTGGACCCGGAAAGTTTCCATGAGGACGGCCAATTGGCCAACGCACTCGCCGAGTTCCTGCCGGCCGACGGGGTGATCACCGGAACGGCGACCGTCGGGGGACGGCCGATCGCGCTGATGGCGAACGACTCGACGGTCAAGGCCGGCTCGTGGGGGGCCAGGACGGTCGAGAAGATCATCCGAATCATCGAGAAGGCTTACGCAGTCGGAATTCCCATGGTCTACCTGGTGGATTCCGCCGGGGCGCGCATCACGGATCAGGTCGACCTGTTCCCCGGCCGCCGCGGTGCCGGCAAGATCTTTCACACCCAGGTGCGGGCGTCGGGCGCGATACCGCAGGTATGCGCGCTGTTCGGGCCGAGTGCAGCGGGCGGCGCCTACATTCCGGCCTTCTGCGACCTGGTGGTGATGGTTGCCGGCAACGCGTCGATGTATCTGGGCAGCGACCGGATGGTCGAGATGGTAACCGGCGAGAAGACCACGCTGGAAGAGATGGGCGGCGCGAAGATGCACACCACCGTGTCCGGCGTCGGGCACCTGTTGGTGGACACCGAACACGACGCGATCGAGTCGGTGTCCCGATATCTGAGCTTCTTTCCGGCCAACTCCGCCGAACTACCCCCCGCGACGGCCCGTGACGTCGGACCTGGGCCAGGTGACCTGCGTGCGCTGGTGCCGGAATCGGAGCGGCAGGCGTTCGACATGCGCCGGTACGCCAAGGGACTGCTCGATGCCGGGTCGATGTTCGAGATCCACCCGGGCTGGGCCAAGGAGTTGCTGGTGTGCCTGGGCCGTATCGACGGGGGTGTGGTGGGGATCGTCGGCAACAACTCGATGTTCAAAGGTGGCGTGCTCTTCGTCGACTCCGCCGACAAGGCAACGCATTTCATCCAACTTTGTGACGCGTTCAACATTCCGTTGATCTTCCTCGCGGACGTGCCGGGGTTCATGGTGGGCGCTGCCGTCGAGCGGCAGGGAATCATTCGCCACGGAGCGAAGATGATCACTGCCGTATCCGAGGCCACCGTTCCCAAGTTCTGCGTGGTGGTCCGGAAGGCCTACGGGGCGGGTCTCTACGCGATGGCCGGCCCGGGGTTCGATCCTGATGCCACCATCGCGCTGCCCACTGCGAAGATCGCCGTGATGGGCGCAGATGCCGCCGTCAATGCGGTGTACGCCAACAAGATCGCCGCCATCGAGGACGAACAGCAGCGATCGGATTATGTCGCTGGGTTGCGAGCCGAGTACGAGCAGGATATCGACATCGTGCACCTGGCGGCCGAGTTGGTGGTGGATGCCATGGTGGAGCCGGAAGAGCTGCGCGGCGAGTTGATCCACAGGCTCCGCATCGCGGCGACCAAGGACAGATCCTTTTCCCGGCGCCGGCATGGGGTTACTCCGGTCTGAGCGGCCGGTTCAGTTCTGCTGCCGATCAACGGGGATTCGGGACGTCGAATTCTGGTTCGCCGGGCGGAGTTCGGCCTTCGGCGACAAGTTCGTCCGGGAAAACCCATCGGCGATAGGCCCAGTAACGGAAGGCCATGGCCACCAGCGTGCCGACGATGTTGGCGGCGATGAAGTCGACGACGGTGACGGTGAACCTGGCGTAGTGCAACGGGTTGATGTCGAAAACATAGTGACTCAACCACAGCGGTACCAGGTTCAAGCACAGTGCAATCGCATTGAACAGGAAGAACAACATCGCCTCGTGGTGCCGCTCGCGGCCGCCCCGATTGCTGAACGACCACTCGCGATTGAGGATGTAGCTCACGATCGTCGCGACCAGCACCGAGATGAATTTCGAGGTGATCGGCTTGCCGTCGAGCACGGTGTGCGAGAGCACCAGAAACAGCCCGGTGTCGATCACCCACGACGAACCACCGACGACGATGAACTTCGCCAGCTCCCGATGCTTGGGAGGCAGTACTTCGCGGACGCGGTCGATCAGATTCACCGGCCAAGTCTACGGGCGCGCATGTGAGGTTCATGCTGGCTCAAAAGGGCCGGCTGATGCCAGGAGTGCGTCAGCCTCCGCCGGCCGACACTTCGATCACAGCGGCTGCGGAGTACGAGTGCAAGCTGCTCGGAAGAAGGTTCCATCGGTACGTCACGGCCGCGCCGGCGGTGATCAACGACCCGTCCGGGACGTCGGCATCGACTTTTACCTCGAAAGACTGTTCAGTCGATGGTGTTCCGACTTCAAGGTTGGTGCCTGCCTCCCGGCGGCTGCCCGGCACGAATGCCGTATTCGCCGGGACGGCCGCCTCGACGACGACGCCCGAGGCAGCACCTCCGCCGACGTTCAGGACGTCGGTCCTGATGCGCAGGGTGTCGCCGGGATGCACAGTCCTGCTTCCGCTGGTGACGTCGGTGATGGTCGTCGTCGCGGTCAAGCACGGGGTGGTGCCGAAGGTGATGTCGTCGAGGAAGTTGCCGATGGTTTCACTGCCCGACGCTGTGGACACCGCGGCGAACTGAAACCGCGTGATTGTTTGCCCAGCGGGCACAACGTAGGTGCCAGTGTGTTGCGCCCAGGCACCCGACCCGTCTGAAATCCAACTGGGATGCTGAAGATTGGTCGGGTGGTCAGGAACGTCCGGCACGAGTACGTCTCCAGGCACACCGATTTGTACCTCCATGGTGTCGATGCCCGAGGATTTCGGCCAAGCTCGTCCACGGTGCCAAATGCTCCAGTGCATCACCTGACCCGGAACAGTTACGACATTTTGATACAACGCTCCGACGTGATTCGCATTGAGTTCGACGAATTGAACGCCGCTGTGCGCGGGAGGCGCCGTCCTGCGCCAGAATTCGATGAACCCGTCCTTGGCCGTCGTCCGCCAACCCAGACCTACGGTGCCGTTGCGGATGAATTTTCCTGATCCCTTCTGGACAAGCGGTTGCTCGAAGTCTCCGTTGATCAGTGCCGCAGGCGTTCGACAACCGCTTGGAGCGGGATAGATCGTGAAGTCAGTGACGGGGCCTTTGACGGTGGCGAGGGAAATCTTGTTCGGCAAGCTCGCGATAGGCGAGGCTAGCTGTCCGGGAACGACCGTGGCAGCGACCTTGATGATGAGCCGCCAGGTCGTAGCCTGACCGGACGCCAATGGCCGACACTGTGTCAGTATCTCTCCGACGTCGCATTCAGCCGCAGAAGTTGGCGAAACCCCGACGATGCTCACGCCGCGTCCGAGGTCATTGCGCAGCGACACCACTCCGGGATCTGCCACGCTCGCCACCGGTTTGCCGACCAACGTGAGCACCCTCGTCTTGCCGGCGACCAGGCCGCTTGTGCTGGCGCTGATCGAGGCGTAGCCGCCGCTGTTGACCACGACCACAGACTTCAACGACACGGAAAGAGGCGTGCCGACGCCGGGCATCGGCAGCGTGAGCGCGTCGAGGACGCCAGTGGCCGAAAGCGGGTCGACGAAGACGGCCAGCTGGACGACCAGGTCTTTCCCGTCCTTCGGAGTGCAGGTGAAGTAGCCACCGACCTCGACGGAGCAGCTGCCGGTACCGCCGGTAGCGACGCTGGTCACCGACACACCGTGCCCCAGGCCCGCCGGGATCTGCACCGGCCCGGCGTTCAACACGGTGTTGTCGTCGAGCCGGGGGAGAATGAGAGTGATGGCGTCCAGAGTGGTGCCGACATGGAGTGCTTCACTTCCGGCGAGAACAGGAGGGCCGTAACCGCCGGTCTTCGCCACATTCAAGGCCCCACTCAGTGGGACGGGCCGCTTGTGTTCGTCGACGATGTGAAGCGCCAGTGGGGTGGCAGCGCCGTCAATGGTCGTGGCGCTCGGAGCGACTCGAACGTCCAGCACGACGCCCGCCAGAAGCGCGGCCGCCCCACAGGTAAAAGTTCGCCGAGTCGGCAGCGGATCTGGGACACAGCCGGGACTTTCCAACGCCTCTACGGTGAGGCCGTTGCCGAGGTCGAACGGGACCGTCAGCTTGCCGAGGAATTCTGGGTTCACGTCTGGCTTCGCCGTGGCAACCAGTCGCATTCGGCTCAACGAACCCAGTGCCAATTTCGGGTGCGGATCGGCCGGCGAACCTGCCTTCAACGGGCTGGTGAACGAGATCGACTGGAAGCCTGTCGCAATGGCGAGGTGAATCATCACCGTGCCCCGTGGCGTGCCGTCCAGACTGACGCCGAGTTGACCGGCAAGGATCAGGTCCGAGGTCAGCACATCGGCGGACAGCACCACGGTCGCGGCCTGACCGCCGGGCAACGCGCGCGGCAGTCGACATGTCGAGACCTGCCCGGCGATCGTGCAGGTTCGCTCGCCAAGCATGTCGGCGAAGGCGCTGCTCCTCGCCGATGCCCGCAGACCCAAGCCACCCCCTTCGCCAGGGCTGATGGCGGTGATCCTCAACCCACGCGGCGTCGTGATAACGAGATCGGTACCTGCCAGGATGGGCGGGCCCGACTTGTTGGTCAGGGTCATCCTCAGCGCCGCACCGGACTGCCCGGCGCTGAGCGACGCATTCGCTTGGAGGTCCACCTGGACGGTCGGGGCAGGCGGCGGGGGATTCGTCGGGGGGGCGGTGGAAGGCGGTGATGTCACGGGCGGTGTCACGGACGATGGGGGTTTCGGGGTCGTAGCGGTGGACGAGGTGGGGGGTGTGGGCGTCGTCGCCGGGGGGCGGGAGGGCAGGTTCGGAACGGTAGGAGTGGTAGCGACGGGAAGCGAGTGACCGTTCGTGGTCGGTGTGGATTGTGTAGTCGGGGAGAGTGGGGCGGTCACGGGCGAACCGTTGGTGGGCGGCACCACCGATGGAGCACTGCGCGTCGAAAGCGGCAGGACACCGGGGAAAATCGGCAGCGCCGAAGGAATGCCCGCCGAAGGAATGCCCGCCCCAGGAATGCCGCCCGACGGGTTCGTCCCGCCAGGCCCGGGAACCCCAGCGCCTGTACCGGTGGAATTGAGGCCGCCCGCCGCAGGGCTGCCTTGCCCGGCGCCGCCGGCGCCTTGCCCGGTCGCGCTGTTCGTACCGTTGGTACTGAGCCCGCCGACGCTGTTGCCACTGCCGTTCGCGGCGCCGGCCGAGGTTCCTGCGCCGCCGGTGCCGGTGCCGTTACTGGCGCTGCCCGTTCCGGGCACGTTGGCGCCGCCGTTCCCGGAGCCGGCCTGGTTTCCTGCACCACTCCCGCCACCCGGACTCGCTGCGGCGCCCTGGCTGCCGGAATTTGCGGCACCGCCCGGGCTACCAGCACCGCCCGGGCTACCAGCACCACCCGGTCTGCCTGGGCTACCAGAACCGCCGGGATTCCCGGCACCAGGGCCGACAGTCCCTGACCCGCCGGCCCCTGACCCGCCGCCTGCCTTCGAACCTCCACCATTGGTCACAACGGTCGAAGCGATCGCGCCGGCTTTTGCGGCCGTGTCGGGCGCATGGCCGGAATTGGCGAGCGCGAAGACGATGCCTGCGACGACGACCGCCGCGACAGTCACGGCCCCGGCAACGACCGCCCACGGGCCCGAAGCCCCGGCCCTGGCAGCGTGACCACCGAACTTCGTACTTCCGACGAACGCGGTCTGTCCGCTGGTCGGCTGGCCGCCGACCGCCGATCCACCGGTCAGTGCCCCCAGCTGAGCCAGCGGTTCGACCGGACCGAGAGTCGCGATGTACCCGGCCGCAGCACCGCCGAGCAGCAGCGGGGCCAGCAGACCGCGCAATCCAGAATTGACCTCCGACAACTCGGCAGCCAGTGCCGGACAGCGGTCACACTCCTGGAGGTGGGCATCCACCTGGGCCTTTTCTCGCTTGGACAGACCACCGCGGGTCCACGCGCCCAGGCGATCCACCGTGGTGCGGCAGCGCTGCGCTGCGCTGTCGGCCAGGTGGGCCTGAAGATAAGCCTCGCGCAATCCTTCGCGAGCACGAAAAGCCAGTGATGACACCGCGTTCGGGGCCATTCCAAGCAGAAGGCCGACGTCGGCGGCCGACTGACCCTCGACCTGGAGATGCCACAGCACCGTTTGCCACCGTTCGGGGAGACCGGCGAAGGCCTTGCCGATGAATCCGGACTCCAGATCGGCGATGACCGGATCGTCACCCTGCACGGCAACGTCATGGCTCTCGATGTCGTCGGTGAACTGCAGGCGCCTGTCCTTGCGGGTGCGGTCGTAAGCCGTGTGACGCAAAGTGGTGAACAGGTAGGCGCGGAAGGCCGTATCCGGTCCCTTGCCTTCGAGCATTCCGTCCAGCACCCGAGCGAACGCCTCGGAGACCAGGTCGTCTGCTTCCGCCGCGGATCGGGCGAACTGGCGCGCAAGTCCAGCCGCTGCTCCCGCGTGCCGGACGTACAGATCCCCGAATGCGCCACGGTCACCGGCGCGTACCCGGGTGATCAGTTCGGCATCGCTGGCAATCTGAGCGTTGTCCGGGACCGGTGCCACAGCGGTCCTCCAGTCGTTGTCCGGGTCCGCTGTGGAGCGGATCGGATTTTGGTTCGAGTGTGCGCTGGTGTGCGCTGGCACTCCATGCGGGGCACTCGCCGGACCGCTGCCGAAGCCCGCCCAAACTACTTTAAGTTACTCATCAGGTGCCAAGGGTTACCTCGTTGCGACGATAGTCCTTCGCAGCGGGAACGCAGAATGACGGGTCAACCGTAGCCACGACTGGGCCGAAAAAAAACTTTGCGGTTTTTGCGTGACGGAGGGCCGGGCTGCGCGTCTTCCATTCCGACTGCCTCGAACAACCCAGGTGAGTTCTCGACTCCAGGGCGCGTCAGAATGATGAAAGGAGCAGTGGTGGCCATCCGTTCCGTGCTGGCCGACCGCACCGCTACCGATCTGCGCGACCAGTGGGAGGCCAGAGCCCTCGACTATGGCTGGGCCTTCGCGTCGGATTGGCAGGTGCCGGCCGTAGAGGCAGTGTGCGACGCGATCACCGCCGATGCCGATGTCTGGGCGGCAGCCGAGAGGTTGGGGCGCAGTCGCGCAGCGGCCGGCGCTTCCCTCGCCGAGGCCCTCGTCGATGTCGACGGTCTGGCGGCCATCGCGCACAGCCGATATACCGATCCCCTCCGGCGCGCGGTGTCACTCGGCTGGGCGGACTGTGTCACCGCGCCGCCGGCGACCGTCACCGACCCGATGACCGGCCTGTGCACACCCGAATATCTGCGGGTTCGCCTCGGTGAGGTCTATCGAGCCGCCGAGGTGCAGGGGGATCAGATCTCGACGACACACGCCCTGGTGGTCCTGCGAATGGAATTGGACACCCGGAACTGCTGGCAACGCCCGCTGCCGATGATTCTGGCCGGTGATGGAATGCGGCGCGTCTTCGACGGCGGCGAAACCCTGGCCCTGCTGGGCGACGGGGTAGCCGTGGCCTTGTGCGAACGGAACACGATGCTGGCGCGCCGCGCACGACTCCTGTGTTCGATGATCACCGATCAGATCGACCTCGACCCGCAGATCAGCGTTCCTGCCCCATCGGTGTGGATCGAGATGCTGCCGCACCGATACGGCGCCGCACTCGACCTGATCTCCGGACTCGGCCGCTGAGCGGCCCATGGATCTGGTCGCCGCCGATCCAGTGATAGGTGGCGGCCAACAGGATCGCCGGAACTCACTTCCAGGGCCCCCGACCCCTGGAAAAGTTTCCCGGTGACGAAAGTGTCCCCGCTGCCCCCGATGCAGCGGGGACACTTTCGTTCCCGGTGCGGTCACGTCCGTCATCCCGCAACTTCCGGGCTCGCGATTGTGGCCGGTCCGGTAGCTACGGCTACTGTCGTGCCTCGTGGATCCCCGCACCGGTATGCCCAGGGTCGGAATGGTCGGCGGTGGCCAACTGGCCCGGATGACCCACCAGGCAGCGATTGCGCTCGGTCAGGGTCTGCGGGTGCTCTCGATCGGTCCGGACGAGTCGGCTGCGTTGGTCGCCGCCGAGGTGGAGATCGGTTCGCATCTCGATCTGGGTGCTCTGCTGACCTTCGCGCAGAACTGCGATGTGGTCACCTTCGATCACGAGCACGTTCCCGGTGAACACATCCGCGCCCTCGTCTCGGCCGGTCACACCGTTCATCCGGGTGCCGACGCACTGCAATACGCGCAGGACAAGGCGTTGATGCGAAGCCGGCTGGCCGGGGCCCGGCTGCCGGTGCCGGCGTTCCGAAATGTGGCTGCCGGTGCCGGCGCGGCCGCGGTGACCGAGGCCCTGGCGGAATTCGGCAACGACTATGGCTGGCCGGTGGTGGTCAAGGCAGCCCGCGGCGGGTACGACGGCCGTGGTGTTTGGGTGATTCACGACGCACGAACCGCTACCGGCGTGACGTCCGGTCTGCCTGACGACCTGCCCGGCGACCTGCCCGACGGCGTGGTGCTCGAGGAGTTCGTTCCGATGAAGCGAGAACTGGCTGCCGTGGTCGCGAGGTCGCCTTTCGGGCAGGCAGCGGCCTGGCCGGTGGTGGAAACGGTGCAGCAGGACGGAATCTGTGTCGAGGTCGTTGCGCCGGCTCCGGGCCTTGACCCGGACGTTGCAGCGGCCGCTTCGAGCCTCGCCCTTCGCATCGCCGGTGAGCTCGGCGTGGTGGGAGTTCTCGCCGTCGAACTCTTCGAGACCGAAGTGAGCGCGAACGCACCCGACGGTCTGCTGATCAACGAATTGGCCATGCGGCCGCACAACTCCGGCCATTGGTCGATGGATGGCGCCGTCACCGATCAGTTCGAGCAGCATCTGCGTGCGGTATTGGACTATCCGCTCGGCCGGACGGACTCGCTCGCGCCTTTCACCGTGATGCGCAATGTCCTCGGCGGCCCCGATACCGGCCCCGGTGCGAAGATCGGCATGGACGAACGGGTGCACCACTTGGCCGCTCGCTTTCCGCAGGTCAAGATTCACCTGTACGGCAAGGCATTTAGACCCGGCCGCAAGCTCGGGCATATCAATGTGCTCGGAGCGGACCTGCCCGAACTGCGTCGGGTGGCTCGGTTGTCCGGAACCTGGCTCAGCACGGGAATCTGGGATGACGGGTACGAGATACACAGCGGTGCAACAGACCTCGGTCCGCAGAACCGCGCGACGACAGCCGGGAGCCAGTCGTGACGACCGACGCCGCAACGCCCATCGTCGGCTTGATCATGGGCAGCGACTCGGACTGGCCGGTGATGTCCGGAGCCGCCGAGGTGCTCGACGACTTCGGTGTGGACTACGAGGTGGGCGTGATCTCCGCGCACCGCACTCCGGCGCGAATGCTGGACTATGCGACGTCAGCGGCGGAGCGCGGACTGAGGGTGATCGTCGCGGGTGCCGGGGGCGCCGCTCATCTCCCCGGCATGATCGCGTCCGCCACGGTCCTGCCGGTGATCGGCGTGCCGGTTCCGCTGGCGACTCTGGACGGCATGGATTCGTTGCTCTCGATCGTGCAGATGCCGGCCGGAATTCCGGTGGCCACGGTCTCCATCGGCGGGGCGCGCAACGCCGGGCTGCTGGCAGTGCGCATCCTGGCCTCTTCGGGCACTCCGGAGGGGCGAGTCCTGGCCGGTGAGCTGGCGGCATTCGCCGACGATCTGCAAGCAACCGTGCTCGCCAAGGACCTGGCCCTTCGGGAGCGCACCGGGCACTAGGCCGCTGCGTTCGGTGCGACGCCAGTCCGCGCGGCTGCCAACGCCTCACACGGAGCGAAGCACCAGCATGAACTGGCCGCCACCCGATTCTGCCGTCACCGCGACCTTCAGTTCGGGGGCCAGCCTGGACAACCGGTCGAGCAGCCATTTCCCCGCTTCATCAGCATCGGCCTTCGTCGGACAGCGGGCCACCACTTCACGGCCACCCTTGCGACCCAGGCGCTCGACGGTTCCGATGATCGGGGCTGGCTCGACAACGAACAATCGGTCCGGCCACGGCACCACCGGCTTCACGGCACCCTTCTTGGTATTGCAGGCGCGATGGGCCAGTCGCTCCTGACCAGGCTTGCTCTTGCCGTTCTTGCCCGCGGCGTTGATGTTGTCGATGCTCGGCCCGCGCGAATCGTTCACCGACTTGTTCGGATCAACGGGCTCGTCGCAGAGCCAACAGCGCCATGCTTCCCGGTCGCCGACCTCTTCCAGCCTGCTCACCAGAGTTGTTCGGGCGCGGAGGAAGGAGTGTTCATCGTCATGACGCTACCTGGGATCGATCGGTCTACCATTCGAAGTTACTGACCAGTAGCAATGAGGCTGCGCTGGCTTGAACTTTCTGGGGACCGACGACAAGTGAGCACAGACCTCTTCACCTTGACCGATGACCACCAGGCCGTCCGGCAGGCGGTTCGGGAAATCGCCGAACGCGAGATCCTGCCCTTCGCCGCCGACGTCGATGAACGCGAGCGCTATCCGATCGAGGCGCAGAAGGCGCTGGATAGCTCCGGTTTTTCAGCGGTGCACATTGAAGAGGTCTACGGCGGGGCGGGGGCGGACGCGGTTGCGACCGTCATCGTCATCGAGGAAGTGGCCAGGGTGTGCGCCTCGTCCTCCCTGATTCCCGCCGTCAACAAGCTCGGCTCGATGCCGATCATTCTTTCTGCGTCCGAAGATCTGAAGAAGCAGGTGCTCCCCTCCATCGCGTCGGGTGAGGCGATGATCTCCTACGCGCTGTCCGAACGTGAGGCCGGCAGCGATGCCGCGGCTATGCGGACCCGAGCGCGTCCCGATGGGGACGACTGGGTGCTCAACGGTACGAAGGCCTGGATCACCAACGCCGGCGTCTCGTCGTGGTACACCGTGATGGCGGTGACCGATCCCGACCAACGTGCGAAAGGGATCAGCGCCTTCGTGGTGCACGCCGACGACCCGGGGTTCGAGGTCGGATCGAAAGAGCGCAAGCTCGGAATCAAAGGCTCCCCGACGCGCGAGATTCACTTCATGAACTGCCGGATCCCTGGTGACCGAATGATCGGCGCTCCTGGCACCGGGTTCAAGACCGCGCTCGCCACGCTCGACCACACCCGACCCACCATCGGGGCGCAGGCACTCGGCATCGCCCAGGGCGCCCTCGACGTCGCGGTCGCATACGTTAAGGAGCGCAAGCAGTTCGGCAAGAGACTTGCAGAATTTCAAGCCCTCCAGTTCATGATCGCCGACATGGCCATGGAGATCGAAGCCGCCCGGACGTTGATCTACCAATCCGCTGCTGCCAGCGAGCGCGGTGACGCCAACAAGGGCTTTCTCGCCTCGGCCGCCAAGTGCTTCGCCTCCGACGTCGCGATGAAGGTAACCGTCGATGCGGTGCAGTTGCTGGGCGGGGCGGGTTACACCCGCGACTTCCCGGTGGAACGGATGATGCGCGACGCCAAGATCACCCAGATCTACGAAGGAACGAATCAGATCCAGCGGCTCGTCATGGCCCGGTCGTTGTTGCGCTAGTCGTGCCGAGTCGGTGCGCCGGGCCGTGCTGGGCCGGCCGCACTGGGCCGGGCTGGCGGGGCCGTCGGGCCGGGCCGCACTGGCGGGGCCGTCGGGCCGCACTGCGCCATACCGCGCCGCCGGGCCTCGCCCCGTGCTGCGCAGCCTCGGGCAGCGCCCGTGCTGGGCCGCCTCGGCTGGTGCCTCGCAGCCCCTTTGGTCACCGCGCAGGCGTTCGTCACGTGACGACGGGCTGCGCAGTGGCGAAAAGGACTGCGCAGCTCGGCGCCCGCGCCAGGCGACCGCGACCGGCGACCGCCGCCCGCGACCGGCGACCGCGCCCGGAGGACACGACGGGCCGGCGGTCAGCGGGGCAGGCGGACCGGGGCAAGTGGTGTGACCGACCCGGCGATCCCGTTGACGGCGAGGGCGCGCGCCCCGCGGACGAGCATCGCCCGAATGCGCGCCGCCAGGCCGTCTCGGTTCTGCAGATCCGACCAGATCACCCGCAGCACCTGCCACCCGAGTTCGCGCAGGTCGTCCTCGCGTCGCTTCTCCCGAAGCACCACATCCAGCGGCGAGCTGCCCGGCTCGAGACCATATTTGATCCGACCGTCGAACTCCATCAACACACCGTGCTCCAGATAGCCGAGATCGGCGCGCCCGACGAAGGTTCCGCGACGGTTGACAACATTGCACTGAGGTTGGATGACGGGCAGGCCCTGTGCAGCGCTGAAGATTCGCAGCCGAGACTCTCCGACGCTCTCGGCTCGGCCATCGGCGAACAGCAGCGCCCGACGTGCGACGGCAGCGCCGCGCAGGAATCGGGCACGCGCCAACGTCTCTACCAAGTCTGCGATGATGCCCGGCCGATGGTGTAACGCCGTGTCGGCCGCGATCACGCCGGCGTCGAACGGTGCCATACGCGCCAGATCGACGAGCGTCCTGGCGAGCGAAGTTGTTCTGGCACCTGAGATTTCGACGATCTCCGATTCGCGCAGCAATCCGGAATGCAGTACTCGCCAGTCGCTACGCTCGTTGCCTCCGCTTCCTGGCCGAGTGAGGTGCACCCGGTCGAGGGTCACACCGACAATCGGCAGGCCGTGGAGGAGTGCGGCCGAAACGTGGCTGACGACCAACGTCGGTGCCGCGATCGAGGCGGCCCTTGCTCGCAACATGTGCTGGTCCTGGGTTCCCAGCGCACGGTAGTCGGGCCCGGCCGAATACACGCCGCGGGTTGCACGCGTGATCGCACCGGAGCTCTGTTCGCGCTGAATCCAGGCGCTACTGCAGCCCTGCTCGAGCAGCTCAGCGCGCGTAGTCAGGATGCGGCCGGCTGGGTCGGGCATGGGAAACAACTTCCTGTTCAGGCCCTGCGCACCGAGGTCGGACGAATTCGGGTCGGTGGCCGGCTGCTTGGGAGCCGGAGCCGGAGCCGGAGCCGGAGCGGGTGCGGAAGCCGGGGCAGGAGTGGGAGCGGGAGCGTCAGCAGGGGCCGAAGCGGGAGCCGGGGTGGAAGCTGGGTGCGGAGCGGGGGCTGGAGCGGAAGCGGGAGCGGTCACGGTGTCACGGTTCCGCGAGGCGCGGTCGGACGCCAGCGCCGGTTGATGAATTGGGGACAGCGGGCGGCATGTGGATGGGCGGCCTGATCGTTGGCGCCTCTGGCTCACCGGCACCGCGCAGGTGCTGTAGTCACTGCGCAGGTGCGCTGAACGCCATTCAAACGGCTGCGTAGTGAAGAAGGCAGCTGCGCAGTGAAGAAGGCGGCTGCGCGGTGACGGCGACTGCCGACGACGAGCATCGACAACGGCGCGTGGCGGAGCGGGTACGAACGGGGTCAGTCGAGCCGAGGCAGGCCGGGCGCGTCGAAGCCCACAGTCGCGGTGGCGCGCTCTGCGGCGATGTGATCGAGAAGTAGCTGGTCGGTCGAATCTGACTGCACCAGCGATCCGTCGACCGCGAGTGCCGCGAGCAGCGTGCCGACGACACCCGCCGGCAGGTTCCACGGCACGGTGGAGCCAAGCCGCGATCCCGCTGGTGGCGCGACAGCCTCGATCGCCGCCAACACTTCTGCGACGGTCATCGCACTGTGAGCTGTACTCAGCGCTGGTAGATCCGGTGGCAATCTGCGGTTGGAGAACCGATCGGCCTGCGGAAGGACAGCGGTGGTGAAGTCGCGCTGGTGGGCGGCGACCGCCAGGCTGGGCGCACCGAGCGGATGCCCGGAGACGACGAAGACCTCGTCCGCGGCGCCGACCCCTGAGTCCGCGCCGTCCGGAACGAAGGCCGCCGCAGCGTCCGGCGTGTCCACATCTGTCACAGTGAGCCCGGCCCACCACGCGCCGAGCAGGATCGGGGCGCTCTGCCAGCCGGCCGGAACCCCCACATAGACCACGCTGCCGGTGGCGCAACCGAGTTCGTCCAACAACAGGCCGGCGACCTTGGCGGACCAGTTGGCCAGCGACGCGGTGGACAGTTCGGTGCGCAAGCCCCCCGAGTAGGTGGTGAGCCGTGGCCGGTGAGCATCGCCTCGTAGCAACGGGCCGAGCAACGCCGCGGTGACGCCTGCGTCGATAGAAGGCCTGCTCATCGGCCTGGCTCCAACCTATGCGGCTCGAATCTACGCGGCTCGAATCTACGCGGCTCCGACTTGGCCGATTCGAAGCTGCGCGGCTCGAAGCTCCGCGGCTCGAACCTACGCGGCTCGAACCTACGCGGCCGGAACCCGTCCAGCGCCAGGCCAACCAGCGCAGGGCGCCGCGACGCCAGGGAGCCCTGGGAAGGATGGAACCGCATCAGTTGATGCAGCCGGCGTTGCCGGCCGTGATCGGCGCGGGACCGGACGAGTTCGGCGAGGGGGCGGCCGCCGCTCCAGCAGCAAGCGCGCCTGAGCCGAAGGCACGCAAACCGGAGGGTGCCGGCATGTCGCGGCCCGCGGCGACCCGAATGTGCCCACCGGGAATTGAATCGTCTTCGACCAATTTGCCCTTGCTGCCCAACGCTTTCTGTACCGAAGTAGCACCAGCCTTTGCTCCGGCGGGGTAGGAGATCGTGGTGGTGGCGTGCTGGTTCGACGAGGTCAGGCCCGGGTAGGTAGCCGGGTCGCCGGTCTTGAAGCCGGCATCCCGGAGCTTCGCCGACAGGGACGAGGCCAGATTCTGGATCTTCGTGGCGTTCTGCACATCGACAATGATGGACGCCGGATCGACGCTGCTGGTATTCGGGGTGGCGGCGCGGACGGTCGTGGTCGACGAGGCCTTCTTGCCGTCGATCGCCGAGAAGAAGGCCTCGATCTCCTTCGGGTCCGTAGCCAGAGCGTCGGTATTGGTCGAGCTTGCGCTTCCATGCGTCGGAATGGTCTGGAACGTCACATTGCCGCCCGACAGGTCCGCCATCTGGCCGGCGAAGGTGAGCAGGTCGAACCCCTTGTCCAGGATGAGAGCGCGGCTGGCGGCAACCATCAGATTGGACAGCTTGCTCGGCGATGCCAGTACCCCGGCGGACAGCATCTTGCCGGTGGCGCCGGCCATGAAGGCCTGCTGCCTACGCACTCGGTCCAGGTCCCCGTTCGGCAATCCGTGCCGCTGACGAACGAACGACATCGCGGCGCTTCCGGCTATTTCCTGTGGACCGGCCTTGAAATCGGCTCCGGAGAACGGGTCCTTCACGGCTGCGTTCAGGCAGACCGGAACTCCGCCGATGGCGTTCGACAGCGTGTAGAAGCCGATCAGGTTGACTTCTGCGTAGTGATTGATCTGAAGCCCGGTGAAGGCCTGGACAATCGCCTGCAATTCCGTTCGGCCGGCGTTGTTGGACTCGCGCTCGCGCTGCGCCGCATCCTTGATGCCCTTGTTGACCAGGTATTTCTCGGTGTAGAACTTTGCGGTGCTGTAGAACGAGTTGATCTTGTTGGGCTGGTAGGGGCCTCTTGTTCCGTCGTCGTAGGGGCCCTTGACACGATCGGTGACCGACTGCGGGATCCAGGTGTCCCGCGGGAGCGAGACGGCCGTCGCCTTTCCGCCACCCTCAGGAACGTGAACAACCATGATGGTGTCGGTGTTGACGCCGCCGCCGTCCTGGGTGGTGCTGACAGCCGCAAGTTCCGCAGCCGACAGGGGGTTGCCCTGCTGGTCGGTCCTGGCGTCCGACCCGATCAGCAGGATGTTCGTGCCGCCGCGGAACAGGACACCCGCGGTGCCGGCGGCCGAGGCCGAGTTGCCGTTCGCAACATTTCCGGTTGCCTTCCGAGCGATGACCCACACGACCGCGAGGGCCACCAGTACCGCAACCGACGTCACTCCGGCGATGATCCGCCCGGCGATGATGCCGCCGGACGTGCGCCGGCGCTGGTCCGGACGCGGCGAATCCGGGCGCGGCTGGTGCGGATCAGGCTGGTACTGACGCGGCTGGTTCTGACGCGGCTGGTCCGGACGCGACTGCGGAACCGCCGGGGCATATCCGCGGTCGGAGGACGCCATCGGCGTGCCAGGCGGACGAGGATCGCCGATCGGCCTCGGGCCCTGTTGACCTGCCGGGTCGAAGCCGAGGGCACCGGTGGGTAGCACGGCCGTGCGGTCAGGGTCCTGCGACCAGCCCTGGCGCGCCCCCGACCGGTCGGGGGGTAGAGATTGGCCCTGCGGCCGCCCGGAAGGCCGGGGCGATCCCGAGGCATGTTCCGGTGGCTGCTGTTGGCGAGACGGTTGTTGCTGCGAAGACGGTTGTTGCTGGCGAGGCTGTTGTTGCGGAGGCGGACCCTGCCACGGGGGGCGGGGTTGCTGGGAAGGCCCGGGTTGCTGGGCAGGCCGGAATGGCCCCGCCGGGCCGCCGGGCTGGTTCGAGCTGCTCGGCCCGTACCGCCGTGGCCCGCGTTGCGGATCGGGGTCGGGCGAGGAGTTCATCTCGGAAAACCTTTCTTCTCGAGCGTGACGCAGTTGCGCTGATGAAGGGAACGACGGCAGGACGCTCCACCCGGGCGGGCGGTTGCGCGTCCGGGCCGCACGGGTGGCCCCGGGCGCACGCTCGACGGCGCAAACGAGCGCCCGGTGAGCCTGTTTGCTGCAGTCGAGCCTAACGACCAGGGGCCGCGCCGTCGCGGACCGCTCGACGGGTGTCGCCCGGAGGTCCACGGAACTCCCACCGCCCGCGCCGGGATTTCCGTGCGAGGTGACGCGTGGGGCAGAATGACCGACCATGCGAATCCTCGTGACCGGCGGCGCCGGCTTCATCGGCTCGGCTTTCACCCGGAACGTCCTGGCGGACAACTATTCAGGGCTGGAAGGTGCGCAGGTCACCGTCCTGGACAAACTCACCTATGCCGGCAACCTGGCGAACCTGGAGTCGGTGAGCGGGTCCGACCGCTATCAGTTCGTGCACGGGGACATCTGCGATGCGGAACTCGCCGCCAAGCTGGTCGCAGAAGCGGACGCCGTGGTGCATTTCGCTGCCGAATCGCACGTCGATCGGTCAATTCTGGGGGGCGCCGATTTCGTCCTGACGAACGTGCTGGGAACGCAGACGTTGCTGCAGGCGGCACTGAACACCACACTGACGAAGTTCGTGCACGTTTCCACCGACGAGGTTTACGGGTCGATCGACGAGGGATCCTGGGACGAACTGCGGCCGCTGGAGCCGAATTCCCCGTACTCGGCATCCAAGGCCTCGTCCGATCTGATCGCCAGGGCCTACGCCAGGACACACGACGTGCCGGTGGCGATCACCCGCTGTTCCAACAACTACGGGCCGTACCAGTTCCCGGAGAAGGTCATTCCGCTGTTCGTCACCAACCTGATGGACGGCCGGTCGGTGCCCCTCTACGGGGAAGGCGCGAACGTCCGCGATTGGCTGCATGTGGAGGACCATTGCCGCGGTATCGCGCTGGTTCTCACCGACGGTCGACCCGGCGAGATCTACAACATCGGCGGCGGTACCGAACTCACCAACGCGGAACTGACCTACAAGCTCATAGCGGCGACCGGCCGCGACGAGTCCTACATCGAACGGATCCACGATCCGCGCGGTGGGGGACATGACAGGCGCTATTCCGTCGACATCTCGAAGATCCACGACGAGCTGGGGTACAGCCCGCTGGTTCCGTTCGAGCAGGGACTCGCCGAGACCATCGCCTGGTACCGGGACAACAGGGAGTGGTGGGAGCCGCTCAAGGTCGGCTCGGTCGACCGATGATCGGGCTGCTGGTCACCGGCGCCAGAGGCCAGCTCGGTTCGGACGTCATGAGAGCGGCCGACTCGGCGGGGTTCCGAGCCATCGGCCTCGGCTCGGCCGAGCTGGACATCACCGATTCAGGCGCCGCCGAAGCCGCGGTCGCGGACCTGTCAGCGGCGTCGGACATCGAGCGGACGGTAGTGATCAACTGCGCCGCCTACACGGCTGTGGATGCTGCCGAAACCGACCAGGAGGCCGCCTTCGCGGTGAACGTCACGGGAGCGGAAAATCTCGCCAGGGCGGCAGCGTCTAACGGCGCGCGCTTCGTGCACATCTCGACGGACTACGTCTTTCCGGGAAACGGAACCTTGCCCTACGAAATCGACGACCCGACCGGTCCCCGAAATGTCTACGGTTCCACCAAACTCGCCGGCGAGCGCGCTGTTCTGTCTGCTCACCCCGACGCGCAGGTGGTGCGCACCGCTTGGGTCTATGGGGCATCGAAGACGAACTTCGTGAAGACCATGGTGTCGCTGGAGGCCACCCGCGACACCATCAGCGTGGTGGACGACCAGCTCGGATCGCCGACCTGGTCTGCCGATCTGGCCAGTGGTCTGCTGGAGCTGGCCCGGACCCAGGTGCCGGGCGGCGTTCTGCACGCCACCGGAGCCGGCCAGACGACCTGGTGCGGCTTTGCTCGAGCGGTGTTCGACGAAATAGGTGCAGACCCAGCCAGGGTGCTGCCGATCACGACCGATGCATTTCCCAGGCCCGCTCCGCGCCCGGCCTACTCGGTGCTGTCCGGGCGCGCCTGGGCGCAGGTGGGGCTGGTACCTCTGCGGGACTGGCGTGAGGCTTTGGCGGCTGCCTTCCAGGTGCACAGATCCGAGTTTTCGCCCCGCCCGTAGCGGCTCCGGGCGGCGCAACCCTTCCGGATCGGCGACGAAACGCCAACCCCGCCCCGATTGTCAGACAGGGTTCCCGTGTCACTCAGGGTGCGAATTTTCGTCACGATCGGTTCGCAGTCCCGCCGGCCTGTGCGGCATCACCGGAATTCGGTGTTCGTCGTCTCTCTGCGTCGACATGTTCGGAGCGTGCCGGCCCTCTCCACCCCGGACAACTTCACTCTCGCACCCAGTCACTTTTTGTATATCTCCGATTACACTCGGTACAGGGATGAACCGGGTCGTCAGGGATATTGCGAGGGAAGGTACGAGTTGAGAACACAGCGCGTTCACATCAGAAGATCGTTGCAGCGCTGGGGCGCGGCCGCGGCGATGACCGTACTCCCGATCGCGATGACGCCGGCTTTCGCTGCCGCCGCGGCACCCGAGTCGGTCGTAGCCGGGTCTGCGATGTCGGCATCGGTGCAAACCGTCGCGTTCGACAAACAAATGATCCAGCTAGTGAACCAGGCGCGCAGCTGCGCCGGTGTGCAGGCGATGAACGAAGCCACCGGTCTGACCAGGCTCGCCCTGTTCTGGTCCGGCCGGATGGACGGCGGCGCGACCGGATACCAGTTGGCGCACAACCCCAATGCCTGGACGATGCTCACCACCTACGGTGCGTCGAACCGAACGAGCTGGGGCGAGAACGTGGCCTGGTCGTCGTCGACGGCGAGCACTGCGCAGGAGATCTTCAACGCCTACATGGCTTCTCCCGGTCATCGGGCCAACATCCTCAACCGGGCCTACCACTACGTCGGTATGGGTACGGTCGGCGGGGCTCACGGGCTGTACAACACGACGGAATTCACCGACGCGGTTCAGTCCGGCCAGGCAGTCGTGCCGGCGAGCCCTGCGCCCAGCTGTGGATCGCCAGCCCCAGCCCCAGCCCCAACGCCTACCCCAACGCCTACCCCGATCCCGACCCCAGCCCCGACGCCGGCCCCGACCCCAACGCCTACCCCGGCGGTGATCGTGGATGGTCAGTTCGTGACTGATACGAGTACGCATGCGGTGTATCGGGTTGTTGGTGGCGCACCGATCTATGTGTCGTCGTGGTCGGCGTTCGGTGGTGGGAAGTCGACGAC
>JAABUT010000334.1_pt1 | contig 82831 bp, 75 predicted proteins | sample 5559281 | NCBI WGS metagenome assembly JAABUT01 (sample SAMN10711880, study PRJNA513359) | rock metagenome | isolation source: Antarctica rocks | place: Antarctica: Victoria Land, Ricker Hills nord | collected 2016-01-04 | reverse complement strand
CTAACCCCGTTAGGGGTTAGTGACACGTCTGAGAACTGAGGCAAAAGGACTAGTCCTCAGGCAGACCACACCCGCGGTTTTGTAGCTTAGCCGAAAAGCCACGGCCGCACCGTGACACCTTATGCATATAATTTGCTTATCCGGGTCCGGTCTTCATGCTGCTAAGGTAGCCTGTAGGTACCTTAAGGTAGGTAGTCAGTGGGTGCTAGTACCGATAGTTGGAGGTTGGCGGGCTGGACATTGCATTAGCGCTCATATGTACATGTATAAAGTAACAGGGGATTTAGAGTTCTCACGGAGTCCTTCGTCCCTTTGCAGGCAATTGCAGCTTCCTACTACAAATATACAATTTATACGTGCTCTTTTCTGCACCTCATATACTAATTCATAATGTAGTAGTAATATAGTGACGATCCTATCTTTCTTTACACACATCGTTCCTCGAACGACAAGAAGTCCCCGTCGCCGTTCGTCACACCTTGGCTTGTGACTGAGGAAGATCATCGTTAACCACTTTACCCCCGGTCGCATGTACATTGAGAGTCTACCGCTATTGATTTTGTTGTGGGCTTCTCTACCGTATCTCCAGTGTAACTCACTATGTCCTTGTCTGCGAGAGGCACACATCGGTAAATAAATATAAAGTAATAATGAGTATAAAGATAGAGATAGAGATCAAACCGTAGTGCAAGTGAGGGCTTAGGATCACATGTGCGTATTACTCATAGAAAATTAAGATACTCTCACTAATAAGATCAAGCTGAACTGAAACAATCATTCGATTGAGCACTAACAGTCATGTATTAAAGTATTATTTTGTGTTGAAAGATCTGAAGTGAATGATTGCAATAAAGACCAAGCTGTTCCGCTAAGGCCCAATCAAGACTAGCTCTGTGCGGCTGCGTCTATATCTCTCTTACCTCACTCTCTTCTTTCGCGCTTATCGCGTTTATCTTTACCGACCCTCATCTACGTCATATTGCATAAAGATGGCTGATCAAATTTTACCTGTCCAAGCTCCCATTCCTCGTGCTCGACCACCCACTGCCTCAAGCTCTCTTCCACGTCCTTTGCCTCTAGGCCACCCAGAATCTGTTGGGGCTCTCCAAGCAAACGCCAACGACCCCATCGAATTACAAGATTTCTCTCGCCTCCTTCACCAAAGCCAAGTCGTAATACGCGACCTCGACCCAGTACCAGCTCCAGCTCCCCCCACCGCCACCACCACACAACGCACCCAGGCCAAGATGCCTTTCAGCTTTGGCAGTTCGTCTTCCGGCTCATCTGTAGCCTTCATCATCAACGCCGTCCTTCGCTTCCTTCAATTCGTCTTTGCGATCGCGGTCATCGGCCTCTACGGCACCGACATCAGCAATGCGAGAAAGGGACATGAGCACCAAGACTCGCGTTGGGTCTATGCCATGGTCGTGGCTACCCTCAGCGCGATCACGTGTCTGGTCTTTGTGATCCCGAAGCTCAAGAGCTACCTCGCGTTTGCCTGGGACCTTGTTCTTTTGTAAGTGCTTCCAGTTGTGTTGATCGCGGTTCCGATCGCGCAAACAGAGATTCGGGCCAGCGGATTTGCTAACATTCCATTTGCAGCATCCTGTGGACGGCTGTCTTCGGCGTCTTCGCCTCGATCTACATCCATCAGAACCCACACGGCGATCACAACATCTCGAGGCTCAAGAACGCCGTCTGGATCGACCTCATCAACATGCTCCTCTGGTTCGTCACCGCGGTCATTGGAGCGCTCATGTTCTGGAGGAACCGCAACTCGCGGTCCCAGTTCACGGGCAGGGCGGCTGTCTAGGTGGAAGGGGGGAAAGGGGGTGAAGAAGGGGGCGGAGGAATGGCGGAGTTGAGAAAGTGCTGGTTGTAAGCCGTAATGGCGGTAATGCTTGAGGGGACGTCTATTTGGTCGAATCCTTACGTGGCTTGTACGATATGGTGGATGCTCGATACTATAATGCGCGTGTGCTTCTTTTCCTCACAGCGACATACTCAGAATGCGATCATGAAATTCTACTGCATTTTAGAGCAAAATATTCTTGCTCTCTACTTTCCAAATTACGAAACAGCCATCCCACCCCCTAGAGAAGGAGGAGGCGTTATCGTTCTCTTGATGTACCCCCACCCTACTCTCACCATCTCCTGCAAAATCTGGAACGAGCACAACTCCTCATGCCTACCATCCACAAGATAAATTTGCAGCCCCTGCAGCGCATTGTGCATGATCTCCCACGGCAAATGCTTTCCTGGAATCGTATGCACCACCATTAAGAACATCGGATCGGTTGTATACGTAAAAGGATTTTCGGAGGCTTCTTCTTGGCGATGGAGTCCGGTGAAGACTTGCGCGCGTTGGATGAGGCCCTCGAGGCTGGCGCGATCGATGTAGTCGCGAAGGGTGAGGATGACGGTGGTTCGGGTGTTGGGGACGTCGACGTTGACGAGTGGCTGGGCGCGGGTGGGGCTGCGAGGTTTCAGGAAATTGTGACGAGGGGCTGGGAGATTGTTGGATGGAGAAGAAGAGAGAAGAGAGCGGACCTTAGGAGGTTGTTTGGAAGCTGAAGGGGGGAGAAGCTTGAGGCCCCGTTAAGCCAGGCTGGAGGTGGCGCAGCTACGCTTGCAATGGCATAGTTGAATAAGAGAAGGAGAGGAGACGGTGATAAAGCACGCATTACACTGCAAGGTTGGAATGTAGAGACGAGCGGTGCTTGAAACACGATGGTTTGCCAATGATTCGATCCCAAGCAGTCTTGACGAGTTACGAGTGCGAAGCTATTTGGAGTCGAGCTGGTAGGGTGCGGGGATTTTGTGGGAGCCAAGCATATCTATAACCTCTTTGACCGTGCATCGGATGGTCGATCGGGTTTTGGCGTGAACCATTCCGCCGTTTCATCCATTTAGTTGGCGATTTGCGACAGCCGACGGCGAGGTCAGACCGGCGCACCAAATCTGATAATTTGCGGCGACATGAGGTATTCAGAGACTAACATCAAATCAGGATAGTTTGCAAACATGAGGTGTGGAAGACTGATAAGGCTGCTCCCGGCTAGGGCAATCACCAGTTGTTGAAGTTACTGTTCTGCTTGAGCTCGACCAAGCCTTGTAGCTGACTCGGGTTGTTCTGGTGCCGCTGTGCACAGTCAATGTGCAGTTGGTTTGCTTCTTCTACTCTATGCTGCTGCGGTTTGAAAAGAAGAGATAACAGTCAAGCCGTTGGGTATTTTCAATCTGGGAAGGCCATGGCGATAGACCTTGACATATACTGAGAAATTAGAATGACGAACAATTTTGGTAATCAGTCCACGTAACACACATTAGTCTCATCCGCTGTGCCCTTGAACGATCGAACCGCCATCGTAATGGTATCTTTGCCATTGCCCCTGTTGATGGTTTGAACGTATACATCTAATTTCCTTCGTTCCCATTATGATCATACCGCTCGAGAGATCACCCTTGCGCACTTCTTTCATATTTCCTGATGAGATTTATCGCCCGACGAAGAATTTCTAATTAACTGCTGGTTCGCGTCTCGAGCAAGTCTTCTGTCCAAGGCTGCTTCGCTTAAATTTCGAAGTTGCTTCCTCATTCGTGCAAGTAGTACTCTCTGTGCCCGTTGAGATCAAGAATACCTAAGATTGCATATAGTCAGAAGGTCTAAGTACATATTGTGCTCTGATAGTGTCGGAGCATCACAACTAGGAGGGCTGACTTCACTACGTGAGGAGTACAGTACACCTGCGATGTGCTGCATTGCCCTTCTCGTCCTCGGACCATCTCTGGTCGGTCCCTCTCAACCACTTCGATTCAGAATACGAGTTGCCCCGGGCTCATAAAATTCTTGCTCTCTTTAATTATCAAGTCTTCCATGACGTTCATTTTGCTCCGCTCGTCTTTGACTTAATTCTCTGAACAGATGGATAACAGTCGCTACCCACAACAGCCGGGCCCGCAGATCTCCTTTACAATTTAGATGCAGACTGGGAAACCACTGCGGTAACAAGGTGGCGAAGCCGCAATATGAAGAAGAGCTTATTGTCGTGATCTTTATGGCACAAAGATCGGGTTACAAAAGATCATCGCTGGCGTATATGTAGCTCATACGATTAATGGCCTCTCTTCTGTATGCTTGTGGGTTTCCTTTGCCATAGCTTTTGATTAAACTTCATCTCCCGGTCTGCCAATAGAAAGTACATTCTACCAAATCGAGAACTAAGTGGCTATAACAGTTGCAACAGGTCCGGAGAATGGAACTTGAACGCCATTTTAGGATAAGGAATCCCGGATAAGTGCAGCGACATCAAAGTTTTGCAATACACTGAATTGCCGGTAGATACGGCGCGAAGATTCAAGCGATCAAATTTGTTTCACGAACCCTGATATTTTACTGCTCAGGTCTGAGATAGTGATGAAGTCTCAGGGCCTTCAAATTCTACCAATGCAGTCCCTGCCTTGCACAGATCCTATGTCTCAATTAGCGCGGGAACCAGTGGTCAACTTCCAGACTTACGCCTTGCCGATGCACAACCCGAGAGACAACCCCGTCTTGGGGACTCCGGATTACTGTCTCCATCTTCATGCTCTCAATAACAACCAGCGGCTGATCCTTCTTAACGATATCGCCTTCCGCGACTTGCACACTCAATATTTTACAAGGCATAGGAGCTAGAACACTATGCGCTATGTCTTTGATCCCTAGTGCTTTCTCAATCCACTTCGGTGTGGCACATCGCAGACGATATTGCTGACCTTGCTGGAAGAGCGTGAGGTTCCCGCCGTCGCTGATAATTCTGGTTTCAAGCCGTGTATGTGGAAAGTAAGAGGTGATGCGGAGGTTGGAGCTATCCCACTGACTCGCAACTGAATTATAGGCGTTTCCGTCCACTTTGACGTCAAAGAGACCGGTGCTTATATGTTTCAGTTCTACCACTGTCTCGGCAGCATCGGTGGTGCCGTCTGCCCTATTGGGTATGAAATGGAAGAGGCGACCATGCAGATTAGACATGAACCCAACCCGAATTCCCGGGGGATTTGCTTTCCCTTTCTGAAACGTAGTCGCCTCAAGGAGATACATCCCCAATGCAGCTTGTACGTAGACTTCTGGTGCTATGATGACTTGATCGAATAAATCTTTCCGCCACTTGCTGATGAAACCTGTCTCTACATCGCCGGCAATGAAAGCCGGAGTCTCGCATACCCTCTTAAGGAACTCTACATTAGTGATTGGACCAGCAATTTCGTATTCGGTCAATGCAGCATGCAGCTTTTGTATGGCAATGTCGCGAGTAGCGCCACGAACGATCAGCTTAGCTATCATCGGGTCGTAATGAGAAGACACCTCGTCGCCAGCAACGAAGCCTGCGTCGACTCGAACTGTACTTGTACTGATGGGCGTTCGCATGTGATTCAAGCGTCCGGAGTCAGGTATAAAGTCCCTATATTCAAGTCAGCCCAGTTGAGATTTTTGTTGTCCTAATTCACAGACATTGCAGGGTTTTCGGCATAAATTCTTGCTTCGATGGCCCAGCCTCTTTCTGCTATTCTTGATTGAATTTCAGCTTGAGTGAGGGGAAGATTGCCTCCTTCAGCGACAACAATTTGCCAACGAACTAGGTCTTCTCCAGTAACCATCTCCGTAACAGGGTGCTCAACTTGTAGTCTTGTATTCATCTCCATGAAGAAAAATTCGCCGGTTTCATTGTCAAAGATAAACTCCACAGTGCCGGCACCCTCATACTTGACCGCCAAGGCGGCAGCGCGCGCCTTCTCCCAGAGATCTTGACGGACCGCTTCATCCAGATGGGGTGCAGGAGATTCTTCCAAGATCTTCTGGTGCCGCCTCTGAATGCTGCAATCTCGTTCTCCCAGAGCTACGCAATTACCATGCTGGTCCGCGAATATCTGCACTTCAATATGGCGCGGTGTGGTAATGTACTTCTCAACCAGCATAATGTCATCTCCAAATGAATTCCGAGCTTCTGACTTTGCTGAGCTCAACTGGTCTTCGAAATCATTCGGGGTCATTACAATACGCATGCCCTTACCGCCGCCTCCTTTCACAGCCTTGAGAAGTACTGGGAAGCCGATCTTCGATGCTTCCAGCTTTAGAAAATCCACATCTTGGTTGCTGCCATGGTAGCCTGGTATGCAGGGTACGCCTGCCTCAGTCATAATCATCTTCGAACGGCTATGTCTTTCAGCCACGTAAGGCACCATCAATCATGGAATTAGGTACCTCTTGTTGCCCATGGCCTCCATTGCCTCCCATGGCGGACCAATGAAGACAAGGCCTGCTTCTGTACATTTCCTTGCAAAGGCGGAATTTTCACTCAGCTTGTGTATCATCAGTGAGCTTATCCGGGTATTATAGAGACCATACAACTACGTACGAATCCATACCCTGGATGTATGCCGGTGCAGCCATGCAGTGTAGCAGCTTCAATAATCCTGTCTCCGTTTAGATAAGCCGAAGGGTCCCCCAGGTTGATAGAAAAAGGCGAGCTCAATGCATGCTGCGACCTAGCATCCGGATCGGTATAGATCGTAGTGACCTTGATCCCATACTGGGAGGCGGTTTTACCAACTCGTCTGAAGCATTCATCAGAATGCGGTAGGATTCCAACGGTTTAGTATCGACTCACAAAGCGATCTCACCACGGTTCGCTATCAGAATTGATTTTATAGACTTACCAGGCGTCTCTGTAGTTGAATATCTGGCAACGAGGTTTGAGGCACGATGGGGTAAGACGCGTAGAAGGCCAACTCTGGGGCTACAATACATAGTTTTATTCAGCTCTAGCAGGTCGTTGTGGATCCACTTTACATAGTGAAGTTGTGATGATATATGAACGAAAAGCCAGCAGGTAGTCAGGCTTCTTAACAACACGTTTGATGTGGATGTGAAGTACTCCAGCTCTCCACCTATGTAGAGTACAGAAAGGTGTTGTGGCCGTTGGTAGCCGAAGTCGACTTCACGGCCCAGACCGAGATGCCGAATCCTGTCATTCTACATTTGACGTACCGAATCATCGAGCAGCCTAGCAGCCTGGTTGCTTAAGCTTGTGATGACAATTTGTGCCTTACATTAATATTCGTTCTCCTTGCCGTACTACTTTCCACTGTTCTCCATTGTCCGGTTGCACGGGCAAGCGTCGCTCATAACTTTCACTTAGGAAACGAACAAGCTTCACTCGCAGTAGCCTTTTCACTGATGCCATTCACGCCTCAACTTCCTCTTGCAAGCACGAGCTATAAGATATCAACTTCGCTCAAACACCCTAAAATTTACCCAGTCGTAAAGGTTAAGAGGGGGTGAAAGGCTACTCTCGAAAGATTTAGCCAGATGTCCGATGAGGAGGATTATGACGACGACGACTACATCTACTTGGACGATGGTCCATATACCGAAGTAGTAAGTCGATGGCGTGCAACCAGTCTTGTATCCTCGTCTAACACTCCTACAGGATGACCTAGCTGAGCATACTATGCACTCACCCGTCTGGCAAGACTACGATCCTGCCATTGAAACTGCCGAGGTCTGGAGTGATTGGGATTACTATTCCGATGATTTCTATGATGAGGACTCGCCAAGAAAGAGGAGCAAATTTAGCGACGCGGGAAATACCGTCGATGAGCAAGGAGAGGAGGGATCGCGTCTGAGGCGGAAGCGTCGGAAATTACACTCAACGAGTAAAATACCAGAGTTGTATCTTGGAGATTCGCTATATGCCAACTCTGGTGATCATCAGGCTGTGGCTCCGATTGTGGTATGGAAGTCGAAAACGGAACCTAACAATGTTCCTGTGGTCAGCGAAGGGCAAGAAGAGAAGGTCGCGCTACTGAAAGACTGGAGGGAGAGATTCAAGATTCCTTCTCAGACTAGTCCAAACCTTTCTAAATCCCAGGGCGTGGCCCGACGAGGTTCTCAAAAAGCAGTCGCTGTAGTCATCGAACAGAAGGCTTCGGAAAAGGACACAAAAAGGAGGGGCCCGACAACTACTCTCTTAAAAGATCCAGGGATACCGTCAAGGTCGAGAATCACACAAAACCACAACAACGGCACAGCAATGACCGCCTCGTCAGCTGCAAAGCAGCGACAGAAGGTTTGGGAAACGCCAAAACATGCAGCAGCCACGAAACCAGCCCAAAAACCATCAAGTAAACGGACCGTTTCAACCCTATCAGAGGACAAAGCGCCGACCAGCGGATTGAAGAGAAAGGCATCTGCATTGACCGACGACGACGATTGCTCGGCAACTTTCAGTGGAGCCTCTAAGCGACTGAACAGCGCAAAGGCCACTAAAACTACTCAAGCGAACGAACCTCTTAAGAAAGGAACATTAGTCGAATCCGTAGCCTCTGAGACACTTTGGAAAAGTGGAAGGCCCAAGGCCGAAACTTCAATCCCGCCAGTAACATCAAAGGGAAGCACGCATAGTAAGAAAGCCACGAATACCAAGGCCGCGGTTCTCGAACCTCTACCGAGTGGGAAAGTAGCTGGTAAAGGCAATAGTGTCACCAATGCAGAGACCAGCAAGGAAGCGCAACCTGAAGCTCCGAAGGGAAGTTTGCGAAAGCGGAAAGTTGAGGAGCTGCAAATCAGAGACGCTGAACCGCCGGCCAAGCGGAATACGCCGCCTGGACCTCGAGGACAGCCGCTGAGTTCGCTGCAAGGGTTACGTTCGAAGCGATAGCGACGCCAGTAACGACCGCAAGGACACGTGTGGAAGGGTTTAAGGTGATATCAAATAGGTAGGACTACTGTATATAAAACTAGTTTATTGCCATAGCCGGACCTAGGTCCCCTGCGGCTTAGACTGACAGCATCACAAACATCACAAGTCTTCCCAAACATAATTAATATCGTCCGAGTACCTCGACCTTCCCATTGCGCCAGAACCACCTAATCAAACCCCCTACCTCCCCGCCCACTCCCGATTAAAACACCTCCCAATAACCATCCTCCTCACCTCGCTCGTCCCCGCCCCAATCTCGTACAGCTTCGCGTCCCTAACCAACCTCCCCGCCGGCACCTCACTCATATATCCCATCCCCCCCATCAACTGCACCGCATCAAGCGCGCACTCAGTCGCGCGCTCCGCCGCATACAGGATCGCGCCCGCGCAGTCTTTGGTTTCGATGCGATGAGGGGGCTGGTCGAGCAGGCGCGCGGTGGTGAGGGTATAGGCGCGTGAGGCGGAGAGTTTGGTGTGCATGTCTGCGAGTTTGGCTTGGATGAGTTGGTTGTGGGCGATGGGGGTGGAGAATTGGGTGCGGGTGTGGGTGTAGGGGAGGACGAGGGAGAGGGCGGATTGCATGAGGCTGGGGGGAGGGTTAGTGGGGGGGGGCCTTGCTGGAGGGTAAGGGTGGGGTGTGGTGGGACGGGGAGGTGGACGTACCCTAGGGGTCCAGCGCTCAGGACTAGGCGCTCGATGTCTAGGCCTTCCATCAGGACTTTGACGCCGTGGTTTAGAGCGCCGAGGATGTTCTCTTGTGGCACGAAGACGTTGTCGAAGACGAGTTCGCCGGTGTTGGAGCCGCGCATGCCGAGCTTGTCGAGTTTGCGCGTGCAGGAGAACCCTTGGGTTGCGGAGGGGACGATGAAAGCTGTGATGCCTTTGGAGCCTTTCTCGGGTTCTGTCTTGGCGTAGACAATTACCGTGTGTGCATCTGGGCCCTGTTTTTGTCGACTGGAGGTAAGCTTTCAGAAGTTCATGCAGAATGTGGCAATAGGGCTCGTACGTTTGTGATCCACATCTTTGTGCCGTTAAGAACGTAGCCGCCGTTTACAGCTTTGGCAGTTGTTTTCATACTGACGACATCGGAGCCGGCAGAGTGTTCTGACATGGCTAGAGCACCGATGTTTTCACCTGATATCAGGGGCGGCAGGAATTTCTCCTTTTGCTCAGAGGTGCCATTGAGGGAAAGCTGGTTTATGCAGAGCTGGGAATGGGCGGCGTAGGAGAGTCCGATACTTCCTGAAACCATAAGCATGTGAACCCCCGTTGTTTATTAGATTGACAGTACGAACCTGAGGCGCGACTGATCTCCTCCATGACGATACAGTGGGCTTGGTAGCCCATGGCCAGTCCTCCATAATCTTCATCTGCCGTGATGCCCAGGAATCTTCCATGCGTCAACGGCTTTCATTTCAAGATGTTTGGTCAGTGTTACCCTGCTTCTCCAAACTTCTTCCACATATCGTTCGGGAATTCATTCTCTCGATCTGTCTTTGCCGCAAATTCCTCGGGGATCTCTCTTCCTGGGAAAATATTAGTTTCGTTTGATCTTACAACAGGCACGCCGCCTTACGCGTAAATTCCTGTACTCGTTCCCTCAGCTCTACCAGATCTTCATCGCTTGGGGGGACGAATCCTTTTGGATGCTTGGAAGATGCTGCGCGACTCGAAACTAGAATATGGGTTCTGGGTCTTGACCGACCAACCTGTCGCAATGCGTTTGTGAGAGCTCGAGAAACCAATGGAGAAGACATTTCGATGTTGCTGCTCTTGAAAATCTTTCTCGGGCTGTCTCTTGTCATTTCCGTCGTCAATTGATGATCTGCTGCATCCAACTACCTTGCCCGCGTTCGGCTAGCATCGGCTATCTATCTGAGACGGGCCGAGGCTATCGCTAGAATACCACCCCATCACGTGCCCATGTCCCGCGGGGTCAAAAGAGGCTTCATCAGCCTTGCAGTTTCGCCATCCTTTTCTTTTAGGTACAAGGGACGACTCGTCGCTGCATGACCACTGTCACGAGGTAGCAAACCTGCCTTAGTCTGACCGGCACTACATACAGCAGGATCCATTCTCTAGGTATTCCGTACTACTTACTGTATGCAATCGAACGACGGAGACCTGTGGCATTTTGGCCAACTCCATTACTAACGAGGTTATTGGCTCGCCCCATATTACAGGTCCTTCCTGCTGGACATTGCATTAACTCACCTTGCTAGTAAGGTACTACCCCTACTGATTTTAACCAATAATTCAACGAAATTTGATGCCTTAATCAGCGTTCAAATCGGGTAATTACTGACATTCGATTAGATGAGCTCGCTTAGTTAAGCATTCAGGCCATCAAAGGCCCCCATATTCTATTACTTCTCATCGCCATCAACCTCACTACCCTACTAGTTTATCGAATTCCTACAGCTGATATCACCGAAATATCACTGTTATGACTCTGAACGGCGGAAATTAGAAGGATTTTCGGCGCTGAGGGGAGGCCTACTCGCTTTTAGGATTTCAGATATAGTCGGATGTTTTCTCGTTTTCTCGTTTTCTCCTTCATAGATCGCTCAATTAGGCCTAGTTTTATATAATACCCTTGCACCCCCCCCTACACACCCCCTGACGTTCAATATTCTGATATGCTGGTAATCTTACCATTTCGGGCTACCGCTGGTTCAAACGCTAATGCAATGTCCAGCCCGCTGCAGGAAGGACCTGTACCTGATTACCTTAACGGAAATATATAGTTTCCTTTAACTGTATCTATACAGTAATGGTTCAAATTACCGTCTAAAGGCGGTATTATAGTGAATATACTGACTTACAGTAGCTCATTATATATGTAACAAAATGATAACTGAGTATTAAAAAGAATGATACTCTTACAGTCTAGTTGAATATTCGTTTAAAGATAATACACTGATATCAAACAAAACAGTGTTGCTACGGTAGAACCTGAAGCTCTGTGTAGTTTCAAGATAACTGCTACAATACTGCCAAGCCTTATCTTCGGATAGACTGTATTTCAGACAACATCAACGCTTCTGCATTTTCAAGCTTAGAATCGATCGATTCAGCCAATTTCTACGCGGGGGTGCATCGCATGAGCCGCGTGGGCGTGAGCATCATGCGCATGGTCGCTGTGGGTATTGGGTAGGTTGATACGGAGGTGGGTGCAGAGCATAGATGATAGGTGGGTGACTACGGAGAGGCATTGCAGGAGGATGATGCAGGTATTGCTCATGATACATGATACTGTATTTTACATATGCTTATTTTCATCATCGTTCCTTTCCAAGGTCGTTTAGAAATTCTAAGCGTATATTTTATAATAACGTGTCATTAAGAGGACTGCCTAAAGGCGATGTAACTCAGGAATTACAGTAACAATATTTTATGGTAGTACTACGGTGCTGCTACGGTAGAGCCATTCCTCATAATTCCGCTAAGGTACCTCTGTACGCAAGCTGAGAAATGCGGCCAGCATTTCTCAGATACTTTCATTCGCTCGATTGGCTGGCTTGATACCTACCTAGCCCGATGACGGTACTCGTCTCTGACATAGGAGCGATATCCCCGAGCCACCCGGATTTAAGAAATCCTTATATCAGTCTGTGACTCGGTGTTAAGAAGTTGCTCTGATATTTATCAGCTACAATTTCATTTGGAGCCTTTATCAGCCAGTATCTATCATCAATCAGCTTGGTTTATCTCTGCATTTGTCCCGTGTTTCAATCTCCACTTTTGGACTCCTTTAACAAATCAACTCCACAAATCAATTCAATCCAAGAGATAACTTACGAGATATTAGAGCCATGGCGGCAAGTGCAGAGACGCCCCCATTGATGGCAACCCCCCAGGTCCGTATCAATCATGTTCCAGCCAAAGAAGGGGATATCTATAAGCTTGGCATCTTAAGTATTCGAATCATCGAAGATGGATCTCGTACCGGTAGTTGCTCCTCTGTTCCTAAGTCCTTCGATCTATCATCTAATCATCAATGGACCATAGATAATCGCCTGGGCGCTGCCGAACTTATCCTGCCTCCGAATTCATCGGGCCCACTCCCTCACTGGCACGAAATGCACGACGAAGGCTTCCTCGTGACCAAGGGCGCCGTTCGTTTCCACACCACTGGTCTCAGAGACGCTAAAGATGTGGATTGCAAAACAGGGGATTTTGTGACTGTGCCCGTACGCGCGCCGCACACCTTCTCTAATCCATTTGATGAGGAGGCAAGGTTCTTTAATACCTTTACGCCGGCGTTCTACGTCAACTACTTCAAGCTTCTAAGCGAGATAACCGAGGAGGGAAGGTCATTGCAGGAGGCCAATAAGCTGGCCATGGCATACTTTGCGACAATGCCGGTAGCACAGAAGTGATGGGCTAGCTCACCTCCGCTCACCTTCATTGATCGCTCAAGTCGTCCCGTACAGTTCCGGTATCATACATAAGCAGATGCGTTTTCTCGCGCCATTGAAGTTTCAATCATCGAGTTTTCAAATATTAGGTTGGAAGGACCCTAGAATAATAATTCCAAGCCATGGATCAAGCGATGATTCATGGATCAAAGCCAATTGAACAAACCTCACATCAAAAATATAATCACAGGTAATACCTTCGTTTGAAAAAACACAATCTACAATGATATCCAACATAGCTCCAATTTCCTTTCTTGATACACGTTCTTTGAGATCAACATGTATTGATACTGTTTGTATGCCGTCTTTTGCTAGAACGATTTTCTTTTCATTAAGAGGTGGTTCTGCAAAATTGACCTTATATGGATTACAGGGACTTTACCTTAATCCCTGGATATCTAGCCCTCATACGTGGATTAATGGTCCGGTTCGCGCAACTTTATCACAATCCATGGGTGAGATTTTTCACCAATCCGCGATTTGATCCAAAAAACCCCATTTGATCCCTGTATGAGATCGTTCCATCCATGGATAACAAATATCCATATCTAAAATTTCTACCCAGGTGTACAAAGAGAGAGAGAGATATACATATATAAATTACCTCTCCAAGTACTCACTTCAGTCACTAGCAAAAGATCACTGCGCATTTTTGGCCATCTATCATTCAGCTCTGAAGTTCCAACCTTACTCCCGCACTCAAATTACTACCAAGTTCCAACTATGCATCTCAGTATTGGCAGACTTCCTCTCCTCTTACTCCTCGTGAGCTTCTTGTCACTGCTCTACGACCGAGTAGACGCTCAAGCTACTTCGGTTGGAGTGCCGTCGCCACCATATATGGACCCGTTCAACCTCCCTCCAGAAGCCACGGCCCCATATGTTGAGGCCTCGAACGCTGTGGATACGAAAACGGTCCTAGCTCCAAACATTACAGGTCTGAAAGGTGTACAACCACACGGTGACCGTCTCAAGCGCACTCTTTGCTATTGTAGCAGCCCCGTCGCCGGAACCAGAAACAGCGGGTCGTCCTACTACCACATGGAGTACTACAACTCCCAGCTCGATCGCATCCACTCGCTGAACTGGACATGCATCCATCGCAAGGAAGACAACGCCTGCAAAGACAAGCCCAAGGTGCACGACCGACAATGCCGTACTGTGGATGGAAACGAGTTTTGCTTTGAGCAAAAGGCAAAGGTGGTTTCGGACGACAAGTACTCGTTTGGCGGCTCCGAGCACCCCCTTCCTTTCAATGACCAAAAGAACGGACCTTTCCCAGCACCATGGGGCAGCAAAACCTCGGAGCCGAGAGATGTGATTACGAGAGTGTGCGCGTCGCTGTGCAAGGATTTCGTCGGGCATCCAGCGGACCCTCATGATGAGTTTTTCAATGGGATCGCATATTTTAAAAACTCGATTGACGAGTTTAACTTCTTGGATGATATTTGCTTGGACAACGATAGGAAGGCTGTAAAGTGTCCTGATCCTAAGTGAGATCGTGCAGGCATTTCTTGGTCAATTTGCAGGAGTACATGGTTGTTTGTCTATTGTTTAGTGGTCATATCGTTGGACGTTATGGCGTCTATATGCTTTCTATGTTTTATGTGGAAATACCAACCTTTTGGCTTCGATGTATTTCTGATCCAGCCCACGATGGATGGACAGTTGAAGATTTTAACAGATGAAGCCCAAGCCCGGATACTCTGCAGGGGTATCCTGCTTCCGCTTCCTGTCTTACACTAGCAGATATGCTAAGCTTTGCACGATCTGCAACGCCTTACTACTCTGAGACTTTGTGGCTTGCTCGACTGAGCACATATAGCTAGCGCAAGATCCGAGGCCCCCGTTTTGAGCGGAACCCTCAAGCTCCGACGTTTGTCTTGCATACAAACAAAAACCGGCCGGTACTCGTACCAATGGCATCATCTCCAGGCCATTAAGTACCTTGTTTAATACTCACACTCTACTTTAGGTATTACGGTAATATTACAACAGCCCATGGCGCTCAGTCTACCATCGCCGCTACTGTTGAAAATCGGCTTGCCCATCTTCCGAAACAAATATCTTGCTGTATCTGCTGGTCATAGAAACTTTACCCTCTAGACCCCCCGGTCCCATATCTCTGCATGCCAAGTCGCATCCTCTGTTTTTCATATATGCGCTCCATCGTCTATTCCAAGTGATCTTACCATTCTCTAAGATGCTACACGGCATATAGATTCGTTCCCTCCATTCCCTTCTTACTGTCCGTTGCCTTAATCTGTTGCCGAAGATGGACTCAATGGAGCAGACGACTGTTGAAACCATACCAAAGCCTCGAAGAGGCACCCGTATCACCCCTCGGACCTGCCTCTGGCCGCTTGCTGGGAGTCTGGTCGTTACCTTTGGCCTGTCGATTGGCCTGACCTTTCGATCAAACCATCACTGCTATGCCGGAACCTGCGGAGCATGGCTCTTTCCTCTTCAAACACGCCTTCATGTTATAATCTGGTACATGTGGCTTTCAATATCGGTCACCTTCCTCGCCGTGCGAGCCTTCCATCCCCAGATGCAAAAGGTCCTTACTCGACCCATCTGGAGGAGGAAACTACCTCTGGTTGGTAGAAGCCTTACCATTGGAGGGAGTCTGATATTTCTATGGATTATTGCACTATATGCCGTGGTTATCGGAGTTTGGTGGATCAGGCTGCGCGACTACTTCGTTCAACGCACTATTGCTGGTGGTATTCATCGTGGAGGCAATCGACTTGCCGCGGTTGCCCTGACTGGCCATTTGTGCGACATAACCATGGGAATGGTCTTGGTCCCGATATCCAGGCACAGTGCCCTGGCATCCTTCTTCAAGCTGTCGGTGTCGACGACACTTACTAATCATATGTTAACTGCATACACCCTCTTCACCCTCGTACTCATACATGCGTTCCTATACGTTGCTTGGGTACCAGTATTCAATAGCCTTTCTAACAACGCTCGGATGATAATACCGGTGCTCAACCCAACTTATCTATATAACGAAGTCTGGCCAGGCAACCAAGACTCCCTTGGCATATGGCGAGCATCGTTAATCTTTACTGGGATCACGGCCGTCATTATCATGGCAGCCCTTTCCGTTACTACCCTACCGAGAGTTCGGTCAAAGCACTTTAATCTCTTCTACTTTACACATTTGTTCAGTATTGTCATGGTCATTATCATATGTCTCCACGCCAGTACGATACTTTACTGTACAGCTCCCGGATTGGCCATGTGGTTCCTCGACTGGGGTATGCGGATATACGAATTGAGAAAGGTCTTGGATGGAGACATAACTACAATTGGGAATGGGTGGTATTGGTACGCTTATCTGGATGCTTGTTATGTCAACCGAATACTGACGACATGCAGCGTTACTACTCCTCTTCCTCGGGCAAGATTAACTGGCTGCTCCTGCCGATCACCACTGGCCCACTTCTACATCCATCACGCAGGATCATCCATCAGGGAGCTACACCCTTTCACCACCATCACTCACCTAGCGTCTAAGAATTCCGAAACTCCTTTAATGGATGACGACTTTCCGATACAATTCCTCTTTCGAAAACCAACCCGGCCGGATCAGCCGGCGTCGGATGTCCCAAACCTCGGTCGTTTAGGTGCCTTGAGACGATTGCTACGAGGCAAGAAATCGCGCGCGCATAGTGCGCAATGGACGGACAAACTAGCAGGGCTCGTGGACAAGCAGCAAGAACATGACCTGTCATTTTCCAAAACCGACGACTCGCAGTCCACTCCTGGAAAACAATCGTTCCCAAAAATCAACATTGCTCTGCGCCTTGAAGGTCCCTACTTCTCGCCCGCCGACCCATCCCGGTACCACAAGGTCGTCTGCCTCGTAGCAGGCACAGGAATCAGTGGTGCGATAGCCATTGCCGGTGCCTTTGCTGTATCACAACGGAGCCGTCTAGAAACCACATCCGAAAAGCCAATCATGCCCACGAGGTCTCCGTGGCAAAAGTGCTCCATCATTTGGAGCGTCAAGTCTACCGATTTCGTCGAGTTACCGTTCATTGAGAAATGCGAAGGGCTAGAAATGCAGACGTACTTGACGGGACCAGGAAGGGCACGAGTAGACGTTGACCAGGTGCTGGGAGATGTGCGGGAAGCGGAGCCCAAGGGAAGGACGTGGGTGTATATCTCGGGACCCAACCCGTTTATTGAGGCTGGAAAGAGAGCTTGCAAAGCTGCTAGCGATGTAGAGTTTTATGCTCCTAGCTGGGAGATATGAAGAGCTACCGAAGCAACTCATCAGACGATGATGAGTCAATGTTCGTCAAGTTTTAGGACAACAAGCATTGAATATCACCAGTGCTTCAAATCGGCCTTGAATTCATCAATCATTGCTATGTGTAACGATTGCATAAAGAACGCAGATCCATACCCCTTCTGTCCGAGAGATTCCAAAGTATGCCGCAACTCTGAAACGACGCCACTCAATTTCTTCACCAAATGCCTATTCGACGTGATACAACAACACCGAAATTCTCAACCATGGCGTCGTGCGCGATTTTCAACAGCAATACGACCACTTCTCACCACGACCAATCCTGCACTCAAAGCAAACGTCTACGCATAACGCACGCCGAGAAAGCCCAGATGTATCAAGCGCGTTTTTCTAAGATGAAATGTCATACCAAAGGGAGATCTGTTAGCAGTGGTACGGTGCGGTCTCTCGCCCAAACGGATGGAATATTCTCTGCAAAAAAACATTAGTTGAGGTTCTCATCACCTACCACTACAAGTCATACTCCCTCGTGGATCGTCATCTTCACCATTAACTACTTGCACAATCTTCGTCATTGTCTTCACGTCCACGTTCCATGCTCCCCTGGAATTAGAGCAGCTACTCCACTCCTTCCTCTACGCACCAGAAACCGACATCTTGTCCCCCTCCATACTATAACCTTACCTCATCTCCATCAACCCACAACGCGCAAACAGGATACCGTATCCCAACCGAAGCTCAGTCGGTAGCTGGACGGCGAATTCAATTTCAGTTCAGCACTGACACTGCTATAAACCTCATGCATTACTAGCGAACGAATCAAGTAGTCCTAATTTAATACACTCCTATCTTCTTTCCATTTCCAGAAAGAAACAAGCTGCTCAGAATGGAGACATCATCCCTCTCCCTAACCCCTCAGATTTCACCGCCAGAAATCCTACACAAACTTCTTTTTATGAAACCCCCACCCCCTCCCAACAATCCCCTTCCCCTTCCCCCCCTCCCTCAAAGAACCTACCACCCAGCAAACCCCCCAAAAACTCCCAAACCATCCCATAGAAACCACAAAGTCACGGGCTTGCTCTCTCCTTCGAGAAAAGAAAAGAAAAAAACGCCCAGGACGACATCTTTAAGTCAGGAGAACGGATTATTGATTTGCTTTTCTGTGGGAATTTCGACTTCTTTGCTCAGATAGTAACTACGTAGGAGGCTGAGCGACTTCCATCTCTCCAGCTCCTCATCGGTTCCCCCCCAGCCCCCTTCTTCCGAAATTCGCTCTTCAACGGCTTTTTGAAAAAGTTCCAGCACTGTGGGCTCTGGGGAAGTTGAAGTCACTGGGGTTTTGAGGACGTGGGGGGTTTGGTATTGGTGGTTTTTTTGAGCGTGGGGTTGAGAGATGGGGATTTACTGTAGGAGGGTTTTATAAAATCCATTGAAAAAATAATTCACTCCAGGAAATATTCACAACGCTGTGAGATAATGCCATACGCCCAAAAGCCCTATATGGCCTGAAAATATATACGATATCGTACTTTGGGCTTTGCGGAAATATAGAGGAGGTTTTTTTTTGGTGTGTATTTCATGCTAAAAGTATGAAGGGAGATAGATGTTGGAAGGGTAACGTTTTCGGCAAAAGGTCTTGGATGTGGTCATGTCAGTGACTCGGTTTTAGGGGAATTCCCTTTTAATCCTAGGTTCTATGTCGTGCTCTCAATTTACCTATTTCTTCTTTTGGATTTCCTTCGTTGAGCGGAATTTTCGGTGTCCTTAGATTTCCCGAAGCTTTGGGCCTTTTCACTAAAAGCGTATTCGTGCCTTGTAGGAATATTGGCCGGATAAAAAGCTTTCGATGGTTTTCTCGAGAGGAGGGTTTTGGTTGTCGAGTTGAGACGAGGGAGGGGCCTTGCTTACGGCTAGGGTTAGAGCTGGTAGAGACGCGCTAAAGAGTGTGCGTAGTTGGGGGGGTGTCACGGCTTCGGCAATGACTGGAAAGAGTGGATCTTGAGCATGAGAGTCGTTGGGGTTCCCCGAAGATATCGTTTCATCATCTCAGTTGCCATCCATCTTGAGGTTTCTGCAGCTTGATCCCCAAGCCCTTCGCAAGAGCATCCATTTCGTCTTGCCGCTCATGAACTGCATAATTTTTTATGATGCTTGGCGGCCAGTACATGCAGAAGGAGCGCGGTGGTTGTTGACTTCCATGGTGAGATCTTATTTTGTGCATTCTTGAGTATGGTGGTAATGAGAAAGACCAAGGTTAAGAGTAGGAGGGCAATGGGAAATGATAACCATTGCCAACGGACTAAGACGTAGGTTTCAGTTTTCCAAGCGGTGCTGACCATAGAGCTGTTGGCATTAGCAGCTTGGCGCATCTGGATACTCGGGCTCCCTTTTCAGATTCCCTATTAGGGTTGGAACGTCAGTGAGCTCCACGGTAAAACTATGGTCGGGGTAATCTGTGACATTCACAAGTGCCTCCATGGCATCCGAAGAGGAATTGAAACCGAATTCTGGTTCACCACTAACACTGCCAGTAAGAAAAGATCTAAAATAATTCACTATAGTCACATGAGAATCGTTCGAGATGGAGAAATTCTGGAGGTTGTCGATGGTAGAGTTTGTCAAGGCCCCACTTGGAGGAGTAAACAGGAAGTAACCGGTGCTGTGATTGACGTACGTGCAATTGGAATATCCATGCTGCCCGATCTCGCTTATTGACAAAGATTCGTTACTCCATGTTGCTGTGACGTTTTCATGAAATATGCCACCTATGACTGTTGAGTTATACTCCTGTATACACCAGTCTAGAGCACACTCGTAGCCCCCAAAGCCATTTGTGACGGAGAAGTTGGCCAAAGTAGCTCTAGTGTATCCGAGCTCTTTCGTAGGGAGTAGCCCGGACGCTGTCACTAGGGTTGAATAACCAAAGTCGGGCATTGTGTCACTCCATTGAAGACCATTAGGCAATGTACGATTGGCGATATGGTCACTGACATCTAGACAACGATTGCAGATTGATATTGAAGTAGAGACAGGCCAGGTGCAATTTCCAGAGGAACACGTCGGCGTCAAGCTGCTAGGCCTTCCATATAAACCGTTGTAGATGGCAGCCTTAAGAGATAGATCTATGTCGAGAGTGAAGCCCCAACCGGAATACTTCCGAACACCAGTAATACTATACGATTTTATCCGAGGGACCAGAGCCGTTCCTGAAGGGACAGATCGGAGTGGGTAAGTTATAACTTGCTAAGAAAAAGGATCGACTGCGAGGCCCAAGATTGTTATTAAAGCCCCCAGCGATGCTAGGTGCCTGTAGGCCAAGTCAGTCTACATTTACCATCCAGGTGTGCAAAGTCATACCTTACACGAGGGCTGAATAGAAATCGGGTACTCCCCCAAGGTCCTCTGCTTGCATTATCATTAATCTCCATTTCTTGTAGCGCTTGCGTCCTTTGAAATAAGCACCACTTCAGTTGGCTTATGCCTTCGACGACCGGAACCAATATCATGGCCTTGAAAACGGTCGCGCATAAAGCTATAACAGAATTGAGTGTGATTTGTAGTGGCCAATCCGGAAGAGCTCTACCATTGTACTTTAGGAGTGTAGCGAGAAGAGCAATTATAACCAATAGACTGACAGTCCATCCAGTCACTTCCCAAATCCACCATTCGTTCGCAATGTTGAAAACCGAACGTGGCAAACGTGGGAGAAGCTTGATACCGTGGTCGCTTTTATGGTAACGAGCCTCCGACATCCGAATCTGAGCGTCTAGGATGACCAGAGGCATTGTAGGAAGAGATCGAGTCAGCTTCACCCCCCACATTTTGCTCGCAGCTGCATCAGCTTTTTGGGGTTCCAGTGGTTCGGCTATAATGCTAGTATATCCCTTATTTGTGAGCAAGGGAGCATTTGACAGATTTTCTTCCACCAAGTATGAAGGAGCCGTTTCGTTGCTATATCATCAAGAATAACAGCCAAATTCTTTTGAAAAACTTGGGGTTTCTTAGGTCATGGCTTCACGACTGGATTTCTAGCCGGGATTCGAATCCTTCAGGTTCAGCTGAAAGTTTGAGGTTCAGCTGTCATTCTTAAAGTAGCGAAGGCAGCTGTAGCCGAATCGAAGCACATTTTGTTTTAGGACGATTTATCCTGTAGTGTCCATACAGGCCTCGTTTGGATGTTGAAATTCTGGCAATTGAGAAGTATATTAGATTGTTAAGTCGAGGTATCTCAGACCTACAAAGGCAGCAGTGCACTCGAAACAAAACCTTCCAATTCAGTTCCATTTTCCGAAAACGCTACGACTGCAATTAGAGTCCTGGCTTGGCGAGGATGTGTATATGTTTCTTTCATTTTTCCCTTCTGTTCTCGGATTTGTTAGGATCGAGTTTGGGTATGCTAGGCACCTTCTTGACTAAGTGGTAGTGGCGCACAGCCGCAGTGAGGGTCTCTGTGACATAGCGAACTCAGGTGCCATAGGAAGATTCAATTTTCGTGGTCGTAGAACGGTTAGTTTTGTAAGGTCTTGGTGTCTTGTGCAGGACGTCAGGTAGCGGCCATTATAGTGAAACAAAGACGACGTCGACCTTGCCGCTCTATTTTTAGGAAGTAAAAAGCAAAGAGAATGCTATTTACTTGCGTAATGAATATAGCTAGAATGTTTTAACCTCGCTCGCTGGTAAGGGAAAGGCTGATGCCGCTATCAACGTGATATGGAAACGATTCAAATGGCTCATAGAAAGCGGTAGCTACTAAATATAATGTATATAGCATCCAGCTTTTGAAAGATAGTGCAATGAAGAAGGATGGTAGAAAGGAACATATGTGCTTGTATTGGTGCCGCGCACGTGAAATGGCGCAATACGCAATGATAGGTGGCTGATTCGTAAAACAGGTCGACTTATCCAGTTGAGGGAGAGGTAAACTGATGGTAGTCACCCGCAGACAGTTTAAAGAACAAGGTTAAAGATAACCCAGCAGGATTTGCAGTAGTATGATAATACAGGTCCATACCCAGAAGCCTTTTCCTGGTCTACCACCACTCTCTACAAACGCTCCTCTTAACATTCAAGATATATTACCATGCATACTTTTATTCCTCACCCCCTTCAACCTCGCTAAGGTTATCCTCCTTAGGGACGATCGATCCTTTCACGGCTTTTGCAGCGGCGGCAGGTCCGCTCGATTTCGCTGTCGCCTCGGCAGCGTCGTCTCCACTGTCACCCTCGGCATCCTCTTCGTCATCCTCACCTGGCGCTGCCACAGGATCTTCCTCGTCGGACGCCTCTTCAGGCTCCTCCTCGTCACTTGCTTCTTCAGGAGCGGCTGGTTTGGTGGGAGCGGTCTTGCGCTTTTTCGAAGCTGGTGGAGCTACACGAACCTCATGAGCTTGGTTGTAAGCCCCATATCTGATTGAAGAAAACTACCTTCGGCAGCGTCTTTACCGTCTTGCTCCTCTTCAGAAGACTCCTCTTCTTCTTCGACATCAGAAGCGTCGGAAGCCTCGTATCTACGGCGTCCAGTCAGCAACTGGACTCGACCATGACCGCAACGGAAGCCAATTGGTTAAATGAAGCGTTGAAAGCGCGCAATTGCGATTCGTATTTAATTGGCAATTCAATGCTTCGAAGAGTTGTAAAATGGATGCGCGGAAAAGGGGCATGACGTCAAGACAGCCTTGCTTACTCCTCTTCCTCCTCACTCTCGTCACTGGGAAGTGCTTGCAGCTCTTCCTCTTCCTCCTGCTTTCTCTTGCGGGTAGACATTGTAGCTTTAGGGGGGTTTTTGGGCCGAGTGTTTGTGGTAGGGTAAATTGGTACGTGGACGAAATGAAAGGTGGTTGCAGCTTCGAAGAGTGGGAAGAGCTGAGGTGCAGGAAGCTCAGATCTTGTACCTTGATCTTAGAGCCGAAAGGGCGCTATCGATTAGGCGGGTCCAGGGGCATGACGAAATCCCGTTCAGGGTCCGACCGCGGCCAATGAGGAAAGGGCAAGAGACCGTGGGCTGACTAAACGTTGTTGCAACGAGCGCCTTCGACATGCAAGGCCGAGGACATCTATTTCCTGTTAGAGTAGGCTTGTTGGAATACGGAGGTCATATGGGGGCACATTGATATATTGGTTGTTGCTGTTAGGAGGCTATCTAGGGGGAAGGTGAAAACTCAACTAGCGGGCCCCAGCCCTACCAGCCCTATGAAGGCGGAGATTACCATCTTCCCTATTGCCAACAAGGCTGTTACTTGAGCTTGAATCTGAATTACTTTCCGCCAAGAGGTGTTTCCCAGGCCCAGAATCGCATCAAGGCTTTACAAAACATGACTGAGATACCTCGACCATCTAACCGGTTATCTCGCTGGGTACTGTGACCACCTAGTTCATTGTGAATACAGGTGCTATAAAACACATAAGGGCGTCGGAGGAAAAGAGACCTTAGCTGTGTAGCCGGTACATACATAGCTCAAGAAGCTTGAGGTCCCTTACTTGCCTCAGGAGTCAGGAGTCAGGACCTTCAGACGTGTTTCCATCGCTAAGCCCCTTTGGGTTAGCGACCCTCTGGATGACTTCGCAGCCTACGGCGAGCGCATAACCCCGTATTTTTGCCTGATCCGCGTTATTTTGGTGCGCGCTCATACAAATTTTTGGTTTAACGTTAAAAATCGTCAACTTTCGGCTTCAAGACGCAATCATCAACGCAACACATATATTCTTTCAATATTGACAACTGAAATCAATACTAGTACATCTACTCTATCTATTGACATAAATTTTGTATACTTATCCCGCTGACAATCGGATGTAATCTCTGTTGCGCGATGATGATCTGATTTTTATTCATATTTTCAACAACATTTTCAAAGTTTCAAAGACATCCTAGATCTATTTTTCACTGCTCGGTGAGTTCAGCTGCTCGTTCGACTGTTCGAGTATATTTTGAAGTCTTTTCAACCGTTGGAATATAGTTCTGTAACGACTCGATTGTTTGTTAGGTAGGTAGGTTCTCAGTAGATAGATAGGTAGGCCCTCAGTAGGTAGGTAGGTAGGCCCTCAGTAGGTAGGTAGGTAGATTTGGTAGAGAGTCATAAAGAAAGCCCTGAAGAGTGTTTGGTAGGGATCATATTTAGTGCTAGGTAGGGATCAAATTTACTTCTTCTATCACCTCTTCGCCTCTGGTGAGCAGAGCTCTTCCTCGATGATGACCTTGTGGATTTCCTTCCTTCACTAGTACAATCTTTCGCGCTGGATCACCAGTCCGCATATCATACCGCGGAGGCTCCAAAACAGAAGCATTTACATTAATCGGAAGAGCTGCTGAAGCTGCTAGCTTAGCTCCTCTTGCTGCTCGCTTTTTCGAGCTTGGTGGCTCCATTTATATAGTTTGGAATAGCTTCCAAAGCTCCCAATATTCCTTCTCTCGTTCTTTCTCTGCTATGACTTCCTTCTCCTTTTCGGCAGCTTCTCGCTTCTGAAGAACTTCAGCATCTAAGGTTCTTCCTTTGATCTGCTCATTAGAACGTTTTTTCTTTCTGTTCTCGTTCTCGTCAGCTTGAATAAGAGCATTGTTCGTATTTTGCATTGTGCCAAGCTTCGCTACAAACTGTGGAGGCAATATACAGTGCCCGCTACCTCGGGTCGGACGCATCCCGTCCGTCGCACCTCGAGGCTAGTGTAATTTAAAAGGAAGTTCATCAAATATATTGTCTTTGTGTGTCGGCTGGTTCGAGCTTATGAGTGTGAATATAAACTTACCAGGTGCTCAGCTTCACTATACTACACGTAGTCAAACGATATTAAGCAATGTCGTGCAAAACTTTCTTCTACGTCTGAATTTCTTCTAACCGCCTGACAACTTTCCTGTGAAAGGATGTTTGCAGCTTCACTCCCAATCTCTGGTCCGATTCATCTTCTTTCGCATCAAGGCCCAAAGCTTCCGAACCCTTCAGGCAGATATTTACTGCAGCTTGGAATCTCGCTCCTGCACCCGCCTCCACGGCATCTATGGCTGCTTTGCCTAGCAATGTGTTCCGAACGTTTTTAGCAGTCCATTTTGCTTTCCGTCTAGGTGATAATTTTGCCGCTTCACTCGGATCCTCGCCGTCTTGTTTCTTTAATAGCTCCTCCACCGGATACCAGACAGCGATCTCAGTCAAGATGACTCCCAAGCTATAGATATCGAATGACTTCTTGAATGAGATGCCTTCGCGCTCTTCTTCCCCATGTGCATTCGGATGGCGGTACAGACTGTTCTCTGAGCGAATTGTTGGTACTTCCGTCATCTCGCCTGACGATGCAGGTCTTGCATAATCGAATCCGGACACGAAGGGGGAAGCTAAATCAATTTCATGAGTGCTGGTTGGTAGAGAGCTCTCCTTGCCAGCAAATAGGATGTTGGAACTCCGAAGGCTTTTGTGCAGCCAGTTGACCGAGTGAAGTGATAGCAAGCAATTGGCGATTGCTTGTGCGAGGGCAATTCGCCGAGAAAGCGATGGCTTCGGGGCCTTGTTTAGGAGATGGTGAAGTGTAACCACAGATCCACCTTCGGGTTTAAGGAAGACGAAGCCAAATCGGCATTCCGGAGGCCTGTCGGCAGCTTCTTCGTCTTCGTCTTCTGGATCTCGTTTGGCATATTCATGCTCCCCATCATCGAAGTACCCCAGGCAAGTGGGCACGCGGAGTGAGCTGGGCTTGTTGACGTCGCAAAGGAGGGCAGCCAGTTTCTGCACGCGATCCAATATGATCGGCTTTGGGCTTAGGCGCGAGTCTGAGGGGACATATTTCTTCCATTCAATCCAGATCTGCTGGGTCTTTGATGCTGATGGGGTATATCTACCATTGGAATGTCGAGGCTGTAGTCTAGCAAACGAAGGATCTTCGTCAACGCGGATGAATTTTCGAGGAAGCCTCGCGTCTTTCAATCTCGTATCAGGCTGAGCGATGGCCAAGTCCTTGGCTATTTGGCTATCCAAGGAGGTACCCTCCTCGATTGATGCATTCGATGCTTTGAAACGAGCGAGCTTGGCTATGGCCATATCATCCTTTTGGATAGGCTCTATCATGCGCCTAGAGGCGTGAGATATTGGGTTTGTATTACTTCGATACTCTCCCTCGTATTCCTGAAACCAACCAATGCTATCACCACTACCTTTGCTATGCTCTGAAATAGGCAGAAGTGCTTTTACTAATTGGTTCAGATCGTCGATTTTGTTGTGAAGTTGCAAGACAGACATACGCGTCTCTCGTGTGGTTTCAAGGATATTCTTGCCTACATTAGTGTCGAGCAGATTGAGTAAAGCATCGTTCAGCTCTTTCAGACGGTTGATAAGGCCTTCGAACTTGTCATTATCTTGAATTGCCCATCTCACTCTTCTTGGCAAAGTCGAAGAAGTTGCTATATGAAGAGCCTCGTCAAGAAATCTCGTAATGTGTGGCACAAAGTCGCGAAAGTTACCGCCTGTTGATGCTTCCAGAGCAGACTGTGCCAATGGTACCTGTTCATGGTCTTCGTTGGCTTCCAAGTCAGGGACGAGACTACCATATCTGCCTTTATATTTGATAAAGCCCGTGGCTAGAGCTTGCATCTGGGCGAGGACTTCGACGACATCACCTCGGTGAAGCCTAGTCAGGCTGGCATCGAGAGCATTCTCATCTCCCTCCATATAAGACAAAAGGCCACATCCAGATGCCCAACTCAATGTCCGCTGTTGCTCGAGCTGTAACCGGAGCGTAAGACGAGGGGGTCGCCATTTCCGATGGAAACTGCTTTGCACTACGTCTTTTTAATTAGGTATCGTTGATTGCGAAACCTGTGCCGTTTTTTAGAATTTGCCGAGAGCCCCACCAAATTTAGTGGCGAATCTCCTAAAAGTGCAAAATAAGAAACAGATTTGTAAAATCAACCCCACTGCCCTTCCGATGCTTCATATGTAGTATATTCAATGCTCCGTATGTGACGTATTCAGTGCTCCATATGTGATATATTCAGTGCTCCATATGTAGTATATTCAGTGCTTCATATGTGGCCTACCCAGTGCTCCATATGTGGCCTACCCAGTGCTCCATATGTGATATATCCAGTGCTCCATATGTAGTATATTCAGTGCTTCATATGTGACGTATTCAGTGCTCCATATGTGGTCTATTCAGTGCTCCATATGTGACGTATCCAGAGCTTCATATGTGGTCTATCCAGTGCTTCATATGTAGTATATTCAGTGCTTCATATGTGGCCTACCCAGTGCTCCATATGTGTCGTATCCAGTGCTCCATATGTAATATACTCAGTGCTTCATATGTGATGTATCCAGTGCTTCATATGTGGTCTATCCAGTGCTTCATATGTGACGTACCCAGTGCTTCATATGTGATCTATCCAGTGCTCCATATGTGGTCTATCGGAAGTCAATGAGAAAGTTAATGAGGAAGCCAATGGGGAAGCCAATGGGGAAGCCAATGGGGAAGTCAATGGGGAAATCAATGAGAAAGTCAATGAGATGTAGAGAATCCGTTATCGTTATTCCAAGCTCTTCTTCATAACAATTCGATAGGGCGTTTGATAGGGAGTTTGATAGGGAGTTTGGTAGGGAGTTTGGTATCGAGTCATGAAGGGTGCTTTCTATCGAGCTAATTAGCATGTACGAAGCATACAGTATGTACAGGTAAGCTCGATAGGGAGTTTGGTAGGAAGTTTGGTAGGAAGTTTGGTAGGGAGTTTGGTAGAGAGTTTGATAGGGAGTTTGATAGGGAGTTTGGTAGGGAGTTTGGTAGGGAGTTTGGTAGGGAGTTTGATGGGGAGTTTGATGGGGAGTTTGGTAGGAAGTTCGATAGAGCGTTTGATAGGGAGTTCGATAGAGCGTTTGGTAGGGAGTTTGGTATCGAGTCATGAAGAGTGCTGTCTATCGAGCTAATTAGCATGTGCTATGAAGCATGTACGAAGCATACAGTGTGTACGAATAAACAGGTAAATCGGTAAACAGAGATGAACAAAGATTCAAAACACGCGTTGAATTAGGCTTGAAGAATTCATGAATGAGACGATTATGAGCACAGCGAGTACAGATGCGTTGAGACATGAAAAACGATCGTAAAAAGAGATAAAGATTGATATATACGCGTACAATGAGGATAACGACAGCTGCAGGTAGGTAATGGGAGTATGCAGATATGTACGGGTAAACAGGTAAACAGGTAAGAAAATTTCAATCGTCGATCAGGTGATTTCCGGTCACCTGATGTACGTACAATGACTTCAATGAACTGTAAAAATCAGGATGGTAGTTTAAGCGAAAGAAAAAGGAATGATGGTAGTTTAAACGGAAGAAAACGACTTGCACGGGTCAACGCAGCCAAAAACATAGTGCGGGGTCGAAAAGTTTTGATGTTGGTCACCTGATGCAACTCTTGGCAACCAACGATCAGAATGGACTCTTGCTTCAGTACTATATAGAAACCTATATTCAGGCTTCAGTCCTCGTGCAGCTGCTATCAGTCGCAAGGCTGACATAAGGCCAGTGAAACATTGCACGGCTACTCCAATCACGGCCAGGCTAAGACCAGCTGCAGTTCCAGGATCCATGGTGATCAGGGCAGGAGTCGTGAAGAAAATTGGAGAGAGAGCCTTATTTATAGACGAGCACTCTTTATAGAAGGCAGGCAGGATGGGCAAATCAACTTCCTACTGGGCAAGCACTCGCTCAAATTAGCGCCTTCTTCCCTATTCGGGTGAGGCTGAGATGCTGCATTCTGCAAGACCCCGCGTTGGCTGCAACCTGTCCTGTGCTTCAACTGCGATAATCTCAAGTACAGCCTTTCATTTCTCCCTTCAAAACCTTCGAGCACTCATTATCATCTCAAGCGGTTCTGCCTCGAAGTCGATAAGTCATGGCTGATCCTTCTGTGTAAATACTCGAGTATAAATACTCGAGCATAGTTCGGCCCATCATGTTCAGGGCGAGTACGCGCCGCACATACGATCCAAAGCAGGCGCTCGAGGTCTTCTTCCACACTCCATGGCAATTCTATTCCGACGAAGATATTTCCCGACTTGGCGGTATCCTGGAAGACAATGGCATGCGCGAATGGTCCAGAGCTCCCCGCCTATACTTTGTGCTTCGTGGTGTTGGACAGCAGCGTTTGATCTCAGCCTTTCTGGAGCTGGGTATTGACGATGGCTCGCTCCCAATGCAGGAATCCGCGCTGCAATCCACGTCGCTCGTTCTATCTCCAGCTATCATCAACGACTTCTTGCGGTGTCAAGAGCAGATCGTGAAGCACGAGGACGCCGTGTATGAAGATAGACTTGATGCTTACTTCCCACCGGCGCGCAATATAAAGAAGCATCCCCTAGAGGATATCGATTTCCAGCAGATAAGTCGTCTGCTCCGATTCAGTGGTAAAGCAGATGCAGGAGAGACACCAAAGCTATACTATATCCTTCACACTATACAAGAGCTTGACCGCTTGCCATTTCTCCATGCGAAGGGCTTTAACGATCTATGGTTCCCATTCCCTCAATCTTCGTTGGCGCGAAGTTTCTTCCAGAATTCTTCATCGCCAAGAGCATTTACACAAGCTCAACAGCTCGTCTGCAGCTCACGTTGGGCCGAAGATGTTCATCTCAATTTTACGCGTGACAACGATGAATACTTGGACAAGCTGAAAGATCTCGGGTCCGGTGGAACAGGTTTCGTGGATCATGTCTGGTGTCCTTCATTTCGCAAGAATTATGCTCGGAAGGTTATTACTCGCAGTCCCGAAGGCCTCCGCCTATTCGCCAAGGAGATCAAGATGCTCAAAGCCGTGGACCATCACCACTGTGTCTCTTTGATAGGTAGCTACACCGATACGAGAGTCATAGCTATGCTTTCCGAACCTGTGGCGGATATGAATTTAGGCACATTCCTCGACGCTACACCTATACCTACGGACCGGAAGGACTTGCTGCAGACATCCTTTGGATGTCTAAGCGTTGCGCTTGCCTACTTGCATGAGAATGGTATACGGCATAAGGATATAAAGCCACAAAACATTCTCATTCATATCAATACACTGCTTCTGACGGACTTTGGCTTGAGCGCCGACACCATTAGCGACTCAACGAGCTTGGCCAGTAACACACCACGCTATTGCTCTCCGGAGGTTGATGATGGTTTTCGCAGAGATGAGGCATCTGATGTCTGGTCCATGGGATGTGTCTTCTATGAGATCATATCAGCCTTGAGAGGATCATCGATAGCAGAATTGAAGACATTCTTCAAGAAGACCGGCTCCAGGAGATTGAACTTCAAAGATAACCCTGACGCGATCAGCTCATGGCTTCTGGCAGAGGTTGATCCACCTGCAGCGCTTGGACAGATGGCCACAACTGCTATGTCCTTGGTATCTATAATGCTGTCTTTTGCACCGGAAGAAAGACCATCAAGTTCCTCTCTAGTGCAAAGCTTTGGTAATGACTATGTACCGTCCGCTTTTTACAATCGGTGTTGTCAACAGCAATTACTTGCAGCGGCTTCGAATTCTTTACGCCCTCGGTCTCACGATTTCCTGAAGCCCGCTGCTGCTCAGCAGTATTCTCTTCCTCTCCATTTTCCCCTCGTGGCCTCACCCCAGCTCACAGCTTCTCAAAAGTCGGCACCTTCCTCCTCCTCCTCCTCCTCCTCCTCCTCCTCTCTCCACCCTCGGTCGCCCTCACCACTTCACTCTTCTGCCACGCCGCCCCATCCCAAATCCCCGTATACCTCAACCGATCCGCCACCAAATAATCCCGATTATAGTTCACTACCTCCTTCGTCCCCTGCATCGCAACGGAGCTCTTCAACGCCACACTCTTACACCACTGCAGCGCCCCCACCGTCAATTTCAGGCGATGATACACCACGTATATTGCTGTACTGCTTGCTTGTTCACGAGCCTAAGGGGACTTCACTTTCCCAGAAGGGGACTAGTTCTTCGTCAATAAGAATTGATTCATTGGCAGACTCTCATGAAACGATGCTGGAAGCACGCAAGCTGAGCAAACAACAATCCGATACCTTCACATCCCCGACAAACCTCGTCACTTCTTATAATGACGCCGGGCGGAATGAAGAGGCGCTGCAATTGAATGGAAAGACGCTAGAAGCACGGAGGCGTATATTGGGTGAAGAACACCCTGATACCCTTCATTCTATGGCTTGCCTCGCTTTTTCTTATCGTGGCGTCGGACGAAAGGAAGAAGCGCTGCAGTTAAGAGAAAAGACGCTGGAAGTACAGAGACGTATATTGGGTGAAGAACATCCTGATACTCTTGATTCTATGACCAGCCTCGCTATTTCTTATAGTGACGTCGGGCGAAATAAAAAAGCGATCCAGTTGGAAGAAAAGACGCTGGAAGTACAGAGACGTATGTTGGGTGAAGAACACTCTGATACTCTCGATTCTATGACTAGCCTCGCTATTTCTTATGATGTTGTCGGACGAGAGGAAGAAGCGCTACAGTTAAGAGAAAAAAGGCTGGAAGTACAAAGACGTATGTTATGTAGGTGAAGAACATCCTAATATGTATGTATGTTGTTGGGCAATTCTGATCGGCACTCCCATCTCACTACAACCATCACCCTGGCCGTAAAAAGAGAAACGATGTATCCTAGACTCGGAATTTGGCTCTCCGAACGTAGGAGTGCTTCTTCAAGGTCTCTCGGCGAGGAATTCGCCTTGCATCTGTTCGCCAGCCTGATGCTGCAAGGCGGGCGGCATGCCTTGACCCATTGTATTGTAACATTCTTCTTTTAGACTCCAAATCCGTAATTTTCGGAAAACTCATCCAACTCCTGAAAAGACTGCTGGAGGTCTTATCGTATAGCCTCCAATATTTTTATCTTCATGTTGTTTTGCTTGCTTGCAATGCGTGACAGTAGACACAGACATGATCGCCAAGACCCTGACTGATGACGTGCCTGTAAGGCACGTACGGGCATGACCACCGCTTGTATGGCAACAATAGATTGAGGGTCATCATGTGTGTGTTTGTTTCCGCCTATCTTTCTGGAACCAATGTTGAGATGGTTTGTCCAAGAAGCGGACGATGTTGATGTATGCTGCAATTGTATGTGCGCACATTTGAGATTTGCCATATATCAAGTTCTGTCACGCATAATTGGACAAAGAAAGGCGCTACCTGAGTTGGGGAACGAACTAAACGGATGAAGAAGGCACTTCCGAATCATTAGATGAAGACTGTCATTTGTTTTATAGGATTGAGGTGCAGCACTAGAATAACTTCTTCCTTCTGCAGCCAAACTTGCAAGCTGTTTTGTTTACGAAATCACGAGCACTCTTCAGCTATGGGAAGTGTTTTGTCGAGAGCCTACGTACTAGCGTTCATCAACGTATTAGCCACTCGCAGCATTGTCTAAGTTATCTCGAACCATCTACGTCCTTCTCATCTTCTCTTCCACAATCCTCCCCACCATCTTCTCTAGCACCCCCATGTTACTTACTCCCTCCCCTTCAAGATACCCCTTCACGCTCTTTTCAACATACTTCCCCACCATATCCACCTCCACATTCACATCCTCCCCCGCCTTCTTCCCCGCCATCACAACCCTCTCTTGCGTATACGCAATCAGCATAACCTCCCACCACCCCTCACCATCCTCCACCTTCGTAATTGTCAGACTCGCTCCATCAAGCGTCACGTATCCTTTCTCCACTATGTATCTCAGCACCTCTTTTTCGCGGGGCTGCAATCGGAAAACCAGAGCGTTGCCATCGGGGGTTACGGAGAGGATTTTGGCGATGGTGTCGACGTGGCCTTGAACGAAGTGGCCGCCCATGCGAGTCGAGGCGGAGACGGCGCGCTCGAGGTTGACATAGGAGTTGCGGGCAAGGGAGCCGAGATTGGTGCGGCGAAGGGTTTCACGGGAGACCCCGACTTTGAAGTTGTCAGGGGTGAAGGAGGTTATGGTGAGGCAGGTTCCTTGTGGCAAGGGTCAGCAGTTGGCTTCATACTATGGCGTTGATGGCGAGGGGAAAGCAGTCCTGGATTACCATTGATGCTGATGCTGTCACCAAGATGAGCATCTGTGAGGATGTCGGCACATTCAGAAATGGTCAGCGAAGTTCCACCGCCACCGCTGGCAGTGTCATCTTGCTTCTCGAGGGCGGAGACAGCTGGCTGGGTCAGCTTAGCTGGAGGTCTTGGTTGATGTTGTGAGCTGATGTAGGTGCTTACTACCAATAGCCTCGACAATACCGGTGAACATGATTCAAAGATGTATCACCGTCGATAAGCAATGAACTCGGATGGAAAATGTTGAGTGTGGATTGTCGAGGAAGATATATCTAATTGTATCTTGGAACCTCGGCTGCGGGGCTTCATGATCCTTTCCCCGCCTGCTCTCAGTTCCGACCTTTAATCACAATCACCACATGCTTCAAAAGGTAAAATGAGTGTGTCCAGATTTTTTCGGTGCCTTGTAAAGCATCAGAGGCAGATTGATATCCTCAATGGTTCGAGATTCCCAAGATACCAAAGTTTCGCCACGGCGGCCACGGAGTCACCAACTTTGCCCCTGGCCGGCATTCGGGTGCTGGACATGACTAGGGTTTTGGCTGGAGTACCTTAAGCTCAGTCGGTCTATTTGCGATTCCAGACTAACTCCTTGTACAGCCTTATTGTACACAAATACTTGGAGACCTGGGGTAGGCAGCCACAAACCCAGTATGCACCTCCCAAGAGGTGGGCGACAAGTCAAGAATTTCTCCAAGCTGATACACAGAATTTTGCAGCGCAGAAGTCATCAAGATAGAGCATCCCATAAGAGGCGATGATACAAGAGCATGGGGACCGCCGTACGCAAAGCATATACGAGGAGATCATACAGATAGTCCCGGAGAGAGTGCCTACTTCTTGTCGGTGAGCATTGACGTAATGGGGAATTAGAGCAATTTCTGAACGGCTCTTTCCTCAGGTCAACCGGAACAAGAAGTCATTGGGACTTTCTTTTGCCCAACCTGATGGAATTGAAATCCTGCATAAGCTCGTCAAAGATTGTGATGTCCTAGTGGAGAATTACCTCCCGGACACTCTCAAGAAATACAAAATGGACTTCCAGAGTGTTAACCAGATCAATACAGGAATTATCTACGCCAGCATCACTGGTTACGGGCAGACGGGTCCATACCGGAAAAGGGCCGGCTACGATGTCATGGTTGAGGCGGAGATGGGATTGATGCACATTACGGGATCGAGAGATGGTCCACCAGTGAAAGTGGGAGTTGCTGTGACAGACTTGACTACAGGACTGTACACCTCCAATTCCATAATGGCAGCACTTCTGGGGCGAGCGAGGACAGGCAAGGGGCAGCACATCGACGTGGCTCTGAGTGACTGCCAGGTAGCAACTTTGGCGAATATGGCAAGCTCGGCTTTGATAAGCGGACAGCCTGATTCGGGCCGATGGGGAACCGCGCATCGTGTGTCCATTGCGCTTCTTGAGGATCATACTTGTTGCTGACATGTTTCAGCGTCTATTGTCCCATACCAAGGCTTTAAAACTAGAGACGGGGATATTCTGCTAGGAGGTGGTAATGATCGATTGTTTGGCATTCTCTGTGACAAGCTTGGAAAGCCGGAATGGAAGTCAGACAAGAGATTTTTCACGAATAACTCGAGAGTTAAGAATCGAGTGACTCTTGAAGTCCTGATTGAGGAAGTAACGCGGAAGAGAACAACGGCTGAATGGCTGGAGCTCCTTGACGAGAGCGGTATGCCTTATGCTGCAGTGAATGACATTCAAGGAACATTGAATCACCCCCATGGTAGGTCATAACCATGGATATATCTGAGATCGCCAGTGACTGACGTCCGTAGTGTTGGCCCGTGATATGGTGAAAGAAGTCGAGCACCCAACCTGCGGTCCTATGAAGCTCGTTAACACGCCTGTCAAGTACTCGTACTCAGAACCCAGCATAAGAATGCCGCCACCACTGCTAGGACAGCATACTGATGAGGTTCTTGGAGATATCTTGGGTATGAGTGAGACACATATTGCTAAATTGAAGGCCGAAGGGGTTGTAGCTTGATTGTATATAGATCTAGATAAGGAACAGAAGTGAGGTATATGTGGTGCTAGCAGCCGAAATTGATGATTTTGGCGCCGACTAAAAGGACCGCGAAGCTAAGGGCTTTTCCGCATTACCGCGCTGTAGGGCTATTTACCAAGCCAACCATCAGGGCCATCTACAAGGCACAAGCAGATGCACCTTCCCACTACCTAAACCATATCGATGGCAGCACCTCTTCCAATGGGCTCCACCACGGATGAATCCGATTGGAACAGGCCTTCTTACCCAAAACTAAAACCTGCTAACCCACACCTCCACAGCCTCGAGCAACCCAAAAAGGAGATCCGATTCTCCCCACAGCGTAACCTGACTCCCCAACATCCTCCCAAAAACAGCATTAAGCCCCGCTCCGTTGCCCCAAGCCAGGCCCTTCAGTCTGGCATACTGGTAGCAGCTGCTCCGCCATTCCTACCTACCACGCCCAATGTGACTTTTACACCTGTTCCTATTTTTTCGGCTCCAGCCGTTAATCTACCTCCCCTGATTGTAAACGAGGCTCCTGTGGAAGCGGGTCTCGGCTGGGAAGCAGCTCGAGAGTCTGTGCTCAACCAGATGGTCACGGCGCAAGATATAAGCACTCCTGCTACTGTACCCCAAATCAAAAGAGCAAAGACCGGAGGGCGGAGAGGTAGAGGTGGCAGACATGGAGGCGGCAGGCCACCAAAGGTCAAGCTGGAAACAACTGTGACTACACTCACAGGCCCTGGTGATGGGCCTACGCCAAGTAGCACTGCGATAGGCAGAGGGAGAGGGAAGGGAATAAATATTGGGAGAGGACGAGGTTTCGGTGGGGGGAGACCTAGGGGTAGCAGAGCTGGAACATCAATGGGCCGGGGCCTTCACAGGGGAATCAAGAGGAAGAGAGAGGACGTCGAAGAAGGAGACAAGGATGATACGGATGCGAGCGAGACGTATATGCCTTTACCGACACAATCAAGGTCGGGACGGAAGATTTCCAAAGTTGCTACTTTTACTCCGGTGCCTCGGACTGTTATTGACCTAGGTACGGATACCGAGATGACGCCTACGGTTAAACCAAAGTCAATGGAGAAGGTGGGGAGTGCGAAGAAAGAGAAAGGGAAAAGAAGGTATAGGAAGCCTGGCGAGGCAAGCGTGTGTAAGAATTGCGGGAGGGGCCACAGTCCGGCGAGTAATGTGATTGTGTTTTGTGACGGGTGTAATACGCCTTGGCACCAATACTGTCATGACCCACCAATACCCTGGGATGTGGTGCGGATTGAGGAACAGGAATGGTATTGTGCAGACTGCGAGGTACTGAGGGAGGAGAGGGTGCACTTGGAGGGAATAGCTAGTGCGCAGGGGATGAGTCTTGTGGAGGTGTGTCGCTTTGCAAACTAACGTTTAAAGGAACAATGACGCCTAACTCTCTCGAACCAACAGAAACGTCGTTACTTCCAAAGCCTCCCGGCCGCCCACCTCATCTCCCTCCTCCTCCACGCCAGCACATTGTACCCCACCCTTCCCATATTCGACCCCCAAAAAACATCCACCGCATCCATACTTCTACCCCCACAGCCAAACACGTTAACTGCACCATTACACCCGGACTTCCCCTCACGAACAACAAACCCCCCCGTCACAGCTGAAGAAGACGAAACCTACTACGAACTCCCCTCCGACTATGACCCTTTACCATACCCCAAACCAGGCAACGGCATCCGTTTACCGCCGGAAGACGAGGATTTGGCACTGCTGGTGGATGAGGATGTAGGAGTCTATAGTCATATGTGGAGAGGGCAAGGGAGGGATGTTTGGGGGATGGCTGCTCTGGAGAGGATGGAGGGAGTGGGGACGGGGAGGATGGGGGTGGTTGTGTAAGATTATGCGTATGGTTTTAGGAGCTATGGGATGAAGGTGTTTGCTTTGGGGTGGGCGGGTTTCTAGAGATCTACCTTGTACAGTAGAAAGGGTACCTATGGCACTCTGTAGCTATATTTTCATGCAAACTACATCTGAAATATGCGGTACGGTTATTTCTGCTCGTGACCAGGTTTAAACTCGTTAAATCCGTTGCTACAAACGTGAACGTGGGGTGATCGTGTCTACTCGAATACGAATGGTTTCGGTTCATTAATGGGGATCAGGACAGTTCGTTCGAGCAAGAGAAAGAACGGAAAGGAAAGGAGAGATTTTGAATGTTTTTGTCGTTGCCGATGATCCCGTACTAAAAAGATCCTCAATGCCGATTTCGAGGTTTTGAAAGTAATCCGAGGAGACAGTAGATAGTAGACGGCACGATACCCGTTGTGTTTTTCTCTCCAGTATCTAAAGGCTGAAGGGACAACGTGAACCTGTGGAGAGTATTTGTACAACAAAGCCAGCCTCTATCATATTCGATAGAAGGATTGTTAAAGATGCTATATTAGCGCCGGGGTCGAATCTACTGATACTATACACCATCCGCACGATTGAAGCAAACCATCCAATCTCAGCAAAATAGCGCCATAACACCAGATCCCCATAATTGCCGGTGATATGCACCCCATCACTCTCCACCCTCTTCGCCTCCCTCACCTTCACCCTCCCCCTCCCCCTCCTCCTCCCCCTCCCCCTCCTCCCCATCCTCCCCCTCCTCTTCCTTTCCTTCCCTCTCACCCTCTCGCTCACTATCCTCAATCTCCTCCGCCCTCGCCGCCGAGCCGACCAGGCCCGGAAAAAGGGGCTTGGGCGCTTCGAGCACTTCTTCAATCTCACTCAGCTCGCTCTCGTCGTCCGCGCTGTCGTGGAGGCTGCCTGGGACGCTGCTGGCGACATCGCGGCCCGCTATGTCTTCTTTGACGGCTAGGGTCGCGAGGCTGCGGGGGAGGTCTTGTTCGGGTTGTTGGGCGGAGGGTTGGGAGATTGATGGGGTTTTGGTGGTGGGAGGAGGGGCAGAGGTTTTGAGGAGGAGTGCTTCGGCTCTTTTGAGGATTTCGCGTTTGCTGACGCCTTTTGTTCTTTGTTTTGGGGCGGGATCGCCGGGGCGGTTGTCTGGCGAGGGGGTGTCGATGGAAGGGCCGTCGGTATTCATGAGTAGGTGATTTACACGCATGCGCGCCTTACTTTCTTCATCGTTAGATTTAGCGATGAGGTCAGGGACAGTGCTATGGTAGAGGTGGGCGTAGGTGTCACTGATTAGGTCTTCGATGGGTGCGGGTTTGATGAGGGTGCCATTGAGGCGTTTGAGTTCTACTATTTCTCTGAGGAGGCCAAGGGTTGGAGAGGTTGTGGATGATGAGTGAGCCCAGGATTCGAGGCGGTCGGCGTTGAGGGCGAAGTGATCGTGAGGGAGAAGTTTGAAAATTGTTTCGTGGTATTCTTCGGGGACGGAGCTAGCGCGACGAAGGAGCTGGTGGAAACTGTTAGCATTAGGTTCGGAAAGGTTAGGAGAGCGGAATTGGAGTACCTCTAGGTATGTCTTACAAACTTCTGACCATATCTGGGCGTGATGGAAGAAATCGCCCGACCTCTTTCGTATACGCTTCGCCAGCACTTCCAAACTAGCTCTATCGTTCAATTGAAAGGAGAGTCGGACAAAGAAGCTGACGTATCGACTGGTGTAAACGAAGTGCCTTCCTGGGCGCTCGTTCTCAGGCTTCCAAACCTGGATGCCCATGGTCTTGGTAAAAATCTGCTGCGTGAGCTCGTGCTTTGCACCTAAAGCTGACTGGAGTTCGTCCGGCGAGTCGTCGTAGAGAATATGGGCAGCCTACTATGTCAACTTGCCGTGATCATTTTGCTACAATTTAAGACATAACCCACCCTTGCAACCATCCGGTGATGCCAATTGGCTTTATCTGCAGATCTCAGTGTTTTCAGCACCTGTATCATGTAACCTTCCCAGTCCTCTAGGTCTTGAACAGCTGGAACCTTGCGAGCGTAGGTTGTGGCTGCCAAAGATCGGCAGCCATCGTCTGGCTGTAAGCTCGAGTCAGCACTGTCTCCATGAGCGATTATGGATCATACCTGAAGCCGCCTTGTCTGTACCAGCTTATGCACTATCGAAACGAGCTTATAGTGTGGCTCGAGGGTAGGGTCTTTCTCTGGATGTCTGCTATCCCGTCGCTCTGGTAGGACGTCAATCGCTTTTATAAAAGAATCAAGTGGTAAATGGTAGCTGATGCGCTGTGCATTGCCGCGGATATGATCATCGCAATCATGCATCTTCCACAAACATTTACCCTGCAGGTACCACAGCCTAGATCTTATTAGCAGGAAATGGAAGGGCATGCCAGTGTCTGAAAAGCCCAACTTACACCCAGTCTTGTGGCTTGTGAACAAGAGCTCGTCGAAACAATTCAGACGCAAACTTCCAAGCAGGGTAGAGCCGCAGGTCCCGAAAAGGACGATTCTTGTACATGCCCATTTTCGATCCGTTGAAATGCTTAGCAAAATTCTCTAGGCTGAAAGCACCCATGGAAAACGGTTCTCTCGAGGACGAGTAGATTCGTGTGCCGAAATCCGCATAGAGCTCTGAGATCTTGCTTATAGTCTCAAAAGATGCATCTGCAGACCGCTTCGCGACTGCGATCGCCATTGCATAGCAATGTATTGCATTTCGTTGAAGCATGTTCAGATCTTCAATGTGGTTATTGAGTTTTTCTGCGTTCCAAGTAGTATCCTCTTCGATCTTAGCGTCATAAACTTGACCGAGCCTGTACCAGGTTTCCCATTTCTCCATGCTGAACTCGAGATCCTGCCGGAAGAAAGCACTTGCATTGTCTAGATCGTCGACCGGACCTTGGCTAGTACGTTTCTGTGAGCGGTATTTTGCCAGTGCAATATGACCATGTAAGAAGTACCACCCTTTCTCTGCAATAATCGAATCCTCATTATTGACTAAAGTACCAGAAAGATCTCCGATACCCCGTAAGGCACGATAGAGAAACACAGGATTGACAGGCGATCTCAGGTACTTATTGAAAATATGTCTATTGAATTTCATAAGTATCGTTTCCCTTCGACCTTTCAGGGCGTTGTGCATCTTTTCGATAGTGAATTTCAGCTCACTCTTCAACAGGTCTTTTACATTCATTCTGTTTGCTTGTATCATGACAACATCCATGATCTCAATGACAGTCTGACGGCCAAACGGCTCCGGAGGACATCCATGGTCTTGAGATCCCATGTAGGTCGGGCAAACCTTCAAACCGTACAAGTCGAACAGCACCTGGCCTACGTCTGTTTCCCAACCGGCCTGGGGTTGTAGTCGCAAAAGTTCGGCTTTCTTTAACCTTAGGAAGATCTTGTTTGATTCTTTGCAGTAATATCGTAGACCAAAAGCGTGGTGTACTATCTTAAGGTAATCCGCCAGGTCGTCATTGGGCGTTTCGAACAGCTTTGGGGCTTGTGCTACTGCTTCCTTCAGTAGCAGGTATTGCAGGGTCCAGGTTCGAACGAGCATGTTACGAAACCTCTGCTTTGACAAGCCGTAAGCGGTCACAGCAGGAGCGTTGACCTGAGCTGGCGGCAACGTTTGGGAAATACGGACCGAGTCCTCCCACAAGGCGAAGACGTGAAGAATCCTCTGGATCGTAGCTAGCGCTTCTACAGACCCTTGAAGGTGGTCCTCGTCCACACAATCAAACGCTACCGAGTCGTTCAGAGCAAACGTCAGCACTCTCACTATCAGATCATCCAGGATCCGTAGCCAACGGGGAAGACTAACTCTGCGGGTTTCCGCAGTACTATCCGCATATGCGGAAGAGAGCAAGTAGTCCGTGATCAGCTCAATACATCGAAGATCACAAGAAACCGTTCGCGGTGTATATTGAATTGCTTCATACGCCCGACCCAGCTTTCGCCAAAGAAATAACTTCAGATTTATGCTTGCTTTGTCAAGAAATTGCAGCATCTGATCCAATTTTTCCTCAGATGTATTCTTAGGAGATGGACTATAGTCTCGATTACTTGGGGTAGTATCTCGGTTGCTAAGACCGCTTTCTGTGCTGTTTTCGGATGACTTCAAACGACCACGCAGCTTCGCTTTTTGTTGCTTGAGAGACCTTTCCAGCATTGGCTCCAAGCTCTCTATAACTGCCAGAGGATCATTTTTGCCCGGGCTGAAGATATTTAGAAAGAAATCCATTGTTGTCAGCCAAGAAATCTCTTTCTCCACAGCCTCAACTGATATTTCTGGTATTATCGCATTGTTAGGCAGTTCAATGACTGGAGAGTCGAGACCTTCAAGAACTCGTTTGAGATCTTGAAAACATAACAGGACATGATCACGAGAAGACGGATCAACCAGATTCGTGTATACGACAGAAGACCACATGAATCGAATTGGAAGAAGATCTGGGAGCGTGGTACAAGGATCTGACATTGGCCTCTTACTGTAAGCAAAGCTAGCTAGTTCAGCCCATCTGCGAAGACGGTCTAGCTGCAATGTTCGCGTGGCAAGGTCAACTTCGCTGCTAGGGTTTGTGATACGTCCGTATATGTCCAGGTGAAGCTCAAAAATACTCTGTATGACACTGATCACAGTACTATCAACTAATTCGATACTTGAAGTCGAAGTCCCGTTCTCTGAGCTCAAGAGGTACTCCTCTATGTCCTGGACCCGGTTAAACAAAGCCGTATAGATGAATTCATCTTGTTTCACCAGAATTTGCACAACAGTCTCCTTGAGCGTGTCGGGCCATAGAAAGGTTGTATAAGCTGAGCCACTATTATCAGATGCTCCATCACGCTTGTGATTCTCAGGCTTTGCACTCAAGAGCTTCTCGATCCACATGAGAGAAACCTGATCGAGGTGAGTCCAAGTGCTGTTCACGTTATTCGAGAACTCCTCTAATCCATTGTCACTTGACAATAATGGCTTGCGCGATGGATGCTGGAGACCTCGTTTAGAGTGCTCAAGGAAAACAGTGAGACTAGAGTCTCTTTCGCCATCAGCGCCTCCTATTGACTCATCGAGGGAAGCTCTCTGCAGGAAGAGGTTGCTTGCAGTCATATCCCACGAGCAGATAAGACCCCTCAAATCTCGAGCCACGACATCACTCGATCTATCTGAGGAACTGAGGTGATACGATACGTCATTTGAGCGCGCCATTGAAACGGTTCTTTTGAGTTCAGCCAAAGAACCAAGGGATTGAGCATTAAGTTTTAAGAGGAAGGCCCCTGCACGCTCAAACATCCAGTGATCAGCTTGTGTGTAGTTGCGAAGCTGCTCTTCGTAATATTGGGTCAAATCCTCTTGTGGCAATTCCTGATTACTTGGCTCCGCGATTGATACTCTAGCTTTTATCCGTTTGCTTCTGGAACGTCCAATATCAACAGGCTCTTGCATTCCAGCGACTTCAGAAGATCTCTTGCGTGTTGGAAGAGAAATTGTATTGCCGCTGCTGGAAGTCTTGTTTTGCTTACCGGTTTGGTCATCTTTGTTTTCGTTATCCAGAATAATGTCGTATACGCCGTCAAGGCCTTTTCGCTCATGGTTGCTGGAGCTTGAAGGACCCTGTCCAAGAGCGTGCCCTTCATGGGCCATGGATAAGCTTGGTGTTGTGCCAGTCAGGACCTCGTTGAAATCCTGATTCTCTGGCGACAACAGCTCCTCGTTAGTATATTCTAGAATAGCGCTACCCTGGGAAATTTTCAATTCTTCATCATTTCGCATCCGGGTCGTCTTTGAGTATCCCATAGACCGACTACTAATGAGGACGCTTACGTCCGTTCGGGGTCTGATCGTCATACGCTCAGCATCTGTTGAAAGCTTGGCCGGAAGTACTACGTTATAATTCGCGCCAGGCTCTGGATCTACTACACCTTGTGCTATCTTGCCCAACTCCGATAGAATGGCCTTTCCACAGCTGGCCCAAGTTGGTAATGGTACTAATATCTCCCAGTTGATCGTAACTGAATTAAGCACTGTGTATCCAAGGGTTTTTGTAGATGGATTAAGTAATGACACCGGAAGATAAGGGCAAGGATCCAAGAACCTTTTCAACAACTTGCTGATATTGGGTTGTTTGTCCGAGTGAACCGATGTCTGATCATCCGAGACATGGTCCTGTAAACTTTGAACCAGGACCTTTAGTTGCTCCATGGCAAAGCTCTCTTCCAATCCTAATGGCTCTCTCCACTCATATGGACTTCCTCCATCGTCATCGAGCACAGCCTCCAAGCAAAATCTTTCAATTCGCCTACTGCCCAAAAAGCCGCTTAGCTTAGACACTTGCCGCCATAGTTCTAAATCCGTATCGTCTCTATCAAGGGCTTCAGTGAAAAAGCCAAGGCTAGACGATATGACCTTCGAGATAGCCTCTACATCTTCAGGGCTCTGAAGCTCACCTGAGCCATGTATCTGCTGAGATCGAAATATTTGGTATCTCAATCGGTCCAAAATAAATTGGCCATGGTTTTTGTATGAGAGATACAAGATTTGAGGCAGCGTACTAGGAGCTCCATTTATATCTGCCGTGGGTGCTACAGATTCGCTTGGTGAAGGATGTTCGGAGCCGGTCTCAAGGACGTCAGAAGCGCCATAGACTTGAAAACGGCGAGACTCTGATAAAGATTCCAAATAGGTAAAGATCTCGGATTGAAATAAAGTCTGGTAGGCAATCTCCGCTTCATCGTAGAAGTCAGGTCCTTGAGAGTGTAGTTTCAGCGCATTTTGATAAAGCTTCAAGGCTTCTTCAATCTGTTTGACGATTAGGTTTCAAGTAACTCATCTCCAGGGATAGACCTAGACCGAAATACTTGAATCTCTTTGCTATCATCAACCTCATTATCGCTATCCTCCTCAGGCTCAATATTAAGCGCAAGGAAACTGGTCTAGAGTGATATTAGAGAATTGTGAACAGTAAGGAATACTTTGAACGGATGTAGACCTACCATGCTCGCCTATATGTGGGGAGAAGTGGATCTTGAAAAGACCATGAACATTTGATTCAGAGGCATGAACCTGGTCTTATATGTGGTATTGATTGTGTTGACCAACCTTTCAGTCGGATTCAATTTGAAAGCAGTCTCGGGTTACAACGCTCGGCAACAGAGATCCTGGGAAATGTTCACCAATTCCCCAAACAGGAAGATGTTAGATAAGGGAAGACGGGACTGTCGCGTCTTTACAGTAGTCGCCCGCCAACTTTAATTTAACGCCAAAATTTCAGCCCTGCGGCTTTCTCCAAATTCGCGTGTTCTAGCTTAGACTATGTGAATCTAAGGTCCCACCAGCAATCATCGCAAGTATCGTTGTCAAAATTGGCAGCCTTGGTCAGCAGTTGTGAACACCACTCGGCTTTAGCGGAGAGATAGATTCCGGAGCTTTTGGGACGAGCCGCTGGAAGGGCGTTGCTTGACAGTGCAATGGTTGCGCCAGCTATTCCTGAGTAAGTGAGTGATCTTGTCTCATATAGTTCTTTCAAGCCCGGCCGGGGAACTGTGCAAGCAGCCAAGCTAGATTTGCAGGTCTCGTTTACCCCAACCGTCCGTTACACCAGAAACAATCTGCGTAGTACGCCAAAAGGGCATTCCAACCATAAGGTCAATTGACATCGATTGGTGCATTGCAACAAAACCTATTAAAGCGCTTTACAGGAGATCTTGTACCTGTTGCAAGTCTACTAGCAAGTTTGCAGTATAGATCATGATTACAGCGAAGTGATGAGGCTGATCGTGCTCCCCATAGGATTGTCGAAGAGGAAATAGAATCGGCCATCGAAAGTCGCAATGATGCTTTACAATCTCTACGCGAATTAGGGCCCCCTGATCTTGTGCATCTAATAAAGCAATCGGTCAAGTCTGGTGGCCGACAGGTATGCCTCAAGGGGCGCAACATGGTGCAATAGATAACGCTGATACAGCCGATTAGATTGGCGTTTATCATCATGTTACCGGCGTAGACGCATCTTCCTCCGCGAGTTTGGCTGCGTACGTAAACACCCTCATATACACGCCCAACGATAAATCGCATAAAATCGTCTCTGGATTATATTGGTACGTGCTGGGTCTCGCGTTAGTGGTCATCAGGGTTGATTTTCAGTAGCTGCTACAATGCGTTCTCGCGGCTGGATATGCGTGTCGATGTCAAAATTCCCGGAGGAGTGGAGAGCTACTGTATTGATGAACGAGGAGACAAACGAGTGGCATCTGAGAGTCTTTGGCTGGAAACATTTCTTTGCGGCGTATTAAGGGCATACGCATATGCGGATGACGGAACTGGAAGCAGCATCAAGAAGATCATAGGGGTTCGCAGGTTTGATCCTGTCACAAGCACGGAAGTGGAGCACAAATTCCTCGACGCTGCTGAGCGACTCTTTTTTAAAGGTCTGGGAATCTAGGTTCTGTACATATTTGATGACTAACGCTTGTATAGGGTGGCAACTGGGCTCAGAACCCGAGATCCAGGTACCGAATCTGGTCTCTAATCACCTTACGACCGGACTTCTCGATTACATACATACCACTGGTCGATACGCATCTGGAATAAATCTTTTCGAAAAGCTCCGCACTCGAGACACTGAAATTTCTTCGCTACTCGCTCGCGTACTAATAGCTGCTGATGAAGAGGTACAGGCTGTCAAACTACTTCGGGACGCCATTGAAGAATTACCGATGGATTACTCCCTCCTGGACTGTCAGGCGACTTTTTGCCAAAGTAAAGGCCGCTTGGACTGGGCCTTGGAATGCGCAAAGCGTAGCGTGACTGCCGCGCCTAGCGAATTCGGTACCTGGGCAAAGCTTGCCGAGATTTATGTGGGTCTCGAGCAATGGGATCTTGCTTTGCTAACATTGAACTCCTGCCCGATGTTTACATATCAAGACAAGGACTCGCCTAGGATGCCGGAGCCAGCTCGTGTGCTTCTTCCTGTTCTGCCGGAGAGTATGCTAGATGAGATAAACGAACCTTCAGAGACTTACGATGGGGAGTTGGTTCATCCTTCGTTACGGAAGCTACATGCGGCGAGTTACAGAGGCACGTTTCTCAAGGCTTACAGTTTGCTCACGGAGATTACTTCAAAGATCGGTTGGGATCAATTACTCAGAATAAGAAGTCAAGTTTTCGTTATGGAAGAAGAGTATAGGAGTGAGAAGCAAACGGGTACCAGCCAGCAAACTGCAGCGAGCCACAACGCAAGCACGACAGCGTTACGAGGTACCCCTAGCCCTGGTGTAAACGGTAAAGCCCTAAATTCAAACACAAACGGTGACCCAGCAGAAGAAACTCAGAACGAGCCGTCATCCCCATCAGCAACCTTAATCGCCGAAGAAGGTACCAACGGGAACACCAGCACCCCCACAAAATCATCAGTCGACGACTCAATCGAGAAACCTGAACACACTGTAACATCCGAAGTCGTCAAATCCGGCAGCGAAGACGTAAGCTCTCCTTCCCAACCTCCATCTCCACCCCCAAAGCTTACATCCCTCCTTCCCACCAGCCCAATCCCTCCCACACCCGCTACACCCACATCCACAACAAACGCCTCTGCGAGCGCTGGCTCGACAACCTCTTCATGGTCCTCTACGAAGACCTGCGCATCTACACCATCTGGCGCACCGACATGGCCCGCTCCAAGCAAGACCCGTCCTCCGAAGGCGCCTCCTCGTACAACAAAAGCGCCGAGGAGTGGGAGATCCTGGGCGAGCTAGCGGAGCGCTTGCATCATTTCCCTGAGGCGGTGGAGGCGTATCAGAGCTGTTTGCGTGTCAGGTTTAGTCCCAAGGCGATGGTCGGGGTATTGAGGATGTGGGAGAGCAAGGGCATGTATTCCGAGGGGTTGCAGGCGATGATTCGGTTGATCGCGTGGCAGTATCGGTGGTATTCTGAGGTTCGTGCCTTTCCCCCCTTTTCCCCCTTTATAAAAACATAAGCATGCATGGCTGATTTTTGCTCCATTTTAATGGATATCAGTTCTCACCATCCCTCCTGCGCACTGTCCGGAAACTGATTGAGAACGAGGGCGCAGTCAAGGTCAGGAGTATCGTGCAGGCGACTAGTTTGCCCCAGCCGGTGCTGGATCTGATGCATAGGTATGTGGAGCTTTGCGCTACGTTCAGGAGTAGTGGCAGTGATGGGTGAGTGTATGTTGGGGGGATGTGTCAAGGAGTGAATAGGGGCCGGGGCGGGCGGGGGTGGTGAGGTGGAAGAGGCGGGGCACGGGGAAGGGCTGAGGGAGGATGGCGTGGGGCTGCTTAAGCTAGATATGATAATACCGAGCGAGGAAAACGAATCGTAATCACCGTCTGCAATAATGTATCCGAAATAGCGACACAGCACCACTCTATTCCACTGCCACATCCAGGCTTATGAACCGTCTTGCACCCACACAAGAACCACCTTCCATCGACTTTACCCAACCCCCCTAACTTCCACAGCCACACTTCCACCCACATTTCCGATCCCTTAACTTCCACCGCCGAATTTTCATCATCAACAGAAAAATGCTCTCTACTCATACTCCTCCCCCTCATACTCATCCTCCAGCTCCCCCTCCTCTTGCAGCTCCTGCACGATATCCTCGAGCGTCTCCTCCTCATTTTCATCCTCGTAGTAATCATCCGGGTTCTCTGCTTCGTCTGCCACACCACCTTCTGCTGCCGCTGCCGCTGCCGCGCCCTCGCCCTCCGCCTCCGCCGCATCTCCCTCCGCTATGGTCGCAGGCTCCGCACCAGGCGAGCTGAGAGCGGGTTTGCCCGCATTCCCAGGAGTCCCAGCAAGACTCGCGCTCCCGCTCCGACTAGGCACGTACAGGTCATCAATCACCTTGTAATTAATCTTCTTCGAATAGCCCCTCCGCTTCATCATCATCGACGTCGCTTCCGCCGGCGTTCTCGGGCCCACACTCCCTTCTCCCTCGCCTTCGCCGCCTTCACCATTAATGCCATAGTTGCGCATATCACCCATACGGCCTCGACGTCGCTTGCGCCGGACGATCTGGCGCGCGGTGCCGTTTTGCTCTGCGAGTTGCTGTTTTAGAAGTTTAGCGGACTGAGCGCGTAGGTAGTCGCGGTTTTCGTGGACCCAGATGCGTTCTTTGATGGTGATTTCGGCGGGGGAGAGGAGGCAGTTTGTTACTTCGGGGTCGGAGGCGAATTCCGCGTCTGGGATGATTTCGGAGTCGGGGATGGTGCCGAGGACGGATTCGGTGGTGGTGGTTGAGGGTTGGGCGGCGATCGGGGTCGGGGTTGTTTGTGTCGGTCTTGTAGAGGATGGCTCCCGCGGAGGAGGCTCGAGGAGGGTTGGCTCCTGTGGGGTGGGCGTCTTTTCTTTTGAAGTGGAGCTCTGTTGGGTGGCAGGAGGAGATGGGGGTGGTGCGGAGCTATCAAGGGCTGTATGGAGTGCAGAAGCACAAGCGATGTTGGAAGGATCGTCCACAAATTGGGTGATCTCTGATTCGATGGCTGCTTCGTGCTCGAGCTCACTACGTGAAGGTGGAGCTGGCTTTGCAGTTTTACCTGATGGTCGACCACGCTTGCGTTTCGGCTCGGGGTTGTCGTTTGTTGTTGATGGAGATGGAGATGGAGAGGTAGAAGCGCGATCAAAGGACGGTTGCAGCTCGGATAAACATTGCGCAGATTTTTCGAGTAGAGCCGGATCTATAGGGACCGGCGGCGGCGGCATACTCTGAGCGTCATTCTGTGCTTGTGACTGGGCGTTGGCTGGGGTTACCAACTGCCCGCTCATGTTTGGTGGTACAGCTGAGGCTGCGCGCTCGGAATCGTGATCGGATGGCTCCTCGTCGTCAAGCTCAGTAGCTTTACGCTTGCGGCTATGTCTTTTCTTGCCTTTTTTCTGCTCATAGAATGCTGGGGGATCGCAAGCGTGTTCCAGATCGATTGTTCTAAATTCTTCAACTGTCAAGCCACTGCTTTCGGTGACCTTGAACTCGTCGAGCCGCTTTAAGATCGTAGCTTCCGCTACCTTAACCACGTAAGACATCTCTCGTGCCGTACGGCGAAAATTGTTCATTCGAGCAGCCAAGATGAGAGCACCGCCGCAGATACCAGCAGGTCTACGCCCGGTCGTCATCCAGTCTCGACTCATACGTTGGACGATACGGACCGCCTCGGTCTGGACTCGCATTTGGCTGTCGCCAAATTCCAATTCTTTCGAAAAACGCTCAATAAGTTCCTCGGGATTTACAAGCTGAACATGTTGAGGATGCTGGTGAAACTCGAGTGCTTTCAGCAACGCGGTGTAAATTTGGCCGAGTTTGAAGACATTTAGCTTCCCAACGCATCAGGGTTATGGATCAAAATCTTGCAAGACAGTGGCAGAACTCACCGTCAAGACATCAGAGAAATCAATGAGCATGTGTTTGGTGCCTCCTGGTTGTAATCGACAGGCAATGTACAAACAGACGGCAGCCACCGCTTTGGTGCGGCGACCCTGAATGAAGTTAATTCCCGCAGCGAGCTTGAACAATCCCACTCCCCTATCCTGGACAGCTGGGATATTCAATGCCGCGCACAACTGACTAATGTAGCGTCTTCCTGTGGTCGATATGTCAGCAAAATCCATGCCAGGTATCGCATGAGGTATGTACCATTCGCTTCGGTAATCTCCCTACTGTCCATACCTCCGGACATCTTGAGTCTCTGACCTGGAGGAGCTCTAGCATAGCTCTGGTCGGCAGCCACATGGCTGCCTTGAAGCGTCGCTCCACCAGTAGGGTTTTCGCCAAAGGTAACTTCGGAGACTATACGAGACTCTTGCACGACGCTACCACACGAGACGCAGACCAACACCAGGTCTTCTTCGACCACATTTGGGTTGGTGCATTGCGAATTTGTACATGTTATCGGTACATTCTTGCGCTGAGCACTCTTCGCTTGAGGAGGTGGACGCGGTTGCGGGTTTTTGAAACTGTCTAATCTGGGCATCCTCTGGCCCTGTCGTTTTGGGGCGACTTTTGAATTGGTTGACATGATGTCTTGATAGTAAATATATGTTTCGAGCCAAGAATAAGATCAGAACCCTAATAGCTGGTGCTTCAACGAGATACTCGTAGGTGCGCGTATTTATGAGTCTCGGCCAGCAAGTCTGGTAGCTATGGCATCCTCGATCTCCTCGATATCCTCAAGCCCTAACTCTGACAAGGATACTCGCCTATTACTCCAATAGCTCAAGCACATCTGTAGGCAGTCTGAAAAAGCGTGTTGTGGTGGGCAATGGAACAAGGTGGGAACAATTTGCTGTTGAGTGTGCCTGTGGACTGTGGTGTAGAAGTTATTGTGGGGTCGCTAATTTTCTGTGCTTGAGCCACCGGGCATGCTCTTGCCTACACAATTATTTATTACAAAATTACGGTGTATTCAATAACCGCCAAGACCAACCCTAGATGAAGGTTTGGATTCGAGCCATGGGTTCGACTCCTGCTCTCCGTTTCTGCGAATAGAGACAATTTGTCCTAGGCCAATGATCTTGCTACAATGCACTACATAATGAACTGATTCGCATTCTTGAATGTCATCAGGGTTGCAATAAGCTAAATCAGGGCAGATGAGTGTTGGAATAGCTTCCAGTCTCGAATTTGACTAGGAATTTGTTGTACTCTTTAATACTCTCATCATCAACCTCGTTGAAGAGACATAATACGTACGATATCAATAATCGATAGAAAGTAAAGCAAGAAGAGAACGGCGTAGATTCCTTTCCGAACAATCCCACCATATCTGAGCATTCGCGCCCAAAAGAAATGCTGCGCTACGATTGGGAAGTTTCGTTCAACATGGACTGATTTACAGGAAGAGGTCACGTGAATGCGCGACTAGCCTGAGGCCCGCATCGTCCTACCACCGGTACACTTCAGTTACCTTACTCTCTACTCCGTAGGTAATTATGCATCTCGACATATATGTTGCCTAAAGCTCCTTCTAGTCCGTTTACTTCTGGATCTCTCATCGATGTCCACTACGTAATGGAAGACGAGCGTCATCATGCCAGAAGAATGCGCCAATCCAATGCTGCTTGGGTGGATAAAAGAATGGTATGATGTGGCTAGAGAGAGGAGCTCCAAGGGCGCGACCGTGTGGGTTACTGCATTATAATGAGGCGAGGATGGGCGCTAAGGGCACTGCAGATACAAGAGGGCATTGGAGTCTCTACAAGCATGTCCATTACCTCTTGGCCATCCTTCCGAAGCTCAGCAATTGCACGGCTTCGGGCCCAAGCTATGCGACCGTTTGACAGAAAGGCTCAAAGCGCATTGTGAGCAGAATGGCTTGCCAATGCCAAAGCCAAACCGGAAATGTAATCGCTTTCTTCTCAACTTGATCCTTCAGCTAGCTAATGCGACGTAGCTCGCAAGCGTCTAAGCGGAGAGGATTCGCTGGATCTTACACCTGCAAAGAAACCTCGAAAGGCCAAACCCAAACCATATGTGCCAGCCTTCCGCTCTGGACCTTATGCATTGATCATGGCGCTATCTTCAATAGCCGCCAACGCATGCTATACGAAAGCCCAACTCATGCATACAGCTCAGGAGTACTGCGAATCATCTTTCACCACTGCCCGTGATTCCTCTGGATACTATACAGCATGGAACTCAATGAAGACATTGGTCGATAAAGATCTGGTGGATGAGAGAGGAAGACCTACGCGAACGTATGCCTTGACTGACGAGGGTTGGGAGGTTGCGAAGAGGATGAAGATAGCAGCACAAGAGAGTGATGCAGATGTGAACCAGAGCAAACAGCCAAGTACCGCTGTCAATGAAAGAGCTTTGAGTAATGTGGTAGATCTAGGGGGAAATCTCCACGACCACGAGGATCCTGAAAACTCTATGAGCCATCCGCGAGCAGTTGAACCGGCCAAACAAAGCATGCCAAGAGAGACTGCCATTGGCGGTCAGCGGCTAGGAGGAGCAGCCGCCGGCAAATTTGGCACCTTCGCATCCTCTCAAGAGCGGACTGAAGCTCCTAGGAGCGAGTTCCGTGAGCTGCTATCTAGCCCAGCGCCAGATTATGAACTGGACAACGATCCAGAGCTTGCAAGAGCAATCCGTGCTTCGCTTCAAGACAACATACCTCGTTTGCCAAGACCCTGTGTCCGGCCCTTCGAGAGACCATCTGAAGTACCAGAGGACGAGCCGCGTCCTCTGGAACAACATTACGTTGCTCCCGCTTTCGAACCTATCCGCTTGCAGCCTGGAACGTTCACTGTGCAACTAGTCGTCGACACCCGTGAGGTGTTTTCTAAAGAGAATCGCGACTATCTAGAGAATGAGCTTGTCAAGAAAGGAGTGAAACCTCTTCTGCGCTCCCTCGAGCTTGGAGACTTTTTCTGGGTCGCCAAGTGTAAGGATCCGAATCTACTTGCTCGCTATGGCGAAGAAGGCGATGAAGTCGCGCTGGACTGGATTGTCGAGCGAAAAACGCTCGAAGATTTGATCGGCAGCGTGAAAGACGGGCGTTTCCATGAACAGAAGTTTCGGCTTCGCAAATCGGGCGTGAAAAACGTAATATACCTGGTCGAAGACAAGACTCTAAGCCAAGAACATGCAACGAAATACCATGAGATGATGGAATCGGCCATAGCATCAACACAGGTTGTTGATGGATACTTCGTAAAGCGCTCTTCAAAGATTGATGACACGATCCGCTACCTCGCACGCATGACCACTATGTTGAAGAACTTGTACGAGGTACTCTTCCCCTCCTCCTCTTCTCTAACTCCACTAACCCCTCCATAGCCCAGCCCCCTCCACCTAATCCCCAGCGCCCACATCCACCCCCGAACCTACCTCCCCCTTCTCACCCACCTCCGCACCACCCATCCTACCAACCCCCACACCATCACCTACGCCTCCTTCGCCTCCCTCGCCTCCAAATCCGACGGCCTCACCCTCCGCGACATCTTTCTCAAAATGCTCATGTGCACGCGTCTCATCACCGGTGACAAGGCGCTGGAGATCCAGAAGCACTGGAGCACGCCGAAGGCGTTTTTCGAGGCGTTGGAGAAGTGTGAAGGCAGGAAGGAGAGGGATGCGTTGCTGGACAGGGCGCTGGGGAAGGGGGTGGGGAGGAAGGCGATGGGAAAGAAGAATTTTGAGAATTTGGTGGAGGTGTGGGGTGGGGTTTGAGTTTAGATGTGATACCCTGTACATATCAACGCTTCTTGATAAACGGTGGGAGTGACCTCCTGGGTTGTCGCATATCTTGCCGTTACATCCTGCCTCGTTCGTATCCGCTAAAAGGGTAATGGATCAGGTGTTGTAAATCTATCAAAGGAATCTCGAGATTATACTTAAGCAAGCACGCACGACTCGGCTCGCCTGAGCCATCACCTCCCGAAAACGGGAACCTTGCCACGTTACCCTAGACCATCTTCTTCCCAGCGGCACATACACAGCGGAGGTCGAGCTGGCTCTGCAATTTTTACCAACAACCCTTTTTTTCGTACAGCTCACGGCTAGGAAATATCTTTGAAACCAGTCCTTTTGGTTTGGGAGAGAGGTGGGGTGGACGGGGGGTTTTTTGGCGGTTGTAGGGGTTGAGAGATCGTGTGTGTTTAGGTACGGCGTGGAGGGGTGAGGTGGGGGATGGGGATGGGGATGAGTGTGATGGGGAGAGGTGGAAGGATGAGTCGAGGGAAGGGGAGGGGAGGGGAGGGGTGTGTGATGGATAGGTATGGGAATGCAAATGGAAAGGGCTAGAGGTTAAGTGGTAAGGGGTGGGGGTGGTTGTTGGAGGGTGTCCTTGGGGATTCTGGTCGAAGTTTTAGATTCAATTCCATGCTAACGTGAAAAGAACCCGCCATGCATGTGCTGTAAAGAAGGCTATCAATGAGAAACGTCATCATAACTTCCACCCTTCCTTGGTGATGTAACCCCCTAACTCGAATCATTAAGAGACGTTGCAGAACTTTTTCATGATATACTCATCAATGCCCCCTCATCACTCACAAACCCCACGGATACCGAATCATTGTCGTTGGATACAATCCCACTCGTACTGCAATCCGTTAGCTCTCCTGCATCCTCTACACCAATACTAAAGTTACAAGATACTTACGACACGCCCATCTTCATCGCCCGTATACACTACCTGCGCCATGGGCAGTACAGCCGTCATAGCGCCCGCAATATTAAACCCGGCCTGGTCGAGATGGTTCATGCGCTTGACGTGCTCGAGGACGAAGGCGCCGGCGCGGATTGTTTTATTCCAGATCTATTTAATCGATAATAGTTAGAACGAGATTTGCGAAATAGACAATGTTCGGAGGAGGATTGGGGAGTTGGGGGTTGGGGAGCGAAGGGGCGATATAAAGCTTACATTAACAACGCCCCTCTTATGACCGGTGAAGATGAGATCGCGCTCCAAATACTCGTTCCCGTTGCCTTCGTAGAACGCGCACGAGGAGATAAGGTCCTCGCCTTCGACGCAGATGTTTTGCGAGAGGATGGGGTCGCCGTTGAGGGTGAAGAGGGAGATGTGAGAGGCGCGGCAGAGCATGATTGTGCCGTTGATGTCATTGATGCGGGCGCACTGGGAGGCGTTAGTGATATTCCTATATTCGAAAAATGTGTTTCTCATACTTCGACAGGCTTTCCGCCAGTCAATACTCGCACGAATTCTAGGCGGTTGAGATCCCATAGAAGTACTTGACCGTCGGCGGAAGCGGACAGTAGAGCACTGAAAGACCTTGATACGGCTAGTGTGTTGACAGAGGTTCTATGCCCGAACAGGCAGACTTTAGGCTGCAAGTCTACCGACTTCGAGGTTGATACGACTGTCCAGACGGAGATGGTACAGTCTGCACCTGCTGTGACAAGGGTTTTGGAGTCGGCAAAGAGAGCAGAGGAGAGTTGTCCTTGATGCACGTGCTCGAACAGTCCGATAAGCTGTGTCCAGTCAGCGCTGAGTTGCTCAGCTGCACATGCGGCGACCTACCTTTCTTGATTCGGCGGAGTAGAACCTGACACTGCCATCAATGTATCCCCACTCCATATATTTGTCATACACCGGACCCATGTTCAACCGGAAAGGGTTTGAGGACAATACACTTTTTTGCTTCCATGAGTACGATAGTGAAGATATGCGATCGTGATTCTCTGCAAACATGTTAGTGTCAGATTGAGCATTTGGGGTCCTCATCGAGTACTAACCCATCAAAGGGAATGGAAGGCGAGTCAGGTTTTCAGCAGCAGTATCTAGCCTCTTTACCTTGTGCCTCGCCTCTTCGCGCCGCGGATGGGGCCGTTGAAACACTTGGTGTGGCGTTTGCCCAAAGTTGTGAATTATGCCTATTGTTGCCAGTCTCTCCACAGGATCGTCAATGGTGTCAAGATCCTTGGCCCCATGGTAAGACAGGTGATGGAAGACATTTGTGGCCTCCAAGGCTGCTTCTCCGCGCTGCTTGTGCCCAAATACTAAATCGATCCACTGATGCAAGTATTTACTGACATGCTCGCTTTCGAGTGCCTCTCGGTTCTTGGCGATGAAAATCCTAGGATCTGCCTTTGCCCAAGGTGGGAGTATTACTGTATCAATTGAGCCACCGTTGCCTTGCCGCGACCCAAAGTCATATCCATTGGAATTCAACAGGAATTCTGGGAGATAGTAGAACTCGGGTATCAGTTCCCTCACGTCCGTCATGTTCTCACGTGAAGCAGATGACCAGGTTTTCTCAATCGAGTAGAACAGCCTATCTGGGTGATCGAAATTGCCTCCCTGAAGAAGCAGATAAGATTGTACAAAAGGCTGCAGTCGAATGAGGTAAGAGGTTACAATCATTGCAGATGAGTAATGAGTGCCATAATGGAAAGGCGGCGAGTTATGATCACCCATCTCAGCAAAAGACCGATAGCGATCTCGAAACTCGGCTTGTCTTTCAGGATGTTGACATCCCATTGGCTTTGTCAGATCCCGGAAACTTCGAGGATCCGAAAGATCCAATTCTTCGCTCGTGTAGTCGGCAATAACCCAAGGGAAGACGGGATATTGGGTCAAGTCATTGAAGGTACGCCCAGCCATTGTATTAACAAGCATGAGGTAGTGGAAATTTGATATCTCCCCCTTCATCCACTTACGGGTCGCTGGGTTAGCAAGATTCTGGGCAAAGACGTTGGTGAATCGAGAGCCGAGAGTCTGTGATTGGTCTTCGGGATTCCTTACAGAGTCGATCCTCCACGTCTCTTCATGGCTAAGGGATGCTGTGCGATCGCTTATATTGGGCGCTTTCAAAAGGAGCTTCTGACACAGCTCGTCCCGTAAACGGGAATTGTTGCTCGTCAACAAATAACTACGTCCATCAACGAAGAAGACCTCCACTGCTACATCGCGGAATAGAAAGCGGCGTTTCGAAATGCTCAAGACATCATCCCAACGCCAGCTCCGCGTCTCACGATCCGTTTTCGCAAGTATAGTGCCCCGTTCACCTGCTTCCCGCCCCGATATCATTTGTAGATACGGGTCACGCTCTTCCTGCGGAGCTTGCCAGACATTTACAATCTCACCGTCTGAGCGTTGAAAAAGACTGTCCATGAGGTAAAGGTAATCTTTACCCAGTATGAGCAAGCCCTCACATGCTTCTAGTCCCACTATCCGCGATACGTTGTGGACATGCTCAACCTGATCACCGCGGTGAATACTGCGCATGACTTTGCGGTTCTTATCTTCGTAGTCTTCAGTCTGCTCTCGAGGATCCTCGATGATCTCGAAATCGTCATCCGGCTCGGAGTCTTCTTCTGAGAGCTCTGGAGATGCGGCGGATTTGGCTAGCGAGGTATTGTCTGTATTTTCCGCGTTACTTGGATTGTTAGATGGACGCGGACTTGCCGGCGCATCCCTCATTGACGGTTTCTTTTGAATGCCGAGACTACGCCGGTGCTTCGCGGGACCCTGAGACTGCTTTCGCTTCGGTTGGTAGTCATGCAAATGAGCGTCTTTGTCCAGGATAAGACGCATCCTCATTCGATTTCGCCCTTCCGTCTGATCCAGTTGCCATTTCTGAGGCTTTTTATCATCGAAGAGACCACAGGGGCGGCGGAGCTCTCGACTCATCCTAGCCCAGGTCGAGCTATTAAATGTTTGATTGTCTTGTTGGTCTTGAAGTGCTCGCTGTCGCCTGAGGTTCTCTGAAGCGTAGATGTTCGACCGCCAGTGATCAGAGCTGATCTCGTGACGTCGAAGGGTGTCATCAATATTGATTTCCTCCGATTGCCAAATCCTAAGCTTTTCCTTTCTCTTATTGATCCTAGCTTTGGCCGTTGCCTCTGTCTTCTGGTTCTCTTCTTTGACAAAATCTTCCCACTTTTTGGACAGGCCAACGAGAAATATACTATCAAGGCTCTCGCGATGGTCATCCACCCAACTAAGGAAGCTCTCGTTATCAAGCTCCATAAGTTTTCCAAATCCTTTGGTGATTTTACCACTGTCAACAGTTGTTGCTTGTTGCAGGATATGCATGGTCTCTTCCGGCTTCTGCACGAGTAACATACGCCAGAAATTCGCTGCAGTCATCCTTACACGTTCATCTGTACCGACCAGCTTGTTGTAAAGTAGATAGCACAGTGAGGTTAAGAACTCTTCATGAGTATCTTCTATCGCAAGTAATACCGTTTGCCAGTACACAAGCTTCTCCAGGAAGGAGATTGTCTGTTTTGGTGAAACTGAATCGTCTAGCTCAGATAGTCTGAGTAGAACCACACGCCACAGCACCTCTTTCATGGTGGAAATCAGTTGACTGCATAATCTTGTGCTTTTCATACTTATGATATCTGGACGTTGAAGATACTCCAGTATGCTACCAAGGAAATCTAGCAAGCTTCCTGCCCCATCAATGAACCATCCTTCATAGATAGCCTCCCCAACATGTGTAGCGAGTCGAGCTAGGTTTGTTAAAACACGGGGTTCCCAAAGAAGTTTCTGATCTAATTTAATAGTATTACCAAGGTGCGACAACGTATTGCTGAGAACGAAAGATTCGAAGTAAGCTTGGTGTTCTTGGAAACCCGGTGGGACCTTCATGAATAGTCCCAACCCAGGGAAATCCTTCCTTGAGAACATCTGGTCGGAAAAAACCCCAATGATGATTTCAAGCAGCTCTTCTACGATTGAACTATTACCGTTCGTTTGCCTTGACGTCATTCTTTCTGGCACCGCCGTAGACTGAATTCTAGAGGGCGAATGCCCCGCTTGAGGGATGTTTGACGTTACAAGGACGTAAGAAGACATACGCCTTGGTGCCAATGTTCTTGATGATTTTCGAACATGTGCTTGCTCAACCGATGAGGTTCTCACAATCGGCGTGCCTCTCATCAAGGCGTGGGAAAGAGGCCTAATGATCACATCGTTGCCATCAAACGTTAACGACGAGTCACGCGAATGCAACTCCGTTTCCGGACTGACAACATTAGTGCTAACGATGACTGGGAAGAGTACCAAAAATAGCTCTTGAACATAATTCGAAGTAATCGTGAAGTCGCGGAATGCTTGAGAGTTGGTCTGCAAGTCGCCTAGAAATCTAGTGATTATTCTTAGTGTTGACGTCGATTCGGCAAGTCGTCGCGCGCGAGGCCTGTCCGTATCTGTGTACGCATAAGATTGTTCATGAGATGCTCGAGCAAAGCACTCACCTAGTAATGCAAGCTCCGTATTTAGCGACATGGATCGCCGACGAGGGTGTGCAGGTCCGTGAAGAGCCTTTCCTGGCGATAGCGTGTCGCCATTGGTTCTCTTAATTGATGGTGAATCAGGATCTTCTTGATCTCTGGTGACTGCTCGGAGGCCATTCTGCAACATTGCTGTAATAACTGGCAGCACTTCCGGATATACAACTTTAGCATCCCCGCCAGCTGAGAAACTGTCTAAAAGGCCAAACAAGTCAAAATTCCTGTCAAGATTTATGGTCGCAATGTCCTTTCCAAACAAGACGGCAAACACAATTGGCCAGACAGTTGGTATATTCCACCAGCGTCTTAGACGGTGTTTCATGATAACAAATCCTCCTGTCTTCTCAGCGAACTTCTTTACGTAGCTTGATCCATTGAGAACGAGCAATCGACATAGAATCTTGGTAGCTAGAATGACTACCGTTACTTCCTCATCCGCAAGCAGATGAAGTAGCCACTAAAGCAAGTCAACAGGACCAATTACAATGCGGAGTCGAACGAACCTTGTTTGTTACTGTCCTGGCAAACTTCTTGATATTTGTGGTGTCATTTCCATCGCAGAGGATACCCACATACATTTCCAGGATATGAAGCGCAACTTGCAATTGAGTGAGCTCTAAGGATATCTTGCTTTCATTGGTCAAGGGGCTAGGTGATGCCGTTAATGGTGTTTGAACTGGTGAGGGATTGTCTGATCTCAATTTCAAACTTTTCGTTGGGCGGAGGGGGAATGATAATTTCTGCTTTGGCTTGTGGATCGCATATGTAATATACAGAGCCAAGGCACGCAAAGATTCTGTTGAAGGATGCATGGTGAGTACCGCTTTGAAGGCTCCAATAAAGTATTGAAGTGTATCAGGGGTAAAGGTTTCTCCCTTGAGTGCTTCCAACCATTTCTTGACAATACCTAACCGATGATCAGTAACGCAAAACACCACTCAAATGGATTTCCCAGCAGGAACTAACGCATTCGTGATAGGCGTTTCGCATTGAAGCGATGGTATTTACTGCCGACTCCGAAAATGGTAAATTGCTTATAATATAGCCTTTGAACCGAAGGTGCCACACTGCGCCACATGTCCGAGTCCACGAGTAAAACACGGTATGCCAGAGGATTATTAATGACAGACTCCTCGGGTTTGTCCTCTCGATAGCCCACAAATTCAAGTATCAGGGTCAAAACCTCCAACGGGAGTTTATAAAGGCTCTGCTTGTCGCCACTTGGGCTGTTGGGCAGCTCATTGTCGTTCATTGCCTTCGTATGACCCAAACTTAGCTTACTCGATAATAGGCTTGACAAGACGCCAAACCCATTTTCTCTTTCCATTGCCTCGCTATTGCGCCAATTGTCACGAACACTTTCGAAGAGTATTTTCAAAGCTCGAACAACGGCATCGCCGCTGTACGCTGCCTCAAGAAGGGCCAAGCCCACGGCGGCGCATCCTCCAATGCACCAAGCGGCATCATCTAATGACTGGGGCACTGTGACAGCAGGATCGCCGGTGATTGTAGCAAATCCAAAGGTGTGAAGCAAAGCTTCGTTGATAGAAGGTATAGCTCCGTTGATTGCGAGGGCGTTCCGGCCACCGCGTGTAACGTTTCTTAAGGTATTTCTCGCCGGTTTCGATAGACACCTAACGAGTTGTGTCTCGTTATTGTTTTGTTCGTTGTCATCTAACACAGCCGTCGAAGAAATGTTGAGTAGGATCTTCGATTCCGGAAGAAGATGACTGGCCTTTTGTTGAATGGCGGTAAGGATATCAGACTTTTCCTCCTTTCCAGGGTGTAAACTTTCATTTCGAAGATTCAATGCAGCAGACGCCTGATATGTCTGAAAGGATCCAAGAGAGTCTTGATAGTTTCCATTATATCTTGGCCCCAATTGGTGATGCACTGCAATCAGATCGTCGCTAAGCGCGTCTCCGAAAAGATGAGCCGATGCCAATCGCCATTGCGTAAAAATCACCCCTCTGCCAAGACGCGATGCAAGATCTTGTGGCGTACCCAGGAATGCCTGGACCGGGTTGCTTGTTCGATCTAAGGACAGAGAGCCTATAGTCTCGGTGCTCGCACTGTTCGAAGGAGGAAGCATTGGGTAGTGTGATTTGACTTGTTCAACGAATTCGCCGTTTACAAAAAGCGAGGCCCGGGAAGAAGACGTGGGTTTGGAACGCCGATGCACTATAGATGTATGGTACCAGCGTTTCTCTTGAAAGATTGTCGATTTGAAACGAACACTAGGCCGTGAAGATGTCACTGATGTTTGAAAGATTAAATTTCGAGTATCTTTCTCAAAGTAAACAAGTACGAAACAAGTCTGACTTGAGTCAAATGCGCCAAATAATGTAGTGTGCGAGTTGGGATCGAATCTGACAACGTACAACCACATCGATAAAGTGTAGCCAGCACTGGATGATACTGGTGGGAAGGCACGACCTATGTTTGGCAACTCGATTGAAGCATAACCGTGCAAGGAGAGGTCAAAGTGCAAGTATGGAGCGGAATGGGACATTGTTAGAGCCAGAAAAAGAAGGTCGGCTAATAGAGGTGAAGAGTTTGCATTACGATACAAAAGGTGGGCATCGTTCAAATTGGTAACACCTAACTTTAAAAGAGGGGTAGCAAGACTGCGAAGCTCAGAGACATGGTTGGCGCTGTAAGAAGTTGTGATCATGTAGCTGAGTATCGTGCTCAACAGCCCAGTACCATGGAGAGCAATCAGGCTGTGTGCGGACAAGCCAGCAACATAAGCGATAATGGTTGGAACACTTAAGGAGATGGAGTCGCCCGGATTATCTGCTACGTCAGAGGCGTTTTCCAATGTATTCCAGAGCTCAAGCATAGTCGACAAAGCCTCCGGATTTTGCAAGAAGGCTAGAGTACCAACATCTTTCTCCAGCAGTTGGCGAGTGACCAAAGCAGAATCCGTATCTGGGCGGCCATTAAGATCCTCACCTATTTGCCTATTCAACCTTCCGAAAAACCCTACTAGTGTCTCGTCATTGAGAGCGCAAGATAACAGAGACCCAAACAGTCGTTCGGCGATCACTGCGGACTTGCTCCGCTGATTGGCTGGGCCTGGTTGCAGCAGTTCTTGGGATGTTCTTTTGATGGCCTCCCATCCTCCTCCGTTAATTCGATAGCGAAAGTATCTTTGATTACCCTTGTGGTCCTGCAAGGCTGCGGATAGAATCTCATATAGAACTTGCATCAAATCCAGCAGTGCTGGATGGTCTTCACTGGCATTATATTGATCTTCGTAGTGTCCTGATATTTCTTGTAAAGTGGATACTAGTGTTTCAAAGCCATCAAAGCGTCGGAAAGTGTCTTTGACATAATTGGCGCTCGAGGTTTCAAGCAGTGTTTGTCTAATGCGATGTCCAACTTGTAGCTTTTTCTGAACCTGTCTATCATTGTCGCTGTCCTGCATTCGTTGTGATAAAATGTCTAGGAAGTCGTGTAGTTCAGCCACGCTTTCCGGCGAGCCCACCGAGGTGGACGCTCGTCGCCGAGGGGCTAAAGATGTCATGACCAGTATGGGAAAGGAGTGACAGCCGTTTACCGTTTCTCCATCATCTGCCTAGTCGAAGTGAGTGCCCATCATGCGGACAGTCACAGTGCGGTCTTGTGCCAAGATCTCGTGCTTTCAACCTGGGTCATTGACGGCTGTTCATTAAGCTGAACCGAGTACTGAGGGTAAATAACGCATCCAACCCGTGTTTACTGCATTCGAACAACACTGAATCATGACCTAGGACCCTGGCCTCATCCATATGACATTCAATATTCATGCAGTTGTTGTGCGTGTTATCAATGTACCTCTGGCAAGCATCAAGTACTCTCTATCGAATCCCAGCCACAACCATCTCAGGGTCCAGCTCTTCTATCGGCGCTAGTGCACAGCCGCCCCGCTTGGTTGCCTGATCACGCTCCAGGTGCTCCCTCCCAACCTCCAAGAGCTCTCTCTTATCATCAACCTGCATAGTCGTCATCAACCCTCTTCGACCCCCAACACAACTTATAATTTAATATATCTACTCTGTTCAGATTGTGACCGATCCTACTGTTCTATCCCACAGAGCCCCCATCATGAAGGGACTCCTCGCTCTGTCGCTTTGGCCGTTACTGGCTTCGGCGTCTCCGATCTTTGTTGACTCCATTCACAACGAAGCTGCTCCGGTCCTTTCATCATCAACATCGCTCGAAATCCCCGACTCTTACATCGTCGTATTCAAGAAAGATGTAACGCATGCCTCTGCATGTGCCCACCACGACTGGGTCCATGAGCAGCATGTCGAAGTCGAAAAGGCGAAGAGGGACTTGTCCAAGCGATCCCAAATATCTATATCTGCCTTCAGTGGGTTGAAACATACCTACAACATCGCGGGCAGTCTTCTTGGGTATTCTGGACACTTCGATGAGGACGTCATCGAAAGGGTTCGCCGCCATCCAGATGTAAGTCTAAATATCAATCATTCCTTATCTTTGGAGCCACGTTGCACGTGATCACTATCTCCCACTCCGTTCTCAAGCCTCGTACCTATTCTCAAGCTAGCGCTGACGTTTGGAACAAATCAGGTCGCATACATTGAGAAAGACTCTGAGGTTCACACCATGACTGATGGCGAGATTGAGAAAAATGCTCCTTGGGGATTAGCAAGAATATCACACCGTGACAGTCTTTCTCTCGGAACCTTCAGCAAATACTTATATTCCGGCGACGGCGGTGAAGGTGTTGATGTTTATGTTATCGATACCGGCACAAACGTGGATCATGTCGATTTTGAAGGCAGAGCACATTGGGGTAAAACCATCCCTAACAACGATGAGGATCTAGATGGCAATGGACACGGCACCCACTGCTCTGGTACCATTGGGGGGAAGAAGTACGGTGTAGCCAAGAAGGCAAGCATCTATGCTGTCAAAGTCCTCAAATCCAACGGATCAGGCACGATGTCAGATGTCGTTAAAGGGGTCGAATGGGCTGCCATTCGACATTCCGAGCAAGTAGCACTTGCTAAGAAAGGCAAGGGTAAGAAGGGTTTCAAAGGAAGTGCCGCGAACATGAGTCTTGGTGGCGGGAAGTCCGTCACCCTTGACCTCGCTGTTAATGCTGCTGTTGATGCTGGTATCCACTTCGCTGTCGCCGCCGGAAACGACAACGCCGATTCTTGCAGCTATTCGCCCGCCGCAGCTGAGAAGGCCGTGACTGTTGGCGCATCAACCCTCGCTGATGAACGTGCATACTTCTCCAACTATGGAAAGTGCAACGATATCTTCGCCCCCGGTCTAAACATTATGTCCACATGGATTGGTAGCGACACTGCCGTCAACACTATCTCCGGTACCTCCATGGCTTCCCCCCATATTGCCGGTCTTTTGGCGTATTTCCTCTCGCTGCAGCCGTCGAAGGACTCTGCATTTGCTGTTGCGGATATCACGCCTAAGCAGCTCAAGCAAAACCTCCTTGCCGTTGCAACTGAGGGTAGTCTCAGTGATGTTCCGTCTAACACTAAGAATGTAAGTCGATCCCTGAACTCCACGGCTTAAGTGCCATGGTACATGAACAACACACGATTTACTGACGTCTCTCCCTAAGATTCTTGCATGGAATGGAGGTGGCTCGTCTAATATGAGCGAGATTCTTAACCAAAAACACATGGCTTCAAAAGCTACATCCCAAGTTGAGGACTTCCTTGGCACCGAACTCAAGAACATCCAGCACTATTTCGAAGAGTTGAAGTGAGACTTTCCTAAGCAGTTCGCATACAATGCGACTGTACCACTTTAAACAGGAAGGATGGAGTTCCTACGTTGTGGTTCCAATTTGTATTATCTGTCACATTGTTCTGGGAGGGCTGGGATGGTCCCGAGGCGGGTCTGCGTTTCCTGCATAGTTATTATATACTCGGTGTACACCCTTGACCGTGAAGATTGCTCTCTGCATTACCATAGAAGAATCTGAGACTTCCTTGAATCATGCACTAGGTATTCATGTCACTCCTAATACTATTCGTCTAGAGAATGCCCTTGTCGAGTAGTTTCAACTGAGTACTCGTATCTGATTGTTTCGAGCAGTTGGGGAGTCCCGTGAAATGGAGGTAGGCCCAAAAGAAAGCGCCAAGGGGATACATACCGCTAAGCCTAAGTAGTACGAGCCGCCTACTGTACGAGTACAGATGACGTCGATGTTTGGTCTCGCTTTCTTGCTTTGCCCGTGCGCAAGTTGTAGTTTCTACGACGACCCTTCTTCCGTTCATTATAGAGGCTTGAGATACAGTCAACAATGCCTATGCCTGGATACGTGTTCAAGGACGGTGGTCCTGTTCCTGATGATGACTTGAAGGAACACCAATTGAACCAGAACACTCCCGGCGACATAACGCGCCCTTCCACTACGAACAGCTCTACGTTCAATACACCTACCTCAAGCACATCTGCGCTGGACGCACCATCCGATAGTCATGCTCTTGCGGTTGCAGATCAGGAGGTCAAGGGTGCCGCTCAGCACAACGCTTCAGACGACGTCAAAGATCTAGGATGGGACGCGAATCCGAAGCATGTGCCTACCATGGTTGGAGGACTTCCGAACGAGGAGCTCTGGACGCTCATCAGACGCTTCGATAAACAAATGTATCGAGTCAAGGCGACGACGGGTCCGCCGCCTGGAGGCCTCGACCTCAACATCGTGGACGAGGACGATTTCTCGCCGGATAAACTGCGTAGTAATCTTGAAAGACTTTACATGACGGTTATCATCGGCTTGATGGGATTTGGGAATCACATTGCTCGTTTGCGCTCATGGCGAGAACCTAGGCGTACGATACCTTTTGCTGTGGTAAGAATGGAAGGATAATACCACTCCGCAGAAGTCAGACTGACTTGCGGAATAGGCCTATGCCTTGGCATGGTTTTTGAATATTCTGATTCCCACATTTTTTACAACCCTTATAGTTCTGATAGCATACCCACCATCACGTCCAATTTTTTTTCCTCCCGCACCCCTTGCCTTGGTCAATTCGAGTACTGGCGGTATTCAGTCTCCCAAAGCCGGTGTACTGGGAAGCCATGATAGTGCAACAGGAGCACCAGAGAAACACAAAGGAGAAGCCGTGGAGCAGGAGGCTAGCAATTTCGTTACTGGAATAGGATCGATCGCTCTAAGTAGTGCAACTGGCAAAAACAACCACAGCGAACAGCCGGATGATATGTTGAGCAAGTCTGTGCCAGACCCGACTCAATTGGCTAGCGCAGGTGCCACAGCGAAAGCTTCGACAGGTGGTGGTATGCCTACCAGTGGTGAAGCTGATCAGAAAATGGCATCTGATGAGACTGCAGTAGCCGCCCATCATGATAAAACGAAACAGCCAATGGAGGAGGCAATGTGGTCGAAGATGCGGCCCGCCATGCATGTAGTTGGAGATATTGCAGATGGATGGGAACGCTTTGCAAAGTATACCTCTGTGACTCAAGAATTCGGACCACGCTAAGTTTTCACAGCGCTTTATCGCCAACACCTCCTTTTCCCAAAGATGCTTTCCGTTTGAGGTTGGCCGGAGTCCTTGTGCCAGCCGTAGCAGTGGCGTTATTCACTACACCTGCCATGGTCATGAAAATGAGCTCCTTCGGTGTCGGCTTCGGTTTCTTCGGTGACCCTCTTATCTGGCGAGGACTGGACCTGTTGAATCGCTATGTTCCGAATTGGCAGAAATATCTTGAGCTTCGAAAGTAAGTCAGATAGTGAAGGACGGACAATGCGCAATGCTAACTTCTTCCAGTTCGATTCTCAAAGGTGTGCCTACGAATGCGCAACTCACCATCACCCTTTTGCGTATTGGTGAAGCGAATAAAGCTCCTCTACCTCCTCCACCATCGTCCGATCAACCTCCTCCTGAACATCCCAAAGAACTCGATGGAGACGATCTCACGCTTGATGCTTCCAATCAAGAAATCCACGAAGCCATCCATAAGGACCCGGCTGAGATAGCTGCTGCCGAGAAAGCAGCAACCGAGAAGCCCAAACATCGTCACGGGGAGCATATCCTTGGATTTTTCAAGGGCACTGCCAAGACAAGTATAGAAACAAAGCTTGGTGTGGATAAAGTGAGAGCGAAGGTTGGATCTGAGCGCGCCAAGAATCACCTCGGCGTACTTCCCAAGACGAGCGAGCAGACCCCCACTGGCCCTGTCGATTTCAAGGCTCGCCACAACGGTAACAAAGGCTGGGTTTACATCACTAGTGGGGCACTGGTGCCGACAGTTTCTTTCTCAAGATCTGCCAGTGACGGCTCTGGTATTACCGAGCAGAAGAACGCTGAGTTCAGCGTTCCAATCCAGGACATTACAGAGCTCAAGAAAGTTGGGGGTTTGGGATGGAAGGCGAAACTCGTGGTCGGATGGGCAACAGGGAGGAATGTCGCGGATGGATTGGAGATCGTGGATCGAAGTGGAAAGACGTGGAAACTTACTGCTTGCCAGTTGAGGGATCCATTGTTCAATCGCATGATTGCCATCGGAGGGCAGAAATGGGAGAGCTGGTAGGAACCTGCTATTATTAAAGCACCGGAGCGAAGGTCACGTGATAGAATTAGACGCCCTTCTAGGAACCCAAAAATGCAAAAATCGATCTTCTAATGACTACAGTGACAAAAACGCAAAAGGGAAACAACCCTTGTCAGTTCATTCTCCTCTCATGAGACTTGAGGTTCCCAAGAATTGCTTGTCACTTGTAATGCCATCCATTCATGATTGCGGGTGGTCATGCACCCCTCCTTGACCACCGAGGTAACACTTGTGAACCTCCTTGTTTCGACGTTCACAGAACCGGTGATTGAAGCCTACAGTACAACAACCTCAAGGCGTACCGATACTATCGTTGCAACCTGTATTACCCACACTTCACGAAGATGTTACACCAAGTCGCATACCGTGGGGGAATGAGAGGGGTCTGAGGTCAGTATCTTATCGGAAGGGGCCCCCATGACTTGCCCTACTCCGCCCCATGTCCGTCGACGGTGACCAACATTCACGGCGTCAAGACCCCCTTTATTTGCCAGGCAAGATGAACACCCATCGATGACCGAGATTTCGATACTCCCTCCTTTGTCTCAATGAGGAAGGCAGGCAGCTCCCCAAGCGCTAGTGAGGTACGGCCCGCGTAAATCACACGGACCTGACAGCCTACAGACGCTCTGTCTTTCGTCCTCATGTGCCTTTCGGACATCTACCCTTGGACCAACCACTGAACAACCTGCACTATTGGTCCTGGTGATTCTTTGATATGCCATGAAATGCCTACTGGAAATATCGAAAGCGATTAGGCCTTCTGGCCAATCCCTGGCTCAAGTCGGCTTGTGCACTGGTAAGATTAACGGTTGTCGATTGCAATGCGCCGTGCGCAGCGATGCATAAGGGTCTGCATTAAGAGGGCTTCAGATGAAGGATTGTCAGGAGGTCGGAGGGGTATGATCCTCGAAGCGTCACATTCCTTGTGGCTACCATCTGCTGCCCCTTGTCCATTCTGCAATTAGGGCAAATCTCAAAGGGACGCAACGTTTCAACTTTCATTCATCCCCTGTAACACCTAGCTTCATCGCCGCCAGAAATATTGTCGTTATAATAAACTATTCCATCTCGGACAAAACCAGGTCAGGTCCTAATCTCCGTCGTGGTTACTTGGGGCATCATTTGGTGGGCATGAACTCGAAACATGATTGGAATGGCCAAAGGAATGCCTGCTGATATACTAAATGACCTTCCCTTCACTATGCTTTCAATGCAACGTAAAGCATGGCGACCCTATGCAATAGCTTTGTGACCGGTCAATTGGGTCTTTCGCATATATATGACCTTCTCTCCGCCAGTCCTCTGACTTTTCTGTTTCAACGACTTGAATTGATCCGATCCTTGGCGCAGAACAGGCTTCTGCTTCATATGACCATATATCTCACATTCAGTATTTAACAGTTTCAATATCTACCGCCGTCATGTTCGGGCTAACAGATAACCTCTTGCTTCTCCTTTCTCTCGCTCCTCTTTCGCTTGCTATTCCTACCTTCTCTGGCTCCATGGAAGCCCCACGTGATGTGTCTAATTCGCTGGCCGAAAGAGCCACTGGTGGATACAAAACCACTGCATACTTCGTGAACTGGTAAACCGCTCTACAGTCTTGGTTTTTGGTCAAGTACATCCTGACATACTTGATAGGGGCATATATGGACGTAACTTCCAACCTCAGAATCTGACAGCGGATAAATTGACGCACGTTCTATATGCGTTCGCAAACGTTCATCCCGACACCGGTGAAGTGTATAGCTTACCTTTTTTCATGAGTTGGAAAGGACATTTCTAATGTCGAATACCTTACAGATACTTGAGTGATACCTACGCAGACACCGACAAGCATTACCCCACGGACTCCTGGAATGATGTTGGTACCAATGTCTACGGCTGCACCAAGCAACTCTACCTTCTTAAAAAGGCGAACCGCCAGATGAAAACCCTGCTCAGCATTGGCGGATGGACGTATGCGCCAAACTTTGCTCCAATGGCTGCGACGGCTGATGGCCGTGCCAAGTTTGCCAGCAGTGCGGTTGCGTTCGTACAAAACCTGGGCTTCGATGGCATCGATATTGATTGGGAATACCCTGCCAACGACGGGGAGGCTGGAAACATGGTGTTGCTTCTGCAGGCCGTCCGTCAAGCTCTTGACGCCTACTCTTCGCAGAACAACCTTAACTACCACTTCCTACTTACTATTGCAAGTCCTGCTGGCCCTGCCCATTACAGTATTATGCATCTCAAGGATATGGACCAATACCTTGACCAGTGGAACCTCATGGCTTATGATTACACCGGTTCATTTGCCAATGCCACAGGTCATCAAGCCAATCTCTACCCCAGCAGCTCCAACCCGAATGCCACACCATTCTCAACGGACAAGGCCATCCAGGATTACGTAGCCGCCGGCGTGACTGCATCCAAGATCCAGATGGGTATGCCGATCTATGGCCGTGCTTTCGAGGGCACCGATGGCCTTGGAAAGCCGTTCACCGGAGTTGGAAGCGGCAGCTGGGAGAATGGCATCTGGGACTACAAAGCACTCCCCAAGGCTGGCGCAACTGTAATGACGGATTCCGAGTCTGGCGCTACATACAGCTATGATGCGGCCGCGAAAGAGTTGATCTCCTACGACACGCTTGATATGGTCAAGCAAAAGACTACCTATGTCACGCAGAAGAACTTGGGAGGCGGTATGTTCTGGGAAGCCAGTGCAGACAAGACGGGCGCGGACAGTCTCATCGCCACGGTTGCAGGTCAACTGGGGAGTTTGGACCAGAGCCAGAACATGCTGAATTACCCGGCCAGTATGTACGCCAACATGAAGGCTGGTATGCCTGGGCAATGATTGGCTATACTCTTTTCTCTTCTTGTACATAGACATTTTGGGATTGGCTGTTGGCGTTTTGGGCATTCAGGGCAAGGCGCTAATGGGAAATTGGGAATTCAATGGCGTAGCACTGCTATCGCATATTCAGAGACTCAACTGCATGTTATAGTATCAGTCAAGCATCTTACCTACTTTATGGTATGGTTACAGTATCACGGTGATTGCTACTCCATTCGCTCCCCAGTAGACTCGAACGCAGAGATTCAGGGGCGATTAGGGTTATACCTCCGTCCCTCAGGGTTTCATCCAATAAACCGACTCGTTCGGGGAGGATGTCGAAGCAGGGTGGGCACGGGCCACAGGTTTCGGCAAATCTTATCTTTATCTGCCAAACCAATCTACACACGTCATTATCGCCGAGTCCATTCAACCGCCGCCAAATCCATTGCTGCACGGTGGACTGTCACAGCATAGCAGTAATGGATACCTATATATACATATCGAAATCAGAAATACACGCTGCCATCAGATTCTCCCTACGCTCAAATTCACACGTCAAAGATGCGGGTTTCTCCGCTAGCGGGGTGGAAGAGAGCCCCGGATTCAGGAAGCTGATTGAAGGGGTTTTGTACTCGAGAAGGTTTATCTTGAGCTATCAATTGGTGCTACTAGCGCTATTACTGGTTTTTATGGTTCTGCATTGGGGAGGTAGATTAAGGGGGTGGAGTGGGAGAGGTACGAGGGGACGGAAGGGAGGTGAGGGTTTTCGAGGGGGGATGAGGACGAAGAGTCAAGAAGCGGTATCGACAGATCGCCGAGAAACACCAGATCTCCCTGAAGAACCTGGTAGCGGAGCTTCGTCATCTAGCACTACTCTTAGAGGTACTCCACGTTCTCCGAAGGCCTTGAGCGTAGACAACCGAGAAAACGAGCGGACTCCGTTACTGGGCATGTCAAAAGCTGCTATACCACGGTCTTGGATCTCTCTTGTGATATTCCAGATAAGAGCTTTTCTCGTTTACCAACCACGGCCCATTCCTTACATTAACAAGATTTTGCCGTCAAACAGCAGCACCCTAGCCGTCCTCGCTTTTATTGCTTTGCAGGTGTTCTATTCGTTATGGAATGTACCATTATCTCTACCGATGCTCTTTATCTTCGCGGACCGTACCTCTTTGGTCTTTGTCGCTAATCTACCACTCCTGTACCTTTTCGCTGCAAAGAACCAGCCCCTCAAGGTCCTGACGGGATACTCGTATGAATCACTCAACATCTTCCACCGTCGGTTAGGAGAGGTGATGTGCCTACTCGCCCTCTTTCATTCTGTTGGCATGATTGGAGTTTGGTACACCATTTTGCGACCTGCTGGCTTCACCTTGGCTAGGTTCCTGCTTGGCAAGATCATCCTACTAGGTATAGGGGCTTTCCTCGCCTACGAAACCCTTTATTTTACCTCACTTGGAAGCTTTCGTCAAAGATGGTATGAGATTTTTCTGGGAACGCATATCATTCTGCAAGTCATTGCATTGGTCTTATTGTGGTTCCATCACCAGACCAGTAGGCCCTATGTGGCTGCTGCTTTAGCTGTCTTCCTCATCGATAGGCTTGTCTATCGAATGTTTTCGAAGAGCGAAAAAGTGAGGGTCTCTCTAGAGGTCCAAGAGGATCAGCAAACAGTGGTATTACAGGCGATTGTTCCTCTATCAGCAAAGCATCGCACCTTCCGGTCTTTTGCTAGAAAAGGCATCAGTAGCGGCTGGAAAGCTACAGAGCATGTCTTTCTAACTGTACCATCACTTTCTCACAAGGATATCATCCAGGCCCATCCATTCACAATAGCGTCTAAGGCGCCTAGTGATGGTAACAAATATGGCGATCTCAAGCTAATTGTCAGAGCTCAAGGTGGATTCTCTAGCGATCTGCTAAAATACTCTCGGCGCCATGACACAGCTGTTGTAGGGGTTGATGGGCCTTATGGCTCGCAAACAGCCGTCAGGATGCTCAAGGATAGCAATTATTCGATCATAGTTGCTGGAGGTAGTGGTATTACGGTTACCTGGCCCTTGGTATGGTCCATCCTCAATGATCCTTCCTTACGTGACCTGGAACACTCTGGTTCCAGCCCTCTTATGCGAAGAATCCTTTTCATCTGGGTACAACGTCACCGATCTCATCTCGAATGGCTCGAAGTTAGGAACCTGGAAGAGCTAAAGGCCGAAGGAGTCGATGTCATAGTACCCCCACCCACCGCCGAGTGCGGACATCCTCCAGTTGAAAGAATTACAAGAGATTGGCTTGTTGGCCACGAGCTGTCTAGGTATCAGGACCAAGCCAAGATTGGAGTGGTTTGTTCTGGCCCGGACGGGATGAATCGAGCCGTAACAAACATGTGCTCGTCTTGGCTGCGTGAGGGACGGAATGTGAGCGTTGAGATCGAGAAATTTGGATGGTGATCAGGGGTTCATATCAAGTACAACTCCAAGAAATTAGGATGCATTTGCTCGCACGTCTCACTCGACTACTTCTTCTTCAAATCCGACCATTGTCTTGAGTGACTGTCTATTCAAGCGGTGTTAGCTGGGCGTCCATAAACGTTGGAAGCCTTTACGAGCAGGAAAAGCAACGGATTAGTGTTTCATTCGATTGCAGCTGATCGCAAGATGCACAAGCTAGAATTTCAGATCAAGTGGCTTGCTACGTCCAGCAATTTCCTATCGATCTGCAATTGGTACTGGGGCGTGCAGAATATAGGACTGCAACAAACTTGCCGCTAGATCTTAACTCCGCGATGGATCACTAGCAATTCTCATGAAACCTTTGAAGGGTAAAGATTCAGTGACACTGCGGAAAGACGGTTGACCTTCGTTGGACTCAACTTTTCTACTAACAACCTAATATAGTGACAGACTGAAACGACAGATAAGAATAAAGAATAAAGCCAGACGATTAAGATGACCGTGGCCTGCACCCTCGAACGGAGAGCTCACAATCCTGCCCGAAACACATTCGATGGTTGTTGTTTGGCAAGTCTGCATACTTTTGAACATTGCTTGGAGACTCGTCAGACTCCTGTGTCTTGGGGTGCCAAATTTGGGAAGCGAATGCTTACCTAAACTCATGGGGAGTAGTCGCAAGAGAGGTTGATGCGGTTGTTCGGATCTGATCCAAGCCATGCAGCATCATGCACGTTCACCTCCGTAGCAAATGCGGAAGTGAAAAACTGTGCTTTTATGCCAGTTCCAGCATCGTCGAGTTGCGCTTGCCAATTGACTATCCACCCAGCTTGACCGCGCAAGTTGTCCAAGAAACCTCCGCCCCATTCACCGGTGCCCTGTGCTGATCCCTCCAACTGGCCGGGAATATACACTGACCAGTGGATAGTGTCAGGGTGAGTGACACCGTCCCCCTTGGGATACGCTCTACCCTTGCAGAACGAGTTGGGTGTAACAGGGTCATCTCGACTTTCGAGGCCGGGCGCATTTGCTGTGGGTGCGGCAGGTACCAAAGGAGCGAGTCCGAGGAAGATGGACGCAACTAGGGCGAGTTGGGTTAAGGGAAGCATTTTTGATGGTCAAATTTCTAACTTCGAAGGCAATCTTTGAAGAGGGACTTTGAAGAGGAGAAGGCGTGGATGATGGTCTGGAGAGAAGAGCTGGTATGGTTTGGGAACCTCTCCTTTTATACAAATTCATCCACGGGCTAACTGGAACCGACAGCATAGCAACACAGTAAATACCGACTGAAGCCGTCATCGCCTTAGCATAGTAATTTGACCAGTAAACGGTCAAGGTGAACCAACGTTCAATCTCGCAAAAGGCAACTATCGTACGGTCAAGGTGAACAAACGTTCAATCTCGCAAAAGCAACTATCGTACAATGAACTTAGTCAATCTAACGGAATCGCTAATGCAGAAACGTCATTCATTTCCTAAGCTACCCCCTACGGTTCTACTGTAACGGTCTGACAGTTGAGCTATTGTGTCATCGAAGACAGAGCCTGCAACTACTAGGTAAGGTATTCGTTGTGGCCACGAGTTCGGACATACCAGGAAGTCCGACTACGCTAGGTAATTCTTCCTTGAGATGATGCTAAACCCAATGTCACCCTAGAGGAGCCGGCTAAAGACTGGCGTATGCGCGGACTCTCTCAGTGTGTGGACTCCTGATGAATACGAGTACATACACGAAGACCGCAACTCTTGGAGAACGTAGATCATTGAAATGTTGGTGGTTGCAAGGGAAAGCCAAGCAAGCGACCAACTGAACCAGAATGACTGTCAAGCGGAACGTGACGAACCTGATAATGCTATCATGAGAACAGCATTAAGGTCATAGACCGTTCGAAACCCGCCGAGCTTTCACATGATCGCTTTTCTCTTCGGCGCACAGCGTCCTTGGAACAGAAGGAAAACGAAGTGGATTTCTTCTTACAGCATCACCATTCATCATCACCCAGACCGGCAACGAGATTTACCTGTACGAGGTGCTGGCTACGAACCTTCTGCAAGCTATGCTTGTCAGAACAATCTCATCGACAGAGTAGTAACAGCGCTTTACCCACGCGTTGAGCTCATACCCGGTCGAAAAGTCCACGTGGCTAGATGACCACGTGGCCAAACAGCGAACGGAAGCTCACGTCGAAGTGGCCAGCTTCCACATACATAGACCAAAGCCCACCTAGCCATGCAAGGAATTCGGAAGCCTACCTCGAAGCGGCCAGCTTCCACATACATAGACCAAAGCTCACCTAGCTCGCTCAGCTTGGTGTTCATACAGTCAGTTCGAAAGCTCACATCGAAGTGATCAGCTTTCACATCTTCGAGTTGTCTATGTGACCACTTGGTGGTATAGACAGTTCACAATAACGCGAAGCCCGTGATCTGTTACTCGCACGGCCAGCTCACAACCTCGGGCATAGCTCTTCGTCGCCCATTTTATCGGTGTGATTGCACAATGTTCAACTGGTCTACGGGATATACTGTCTAGGATTTTGAGTCGGCTGCTTGCAGCGGGAATTCCTTGAGCTCATCTGACTGGGTATAGAAAGTGGGTTCAGGTTACAGCTGTTGGTATACGAGGTCATATGGGACATTTAGTAGGTAGGTTGAAGCTGGATAGGAGTCTATCTAGGAGCGAGCAGGTGAAAACTCTACTAGCGGGCCCCAGCCCTATCAGCCCTATGAGGCGGAGATTACCATCTCCCCTACTTCCAACAACAGCGACTACATACTAGAATAAACAACAGTGTGGTTTTTTAGCTCTAAGAGCCTGTTTCACGCAGGGAGCTTTTCCATACTACATACATCGTCAGTACGACTCTATGTGTATCTATATACGTAGATAGTATGCTGTGCTTCATAGCCTTTGGCTGCATAAGCACGTTAAAATGAAGGGAAAAAATCATCATCACTTAAACAGGAGGATGGCTGTGCATAGGAGGAACACTCGATGAAACAACAAGTCGTTGTTGGTGGCGCTTATAGCGTCACATCTCACCCGGACGAATGAAGAACCTCTGGCCTTGATATATAAATGCTGCAGGAACGTCTATATGTCGACGGGACCGGAGAACCTCTTGGTAACCATCGAGGAGGAAGAGACGTCTTGAACAACCGCCTTACCTCCGGTTTGCGGGTTTTTGGGCGAGGCGCAGAGGATTGACCGCTATCACTTTTTGAAATTGCCTTAAATGATGTAGTAGTGCAGCCAACATTGTTGTCTTTCAAATGAAAAGTAATATTTGATTGAGTGGCATCAACATGTAAAATAGGCATCGAACATTCAAAGACTTTTCTGACTCGAACGTTGACTTGAACGTATACTATTCACTTAGTTAAATACCTATTTCTTTCGCCTCTTGAACATTTCTAGGTATTCTATGAATACTCACGCGGTATTCTCAAGTAAAAATATCTTCATATAGACACGACTAGAATGCAACGCTTGAACCTGATTTTTATCAATATAAAGTCTTTCACTGTCTTTGTTCTTCTGTAAGAGAAGTCTGTATGACTGAAGTGTTAATCATGACTTTAGCTACCTACCTACCTATCATTGAAGTAGGGCTGGCCCTAATCTTATCGGCCTATTCGGGCCCCCGGGGTACTCCTAAGCCCCGAGATTATAGTCTTAACTGCGGCATCGGGTGACGGGGTTTTTATGAGTCTTCATCCCGAGAGAGCAGACCACACTTAAAGAATCCATTGCTTGATGATGGACAGCTCAAATTTTTGCTCTTTATCCAGTCTTACATCAATCATCGAGATTCACTATGGCTTGCAGAGAGTGTGTTACCGGCGCCTTACATGAAGGCACTCCTGTTGGCCGTGAAGAAATCGTGCACGGCCTCCCAACGTACATTACCGAACCACCGTCCGGACAACCTCCCAAGGGTATCATAGTCATCATATCAGATGCACTGGGTTGGAAATTTAACAACAATAGGATACTGGCGGACAAGTATGCGAAAAGGACCAACTCCCGGGTCTACCTTCCTGAGTTCTTGGACGGCCATGCGATGAATACCAGCTTGTTCACCGACATGGACGCGCTTTCGGGCAACGGATGGATGGTTGGGAAAAGGTCAGCCTAACCCCATTCTTTACAGGTATATCCCATGCTGATAGATCAAGTGCAGCTTGCCATTGCTGCACATGATATCTGGCTTCATCCCCTTCCTTTACTACACCCGTCCCTCCATCGCCAAACCCCGCGTCTACAAATTTTTCCACGCCCTCCGCACCAACGAGGCCGCCTCCCTGCCCCTCGGCGCCGCCGGCTTCTGTTGGGGCGGCAAGCACGTCTTTCTGCTTTGCAGCGATTCGGAAAAGGCCTCCAACGGGAAGAGCCTCATCGACTGCGGTTTCACAGCGCACCCGAGCAACCTTGCAATCCCGGCTGATGCGCAGGCGGTATCGTTGCCTCTGAGCGTGGCGGTAGGGGATGTGGATATGGCGATGCCGATTAAGCAGGTGAAGCAGATGAAGAAGATTTTGGAGGGGAAGGGGAGGGGGGAGGAGACGCATACGGTGGTTGTAATTCCTGGGGCGAAGCATGGGTTTGCGGTTAGGGCGAAGCCGGATGATAAGGTGGCGGTTGAGCAGGGGGTGAAGGCGGAGGAACAGGCGGTTGCGTGGTTCAATAGGTGGTTTGGGGTGGGGGGCCAGTAAGTTGGATATCGTGACAGAAAGTACTTAATGTATAGTAGGTTTCATTCCTAACGGTGCTAGTACAATGGTGTAGTGGTTTCGTTTCTTTTCTGATATGATCAAAGCAGCAGAGGTACAGGTAGTAACGACGGTAATTACAAAAGACAATCACTCTCGAGTGGTAGTGATGCTAATATATACACGGGTAGCGAATAAAGTCTACTCATCACCAGAAGAAGTAAAGCAGTCGAGGCTAATCCAATACATGCTACTCTCAGAAACGTAATTGCCCCCTATATAAAAGAAGACGATGGGTCCGAATATGATCAGGCGCATCGAAGCTCAAATCTTCTCTAAAAGAAAGTCATCTTATCGTTGAAGCTTCAGCAATTGTACATAGTGGCCGACCAACTGATACCACTTTGAAAACCCCAAGCCCCTGCTCCAAGATTTCCAGGCTGGAAGCCGATCATCGACAGCTTTTCCTCTCGCTAGGGCCGTTTCTTTCTCTGGACTTGACTACTCAGGATTTCTATGCTCGTGGATCTGACTGCCGTTGCGGTAGTTGTCGCTGCTGCCACCATGGCCTTGGACGCCGCCTTCTATATTTGGTCTTCTTGTTGTTAAGGATGGTGAGAAAAGCCCTGGGACGTTCTGGGCGATGGTGGGAGATGTGGAGACGGTTATGGGTTGTTTTGAAAATTCTTTTGTTGCGGTTAGTACTAGGGGATTTATGTATAGGGTACGGTATTCTGCGGGACGCCATCTTTGACCTCTGTAATAGAACCCCGTGATTATTCAAGAGTTCCTTGGCCCAAGAATGAATGGCGACGCGTTATAGGACTTTATAACGAAGTCGACCCGGCGAGAGCGGTTTCTGGAAAAGAAGCAAGATTTTGTTTGAACACCAAGTCTGTGTCAAAACGCATAAGAGGAAGGTGCAGTTGTCTTTACGGATTTTAGCATATATCGATTCCTCTGTATGCTCACGTACGGAGGTTCCTTCTCCCCACGTTCAGAAGTGGCAGCGCAATTTCACCACGCCACTGATCAATAGCATCGGTCCGAATGTGAAGGAACCGCGAAATTTTTTAGCAAAAGAAGCGTTTATGGCGGTCTCGATAAAGGCGACAAGAGTAAATTTCAAATTCTCGAAAGACAAAACTCTTTCTCGCCACACTAATGAGTTCAGGGCTTCGAGTACTTGCATTGTCTCGACCACAAGTCAATAATAACATACTACCAGGTACGTTAAAGATCCATGACTTCGCCTAAGACTGGGCTGAGTGCAGTTTGACCTGATGACGACTCAGGTGAACTGCTTAAGATCGGATACTATCTCCAGAAAACCGTGATCCGGTCGAGGAAATTCCTGTTAGGTGTCACAGATTCTCGAAATGTAGATCTCGAGCTATGCTGTCGAATTGACACTTTCAATTAGATACATGGTTCAAATACATTCAACAAGGCATCGTTCGACATGGCCGTGAAGGCTGTCCCACTGGCGTATTCTTTCCCATCTCCGAGCGGGGCACAGATGAGTCGATTTGAAGTGCTGCATACATGGCGTTGTAGTCCTGCCAACTCGTTGTGCAGATATTGAGAGCTTTGAGGTTTTGTACTGTGCTTTGTTAATCAATGTCCAGGTCTCAATCTTTTCTTTGGCTTGAACGATATGCTGCATTCTACTGAAACGTCAGATGCGGATGAAAAGCAATTGAAAATAGCCTGCACTCCAACAGATCACGGAATAGAGTGATTCAGTTTTCACGAGAAGTTATGTGTTCGTCAGACATGGATTTACACTCTAGCCACAGCATCTCATTGTAGCTTTTTATGTTGAATACCGCATGCATGGTATGCTAACCAGTAACTTGGTTTCTCCTTCTTCCTTATCAACGACTACCATTTATTACATCAAGCTGGGTTCCAAACTTCGAATGAGAAAAATAGCAACGAAACATTGAAGGCTAACGACAAGCAGAATAGACGCAAGTCTATGGAATCGAGTATAGGTTAACGATTAGGTACATTTCTGGTCTGAAGAAATGGTTCGAAGACAACAGCAAGTTTGACAGGCACTGACGAGGTTAGATTCATATACAACAATCCACACAACAAACCCCCCTCAGACCCGGCCTATCCTAAACCACAACCGATCGTCATAGAACAAGCCCTCCCCCATACAAAGCAACACTGCCATCCCCGACTCCCCCGCTCTCCCACTTCTCCATCCCGTCAAACCACCTCCCTCTCCCCAGCCTCGCCAGCCAGGACATTCCAGGGCGCGGTTCCGCTGCACCTGCATCCAAACCCTAGCTGCCTAAAACAGAATACAAAAGCACCTTAAAGCAGATCCCATCTCGCTATTGCCCATGACCAGACCAGGGTCGCTGTTTTGGCTTGTGGCTCTAGAGTACGGGGTCGTTAATGTGGGACAGGTTGTTTCTTGACTGTCAATGTCCTCGGGCCAGATTCTCGGTCCCCGACCATCATCCCTTACGTTTGGCTAGTTGTGCGCTCTCATCCCACCACGCATTTCCAATAAAGGGAGTTTCATTATCCATCCTATCTCGCCGTCATTACTGCTTATGATGTTACCTTACATCCCTTACCGCCGTCCGCCCCCGGCTCCACCGTTTTACCTTTCCCAACACTGGGATTTCCAGACGGGAGATATGGTAAGGGAGATCAGGGGGTAGCGCGATGGGTTCGGGGATACTATTCGCATTGCTCCGACCTACTCTCGTATAAGGTTTGAGGGCGTGGGGAGGTGAGATAGCTAACACTCATACTACTAGAGAGCGCGGGTGCAGGGAAGTGGAGACTTGATTTGTATGAAGATTGTTACGGAAGGGGAAGGATGGATAAGGATAGGTGTTGTTAGTTTGTAAGACCGTGATATATAAGAGACTGATGGGGTTTAACGAACGCCGCAAGGTTCCAATGCCATCCACTCGAAAGAAAAGCTGCGTCTTCATACTCTGCGCTGCGGGACCTGGAATCGTTGATTTCATACTATCTCAACCTTCGACTTTCAAAACTTCCACTGACACGTCCGCGTAGGGCAAAACGAAACTCCTTCGACATCCTCAGCAACCCCCCCCCTTCAACGCGCCACTCGCCCACGCTGAACAAAGACCCGTATTTTCTCTCCTATGCAACCAATATCTTCCAACGTCCCGCCAGCATATTCAGTCCCGTATGCGTTTGCAGGCGGTGTGCTTTTCTTCTCCTCTTCCTGCCCTCGATTTTAGCCTGTGGGGACAGCAAATGAAGCTCTGACCGCCGAGGACGTTTGCATGGGCGGATGCGTCGGAGGAGTTTTGTTGGGTTTGCGACAGTGGAGCTGGTATGAAATCCTCTCTCTAGAGAGGATGGGAGCTGCATTCAGCCCCTTCCCACTACCAAATACAGTGATGCGAGAAGCCCAAAGCAAAAACATCCAATCGAACAAGCAACGAACCCCAACGGAAACCTTCCCACCTCAGCCTCCACGCCTGCACCGCCAGCGTCTCCGCTATTAACTACCGGCCAGCCGCTTGCACTCGCCTCCTCAGCGACACACGCTATGCCGCCAACGCCCCACATCCATTCCTGTAGGGGTGTTGCTAAACCAGGAAAGGTCCGAGCCATGGGCTTTACCCCCCAAAAGAAGTAACCCGAACGAACTGCTGCTTCCCTCCCCCCCCCCTCCTAATCCTGGTATCAAACCACCAGAGCTACAGCTGGGAAACGCAACCCTAATCCGGCATTACCTCCCAGAGAGCTTAGCGTACACAGAAAACACGATCGGGTTTTTTGTTTCGCTGAATTTGAGGGCAGGGCGGACCCTGGTGCTTTTTTGTGAAAGTTAGCCGGCGTTGGGACGGGCGGTGGGGAGAGTGTATGGGAGGGGTGGGGAATGTTGGTGGTGAGGTGGGGCCGGAGGTGGGTTAGGAATGAATGAATGAGGGAGAGAGAGAGAGGGGGGGGGGCAGCCATCTAAAGTAGCTAAAGCCACTTTGCTTAATATTCTTTCCCCTTCTCCCCTTCCGCCAATTGCATCCGCCTCTCGAAAACCCCCAATCCGGATACCCTTCCCGTTCATTTCTCATACCCAGAAACACCCAGAAAGAAAAGAAAATATTTCTCCCTCACTCCCCTCCTCTGTTCATCATCTTTTTTCACTTTTTCTTCTCATCGAAAAGGGATAACACAATTCTCTCCTCCGATGCCTCGCGCATGGTGGCGTGGATTGTGTCGTGAGTTTTTTTTCGCGCTTGTGTGTTTGAGATGGGTTTGTTGAGATGGTGAGATGTTGAGAGGGGAGACGGGTTAAGGAGTAAGGGGAGAGGGGAGAGGGGGAGATGAAGGATGGAGATGGAGAGTGGAAGGTGTGGGGCGGGGAAAGGGTGGGCGATGAGAGATATGAGGTTCAAATGTCAAAAACTGCGAGATCGTGATACGAGAACTTGATTTTTTTCGATTTTTTTTTAGCAAAAACTATGTACAGTATGCTAAAGGGCAGAAAAGCAAACGAAAGACTCAGCTTAAGAGTTGACTCTCTTTTTTCTCTTCTACGTTGCTTTGCTTTGTCAATAATCAAACATGCGAAAAACTTCTCATGGTTTTATTTTATTTTATCTTTTTGTTATTGTCGTTGTCATCATTATCATCATCGTCATCATCAACTCTTGGTTATATATATATATACTTACTTTTAAAACGCTCTTGTTGGATAGATCCAGTACAAAACCCCCACCTTCCCACCTTCCCACCTTCCCACCTCCCCACTTTCCCTCCTTTTCCTCCTTTTCGGCCCTTCACATCCCTCAACCCTTCTTCCTTCCCCCATACATCAAACCTTGATTTTCCATGAACCCCCATATTTTCGCTCGCTCGTTTCCTTTCTTTCTCTTTCTTTCTTCAGTTCGTTTGATTTCGTTATTTTTTTAGAAAAAGAAGAAAAGAAGAAGAAAAAAAGCTGGTCTTCACCCCTCTGAACCCATACTGCATCCCTACCGCATGCCATGCCGTGCCATGCCATCGCTTTCCCTCTCCCCTTCCCTCTCACCACCTTAAATCATCACCCCCTCTCATTCCCTCCCCTTTTCCCTTTCCTCTCTCACCCCACCCCATCCTCATCCCTCCTCCCCCTCCCCCTCCCCCTCTTTCTCTCTTTCTCTCTTTCTTTCTTTCTTTCCCCTCAAACTTCTTCCA
>JAABUT010000333.1_pt1 | contig 82949 bp, 75 predicted proteins | sample 5559281 | NCBI WGS metagenome assembly JAABUT01 (sample SAMN10711880, study PRJNA513359) | rock metagenome | isolation source: Antarctica rocks | place: Antarctica: Victoria Land, Ricker Hills nord | collected 2016-01-04 | reverse complement strand
CTCGACCTGCCCGGCCGGGGTGAGATCCGCGAATACCAAGACACCGATCGCACACGCCAGATCAGGACCCGGGGTGACCAGCAGCGACGGCAACACAATCGACGACCCCGGCTCGAAAACCGGCGTCGCCAGTGGTGGCAGCGGGAGCTCGGGTTGGGTCGACAACATGCTCCTACCCTAGTCGAACAGGCGTTCGAACGCAACGGTTCGAGCATGAGAATTCTCAAGCAGCATTGAGAATTCGGCGAGCGCAAGGTCTACGACTCCGTCGGGCGCAAGACTACGTACCCGCCAACTCGGGCAGCCAAGGATGGCCAGAACCTCGCGTCTGCACGAGCGCATCGTGAAGCCAGGTCCGAGCGTCGACGTTCACCAGGTTGACAGTGGAGAAGAAGTCGGCCTGATCCTCGGGCGCGTATCAAATCCCTTGTATAGCAGGACGACTCGGAACGTAGGTACGGAATGCCCTCCGTAATTCGAGCAACGGCCTCCAGGAATGGTCGGCGGATTCTGCGTTCCGACGAACAGATCCATTAGTCGGGGTGAGCGGGATGCGCATGACGTGCTCACGGCTCGTCCGTCCTCGGAACAGGTCGAGTGCCCAGCCGCCGACGACGAACCAGCGTGCAGCAACTCCGCCCAGCTTCTCGGCGATGGTTGCCGGATCCCAGGATCCCAGGTCTCCGAGCCCCACTCGAGGTCGGTCAGCAGCGCAGCCCGCCGCTGGGCCGAGCCCGACGAACCCGCGGCGGCCGAGGGCTCGGGCCCGCGGTCATCGGCGCGAGCGCATGGTCTACGACTCGGCGAGTCCCTGTGCCTGGGTTGGTGTTTCCGCGTCGGGGAAGTCGTCGACGCCCAGGGCGAGCGCCTGCTCGTGACGCTTGCGCATGGACGGAGCGACGAGCGCCGCGAGAATCGCAAGCACGGCCACGGCGGCACACACCCAGAACCCGATGGTGAACGCATCGTCGGAGACCAGTCCTTGTGCCGTGCTGTGTGAGGTGATGAGCGCGGCGATGACGGCGGTGCCGATGCTGCTGCCGATCGTGCGGGCGATGGTGTTCGCGCTGATCGCCTCACCGGTTTGAGTAGCCGGCACGCTCTCGATGATGGCGTTGGCGGTGGACGCAAGGGCGAAGCCGATACCAGCGCCGGTGAGGATTCCGGACAGCAGCACCTGCCATGTCTGGTCGTGGCTGATTGCAGGCAGGACAAAGGCCGCGGTGACGAGGATCCCGCCGATGATCATCGGCGGCTTCGGACCGACCTTTCGGATCATGATCCCGGCAACCGGACCGAGCACGATCATGGCGAGCACCGTCGGCAGCAGGAACACGCCCGCCTGGGACGCGGTCTTCCCGAACCCGAAGCCCGTCGTGGTCGGCAGCTGCAGAAGTGTGGGTACGAGCACGAAGGTGCCGAACATGGCGAAGCCGAAGATCAGCGCGACGATGTGCGCCGTCCACACCCCACGAATCCGGAACAGCCGCACGTCGATCAGCGGTTCTGTGACACGCAGTTCCACGATGACGAAGCCGACGAGGGCGACCGTGCCGAGCACAAGCAGTCCGATAGTTTTCTGCGAGCCCCATCCCCATGTCTCGCCCTCGCTGACAGCGAGCAGGATCGACACCACTGCCACGGCGAGCACGGCGGTGCCGACGAGGTCGAGCCGGCCGGGCTTGCGAATCGGCGACTCCTTCATCCCGAAGATCGCGCCGACCAGGGCGATGGCGATGAGCACGAGCGGCAGCCAGAACAGCCAATGCCAGTCGAGGTGCTGCACGATGGGCCCGGCGGCGACGATGCCCACCCCGGCGCCGATTCCGAAGATCGCCGACAACAGACCGATCGTCACGCTCACCCGCTCGCGCGGCATTTCGTCGCGGACGATGCCGATCGAGAGCGGCAGCACCGCACCAGCCGCGCCCTGCAGCGCACGGGCGACGATCAGGACAGCCAGGCTCGGCGCGAGCGCTGCGAGCAGGGTGCCGATGAAGAGTAGGAACAGGACGACGATGAGGATGCGCCGCTTCCCCATCATGTCGCCGAGGCGTCCGAAGATCGGTGTCAGGACAGACGCCGAGAGCAGGTACGCAGTCAGAATCCAGCTGACATCACTGGTCGAGACGTGGAGGTCCCTCTGAATCGTCGACAGGGCCGGCGCGACCAGGGACTGGAGCACCGCGAAGGAAAGGCCACCCAGAGACAGGAAAATGATGAGGAGCGTGCCGTTCGCCGGCTTTTCGGGCGACCGCGACGGCGACGCCGTGGCCGACTCCTCGAGCGTTCGTGACATGACTGCTCCGACTCCGTGTAAACATGTGCTGACTTGTTGAGTGTAAGCACAGTCGGAGAGCCTAGTCAACGATCGTTTACATTGGCTTCGGAGTCCATAGCCCACGAGCGGGTCTGGAGCCGGGCGCCGTGTCGGGCGCGCAAATCATCTGACCCGGATCGTCCAGCCGGTGATCACGTCGGCGATCCGCTCGCCGGCGTGCCCGTCCCACAACGCCGGAGACCGTGCCGGCGGCGGAGAGCGCAGGACCTCGGCCAGTGCGCCCGGCAGCGACACCGGCGTCACCAGCTGGTTCGTGCCCTCGGTGATCGTGATCGGGCGTTCGGTGTTCGGCCGGATCGTCAAGCAGGGAACGCCGAGCACGGTCATCTCCTCCTGTACCCCGCCCGAGTCGGTGATCACGGCGGACGCACCCTGGGCCAGGGAATGGAAGTCGGTGTAACCGAGCGGAGCGAGCATCCGAATTCCCGGATGGTCCGCGACACCGGCCTCCTCGAGTGCCCGGCGACCGCGCGGATGGACTGGAAACAGCACCGGGACCTCGTCGGCGCAGGCGTGCAACGCGCTCACCAGCAAGGCCAGCCGTGCCTGGTCGTCCACATTGCCAGGTCGGTGCAGGGTGACGACGACGTAGGACCCGGACAGGCCGAAACGTTTACGGGCGGTGTCGACGTCGAACGAGCCCCGATGTCCAAGCAGGCTGTCGATCATCGTGTTTCCGACCAGGTGGATCGAGCCTGCGTCGACGCCCTCGCGCTGCAGGTTCGTCACCGCGTCCGGCGAGGGGGCGAACAGCAGTGTCGAGACTGCATCGGTGACCCGCCGGTTGTCCTCCTCCGGCATGCTCCGATCGAAGCTGCGCAAGCCGGCTTCGACGTGTGCCAACGGGATCTGACGCTGTGTGGTCGCCAGCGCGGACGCGATGGTCGACGTCACATCCCCGTACACGACGACCAGATCGGGTGAACGGCCGAACGCGGCAGCCTCGGCGAGAAGCGCGTCGAATGCCAGCAGGATCCGTGCGGTCTGTTCGGCCCGGCTCCCGGGTCCGACACCGAGGTTCACGTCAGGCGGCCGGATGTCGAGCTCACGCAGGAAGAGCCCGGACAGCCGGTCGTCGAAGTGCTGGCCGGTGTGCACGAGCCGCTGCTCTACGCCACGGACGGAGAGTGCCGCCAGGACGGGTGCTGCCTTCGGGAAGTTCGGTCGGGTGCCGACGACGTGCCAGACACCTGTCATCGGGTTTCGTCGAACACGTGCCGCTCCATCGCCCGCATCGGGGCAGCGAGCTCGTGCTCGATCGCGGTCCATTCGGCGTCGCTCACCCGGACGGCGGGATCCTGCTTCGGACGCGAGCGCACTGCTTGGATGCGCATCCACGTCGGCGGGTGCGAATCGTCCACCCGGGTCTGGGACCGCTTCGACGCGCGCAGCCGGCGCTCGAGTTCGCTCGCCGGCGTCCGCGCGGCACGCTCGGCGACCGCTGCCCACACCCCGAGCAACTCGTCCGGGACGTGCCGCGGATGGGTTCGCAGGGTCGCCGCCACGCTGGTGGCGATGCTGGTATCGACGCTGCCTGCGCCGAGCATGTCCTGCTCGGCCTGGACTTCAGCGTCACTTCCGGCGACGGCGGCGGCCATCGCGTCGGCCATATACTCGGCGCGCTGGCCGACTCGGGCCAGCGACACGTAGATCAGCCAGAACCAGTTTCCCGTCACGAGCCGGACCACCCGGGAGGCCGCCGATTCGACGACACCCGCAAGCCCGCCGGCGGCGAGCCCGTCGCCGAACGCGTGGTACCACTCCTCGAGAGTGTTGAGGGCCGAGCTGACGATGACCTGATGCGTCCAGTCCCCGTTGGAGAAGTGGCCGAACTCGTGCCCCAGCGTGGCCAGTCGTGAGTCGTTCCCGACGCCGGCCCACCAGCGCGCGCCGATGGTCACGTTCGCCCGGCGGCGCAACCCGACCCGGCCGGAGTAGGCGTTGAAGTCCTCGACGATTGTGACGATCTCGACCTGCGGTGCACCCGTCGTCGCGCTCACCCGGTCGCACACCCCGAACAGCACCGGGGCGTCGGCGCGGCGGAGGTGGATGCCGTCGGCGGCCGGGTGCTCGAGCCGGGGTCGGCCCAGGAAGGCGGCCCCCAACAGGATCGCGGCCCCGATGTAGGAAACCGGCGACCGTACGCCGAAGATGAGCCAGGCGGCACCGGCGACGAGGGCGAGGCATAGCAGGTGGACCGGGATCGCCAGCGCGATGGCCAGCCAGGCAGCGCCGTCGCGTCGGGGCCGGAGACCTGCCGGAGTGCAGACCTCGTCCATCAGTTGTCGTGCGCTGCGGGTGGAGACCCGCCGGTAGAGGGCTTCGAAGCGGGTCGTCGACGCGGCTGCGGCGTTCACACCGCCGTCGATGTTCCATTCACACGCAGTACACCAGCGCACGTAGCCGTATTCGCCGGCGAGCGCCGCATCGCACTGAGGGCAGCTGAGACCCGGAGCCGGCGCAGGAGCCGGCACAGTGGTGGCCGGACGTGCGGGCGCGGGGATCGACGGGACGGCGCGGATCCTGGCGGACCCGCCGCTGTCAGCCGTCGTGGTCATCGGAGCAGTATCCGGAGAACTCGTGGTCGGTGGCAACCGCATCGACCCCGTGATGTTGCGATGTGGGCCGGTCGCGGTCCGTCGATCACCGACCGAACAAGCGGTCCACGAGGTCGTCCACCTGGACGTCGATGGCCGGCCACGGGAACTTTCCCTGCAGGGTCCGGAGGGTGATCATGCCGTGCAGGGACGTCCACAGGTGCATGGCCAGCATCGAGGCGTCGGCCGAATCGGGATCGGCGCCGATCGCCGCGGCGACGTGGTGCTGCGTCTGCGTGAACGTGTTCTCACCCAGAAACGTCTCGGTCGACGCCTTGGGCACCGCGAGATGACGCGAGGTGAACAGCGCCCGGTAGACACCGTCGTGCTCGAACGCGAACCGTACGTAGGCGTGTGAACTGCTGCGGACGACCTCGACGGCATCCGCGCCCTCAGGGATCGAGGACTCCATGGCTTCGCCGAGGTCGGCGAACAGGCTCTGCTTGACCACGCCGACCAGCGAGTCGACGTCGTCGAAGTGCAGGTAGATCGACGTGGGCGTGACGCCGACCTCGCGCGCGACCGCTCGCAACGAGACGTCGGTGACGTCGCCGGTGTTCTCGAGCAGTCGGAACGCGGCCGCCACGATCTCTTCGCGGAGTTGGTCGCCCTGACCCCGGCGTGCTGGCGATCGGCGTCGTGTCGCGGTGGGCATGAGCTTGAATCTAGCCGAGAGGTTCAGCCGAGCGCCCTCACAACGGATACTCCGCGGTCAGGTTCACCGATCGCCGCTCGGCGATGGACTTCTTGATGCCGGCCTCGACCTGAAGTTCTCGGAGGCCGTCCATTCCGGGTACCGGTGGCGGAGCGCCGGCTCGTATCGAGTCGAGATACGCCGTCAGGGAGGCGACGAAGGTTTGCTGTACTGGTCCCAGCGTGACGTATCGCGGCAGAGGTCGAAGGTTTCATAGCGGTTGCCGGCGGCGTCGAAGATCTCGACGGTCCCGTCCAGGTCGCGCAGGTGAATTCGGCCACCCTCGAAATTGAGGGACAAGTCGAGCAGCGGATGTTGCCAGGCAAGACCTGCCGTCCCGAGCACAGTGCCCGTTCCGCCGTCCTCGGTGGTGAAGGCGGCTGCGACGTCCACGGCGTCGTTACCGGCGCCCTGTCTGACGACCGACCCGGCGGTGGCCGCTACGTCCGCCGGCTGGCCCCCGAAGTAGCTGATCAGATCGATGCAGTGGCTCCGCATGCGTAGTGGCTGACTGCCGTGAACTGGGTGAGCCGGCCGAAGTTTCGATCGAGGACGGTCTGCCGCGCGAACTGAATCTGTTCGAAGAATCGGTAGTTGAAGATCATCGCTGTTTCACACCCCGCGTTCGACGCACGGTCGAGCAGGTCCTTGGCCCGGAAGAAATCTCTCTCGATCACGTCGGCCTGGCCACGCTCGGCGACAAGCGGCTTCTCGAGGAACAGGTGAGGGATGCCGAGGTCGATCGCCGCCCGGGCTGCGTCGTAGCGATCCCGCTCCGACGTCAGGACGAAGGCGATATCCGGGTTCCAATCCAGCCAGTCCTGATCGCTGACGAAAGCTCTGCCACCGAAGGTCTCCGCGGCCGACGTCGCCTTGCTCGGGGTCCGATTGAGGTAACCGAGCTCGACATCCTCCTGGGCAGCCAGGAACGGAAGATAGTTCTGAGTGGCCACTGCCCCGACTCCGATCACGAGCGCTCGCATGCGGCCGAACCTAGTGGAGCATTGCCGTGGTTCGATCCCTTGACATGTGTAGGGCTACAACTGTTAACTTATCCCCGTGACCGCGACCTCTGCTCAGACGCGTACGCCCGCCCATGCCGCTCCGTCGGCGAGGCACGCGGCGCCGCGACTGCACAACCCGACCTGGACGCTGATCCTCGTCTGCACCGCCGTCTTCATGCTCCTGCTCGACGTGACGATCGTGTCGGTCGCGCTCGGCAACATCCAGACGGAGTTCGGGGCCAGCCTGTCGAGCCTGCAGTGGGTCATCGACGCCTACACGCTTCCGCTGGCCGGTCTGCTGCTCACCGCCGCCACGATCGGCGACCGGCTCGGCCGCAAGCGCGTGTTCACCGTCGGACTCGCGGTCTTCACCCTCGGCTCGCTCGCCTGTGCGCTGTCGGGATCGGCCGTCGCGCTCGACGTCACCCGCGCGTTCCAAGGCATCGGTGCGGCCATGCTGTTCGGGACGGTGATGCCATTGATCGGTGCCGCCTACCCGGATCCCCGCCGCCGTGCGGGTGCTATCGGAGCCTTCGGAGCGACGCTGGCCGCCGCGACCGCTGTCGGACCGCTCGTCGGCGGTGTCCTCGTCGAGGGTCCCGGGTGGCGCTGGATCTTCCTCATCAACGTCCCCATCGGCGTCATCGCGCTGGTCGCGACCATCCGCCTCGTCGGCGAGTCCCGCAGCACCGCACCCCGGCGTGCGGACTGGTACGGCACCGCCACCTTGTCGCTGGCTCTGCTCACGCTCGTCTTCGGGCTGATCCGCGGCGCGGCCGACGGCTGGAGCACTGCCTACGTGATCGGGTTGTTCGTCGCCGCAGCCGCACTGCTCGCGGGCTTCATCGTCATCGAGAACGTCGTCAGGGACCCGATGCTGGATCTGAGCCTGTTCAAGCGGCGGTCGTTCGTCGGGGTGGGACTGGCCGCCTTCGCGGTCGCCGCCACTGTCGTCGCCTCGACGTCCTACCTCGCGCTGTACATGCTCAACACGCTCGGCTATTCGCCGTTCCAGGGCGGCCTGCGGTTCCTGCCGCTGACCGTCGCCTCGTTCGTCGCCGCGCCGATCGCTGCGAGGTACGCCACGAGGCTGCCGATGATCGTCCCGATCGGCGGTGGGCTCGCGCTCGTGGCGATCGGCCTCGCCTTCACCGCCCGATTGACTGCCGACTCGAGTTGGACGGTCCTGATCCCAGGCTTCATCGTCGCCGGGATCGGGATGGGCGTGTCGAGTGCGGTGGTGTCGAGCGCGGCGCTGAACTCCGTCGAGGCGAACCGGGCCGGCATGGCGACCGGCACGGTCAACACGCTTCGCCAGGTCGGGGTGGCGGTCGGAGTGGCAGCCCTCGGTGCGATCTTCACCAACCGCACCGTCGCGGCGGCCACCTCGGACCTCGCCGGCTCGGCCACGCCGAGTCAGATCGGCAAGCTCGCCGACGCGATCGCGTCCGGAGCCGGCACCAAGGTGACGTCCGCTGTGCCCGAGCCGATGCGCGCGGCCCTGGGACAGGTGGCGAGATCCGCCACCGCGTCCGGCCTGAACAGTGTGCTGTTCGTCGGTGCGCTCGCCGGTGCGGTCACCACCATCATCACGGTGGTGCTGATCGGATCAGACCAGAACCGTGCCGCGGTGCACGGTGGGGCGACGGAGGAGCCGGCTGTCGCGCCGAAGCCAGAGCCGGCGCTCTAGGCCGCTCGGCGCATCGCCGGCAGTCCGGCCGCCAGCCGGCTCAGCGCCGTCTCGAGGGTTGCCGGCTTCTTGCAGAAGGCCCAGCGCACCAACGGCTTCCCGACCTCGACGTGGTCGTAGAAGACCTGGTGCGGGATCGCCACCACACCGCAGGTGCCCGGCAGCGCACGGCAGAACTCGACGCCGTCGCCGAAGCCGAGGGAGCGGACGTCGGTGGTCGCGAAGTAGGTGCCCGACGGGCGGATCACGTCGAGACCGAGCGACGCCAGCCCGTCGCAGAGAAGGTCCCGCTTGCTCTGCATCTCAGCAGCGAAATCCCGGTAGTAGCTGTCCGGCAGGGCGAGCGCGGTGGCGATCGCGGGCTGGAACGGCGCACCGGATACGTAGGTGAGGAACTGCTTGGCCATCATCACCGTCCGGACGAGCTCCGGCGGCGCACAGATCCAGCCGATCTTCCAGCCCGTCAGCGAGAACGTCTTGCCCGAGCTCGAGATGGTGATGGTCCGCTCCCGCATCCCCGGCAGCGTCGCCAGCGGGATGTGCACGGTCGCGTCGTAGGTGAGGTGCTCGTAGACCTCGTCGGTGATCACGAGCAGGTCGTGCTCGATCGCGACGTCGGCGATCGCGGTCAGCTCGTCCCGGGTCAGCACCGTCCCGGTCGGGTTGTGCGGGGAGTTGATCAGCATCAGCTTGGATCTGGGCGTCACCGCGGCCCGAAGCGCATCGAGGTCGAGGCGGAAGTCCTGTGCGCGCAGCGTTATCGGGACACGGGTACCGCCGGCCATCGCGATGCAGGCGCCATAGGAGTCGTAGTAGGGCTCGAGGGCGATCACCTCGTCACCCGGGTCGACGAGGGCGAGCAGCGCCGCGGCGATCGCCTCGGTGGCGCCGGTGGTCACGAGGACTTCGGTGTCCGGGTCATAACTCAGCCCGTAGAACCGCTGCTGGTGGTCGCTGACCGCGTGCCGCAGCGCGGGGATGCCGATGCCGGGCGGGTACTGGTTCTGGCCCGATCGCATCGCTTCGACGGCGGCGTCGATGACCACGTCGGGACCGTCGGTGTCGGGGAAGCCCTGGCCGAGGTTGACCGACCCGGTGGCCAGCGCGAGCGCTGACATCTCCGCGAAGATCGTCGTGCCCAGGCCGGACAGGCGGGCTGCTGCTCTGGTGGGTGCGCTCACGGCTGCCATTCTGGCCCGGGTGCCGGCCACGCCGATTTTCGGCCCCGCTCCTGGACCTGACAAGCTGTGGCCATGACCGGCCGTGAGCTCCACAGCGACGATCGTCCCTCCGTCGTCATCCTCGGCGGCGGGTTCGCCGGAGTGTCGGCGGCCCGTGAACTGGCGAACACCCACGCCTTGGTCACCGTCGTCGATCAGCACCCGTACTCGACGTTCCAGCCGCTGCTCTACCAGGTCGCCACCGGCGGTCTGAACCCCGGTGACGTGATCTACCCGTTGCGCTCGATGACGTCACGGGCGCGGAACCAGAAGCTCGTCCGCGGCCGGGTCGTCGGCCTCGACGCCGCCGCGAAGAAGCTCACGCTCGACGACGACCGCATCCTCAACTACGACTACCTGATTCTCGCCAACGGCGCGACGACGAACTACTTCGGAGTCAAGGGGGCGAAGGAGCACTCGTTCCCGCTCTACAGCCGTGGCGAGGCGCTCCGGCTGCGCGACTGCGTCTTCGGTGCGTTGGAGAAGGCCGTTGCGCAGGACCCGCACCCGTCCGTGCTGCGCGTCGTCGTCGTCGGTGGCGGCGCGACCGGCGTCGAGATGGCCGGCGCGCTGGCCGAGCTGAAGGTGGCCGAGGGGACCGCGTTCCCTGAACTGAAGGGAACCGAGACGTCGGTCGTGCTGCTCGAGCAGGGCCCGGATCTGTTGACCGCGTTCGTCCCGAAGCTGCGGAAGTACGCCCGCAAGCAGCTCCTGCGCCGCGGCGTCGAGGTCCGCACCGGGACAGCGGTCAAGGAGGTCCGCGAGGACGGTGTAGTCATCGGTGAGGACTCGTTCCTACCCGCCAACGTCGTCATCTGGGCCGCCGGCGTCGCGATCGACTCGACGATCGCCGACTGGGGTCTGCCACGGGGTCGTGGCGGACGCGTGCTCGTCGACGAGTACCTCGAGGTCGTCGGGATGCCGTGCATCTACGCCACCGGCGACGTGTCGATCGCCGCCGACGAGAAGGAGCAGATGCCGCAGCTCGCGCAGCCGGCGATCCAGACCGGCAAGCACGCTGCCATTCAGATCCGCCGGGAGCTGATCGGCGAGCCGAAGCTGCCGTTCCACTACAAGGACAAGGGCACGATGGCGACGATCGGACGGCGTGCCGCGGTGGCCGACATCGCCCACGGACCGCGACTGACGGGCACGATCGCCTGGTTGGCCTGGCTGGGACTGCACATCGTCCTGCTGCTCGGCGGACGCAACCGCTTCGCGGCGCTGGTGAACCTAGCGGCGCGCTACGCGGGGTGGCCACGATCGATGAACCCCATCATCGGGGACTGAGTTCAGGCCGACACCGCAAGGTCGCGGAGCCGAGCGAACGCGGACTCGGTGGGTGGCCGACGCCAAGCGTCGACGATCGACTCGACGCAGCCCTCGAGGGTCTGCGTCGACGTGTCCACCTCGACGTCGTACAGCGCTTCGGCGTGCGCCTTCAGGAGCTGCGTCCGTGCCAGCCCGACGTTGCGGTCGCCTCGTTGCCGTTCGCGTGCTTCGAGAACGGCAAGGTCGCAATGGACGCCCACCGCGAGGACGTCGAGGCCCCGAAGTGTGCGCTCGAACATCGCCATGCTGCCCGGGGTCCAGGCGACGGTGTCGATGATCAAGGAGTTCCCGGCTGCGACCATCGCCGCGGCGGACCGGGCGAAGCCGTCGTAGAGGGCGGTCCCGATCGTCGTGAAGTCGGGCCGCTCGTGCGCGTGCCCGGGGAGCATGTGGAAGAAGTAGTCCTCCGAGAAGTGCAGGAACACCGGGTCGAGCAGTGCCTGCAGACGTGCCGTCAGCGTGGACTTGCCCGAGCTCGAGGTGCCGTTCAGGAAGATGATCGAAGGTTCCGGTGGCGTCATCCATCGAGCGTGACATCACTGGTGACGTCACGTCAACCGCTCCTGACGTCACTGTGGTGTCAAACACTGCGATGCGTCAGAAACCCTCGACTGGGAAGCTGCAATCTCGCGTGCAAAACGGTCGAAGCGACGGCAATTGCAGCCGCCGCGAGAGTCGCGTTTACGTTGTACGCGCCCCGGGTATTGGGTGCACGTTGCCGCGTCGCCGAGTTCGTGACGCTTAGCAACATCACGTCGCATGCGCAATTCGCAGACGTCTGACCTCCGTCGGAACGCCGTGATTGCGAATGCGCCCACAATCCGTGCCGTCGCGACGGCAAAAACAAACTGGGAGTACGCATGATCACCTCCGAAGTTGCACAAACAATCGTCGGTTACACGGCATTCGACAGCGCGGGCAGCAAGATCGGAAAGATCGCGCAGATCTACTTCGACGACGACACCTCCGAGCCGGCCTGGATCACCGTCAGCACAGGCCTGTTCGGCACGAAGCAGTCATTCGTCCCGCTTGCGAATGCAACGGTGGGTCACGACGAGAACGTCACCGTCGGCTACACGAAGGATCAGATCTCGGACGCCCCCCGCGTCGACGGCGACGAACACCTGTCCGTCGACGAAGAGAACGATCTGTACCGCTATTACGGCCTGGCCGACCGCGCCTCTGACACAACCGGCGTGGCCTCCGACACGACGAGGAACGGGTACACCGGAACGAACGGTCACCCCGCGGCTTCCGATGCGGATCGCACCAGCGTGGGCGGCGACGGGCACGACACATCAGGCCCCAACACCGACGACGCGATGACCCGCTCGGAAGAACAACTCCGCGTCGGCACCCAGACGGTCGAGACCGGTCGCGCTCGTCTGCGCAAGCACATCGTGACCGAGAACGTCACCACCACCGTTCCGGTCAGCCACGAAGAGGTTCACATCGAACGCGAGCCGATCACCGACGCGAATCGCGACCAGGCCTTGTCGGGTGGCGATCTGACCTCTGAGGAGCACGAAGTGACGCTCCACGCCGAGCAGCCCGTCGTGGCGAAGGAGACCGTGCCGGTCGAGCGGGTTCGGCTCAGCACCGACACCGTCACGGGTGAAGAGGAAGTGAACGAGCAGGTGCGCAAGGAACAGATCGACACCGACGGTGTCGATCGCACGGCCCCGACCAACCACTGATCCCTCACGATGCCGGGCGGTAGGTGTCAACACCTGCCGCCCGGCGTCGGTGGGAAGGAGCTAGTCATGAGTACCGCACAGACACCTGACGAACGATCGATCCGATCGGTTGAACCCTCCGGATCCAGCCACGCACCGGAGACGAACGGGCGGCCCGCGAGCGTGAAAGAAGTGGTAGCGCAGCAGAAGGAGCAGTTCGGCGGTATCAAGGCGGGATCGGCCTTCTTCGGCTGGCTCACCGCAACCGGGACCGCCGTCCTTCTGACCGCGCTGGTCGGCGCCGCCGGTACTGCCGTTGGCGTGGCCAGCGGCACCGATGTCTCCAAAGTGGGTCGGGCTGCCAGCGACAATGCCAAAACGGTTGGCCTTGTGGGCGGCATCGTCTTGTTGGTGTTGTTGTTCGTCGCGTATTACTGCGGCGGCTACGTGGCCGGTCGAATGGCACGTTTCAATGGCGCGAAGCAAGGCGTTGCTGTATGGCTGTGGGCAGTTGTCGTCGCGGTAGTCGTGGCCATCGTGACCGCCATCGCCGGAAGCAAGTACAACGTCTTGTCGACGCTGAACAGTTTTCCGCGAATTCCCATCGATGAGGGGTCTTTGACGACCGGCGGTGTTCTGACGCTGGTCGGGGTCGTCGTCGTCACACTGGTCGGCGCCATCCTCGGCGGCCTGGCCGGCATGCGCTTCCACCGCAAGATCGACCGCGCGACCTTCAACGCCTGATCAACGAATCGTCGGCTCGGCGAGAGCGACGCCGTACGCGCTGTTCGGATCAGTTGGTGCGGCGCACCCGGAGCCGCACTGCGAATCGGTAAACTTGCGTCAAGGCTGCTCGCGCAGATGAGCTTACGGAGGCGTGTCGGCAATGGACGCGGACGGCGAGATGGCGGCCGGCGACGGCGGAGCGAACAAGCCTTTGAGTCGACCAACGATCGTGCGGGCTGCGCTGCGCTTCATCGACCGAGGCGGCGCTCAGGCCCTCACGATGCGCGCGTTGGGTGAGGAGCTCGGCGTGGGCGCGATGGCGTTGTATCGCTATGTCAGTGGACGTGAAGACTTGCTGGAGGCCGTCGTCGCGGACCTTCTCGACGGCGTCCGGCAGGACTTCGACATCGACCTCACGCGTACGTGGCAGGGCTATCTCATGTCGCTGGCACACGCGATCCGTCGCATTGCCGTCGATCATGCGTCCGCGTTCCCACTCGTGGCCACCCGGCACCCGGCTGCGCCGTGGCTGCGACCGCCGCTCCGTAGCTTGGAGCTGGTCGAAGACTTCCTCGTAACTCTGAAACAACACGGTCTCACCGATGAGCAGACGGTAGGCGCCTACCGTGCGTTCAGCAGCTTCCTGTTGGGACAGCTCCTGCTGGAGTCCGCGACGCGCGGAGCCGAGACGTCGCCAGTTGAGGAACCGCTCGACGAAGGGGGCGCTCAGGTGCCCGGCCAGGACGGCCGAGTCAACCTCGACGGCTCCCCGACGACCGCTCGGCTGCGCCCGATGCTCAGTGAGGACCACAGCGAAGCAGAGTTCGAGATTTCACTGGAGGCACTGCTCGACCGGCTCGAGATGGATATTGCCCAGTAGGTGCGAACGACAGCGTGCTGACACCTGCAGCGGTTGATCGTGCGGTGCGCGCAGGGCTAGCGTCCGGAGCAGCGCGTGTTACCGGCGGCACGGCGTGCTGACCTACACCGATGTGCTGGTCGGGTGGTCTTCGCGTCGGGCGGGTCGGGCCCTGGCCAGCTGCGTCGCCGCCAGGACTCCAGCCACCGTGATCACCAGTAAGCACAACGCCTGGATCGTCTGCGTCGTGCGATCAAGCGACGTCGCGATCCAGTAGTTGATTTCATTGGGGCCCACCACGTACACGAGATTGAGCGCCACCGCCGAACCGATGAGAGCGGCGAGGTAGAGGATGACCCCGTCGCGGCGGGTGCGCTTCACCACGATGACCACCAGGACAGCGAGAACGGCAGCCGGGAAGGTCCCGTAGCGCGCTATCTCGGGACCTACCAGCTGGCTGAAGCGGTAGCCCGGATGCTCGACCGGGCCGGGCAAGCGACGCGTCAGATCACTGCCGATTCCATGCACCCGAACGATCGCGGGCCACGCGACCAGGCTCACCGCGGCGAGCCCGTAAGCGCCGAGCCAGAGACGATCCCCGCGCTCAAGCCTGAAGCGCAGGACCAGCAGAGCCACCAGCCCTATCCCGGCATAGGCAAGGCCCTCGTTCTTGGCAGCAGCGGTCAGCACGATCAGGACCAGACTGAGCGACTGCGACCAACGTTGTGGCTCGACGAGCAGGCCGTACCCCAACGCGGCGGCGGCCAGCGAGGCGCACAGCGGATCGACGTAACCATTGGTCGCGTACGCGCCGAACGCTCCGTAGAGCGCCGCACAGAGCGCGACCGACACGACGACGGCGACTATTGTCGGACACTTCGCTGCCCGTGCTACGCACAACCCGACCAGGATGACCGCGCAGGCCGTGAGCGCGGCAATGAGCAACTGACCGGTCCGGTAGTCGATTCGGGCAGTCGCCTGCCAGGTCGCGGCCACCGGCGCCGACACCAGCAGCGGGTAGTCGGGATGAGAGAACGGGGTCGCATGCGCGACCGTGATGAACGTGTTGTGGCCGCCGTAGAGCATCCGGGCGTGAAATAGCCAGATCGAGCGAGCGTCCCACTTCAATTCGTATCGATGAAGTGACTGGAGCGTCCAGGCGAGGGCTGCAAGCGGACCGATCATAAAGAGCAGTGAGCGCGCGTCGACGACCGTGTCGTGTAGGACCGCTCGGACTCGGACGGCAGACACCACCCAGACGACGGCGCCGACACCGACGGAGAGAAGGCGAAGGTCGCCGCCGATCAGAACCTCGATCCAGGCTCCCACCGCGACGATCCCCGCGCCGACGAGCGGGGCCAGGGCGACGGCCTCGGCTCGGGCCCCCGCAATCGCGCAGGCGGGAAGGACACCGAGCAAGCCGAGGGCAAGCATGGCGAGCGCGGCGATCATCGGCTACGCCGGTGTGTGACGGTCAACGTATAGAGGCCGCACGTCGTCCCAGCCTCCACGTCGACGACGTACTGGGCCTGCTCCGCGTCTTGGACCAACCTGTAGCCGGGAGTGAGTGACTCCGCGACCCGCTGATAGAGCAGCACGGAAGTGGCTGCGTCGAAGACCTCCGCGCCGCGCGGGATTGCCCGGCGCAGCGCCGCCTCCAGGCATTGATAGCCCGCGGTCTCGGCGCGACTGGACTGCTGGACGGTTGGACTCGTCAACACGTCGAGGTTTTGACTGGTTGTCGCGATCCCCCAGACCAAAATGACCGCGGCCGACGTGACGGCGGCTAACCAGAGTAAAACGCGGAGCGATCGCGTGCCGGGAGAACGGAGCGAACCCTGGACCTCATCTGGTGGCTGCGTCATCTTGTCCCTGCAGAGACCACCGGAAGTATTCGACGGTGGGTGCAAGTCCGTCCTGCAATTGCACGGTGGCGCTCCAGTCGAGGACCGCCTTCGCGCGCTCGACCGCTGGCTTGCGCTGCGTCGGATCGTCAGACGGCAGCGGGCGAAACTCGATCGAGCTCGCGCTGCCCGTCAGGTCGATGACCGTATGGGCCAGCTCCAACATGGTGAACTCGACCGGGTTGCCGAGGTTGATGGGACCAGTCACGTCGTGCGGCGTCCCCATCAGGCGGATCAACCCGTCGACCAGATCGTCGACGTAGCAGAACGACCGCGTCTGAGTCCCGTCGCCATAGATGGTGAGCGGCTTGCCGGTAAGCGCAGACACGATGAAGTTGGAGACGACGCGTCCGTCATCGGGCCGCATCCCTGGCCCGTAGGTGTTGAATATTCGGGCAACCTTGATCGCCAAGTCGTGCTGGCGTCGGTAGTCGAAGAAGAGCGTCTCAGCGCAACGCTTGCCTTCGTCGTAGCACGAGCGGGTGCCGATGGGGTTCACGTTGCCCCAATAGCTCTCGGTCTGCGGATGTTCCTGTGGGTCGCCGTACACCTCCGACGTCGAGGCAAGCAGGATCCGTGATTTGGTGCGCTTGGCCAGGCCGAGCATGTTGACGGAGCCGATCACAGACGTCTTCGTGGTCTGCACCGGATCCCGCTGGTAGAAGATCGGCGACGCAGGGCAGGCGAGGTGATAGATCTGGTCGACCTCGACGTAGAGGGGGAAGGTCACGTCGTGTCGCATCACTTCCAAGCGCGGGTCTGGCAGCAGTTCGGCGAGGTTGCTGCGCGCCCCTGAATAGAAGTTGTCCACGACCAGGACATCGTGGCCCGCGCCGAGCAGGCGCCGCACCAGGTGCGAACCGATGAATCCCGCGCCGCCGGTCACCAGAACTCGTTGGTGGCTCATCTCCCGCCCTCTTGCACCAAAGGTGCGTCCGGGTGTGATGCATAGGTCCCGTTGGGCTCAACGTCGTGGTCCGGCGCCGCCGACACCACCAGTGCGGCGGGGTGCAGGAAGACGAAGGTTCGAAACGCCCAGAATCGGACCCCGGTCGACAGGATCAGACCGACGACGTTCGCCGAGATGTTGTCGTCGAGCTTCGTCGTCAGGCCGAACCCGACGTGCGAAACGAGCAGGCACAACTCCGTCAGGCCGAGGGCAACCGCAGAGATCAGGAAGAAGATCGAGAGCTCGCGGGCAGTGCCGTTGCGCTCGCGATGCCGCCACGTCCAATGCCGGTTCATGAAGTAGGACGACGTGGCCGCGGCCAGCGTCGAGAATGCTTTGGCCGCCCACGGAGCGTGACCGAAGACAGTGAACAGGAGCACATTGAACAGCGCGAGGTCCAGCGCGTAGTTCGCAAGCCCGACCAGTCCGAACTTGCCGAGCTCGCTGCCCAGACGCTGCAGAACGGAGGGGTTCGGCTCCGGGTCCACGATCCACACCATACCGACCGGATCGGTACGAGCCCGCTGGACACTGCGTGTTTTGCGATCGCCGTCGCGGCGGCGCCCTACGATGCGTCTGTGAAACTGTCAGTCCTCATGCCTGTCTACAACGAGCGCACCACGCTCGAAGCTGCGGTGTCTCGGGTCCTCGCTGTTGACTACCCGGTCGATGTCGAGCTCATCGTCGTCGATGACGGGAGCACCGACGGTACCCGCGAGCTCTACCCGACCTGGAGCCAAGACGCCCGCGTGGTCGTGCACCTACAAGAGGTGAACGCCGGCAAGGGTTCGGCGATCCGCAAAGCAGCACAACTCGCTACGGGCGACTACGTGATTCCGTGCGACGCCGACCTGGAATATGCACCAGAGGAGATCCCGGAACTGCTGCGGCCGGTGCTCGAGGAAGAAGCGATTGTCGTCTACGGCTCCCGCACCTTCACCAGCCACAATGCGTTCTCCTACCTCTACGTGCTGGGAAATCGGCTTGTCACGACCACCGCGAACATCTTGTTCAACCGCTACATCAGCGACTTGGAAACCTGCTTCAAGCTCATGCCGCTGGACTTGTACCGGAGGTTGGACGTGAAGTCAGCCGGGTTCGGCATGGAAGCCGAGATCACGGGCAAATTGCTGCGAGCCGGCGTGCGCCCCTACGAGATCCCCATCAGCTACAAGGCGCGGACCCGTGAAGCAGGCAAGAAGCTGACCTGGCGCGACGGGGTCGAAGCCGTGTGGATCCTCGCCAGGGAGCGCTTGCGGAAACCGATCACCGTCCAACACGTGGACTGAAGGCCTGCGCCTGGCCGACGAGTCGTCGTTGAGATCCGTTGACGCTCGATGCGGGTCAGGACGACGCCGAGGACGACACCGGCTTCACGGGGACACCGGCGGTGAAGTGAGTGTCGTCGAGCATGTTCGCCAGCCAAGCAGAACCGGCACGGGTGCGGCGATTGTGCTGGGGATCAGGCCAATGGTGCCGGGCGGGTGCGTGACCCGATCGCCGCGATGACGGCCATCGCCGCCGCTGCCGATGTCACGATCGCGAAGCCCGCATGGGCTCCCGCGTCATCGACTGCCCACCCGGCGAGTGATGCGGCGATGGCGGACCCGGCTGCGCTCGCCGAGTTCAACCACGTGAACGCCTGCGTGAGCACGGCACGGTGCACACCGGACTCGGCGAGAACCGAGCACAGAACCAGGATCGGGGGAATCGCCAGCCCGGTGAACGCGAGCCCGATCCCTAGCTTCCAAGGAGCATCGGCGGTCAGGAGCAGGAGAGCGCATGCTGCCGCCAGTCCACCGGTGACGATGACGAGCTGCCTGCCGACCGCCGAATTCCATCGGCGCACGCCGTAGACCCAACCTCCGATGAGCCCAAAGATGCTCGACACCGCAAACAGCGGCGCGGCCGCGGCGGCGTCACCGATACCGATCGTGAACGCCGTGACCGACACCTGCATGGAGCCGAAGTACACGCCGATGACGAGATTGATGCCGATGAGCATGACGAAGGTCGGGCCCAGCAGCGATCGATCACCAGGGTCGGCTCCCGGGACCCGCGGTGTGGGTGGTGGTGCGGTTTCGCGTTGTGCATGGAAGATCAGTCCGCCGCCGAGGATCAACGTCGCGGCCAGCAACGAGCCTGTCCGTGGATGTCCGCTCGCGCCGACGGCGCTGACGACGACCGGCCCGATCAAGTAGGCGGTGCCGTTGCTCAACGACTCCAGGGAGAACGCTCTCGACAGCTCAGCATGCCGGTCTCTTCGAAGCAGCGCGGCCCATCGAGCCGCCGACAGCGCGCCCAGTTGCGGGATCGTCGCGCCGACGGCGACACCACTGGCGACCATCACGCCGACCGGGGTATGCCTGGCCACGAGGACGACGAGCGCGACGACCGCGGAAGCGTGCATGGCCAGGACCGGTGGGAGGACAGCGCTCTGGCCTTGTCGGTCGATCAGTCGCGCAATCTGGGGCCCGACGAGCCCTTCCGCGACAGCGAAGCCCCCGGTCACCGCACCTGCGGTCGCGTATGAGCCCGACTCCCCGTGCACGAGCCAGACGATCCCGAGGCTGGTCATGGCGATGCCGACCCGGCCAACGCTTGCGGTGAAGAAGAATGCGGCTGCGCCGGGAGTACGGAGCAGGGTGCGGTAAGTCGCCGTCGACACGGCGATGCCTCTCGCTGCCCGGCAGGGCGAGCCACAACGGGGTCGTCGGCGTCCGAATGAGCCGACCCGTGGTCATCGCCTGAAACCGTCCAGTGCGGGCGCGGAGGGGAACGCTCTCCCCACGCCGACTTCATCACCGGGCAGAAATGTCTAGATGCGGATCGAGGTCTCGATCGAGAGAGACGCTAGTGGCAGCCGCACTCGAGACCAACTCCGGGACCCGTGTGGCGGGCTATCGGTGCTGCGCGACCCAGACGAGGACCTGTTCGGCGAGCTCCTTCGGATGCTCGGTGCCGTCGAACACCGTGCTGAGCAGGGCCCTCGTGGTGCGTGCATCGGTCATCGCATCCGCAATCTGTGCTTCGGTCCAGCCCCGCGCCGCCAGTCTGGCCCGTCGTATCTCGTCCGGGCAGTCGAGCAACGCCCATTGCCCGCGGGCGGCATCGGAGTCGGGGCCGTCGACCTCGCCGGGCGAGGGAGTGGGGCTGAGCATGAGAACCGCCGAGCCGGATCGACGGACGATGTCGAGGAACCGGTTCCAGAGACGGTTGTAGGCGGGCCAGATCGGGGCGGCGTCAGCAGTCGCGATCGGCACGCCCAGAAGCGCGCCGTCCTCGAGGATCTCGTCCATGTCGATGACGACGAGCCCCGCAGCCTGCTCGATCAGGTGTGGAAGCAGGGTGGTCTTGCCGGCGCCGGGCGCACCGGCAAGGACGAGGAGCGCACCGCGTTGGGCTGTCGTCATGAATCCGCGCTCCAGCCGCTCTCGGTAGTCGTACTTACGTGGTCTCGGACCCGAACTTCAACACGAATCGACTACCTGGCGACCTACCCGACCGCGCACGTGTGATCTAGGTCATGAAAGTCGTGCGCGTACCCAGCTCCCTGTGCTGTGCTCAACCTGCACATGCACGTGCGCATCCGCGGTGAGGCGGCTCCATCCGCACCCGCGGTGGACTGGCTCATGAGCTGCTAGTTGCCGATGGTCCGCGTCGAACCGGCGTCCTCGCATGCACCGGCCGGACACGGCGACGACGTCTTCTCGAGCAATAACTACCGAAAGGCCTGACGTGCGCATGCCCGGAAATAGTCGCACCATTTCCGCCGCCCTGTTGAGGAATCCGGCCCTGCGGTATGTCATGCACAGCCGCCTGATGTGGCGGTCGTCAGGCGCGCGTTGCGTCGCATGCGCGGTCCTGCTCTGCGTGTCCGCAGCGGCTCTGGCGTTGGTGATGGTCGGATCGGGTCGGCTGATCGCCGCGGTGCCGGCGGCGATCAGCGGCGGTTCCGGTTCGGCTGCAGCCGCAACGGCATGGCGTTGGCTCGTAGTGGTCGGGCTCTCGTTGTTCGTGGGTCCGGTGTCGGCGACGATCGCGGGTGGGTTGGAGGAGGTGCTCGAAGGTCGCTACCTCGCTCAGTTCTACGACCTGGTGTCAGATACCGGCGTCGGGCCGGCCGGCATCGCGCACCTGGACGTCGCGTCCGGGGCGGATCGGATGTCCGAGGCCGTCGGCGCGACGCGGGATTGGCTGTTCCTGCTGGGGATCCGCGGTTCGTGGCAGCTGCTGGCGAGACGTCTCACCGGTGTCGGATCTTTCGTTCTGCTGTGGTCGTGGCGGTGGTGGCTACCGTTCGTCCTCGCCGTGGTCTGGATGGCGCTGTCAGCGGCCGAGAACCGATGGACCAGCGCGATGTTCGACGAGCTGGTAGCTGAGACGGGCAACGATCGTCGTCGATCACGGTATCTGCGCTCGCTGCTGGGCGACCGGGCGTCGGCGAAGGAGATTCGCCTTTTCGGCCTGGCTGATTGGCTACGCGACGCCTACGTCTCGAGCTGGCAGCCGACGATGCGGGTGCTGTCGCGACACCGACTGCGCGTTCTCCTCCACACGTTCCCCGCCATCGGCCTCGTGCTGCTCGCGTCCCTTGGCTCCATCGTCTTGCTCGCCCACGACGGGTGGCGCGGCGACGTCACCGCCGGACAGGTCGTCACTCTCGTGCTCGCCCTGCAGGGGATGAGTGCCTTCGGCCCGGCTGGGGACCCACAGAGCTCGACGAATCGGCTCGTTGCGCAGCTCGACCACCTCGTCGACTTCCGGCGCAGCCTCGGCCTTCACGACCTGGCCAGCGAGGTGCCTCCGCCGCCGTCGAGGATGACCCCATCGGCAGCTGTCGATGTACAGGTGCGCGGGCTGACGTTCGCCTATCCCGGCACCGAGCAGCCGGTCCTCGAAAACCTTGACTTATCCATCCCGGCTGGACAATCGGTGGCGATCGTCGGACTCAACGGGGCCGGCAAGTCCACCCTGATCAAGGTGCTCTGCGGCCTCTACCAAACCACGCCAGGTGCCGTCCAGATCGCGGGAATCGACCCGGCCCGTGAACGCGAAGGTCGGTTGCTCGTCTCGGCGATCTTCCAGGGGTTCATCCACTTCGAATTGACCGCCCGCGACAATGTCGAGGCCGGAGCCGGCTGGCAACAGCTCCGTGCTGGCGAATTGCCGGCGGTCGCGGTCGAATCGGGTTTCGCGTCCGTTCTCGACGGTCTCGACGACGGCTGGGACACGACCCTGTCTGCGGGCTACCCAGGAGGCACCGACCTGTCCGGTGGCCAATGGCAGCGCGTGGCCCTCGCGCGGGCGCTCGCCGGTGTGCAGGCCGGCGCTGGCCTGTTGATCCTCGACGAGCCGACCTCTGCCCTCGACGTCAGGGCAGAAGCCGCGCTGTTCGACCGCATCCTGGGTGTCAGGCGCGCCACGACGACGATCCTCGTCAGTCACCGACTCTCCAGTGTCCGACGGGCAGATCGCATCGTGGTCCTAGCCAGTCCGGGAGCGGGTGGTGCGAGTGTCGTCGAGGACGGCACGCACAAGGAGTTGATGGCGTACGACGGTCGATACGCTCGGCTGTTCCGCACCCAGGCGGCACGGTTCACCACGGCCGGCGCGGACGGAATCGCATGATGAGTGGCTACATCCGCGCGGTTGCGCTACTCGTGTCCACCAGTGTGCGCGCTGCCCCGTGGCAATCCCTTGCCTGCTTGGGCGAAGGTGCCGGGGTCGTGCTTGACGCGCTGCGACCGCTCTACCTGGCCTGGCTGATCACCGGCGTCATCGACCACGACCTGGCCACCGTCACCCTCGCGGTGCTTGCCTTCACCGTGCAGATCGGTATCGGCCGCGCTTTGATGATGCTCGGCATGACCGCCCGAGCGGGTCAGCTCGAACGGGTCGGCTACACACTCGACACGCGGATCGCGCACATCATCGCGACCCTGCCGACGATCGAGCTACTCGACGACCCCGACGTCAGGGACCGGTTGCAGATCCTGCGTGACGACGAAGGCAGCCTCGGGCTAGCTGTCAACACGTTGCTGAACTCGTTGAACACCGGCCTCGGCGTCGCCACCACGCTGGCGTTGGCCATCAGCGCAGACTGGCGCCTCCTCCTGGTCGCGGCCGCCGGCGCACCGGCGGTCCTGGTTGCGCCACTCGCGGTGCGCTGGCGGGCGCGGGCCGAGACACTGTCCGCGGAACCCGGTCGGCTCGCCAACCACCTTCTCGAGTTGAGTACCCAGGCTGCCAGTGCCGGCGAGATCCGCACGTTCAATCTCGCGGAACCGCTCCGCGCCCGGCTGCAAGACGCCGCTCGACGCTGGGTCGCGCCACGCTCCACCGTGGCGATCCGGGACACCTACCTGTCCCTCGCCACGCAGCTGGTGTTCTTCGGTACCGCGGGCATCGTCTTGGCGTGGGTGCTGTCTGACGTCATCGACGGCACCACCGCAACGGCGGCCCTGATCCTCGCGTTGCTGGTGGTCAGCCAGTTGCAGAGCACCAGTGTGGAGCTGCAATCCGTCATCGGCCAGGTGGCCGCGATGAGCAGGGCCGCGGCCCGCTACCGGTGGCTCGTCACCCTCGGGAACACGCTGAAGGCAAGCTACGAGGGCACCGGCGAGTTGGCCGCTCCACTCACCAGCGGGCTCGCCCTCGACAACGTGGGCTACAGCTACCCCGGCGCGAGCAGACCAGCCCTCGACGGCATCACCCTGGCGATCACACCGGGAACGACCGTCGCGATCGTCGGCGAGAACGGAGCCGGCAAGTCCACCCTCGTCAACGTCATCACCAGCCTCGCCAAGCCCACCTACGGCGCCATTCGTGTCGACGGTATCGACATCGCCGACCTCGACCTCGGCCACTGGCGCGAGCACGTCTCCGGGGCGTTCCAAGACCACGTCCGAGTCGAGTTCACTCTCGGCCATGCCGTCGGCATCGGCGACCTTCCTCAACGCGACAACGCTGTTCTCGTCGAACAGGCTATCCAGCGAGGCACCGCTGAACCCATCCTCGCGGCCGCACCCCACGGGCTCGCAACCCAGCTCGGACCCAGCTGGCCCAACGGGATCGGCCTGTCCGGAGGACAGTGGCAACGCGTCGCGCTGGCCCGCGGCATGATGCGGACCGCGGCCATCATCCGCGTCCTGGACGAGCCGACCTCAGCCCTCGACGCCCACACCGAGCACGAGATCTTCGAACGCTATGCGGCGACCGCCGCCGCGGGGCGTTCGACCGGCACCATCACCCTGCTCGTTACCCACCGCTTCTCAACCGTCGCTGCCGCCGACCGCGTGATCGTCATGCAGGACGGCCAGGTCACCGAAACAGGAACACATACCGAACTCATGGCGATGCGCGGGCACTACGCCGAGCTCTACAACATCCAGGCACAGGGTTATCGGTAACGCGGAGACTCCCTCAATCGGGTCAGACAAGCGCGTCGCAGGCATTCATCAGTTCGCGCCACCGACGTCGGTCACTGACTCCGGCATTGACGCGGTCGCGGGATCGGTCGTGATCGGTCTCGACGCACTGAATTCCGCACGTAGCTTCGACGCGGCGCACACCGTCTACCTATGTCAGGCCTTGTGCTGCTCGGGCTTGTCCCAGAAGTAGGTCGACGGGTCGTAGACCGCCGGCGTCGGGTACTCCCACCCGTTCACCGACCCACCGAGCGCCAGATCGTCGTGAGTCGGGACGTTCATCAGTCCGTTCTTCACCACGACGACCGCCGGGTAGTCCGCCACCACCCCTATGAAGAACGGCCCGGACTCCTTGTGGATCTTCACGATCTGGTAGAAGGTCGCCTGCCGCTTGATGGCGTCCGTCTCGGCAAATCCCTCTCCCAGCAGCTTGTACAGCGCTTCGATCGGACCGCCGGGCTCGGGCGCCATCCGAGGGGGATGCCGCTTGAACGGGTCGACGTTGAGTTCCGTCTTCTCCGTCGGCGTTCCCCGCAGTGAGTACATCTGGCCCTGCAACGGCGCCCAACGGCTGGGCTCGGTCGGCACCATCCACTGGAAGTTCAGCAGGCCCGGGCCTGGCGGGCCGGACACCTCCCAGTCCGGAAGCATCATGTACTTCCCGCGAGTCCAGCCGTCAGCGAAAGCCGTCGGCGGCACCCGGTTGAGCTTGGTGTTGATGCCCACGGCATACCAGTCGCGCACCAGCCGCGTGTTCTTCTGTACGTGCTCGTCGTCCGCGTCGGCCCGCAGGTCGATCCGCAGCGTGAACGGGCTGCCGTCGGGAAATTCACGGAGGCCGTCCCCGTTGCCGTCTTTCAGCCCTAGGCCGTCGAGCAACTGCTTGGCCTTATCGGTGTCGTAGGCGGCGAAGGAATCCCGCCAGCCTTCGTATGACGCCTTGCCGTCTGGGCCGGTCGTGAACTCCAGCGTCTTGGGATTCACCGTGCCGGTCGTGATCTCGCCCTGCTGGAAGTAGATGACCTTCTGTGCCTCGGGCCGGTTGAAGGCCAGCGACATCGCCTGCAGGAACTTGGGATTGCGGAACAACGTGCGGTACTTCGCCTCCTCGTAGTCCTGACAGAAGAAGCTAGCCGACGCGGTACCGCTCCCGGTGTCCCAGAGCCGGACCTGGTACCCGTACTTGTCCTGGTACTTCGTCAGCGTGGACACGTCGGCGAGCTGGATCGCGTTGAACCGTCCGTGGCTGAGGTCGACGCCCCCGGTGGAGATCTTGATCTTGCCGACCTGGGGATCCTGCACCGCGCTCCACCGCAAGGTGTCTATATAGGGCAGTTGGTCGCCGTCGGATGTGACGACGTAGCTGTAGGGGTTGCGTTCCCAGCTCAGGCCGTGGCCCTCGTTGTACGTCGTCAACCGGAATGGTGCGAGGGTCGGGCACTTCGGGTTCGTTCGGTAGCTGGCGTTAGTCTCGAACAGCCCGCCGACCGCGGCCCAGGTGGCGGGGACCTTCTTGTTGTATTTCGGATGGAACTGCTTCACGAAGTGGGCGGGCACCATCCACGCCGCACCGGCCGCCACGTACCCGTTGACCCACTCGGCGATCTTTTCGATGAACAGCGGCGAGGGGGTGTCGAAGGTGATGACGAGCGTGAAGTCGTCGGTAGCGTCGAACTTGGCGACGGTGCCCTTCGAGGACTTGCACTCATCCGGAACACCTTGCCCGGTGAACTTCTCGTCGTTGGCCATGTCGTTCCACCAGAACATGATGTCCGCGGTCGTCCACGGCTCCCCATCCGACCACCGCAGGCCTTTACGGAAGTGCAACGTCCACACGGAGGTGTCGGCGTTCGACTCCCACTTCTGCGCCACCCCTGGCCCGACGTCGAGACCCTCGTTGAGGAACCGCACGACCGAGTACTCGTAGAACCACTCGGCGATGTCGTACCCGTTGGTGTCGCTGACCAGCATGCTGAGATTGCCGCCGTAGTTGCCGCGCTTGACCCACTTGTGCGGGATCACGTACGGCTGCTCGGGCAGTCGCTTTTGCACCGGCGGCAACTGGCCGGCCTTCACCTGGGCGGCGAGCAAGGGTGACTCCGAGAACGACGCAGGCTTGGCTAGCGGCTCCTTGGTCGAGCCCTTCGCGGCCGTGTTGGATTGGGAGGCTTTGCCCTTCGGCGTGCCGCCATCGGAACCGGACTTCGAGCAGGCGGCCAGCGTTGCGGCGCCGGCTGCCGCCGCCGACAACGTCAGGAATTGGCGTCGACCGATCCCGCGCGCCCCGACAGACCCATCACGAACATTGACACTTTCATCGATGTCGGGCATCTGACGACCCATCCTCCCGTTGCTCAGCCGGCGTGACCGGCTATCGGGGTGGCCCGATTCGGTCACGGTGTCGCCGGGTCAGAAAGCCATGCAGGGAACGGCGTGCACCACCCCCACCCTCGTTGACCCGCGCACCAGAAGTGCCGGCAGAGCCCGGATCGATATCGGATCGATACCGACCGGCTTCAGGTTGGTTGATCGATCGCCGTTCACCTGCGAGTCACGATCGCGAAGCCTGCATGGGCGACGGTGTTGTCAACGGCCCAGCCCGCGAGCGATGCGGCGAGCGCGGACCCGGCTGCGCTCGCCGAGTTCAACCACGTGACGGAAACCGAAGTGGAGCATCGGCCCAAAGAGATCTCTGACTGAGGAAGCGGCAGATCTGAGTCAGGTCGGTGATCTCCAGCCCCGTTTCTTCTTTGGGCTCGTGGATCACGCATTGCTCGAGCGTCTCGCCGTATTCGACGATGCCTCCCGGAAGGATTCCAGTGGACGGGTAATAGATCCAGCCGCACGACGGGCACGTGGATCGCACGTAGTCGTTGACGTCGCCGATGCGATCTCGAGCGACGAAGCGCACCTGGGACAGTAGATCAATCGCGCGCCCTCGGGGGGTGATATCGCGATAGTCGATGGGACCTCGCCGGGACGGCTTTGGAGCGCATTCCAACCCGCGTGGGCGGCCGTTGCGGAGGCTACTGCTCGTCCAGCCCCAGATCGGCGAGACCGAAGGCGAAGCGGTAGTCGAGCCCCTCGGCGGCAACCTTCTCGGCCGCTCCGGTTCCGCGATCGACGATGACGGCGACGCCGACGACCTCCGCGCCAGCTTCCCGAAGCGCCTCGACGGCAGTGAGCACCGAACCCCCGGTCGTCGACGTGTCCTCGACGGCCAGGACGCGCTTGCCGGCGACGTCGGGACCCTCGATCCTGCGCTGGAGCCCGTGTGCCTTCTCCTCCTTGCGCACGACGAAGGTGTCGAGCTGGCGACCGGCGGCCGCGGCCGCGTGCATCATCGACGTCGCGACCGGATCGGCACCGAGCGTCAACCCGCCGACGGCGTCGAACGCGAGGTCGGACGCCAGCTCGAGCATGATCCGGCCGATCGCCGGCGCAGCGGCGGCCGCAAGGGTGATGCGGCGGAGGTCGACGTAGTAGTCGGCCTCCCGTCCTGACGCGAGCGTCACCCGCCCGCGGACGACCGCGTGGTCGAGGATCTGCTGCCGGACGAGGTCACGGTCGGACGTACTGGGAGTGTCGGTCACGGCCCGCACCCTACCGAGCGCCCGCTCGCACCTCGGGCAGCGCGGTCACGCGACGGCGATCCGCGGGTAACGGCTGGCCTCGCGTCGCAGTTCGGCGTTGAGGAACCGTCCGCGCAGCTCGGTCAGCACTCCAGCGGCCGCCGGATCGGCGAACCGGTTGTCGAGCTCGCCGGGGTCCTCGACGAGGTCGAACAGCTCACCGACGACGTCGTCCCGGTACACCGTGAGCTTGTAGCGCCCCTCGACGTAGGTACGCAGATGCACGCGAGTGGGCTGATGCCGGTTCTCGACGATCACACAGTCGCGAGCTCGGGGTTCGGCACCCGTCCAGACGGCGAGCTGGTCGACGCCCTGCATGTCGAGCGGCACCGGCAGCCCGGCCGCGGCGAGGAAGGTCGGAGCAAGGTCGACCAGACTTTGAAGCGCCGAGGTCGTCCCGCCGGCCGGGATCCGTCCGGGGAACCTCGCGATCATGGGAACCCGGATCAGGTCTTCGTAGTGGAAAGCGCCCTTCGCGGTCAGCCCGTGCTGGCCGAGGAAGTGTCCATGGCCGCTGGTGAAGACGACCAGCGTGTCATCGGTGAGTCCCTGTTCGTCGAGGTGATCGAGGATCCGGCCCACCGCGTCGTCCACGAAGCTGACCATCCCGTAGTAGACGGCGATGTCGCGGCGCAGCTGGCCCTCGTCGACGAGATGACTGCTGAACCCGTGGTTGGCGAACGGCGTCTCCTGCCAGGCGCTGAAGTCCGGGTCGACCTCCTGCGTCTTGCCGAACCACGGCGGCATACGGTCGAACTCGCCCGCGGTGTGATGGCCAGGTGTCACCTGCGCCGGGTCGTACATCGACGCCCACGGCTCGGGCACCAGGTAGGGCGGATGCGGGTCGGAGAAGCTGGCCCAGCTGAAGAACGGCTCGCCGGCGGTCACGGCGTGATCGATCGCCTCGATGGTGGCATCGGCGACGAACGTCGTGTAGTGGAACTGCGCCGGCAGGTCCCAGGAGTGCTCACGCCTGCGCCCGCGGTTGTGCTCGTCGAGGAAGTAGTTCCGCCAGTCGGTGAGTCCCCGTTCCTCCATCCAGAGTGCGTAGTGCTGGCCGACCCAGCCCTCGTCGGCGTGGTTCCGTAACAGCCGAACCGTGTCGAACCCGTAGTACGGGCCGGTGAAGCCGCGCCAGAAGTCGAGATCGCGAAGGGTCGGTGGCGCTTCCAGCGACACCTGGTCGGTCGTCGAAGCGAGCGGCTGGAAGTGGGCCTTGCCGAGCAGCGAGGTCTCGTAGCCGGCCGAGCCGAGCAGCTGCCCGATCGTGCGAGCGTCGTCGGCGAGCTTCGTCCCGATCGTCCAGCAGCCGTGGGTGGACGGGTACGTCCCGGTGATGATCGAGGACCGTGAGGGCGAACACAGCGGGTTGGCACAGTAGGCGCGGTCCAACCGGACGCCGTCTCGAGCGAGCCGGTCGAGGTGCGGCGTCTGCAGCATCGGTGTGTGGGCGCCGAGTGCCGCCCAGTGCTGCTGATCGGTGGTGATCAGCAGGATGTTCGGTCGCGCCGACGTGCCCGCGGTACCCGGGTCCGGTTGGCCGGTCTCCGTCATCGCCGCAGATACCCCCGGGTTTGGTCGCTGGCGATCCATAGCCTTGGCGGACCGTCACGTGCATCCTCGCCCAAACCCCGATCGACCACCACCGCGGCACCGACCGCAGAAGTGAGCGTCAGCGTGCATTTCAAGGACTTCGAGCGTGTCCTGGTCGTCTATGCCCACCCCGACGATGCCGAGTACCTGTTCGGCGGCGCCGTGGCGCTGCTCACCAAGCGCGGTGCGGAGGTCAACTTCGTCTGCTGTACCGACGGGTGCAAGAGCGGGATGCCGGACCCGTCGCTGTCCGACGACGAGGTCGCCGCGGTGCGGGCGACCGAGCAGCGCGCCGCCGCCGACGTCCTCGGAGTCAAAGACGTCACCTTCCTCGGCTACCGCAACGGATCACTGGAGGTCACCCCCGAGCTGCGGCGCGACATCGTCCGCCAGATCCGACGGCACCGGCCACAGCTGATCCTCACGTTGGTCCCGTTCCGCGACTTCGACCAGCCGATCGGCATCTCGCACCAGGAGCACATGGCGGCAGGCGAGGCGACGCTGTTCGCCGCGTCTCCGGAGGCCGGCACGCATCGGATGTATCCGGAGCTGGCCGACGAGGGTCTCGAGCCGCACTGGGTCGACGAGATCTGGATCCCAGTCGTCACCGGCGCGAACCGCTACGTCGACGCGACCGAGGTCATCGAGACCAAGATCGCTGCCTTCAAGTGCCACGTCAGCCAGAACGGTGCGCGACCCGGGCGGGCGGCGTGGACGTTCGACCACCCGACCTGGGAACCGATGGCCAAGGTGATGAGCGCAGCCGGGGAGATGATCGGCTGCGACTACGCCGAGAGCTACCGTGCCATCAAGCGCTGACACGCGACAGCGCTGACAAGCGACAGCGCTGATGGCCGGCTACGGCTGTGACTTCGGCGTCTTGCCGCGGCGAAGGTCTCGGGCGGCGGCACGCTGATGCTGCTGCCGCTCGACCCGCGCGGTTCGGGCGTCGCGGATGCTCACACCCTCGAGCCGTACCCTCTCGGCCGCCTCACGCGGGCTTTCGGGAGCGAACCAGATCCGCACCCGTAGCGTCCACAACAAGACCAGCGTCGCCAGCGCGCAGACAAAACTCACACCCTGGGCGACGACGGAGCCGACCGGGGTGTCCCCGATTCCGTAACGGCGGACACTGGCCGCCCACAACAACGCCGCCACCACGTTGATCGCACACAGCGCCGTCGTCACCCACCGCGCCGGCCTTGACTGGCGCCGCAGCAGGAGAGCGAGAACGAGCCAGATGGCAGCGAGGACACCCGCGAGCACGACTCCACCGACGATCGTCGTCTGCACGACCGACGGGACCTTCGCCACGTCGATCGGCAGTCCGTCGGCAATCCGCTGCCGGTACTCGGCCTCGAGTTGGGAGCGTTGGGTGAAGCCGATCAGTCCAGCAACGATCGACGTCGCCGCACCGAGGCTCATGACGCCGAAGATCCAGTCGAGCGCCCGTGGCCGGACCCTGGTCGTACGGATGGTCGCCATCAGTCGACCGCGGGTGGGCTGACCGCGGCCGCAGCCTTGTCGTGGCGGCGGACCCGGAAGAACTCCAAAGCCATCGGGACGACGGAGAGCAGCACGACGATCAGCAGGATGACCTCGACGTGGTCCCGGATGAACCCGACCTGGCCGAGGAAGTAGCCGAGCACGGTCACACCGGCAGCCCAGAGCACAGCGCCGATCGACGAATAGATCGCGTAACTGCGGAAGGGCATCTTCGCCACTCCGGCGGTGACGGTGATGAACGTGCGCACGATCGGCACGAACCGCGCCAGGATGATCGCCCGGCCGCCGTGGCGCTCGAAGAAGTCGTGTGTCTTGTCGACGTAGGACCGTCTGAACAGCCGTGAGTCCGGGCGGCTGAAGATCGCCGGGCCGGCCTTGCGGCCGATCCCGTACCCGACGAGGTTGCCGACGACGGCAGCGATCACGAGGCAGCCGGCGACGAACCAGAGCGAGTGGTGGATCGCGCCGCGTGACACGAAGATCCCGACGATGAACAGCAACGAGTCACCCGGCATGAAGAACCCGATGAGCAGCCCGCATTCGGCGAAGATGATGCCCATCACGCCCCACAGCGCGTACGGACCCAGGGTGTCGACGATCGTGTTGGGATCGAGCCACGAGGGGCCGAGCGCGAGGATGGTGGACACGTCAGCGAGGGTACCGAGAGACGGCGACGTGCCCGAATTCCCAGCGCGTCCTACGACGCTCACAGCCGGGGAACGAACCCGCCACGGAGGAACCGGACCGCAGGGTTCAGAACGGCTTGATGATCGCCGGCTGGGATCGCCCGCGCGCGGCGGGTGCGGACGAGTGCTGCCGATGCGTGAGGCTGGGGGCGTGACGGATCCAGGGACTCATCGAGGGAACGAGCCCGAGAACGCCTCCGACGACGCGATCGTGGACGACCCCGGCGCGACCGTGGGGGTCGGTCCGTGGACGGGGGAGTGGCCGACCGAGGAGCGCTATGACCCAGCCATGCTGGCCGACGGCGACACCCGCAATGTCCTCGACGGGTACCGCTACTGGCGACGGGACGCGATCATCGCCGATCTCGACACCCGACGGCACCCGTTCCACGTCGCCGTCGAGAACTTCACACACGATTTCAACATCGGCTCGGTGGTGCGGACGGCGAACGCCTTCCTCGCCGCCGAGGTGCACATCGTCGGCCGGCGCCGCTGGAACCGCCGCGGCGCGATGGTGACCGACCGCTATCAACACGTCCGCCATCACGCCGACCCGGCCGAACTGGCGGAGTGGGCGCGAGCCAGCGGGCTGCACGTCATCGGCATCGACAACGTGCCCGGCTCGGTGCCGTTGGAGACGTTCGACCTCCCCCGTGACGCTCTGTTCGTGTTCGGCTCCGAGGGTCCAGGTCTCAGCGACGAGTCGCTCGCCGCGTGTGAGGCCGTCCTCGCGATCACCCAGTTCGGCTCGACCCGCTCGATCAACGCCGGTGCGGCCGCCGCGATCGCCATGCACGCGTGGATCCGCCGGCACAGGTTCGAGCAGGAGGTCGAGCGGGGTTAGTGGCCGTGCCCGAACTCCTCGACGAAAGCCGCGTACCCCTCCTTCGTCAGCTCCGTCATCTCCTCCACCGCATCGACGAACCACCCGTTGCCGACCGTCGTCGCATCGTGCCGGGACTCTGCCAGCCCGCCCGGATCGACCGCAGGGATCTTCGCCATGGCCCGCGCCATCGAGCGGAGCAGCCTCGTCGAATCCTTCGCCGCCAGGCCCACCAGCTCGATCCGCACGTCGTCGGGCGACAGGCGACGGATCTGCCAGCCGTCGTGGCGTTCGTAGGGATGCGGCCCGGCGACGGTGTCGGTGACGAGGTCGAACAGCGCCGGATCCGGGGTCGGCACCGGGCGCGCCGCACCGTCGGTGACGTCCTCGACCCACAGCCGGGTGGCGGGGCCGAGCAGCTTCACCTCGCGACCCTGGGCGACCGCTTCGTCGTCGCGGCCGTACGCCCCGAACCGCGGATGACCCAGCGAGCCGGTGCCGGCGGTGCGGCGATGCCACGTCGGATGCCACCCGTCCGTCGTCGTCGCGGCCACCGCGTCCTGGACCTCGATGGGGATGCCGGCATCGTCGGGATCGATCTGCGGAAGGGCCGCCAGCCGCTCGAAGTACTGCTTGTGCGGACGGTCCGGGAGGAGCTGGCGCAGATGATGGGCGGAGTCGTCGTCGAGGTCGAGCGCAGTCCCACCCCCGGCCACCGACCATTCGGTCAGCAGGATGTCGACGACGTCGTGCCCGGACAACGCGATGTGCGGAGCCAGGACTGCCGAGACGGCCAGTCTGACGAGGTCGATCGCGTAGGACCCCCGCGCCACCTCGTCGAGGTCGTTCACTCCCCACCGGCGCACGCCCGAACGGTCGCACCACGTCCCGAAGTTCTCGATGTGCAGATCACCGACGATGGGGACCTGCGGCGCGCGCTGGAGATGCGGCCGGGTGCACACCGACTCGAGCCACAGGTAATACGAACCACGGAGGTAGCGCACCGGCGAGGCGCTCATCTCGTCGTGTTTGGTATCGAAGTCAGCCGTCACCACCTGCATGTGCTCGCCCAGCCACCGCTCATAGGCGTAGGTGCGACCGATCACATCCGGTACGTCCGCGTGTCCCACGCCCGTCATCGTCCACCCGCCCGGCTCGACGGCGAAGGCGACGGCGCGGCAGCTGGTGCGGGTGCCTTGGGTGGCGCCACCAGACCTGCCCGCACAGCCACGCTGCCACCGGCCACCGCGAGTGCGATCGCGACGATCGCGCCCAGCATCATCGCGGACGCCTCGCCCGGTGCCAGCACGTGCAGCTGAGTGCCGATGGTGGCGGCCGCGACCGGTACCCCCAGCTGCGCACCGGCGAGCAGGCCGAGCGACACCGGCTGACGGGCGACCACCATCAGCACGTGCGCGACCGCCGCCCCGGCGCCGAGCGCGAGCCCGAGCAGGATGAACGAGGGTCGGGCACCCAGCTCGCGCAGGTTGAGCGAGGCCCCGAGCCAGACGAAGAACAGCGGTGCGAGGAAACCCTCGGCCAGGGCGAACAGTTGCTTGGCGAGCCGGCGCGGCTCACCGACCGCCGCCACGACGAGGCCGACGGTGAAGCCGGCGAGCATGATCGACACCCCGCCGGCTACTGCGAGGGCAGCCAGCGCGAACAGCACGATCAGACTGATACGCAGCTCGAGCGCGAACTCGTGCGCCTCCGACAACTTGTGCAGCCGCCGTCGCATGCCGTTGTGCTCGACCTTCCGGAACACCACGAACAGCACCAGGCCGGCGAGGATCACGGCGAGCGCGCCGAGCGCCGCGTGGCCTGCCTTCGCCGGATTGATGACCAGCGGCAGGGCGACGATGCACGCCGTGTCGGCGACGGCGACCTGCGGCAGCAGCCGGACGACGGACGGGCCGCCCAGGTGCAGCGAGTCGATGATCGGGAGCACGAGGGCGGCGGACGACGACGCCATCAGCACGGCGTAGAGCGGCGCGTGCGAAGTCCCGAACGCCCGCGAGAGGCCGACCGCGAGGATGGTGGCCACCACTCCGACGCCGGCCGCGCGGAGCACCCCGGCCGGCAGCGCCTTGTGCAGGCGTGCGTCCCGGACGGGGACGTGCGAGCCGGCGATGAACATCACCAGCGCGAAGCCGATGTCGGCGGTGAAGCTGAACGTCGGATCGGCGGGGTGCAGAAGACCGAAGCCGGTGCGCCCGAGGACCACGCCGCCGGCGAGTTCGCCGAGCACGATCGGGAGGTGCCAGGCACGCGGCAACGCGAGCAGCGGTCCAAGGAGGGCGATCAGGGCGATCAGCGCCAGCTCGGCGAAGCTCACGGCGCTGTCACCGCCAGGCGTCGGACGTGCCCTCGTCGTGGCATGGCCGAACGCTATCCCTCGGCCGGTGGGGTCGAGCTCGTCCCGCTGTTCGTCATCGCCGGCCGCGGGCAACGACCGCCCGGTACCGGTCGCGATCGCTAGAGTGACGTCCGGCCTCGTCGCCCAACCTAGGAGCGCCCCATGGGTCCATTGATCGTCATCGTCGTCGTCCTCGTGATCCTGGTGATCCTCGGCATCGCGGTCGCCTCGACGTACAACAAGTTCGTCTCGCAGCGGAACATCATCCAGGAGTCCTGGCGCCAGATCGACGTCGAACTGCGGCGTCGTTACGACCTCATCCCACAACTGGTCGAGACCGTCCGCGGCTATGCGTCGCACGAGTCGAACACGCTCACCGAGCTGACCCGGCTGCGCGCCGCCGCGGTCGCCGCCCCGCAGTCCGTGGGTGCCGGTGAGAAGGCGGAGACCGAGCAGGCGATCTCGACCGCGCTGCGATCGGTGATGGTCAGTGTCGAGGCCTACCCGGACCTCAAGGCCAACACGAACTTCCTCGAACTGCAGCGTCAGCTCGCCGAGACCGAGGACCGCATCGCCGCCGGCCGGCGCTACTACAACGCGAACGTGCGCGCCTACAACACCCGGCTCGAGTCGTTCCCGTCGTCGTTCATCGGCAACTTCGGGAAGTTCACCCCGGCCGACTACTTCGAACTCGACGCCGCTGCGACCGAACGTCAGCCCCCCAAGGTCGACTTCAGCGGCCTTTCCGGCGGCGCGTCACCCGCCCTCACCCCGACCACCGGCCAGCCGACCGACGGCCTCCCGCCGTCGGTGCGTCAGCCGGCCGCCCAGCCGGAGGCGATCGAGCAGCCTCGCGCCGGCGACCCGAACGCCGGCCCGCCGCAGGGCTGAGTCCGACCCCGATCCGCTTCTCAAACCCACCCAAGCGTCGGCACGAGCCGACGTCCAGCAAGGAGTGACCCTGTATGCCCATTGCCAGCCCTGAGGTCTACGCGCAGATGCTCGACAAGGCGAAAGCCGGCGCGTTCGCCTATCCGTCCATCAACGTGAGCTCGTCGCAGACGCTGCACGCCGCCCTGCAGGGATTCACCGAGGCGGGTAGTGACGGCATCGTCCAGGTGTCCACCGGCGGTGCGGAGTATCTGTCCGGCGCCACCGTGAAGGACATGGTGAGTGGCTCGGTCGCGTTGGCGACGTTCGCGCACGAGGTCGCCAAGAACTACCCGGTCAACGTCGCGCTGCACACCGACCACTGCCCGAAGCCGAAGCTGGACGGCTTCGTCCGTCCGCTGATCGCGATCTCCGCGGACCGGGTCGCCCACGGTCAGGCGCCGCTGTTCCAGTCGCACATGTGGGACGGCTCGGCGGTCCCGGTCGAGGAGAACCTCGAGATCGCGAAGGAGCTGCTGGCGGCCTGCGCAGCGGCCCACATCATCCTCGAGATCGAGGTCGGCGTGGTCGGCGGCGAAGAGGACGGCGTCGCCAACGAGATCAACGAGAAGCTGTACACGACCACCGGCGACGGCCTCCTGACCGTCGAGGCGCTCGGCACCGGCGAGAACGGCCGCTACATCACCGCGCTCACCTTCGGCAACGTCCACGGCGTCTACAAGCCGGGTGCGGTCAAGCTGCGGCCCGAGGTGCTCAAGACCATCCAGGACGAGGTCGGCGCCAAGATCGGCAAGGAGCGACCGTTCGACCTGGTGTTCCACGGCGGGTCCGGCTCGTCGCTCGAGGAGATCCGCGCTGCCGTCGACTACGGCGTCGTGAAGATGAACATCGACACCGACACCCAGTACGCCTTCACCCGCCCCGCGGCCGCGCACATGTTCAGCCACTACGACGGCGTGCTCAAGGTCGACGGCGACGTCGGCGACAAGAAGGCGTACGACCCCCGCGCCTGGGGCAAAGCCGCCGAGGCCGGCATGGCGAAGCGGATCGTCGAGGCCTGCGACAACCTGCGTTCGACCGGTACGTCCCTCAACGCCTGACGTACCGCTTCGATGAACGGCCGCCACTGATCATCGTGGCGGCCGTTTCGTTGTTTCCCGTCGCTCGCATCACCTGTCCGGCTTGTCATCCACAGGCGATGCGAAGGTGAAGTTGTCCCCAGGACGAGTCGGCGTGGCCGCCGTGGTCGGTGGGTGGCGCTCTGATGGAGCTCCACCCGTCACAGCGCCCGGTATCGCCCGGGGAACGGAGCCGTTCACATGACGTCACCGCGAGACGATCCGCAGCCGGCCGACAGGTCGAGCGGCTCCGTCGCCGACCTGCACGCATCGATCGGCCGCTGGCAGGTTTCGAGCGACCGGGCCCGAGCCATCCAAGGGCCGGCGCGAGTCACCCTCGTCGAGGGCCACGATCCTCGTGGCGCGGTCACCGTCCGCATCGACGAACGCTGGCGGGTGGTCGCCCTCCGGCTCCGCAACACCTGGCGTGACGTCGTCGAGCCGGCCGATCTCGGCGCCGCCGTGGTCGGAGCGGTCGCTGACGCCATCCAGGAGCGACTCCGACCGGCCATCGAGGTGCTCGTCGACGTCGACTCACTTCCCGGGGCCGAGATCCTGGGCGAGCTGGCTGGCGACAATCCTGATCTCGGCCGTGAACTCGCTGACCTGCCCGGACTCCGGTCGCTCGGCGCCGTGGCACCGTCGATCGACGACGTCGAGGCGCAGCTGGCCGAGATCGACCGTGTGCTGTCAGAGCAGGAGGCCACGGCGCTACCACCGACGACGGTGGTCGGTCGGTCGCGGCGGCACGAGGTCGAGGTGGAACTCGGGCTGGTCGGCCTGCCGGTCCGGGTCCGATGCCGGCCCGAGTGGGTGCGGACGACGTCGGTCGAACGGCTGACGAGTGCGCTGGCCGAAGCATTCGTCAACGCCTACGCGGCCGATGACGTCCTGGCGCAGGCGTCGATCCCGCTCGACGGAGCGGCCTGATGAGCGCGCCGTCGACCGGAACCGTGGTCGTCGCCGTCGGGCAGTTGCGAGCCGACGCCGAGAGCTGGTCGCACGCTGCGGCCGAGCACGCCACGATCGCCGGCTGGCTGGCCGGCGCTGCACTCGCCCAACTCGAGTTCGGTCCGATCGGGCGGTTGCGGGCCGACTTCGAGGCGGCACGTGTGCAGATGGAGCGCACCGTAGCAGCCGGTGGGATCGCCGCCGCGACGATCGCGGCCACGATCACCGATGCTGCCGATGCCTACCTCCGGGACGAGATCGAGAACGTCCATGCGGCCGAGCAGATCTGGTGAGCGATATCGGCGGTTCGAGATGAACGCGGTGTGGGCACAGCTCGTCGGCTGGATCGTCCAGGGTGCCCGACTGATGCTGCGGGCGGCTGCAGCGCTGGTGGCGGCGGTGTGTCGGCTGGCCGGATCGATCTGGGCTGCGGGCGTGGCAGCTCTCCTCGCCGCCGCGCGGTGGGTGGCCGCGCAGATTCAGGCGGTCGGCGCCGTTCTGATGCGGATGGCCGGCGGCGCAGCCTTCCCGATGATGGCCTGGGAGTGTTCGGACGCCTGGAACGACGTCCCGGTCGCCAAGCTGCGCGGACGCCAGCGCATCGACCCGAGCATGTCGTCCGTCCGGGATCGCTGGCGGGGCCTCGCCGCGGACAACTACTACAAGGTCGCCGTCGAACAGGCGGGCGCAGTCGACCGCGCACTGACCGGGGCGGAGCTCGTGCGCGACCAGCTGCGGGAGTGCGCGATCGCGACGGGTGCGCTCTACGGTGCCCTCAGCGTGGGCGTGTACGAGTGCCTGGGGATCCTCTGCGCCGCCGTCGCCCTGACGGCCACCGGCATCGGATCGCCCGAGGGCATCGCGTGCGCGATCGGAGCCGTCGCCGACTTCGTCGCACTGGTGATCGCCATCGCCGCGGCCCTCTACGCGACCGCCTCGGTGACCGCCCGGGTCCCGGACGCGCTCGCCGACTGCTTCGCAGGCGACTGGCCCAGCCCGCACCCGTCCACCTACGCCGACGGGAGCCTGAGCGACGGCGACACGACCGACTGGCGGCTGTGGAGGTGACGATCTGCGGCCGCGGGGCAGGATGTCCTCGTGACCGATGCCCACAACCTCCTCGGAGGCCCGCCGGCGACCATGCTCCCGGTCGACCCCGCCGCCCAGCTCGCCGCCACCGATCCGCACGCCGCCGCCCGCGCCTATCCGACGTCCTCGCTCGCCTGGGCGATCCTCGCCGAACAGGCCCTGGCGCTCGACGAGCCCGACGCCGATCTTGCCGCCTACGCGTACGCCCGCACCGGCTACCACCGTGGGCTCGACGCGCTGCGACGCTCCGGCTGGAAGGGATTCGGACCGGTGCCGTGGGAGCACGAACCCAACCGCGGGTTCCTGCGTGCCCTGGCCGCCCTCGCCCATGCCGCCGGCCGGATCGACGACGTCGAGGAGGCCAACCGCTGCAGCGGGTTCCTGCGCGACTCATCCGCGCTCGCCGCGACCGAGCTCGGATTCGCCTGACCGCAGCACTGCCGGCGCCGCGGCGATTCCGTCGAGTCGCGGTCTTCGGTAGGGTCTCTGCGCAAGAGCTCCGCGGCGTCGACCTTCGTCGACGCACGGGGCCTTTTGTCTTGAAGCCGATGTAATGGTCGCGGACGACGTCGAGGAGCCAGCGAGATGCCCGGAATCGTGCTTGTCGGAGCCCAGTGGGGCGACGAAGGCAAAGGCAAGGCGACCGACCTGCTCGGTGACCGCACCGACTTCTGCGTGCGCTACTCCGGCGGCAACAACGCCGGCCACACGATCGTCGTCGACGGTGAGCGCTACGCCCTCCACCTGCTGCCGTCCGGTGTCCTCAATGCCACCTGTGTCCCTGTCATCGGCAACGGTGTCGTCGTCGATCTCGACGTCTTGTTCACCGAGATCGAGCAACTCGCCGAGCGTGGCATCGACACCACCCGGCTGCTCGTCTCGGCCAACGCCCACCTGATCACCGCCTACCACGTACAGATCGACCGGGTGACCGAGCGGTTCCTCGGGAACGCCAAGATCGGCACCACCGGCCGCGGTGTCGGCCCGGCCTACGCCGACAAGGTCAACCGGCTGGGCATCCGCGTCCAGGACTTGTTCGACGACTCGATCCTGCGGCAGAAGGTCGAGGCCGCCCTCGACCAGAAGAACCATCTGCTGGTGAAGGTCTACAACCGGCGCGCGATCGATCCGGTCGAGCTCGCCGACCACCTCCTCGCGTTCGCGGACCGCATCCGCCCGCACGTCGCCGACGTGTCGCTCGTTCTCAACGACGCGCTCGACGCCGGCCGGACCGTCCTGTTCGAGGGCGCCCAGGCGCACCACCTCGACGTCGACTTCGGCACGTATCCCTACGTCACCAGCTCGAACCCCATCGCCGCCGGTGCCTGCATCGGAAGTGGCGTGGGGCCGACCCGGATCGACCGCGTCGTCGGCATCTCCAAGGCCTACACCACCCGTGTCGGTTCCGGCCCGATGCCGACCGAGCTGCTCGACGCCAACGGCGAGAAGCTGCGGACGATCGGTGCCGAGTACGGCACCACCACGGGGCGCGAGCGTCGCTGCGGCTGGTTCGACGCCCTCGTCGTCAAGGCGGCCGCCCGGGTCAACGGCTTCACCGACCTCTTCCTCACCAAGCTGGACATCCTGTCCGCGTGGGATGCCATCCCGGTCTGCGTCGCCTACGACATCGACGGCGAACGCACCGAGAACCTGCCGTACTCCCAGACCGGCTTCCACCACGCCGTGCCGGTCTATGAGTACCTCGACGGCTGGGGTTCCGACATCTCCGGCTGCCGCACGATGGACGAGCTGCCCAAGAACGCGCGGGCTTACATCGACCGTGTCGAGGAGCTCACCGGCACCCCCGTCTGGGGTATCGGCGTCGGCCCCGGACGAGAAGCCACCATCGAGAAACAGCCGTTCTGAGCGTCCTCAGCACGGGCGCTGCTGCGGTGCGTCGTCGGAAGAACACTGCGGGTCGCCGCCCGAAGTCGTTTCGAACCAGGCAGACTTGCCTCCATGACCGGCCGGCCCCGCCTCCTGATGGCCATGGGCACGCGCCCGGAGGCGGTGAAGACCGCGCCCGTCGCGCTCGCTCTGCTCGCCACCGGGCTGGTCGAACCACTGCTGCTCGACGTCGGCCAGCACCCCGGTCGGGTGGCCGAGGGGCTCGCCCCGTTCGGGCTGACCCCTGACCTGAGCTGGCCGTTGCACCGCGCCACCGGCAGCCTCGCCGAGCTCAGCATGCTCGCGACGACCGCCGCCCAGACCGAGCTCGAAGCGACGCAACCCGATGCCGTCTTCGTCCAGGGCGACACGCTCACCGCCCTGATGACCGGCCTGGTCGCCTTCTGGAACCGGGTGCCGCTCGTCCATCTCGAGGCCGGACTGCGCACCCACGACCTGGGCCGGCCGTTTCCCGAAGAAGGCAATCGCGCGCTGCTCGCACGCATCGCCGGTCTGCACCTGGCCCCGACCGTCCGTGCCGTCGCCAACCTGGCTGCGGAGGGCGTCCGCGGTGACTTCGTCGTCCTCACCGGTAACACGGTCGTCGACGCGGTCGCTCAGCTCGCACCGTCGACGGTCCCGATCCGCGTCGGTCTGGGCCCGCATCTGCTCGTCACCGTGCACCGGCGCGAGAGCTGGGGAGCCGGCATCGCGCACGTCTGCACGGCCATCGAGCGCATCACCGACGCCGTACCGAACGCCCACATCACCGTCGTCGTCCACCCCAACCCGCAGGTCAGCGACCAGGTGCACGCCGCCCTCGACCGCGTTGCCGGCGTCGAGGTGATCGATCCGCTGCCGTATCCGCAGCTGCTGGCCCGGCTCGCCGGCAGCGACCTCGTCCTCACCGACTCCGGCGGGATCAGCGAGGAGGCGCCCAGCTTCGGCGTCCCCGTCCTCGTGGCCAGGACGGTGACCGAACGGCCCGAGCTGGTGGAGGCCGGCGGCGCGCTCCTCGTCGGCACCGATCCGGGCGCCATCACCGCCCACGCGACCAGGCTGTTGCTCGACCAGGCGGCACGCGCGCTGATGCGGCCGCGGGTCAACCCGTTCGGCGACGGCTCGGCGTCGCGGCGCTGCGCCGACGCGATCGGCTGGCTCCTGGGCTGTCATGGACGGCCCCGCGAGTGGTCGCCCGAGCTGGAGTACTCTCGCCAGCCGTCGTGACCCTCTACCGGCGACGACGACCCGTCCAGCCCTGAGGAGCCCCCGGTGAAGATTCTCGTGCTCGGCACCGGCGGGCGTGAACATGCTCTCGTCCGCGCGTTGCTGCGCGATCCCGCGCATCACGAGGTGCACGCCGCTCCTGGAAACGCCGGCATCGCCGCCGAGGTCCCCATCCACCCGGTCGACGCCCTGGACGCCACGGCGGTGGCCGACCTCGCCGTCGACCTCGCCGTCGACCTCGTCGTGATCGGGCCCGAAGCACCACTGGTCATCGGAGTCGCCGACACGGTCCGAGACGCGGGCATCGCGTGTTTCGGCCCGAGCCGGGAGGCCGCCCGGCTGGAAGGGTCGAAGGCGTTCGCCAACGAGGTGATGGCCGCGGCCGGCGTTCCCACCTCACGGTCATTCGTCGCCGTCGACGCGACCCAGGCAGCAGCCGCACTCGACGTTCTCGGTCCCCCCTATGTCGTCAAGGACGACGGCCTCGCCGCCGGCAAGGGCGTCGTCGTCACTCGCGACCGTGACGTCGCGCTCGCCCATGCCGCGACCTGCGACCGGGTCGTCATCGAGGAGTATCTCGACGGGCCCGAGGTGTCGCTGTTCGTCATCTGCGACGGGACCACCGCCGTCCCGCTCCTCCCCGCACAGGACTTCAAGCGGGCCTTCGACGACGACGCCGGCCCGAACACCGGCGGGATGGGGGCCTACACGCCGCTGCCGTGGGCGCCGGCCGGCCTGACCGACGACGTCATGCGCGCCGTCGTCGAGCCAACCCTGGCGCGGATGCGGGACCTCGGGACACCGTTCACCGGCGTCCTCTACGTCGGTCTGGCGATCACCTCGACCGGGCCACGCGTGATCGAGTTCAACGTCCGCTTCGGAGACCCCGAGATCGAGGTCGTCCTCCCGCTGCTCGCCAGCCCGCTCGGGTCGCTGCTCGGCGCCGCCGCCACCGGCATGCTCGCCGCGCATCCACCCCTCGAGTGGCATGACGGGTCCGCCGTCACCGTCGTCATCGCCAGCGAGGGGTACCCGGAGTCGCCGCGATCTGGCCGGCCGATCACCGGCATCGCCACGGCCGACGCTTCGCCCGAGGTCACCGTGCTGCACGCCGGCACGAAAGCCGGCGCCGACGGTGCCGTTCTCAGCGCCGGCGGCCGGGTACTCGCGGTGACGGCAACCGGAGCCGACCTGGTGCAGGCCCGCGAACGCGCCTACTCCGGCGTCGCGCTGATCCACCTCGACGGCGCGCACTTCCGGACCGACATCGCGTTGGCCGCGTCGCGGACCGCGCAACCCGTCCCTCGACCCAGCGCACCGGCTGGGACACTGGGCGCATGAGCCCCATCCCCGATGTGCTCGCGACCCGCTACGCCAGTGAACCGATGCGGGCGATCTGGTCGCCCGAGACGAAGATCGTCGCCGAACGCAGGCTCTGGCTGGCCGTTCTCCGCGGCCAGCGCGACGCCGGCCTCGACGTCACCGACGACGTGCTCGCCGACTACGAACGGGTCGTCGAGAAGGTCGACCTCCCCTCCATCGACGCCCGCGAACGGGTCACGCTGCACGACGTGAAGGCGCGGATCGAGGAGTTCAACGCCCTCGCCGGGCACGAGCGCGTGCACGCCGGCATGACCAGCCGGGACCTCACCGAGAACGTCGAGCAGATGCAGGTCCGCTCGGCGCTGTCGCTGATCCACGACAAGATCGTCGCCACCCTCGCGACCCTCGCGCGGCTGGCCACCGAACACGCCGACACGGTGATGGCCGGCCGCAGCCACAACGTCGCAGCACAGGCCACCACCCTCGGCAAGCGCTTCGCCAGCACCGCCGACGAGCTCCTGATCGCCTACCAGCGCATCGAGGACCTGTTGGTCCGCTACCCGCTGCGGGGACTGAAAGGACCGGTCGGTACGTCCCAGGACATGCTCGACCTCCTCGGCGGCGGCGCGGCGGCGCTGGCCACCCTCGAACAGAGCGTCGCCCACCACCTCGGCTTCCAGACCGTCCTCACCTCGGTCGGACAGGTGTATCCACGCTCGCTCGATTTCGACGTGGTCTCCGCGCTCGTCCAGGCCTCGGCCGGTCCCAGTTCGCTCGCGACGACCATCCGGTTGATGGCCGGGCACGAGTTGGCCACCGAGGGCTTCCGGCCCGCCCAGGTTGGCAGTTCCGCCATGCCGCACAAGATGAACAGCCGCTCCTGCGAGCGGGTGAACGGCCTGGCCGTCGTCGTCCGCGGCTACCTCTCGATGGTGTCCGAGCTCGCCGGTGACCAGTGGAACGAGGGTGACGTGTCCTGCTCCGTCGTCCGTCGGGTCGCGCTGCCGGACGCGTTCTACGCGATCGACGGGCTGTTCGAGACGTTCCTGACCGTGCTCGACTCGTTCGGTGCGTATCCGGCTGTCATCGAGGCCGAGCTCGAGCGCTACCTGCCGTTCCTCGCGACGACGAAGGTCCTCATGGCAGCGGTGAAGAAGGGCGTCGGACGCGAGTCCGCGCACGAGGCGATCAAGGAGCACGCGGTGAAGGTCGCGCTGGCGATGCGTGAGGTCGGGGCCGCGCGCAACGACCTGCTCGATCGCCTCGCCGACGACCCGCGCCTGGGCCTGTCGTCGGCAGAACTCGCGGCTGTGGTCAGCGACCGCGCGAGCTTCACAGGTGCTGCCGCCGCGCAGGTCGAGGCCGTCGCGGCGATCGTTGCGGACATCGTGGCCAAGTTCCCCGAGGCCGCCGCCTACCGCCCGGGAGCGATCCTATGAGCGACCCGAACATCCCGGCCCCGGTCGAGATTCCCGGCGCGACCCACCTGTACTCGGGCAAGGTCCGTGATCTCTATCAGCTCGGTGACGACCTCTTGATGGTTGCGAGCGACCGGGTGTCGGTCTATGACCGGGTGTTCCCGACGACGATCGACGACAAGGGCCGCATTCTCACCGCCTTGTCGCTGTTCTGGTTCGACCAGGTCGCCGATGTCGTCGACAACCATGTGATCTCCACCGATGTGCCCGACGTCGTGGCAGGTCGTGCACTGCGGTGCCGGCGCCTCACGATGCTGCCGGTCGAGTGCGTCGCCCGCGGCTATCTGACGGGCGGCGGGCTCACCGAGTACAACGAGACCGGTTCGGTGTCGGGGATCGAGCTGGAACCCGGGCTGGTCGACGGCTCGCGATTCGCGACGCCGCTGTTCACCCCGAGTACGAAGGCGCCGCAGGGTCACCACGACCTGCCGATCGCGTTCGACGCCGTCGTCGAGGAGGTCGGACCGGTCCGTGCCGAGCGTGCCCGTGAGCTGACGCTGGCCGTCTACTCCCGCTGTGCGGAACGTGCTGAGGCGAGCGGGCTCATCCTGGCCGACACGAAGATCGAGCTCGGCTTCGATCCGGCCGACCCGGACCGGTTGGTGCTGGCCGACGAGGTCGGGACGCCGGACTCGTCGCGGTTCTGGCCGGCGGAGTCGTGGTCACCGGGCAAGACCCAGGAGTCATTCGACAAGCAGGTACTGCGCGACTGGCTGCGGACGCGGTCGGGCTTCTCCGGGAACGCAGCGGATCCGATGCCCGAGATCCCGGCCGAGGTCGTCGATCTCACCCGTGAGCGGTACCTCGAGGCCTACCGACGGTTGACCGGCACCCGGTTCGAGGGTTGACCCTCGCGTCGCCTGATCGCACGGCCCGGCAGGCAAGGATTCAGCTAGGGAAGCTGGAAAAGGTCGACGGTGATCCGCACCGGGTCCGCGCTCTCGCCGTCCTGACTGGCGTGGACGTCGATCCAGCCGGAATTCTGGAAGTTGAAGCCGCCGACCCGGAACTTGGCGGTCTGTCCGTCCTCCAGCGTGCACGTGTAGACGGTCCGTGCGCCGTTGGCCGAACACAGGGCGCCCGACCCGTCCGTCGGCAGATACCAGGGAGCCGTCAGGTCGTTGGACGTGAAGGCGATGGTGACGGTCTCCCGGCCGTGTCCGCTGGCCCCGCCGACGGTGACGACCGAATGCCCACCCGAGGGGATGTCGGTCGGATCAGCCGAGAGAGACGGCGGCCCTGAGGGTGTCGGAGTGGGCGTCGGCGTTTCAGTGGGCGTAGGAGTCGGCGTCGGCGTGGGTGTTTCGGTGGGTGTCGGCGTTTCAGTGGGCGTCGGCGTCGGCGTGGGCGTTTCAGTGGGTGTCGGCGTTTCAGTGGGTGTCGGCGTCGGCGTGGGTGTTTCGGTGGGTGTCGGAGTCGGCGTCGGCGTGGGTGTTTCGGTGGGTGTCGGAGTAGGCGTCGGCGTGGGTGTTTCGGTGGGCGTCGGAGTAGGCGTCGGCGTCTCAGGAGGAGTCGGGGTCGCGGTGTCGGTCGGCTCGGGGGTTGGAGTTGGGGTCGCGGTGTCGGTCGGCACCGGCACGGGCGAATCCGTCAGCGACGGGGACGGTGACTCGGTTCCCACCGGGACGACCACGACCGCCGGAACGGTCGGGCTCGGGGTGAGGGCGATCGGCGGGAAGGTCACGGGCGTCGACGTCGTCGGTGCGGCTGTCGCAGTCGCGGTCGGTGTCCCGGTCGCGGCTCCGGTCGGGCCGGTAGTGGCGGTCGACTGCGCCCCGGTAGTGGCGGTCGACTGCGCCCCGGTCGTGGCCGGCGGCGCGGCCCCCCGGGTCGCCGAGGCCACGATCGGCGGAACCGCTGACGGTCCGGTGGCGGTCGAGTTGTTGTCCGCGGTGACGACCAGCCCGGTCGCCAGACCGGCGGCCACGACGACCGAAGCACCGGCGACGACAGCCGCCGTCGACAGCGATGTCACAGCTGCGATCGCGGAGTGGGTCATGTGGGCGAGCACGCCGAACACGGCCGACCCGGCACCGGCGGTCGCGGCAGCTGCGCCCGCGCCCGCGGCGGCGGCAACACCCACGCTTGCACCGGCGCCGACCCCGACGGCGGCCACGCCCGCACCGGCAGCGGCCCCGCCGGTGCCTGCGGCGGCACCGCTTCCAGCGGCCACACCCGATCCGGCTGCGACACCCCCACCGCCGGCTGCGCCCGAGCCGGAACCGATACCGCCGGCGAGGCCGGCCGCGCCACCTATCGCGATCCCGCCCGCGGTCAGATAGCTCGTCGCGAACACCCCCAGCAGGGCGGGCGCGACGAATGCCGGCAGCCAACGATTCTCGGACTGGAGCTCGACGTAGATGGCCGGGCAGAACGCGCACGTCCGCAGGTGCTCGTCGACGAGGCGACGCTGGCGGGGGCCGAGCCCGTCGCGGGCGTACGCGCCGAGGTAGGACCGCGGGACGCGGCATCCGTCCGGGATCTCACCCGCGAGGTGCGCCTGCAGCCATGCCTGTCGCAGGCCTTCCCGTGCCCGTAGCGCGAGCGCTGACACGGCCCCGGCCGTCATCCCCAGCGATGGGGCTATCTGGCCCGGCTTCTCGCCGTCGACCTCGGTACGCCACAGCACCGTCTGCCAGCGCTCGGGCAACGACGAGAAGGCGGAGACCGCCGCGTTGCCGGCGAACTCGCGCTCGGGGGCGTCGGTCGCCTGCAGCGGGATCGCGTACGGATCGAGGTCGTCGACCGGATCCTCGCGCCCCCGGGTGCGGCCCCTGATGTAGAGCCGGCGGATCGTGGTCAGAAGGTAGGGACGGAAGGCGAGGGTCGGGCCGCCGCCGGTCCGCATCGAGGCGAGGACGTTCGCGAAGGCCTCGGACACCAGGTCGTCGGCGTCGCTGCGGTTCCCGGCCAGCTGGGCGGCGAACCGGCCGGCGGCGATGCTGTGCCGGCGGTACAGCTCGGCGGTGGCTTCGCCGTCACCGCCACGCGCGGCGATGACGAGCATCGCGTCGGAGGCGGGCCCATCGGCCCGGGAGAGGTCGTCGGGCTCGGATCGTGGTGCCGGGACGATCGGCGGTTCCGACATCGCGCACCCCCAGCAGGCCCGTTTGAAGCATCGAAATAGCGCGTTGTAGCTGACCTTCGCAGCCGCAGCAGACCAAGTGTCGCCGCCCGAGGCCCCACTTGGGAACTGTGGACCGGTTTGTGGGCGTCTGCAACCGCGTGACGACCGCAGAATCGCGAAGTTCGGAGCCCGCCGGACGCACCCGTACACTTCGCCTGTGCCTCGCGTTGTCGTCGACGTCATGCCCAAACCCGAGATCCTCGACCCGCAAGGCCAGGCCGTCCTGTTGGCACTGCGCCGCATCGGTGTAGCCGCCTCCACCGGTATCGCCGGTGTCCGCCAGGGCAAGCGCTTCGAGCTCACCGTCGACGGTGAGGTGACCGGCGACCTGCTCGCTTCGATCCGCACCATCGCGGTGGACGTGCTCAGCAACCCGGTCATCGAGGACGTCGTCTCGGTGCGCCTGGAGGACGCGTGAGGATCCGGATCGGTGTCGTCACTTTCCCGGGCAGCCTCGACGACGGCGACGCCCGTCGTGCAATTCGTCTGGGTGGAGCCGAACCGCTCGCGCTCTGGCATGCCGACGACGACCTCCATCAGGTGGACGCGGTCGTCCTGCCCGGTGGGTTCTCCTACGGCGACTATCTCCGGGCCGGTGCCATCGCCCGGTTCGCCCCGGTGATGGACCGGATCGTCGACGCCGCTGCCGGTGGGATGCCCGTCCTCGGCATCTGCAACGGGTTCCAGGTCCTGTGCGAGGCGCATCTGCTCCCGGGGGCACTCGTGCGCAACGACCACCGCACGTTCATCTGCCGCGACCAGCAGCTTCGGATCGAGTCCGACGCCACCGCCTGGACGTCGCAGTACGCCACCGGCGAGTCGATCGTGGTCCCGCTGAAGAACGGCGAGGGCGGCTATGTCGCCGACGCGTACACGCTCGACGCGCTCGAGGCACAGGGCCGCGTCGTCGCCCGCTACGTCGTCGATCCGGCTCACGGACTGACCAACCCGAACGGATCCCTGCGCGACATCGCCGGTGTCTCCAACGAGCGTGGCAACGTCGTCGGACTGATGCCACACCCCGAACACGCCACCGAGCCGGGCTTCGGCCCCGACGGCACCGGTACCGACGGGCTGCGGTTCTTCACCTCCGTGGTGGCGACGCTCGAGAGCCTGGTGTATCAGTGAGCCCCGACACCGTCGGCCGCGCCGAGCAGACACCCGATGCCGTCCAGCCGTACGCCGCGCTCGGCCTGACTCCCGACGAGTACCTGCGTATCCGCGAGATCCTCGGTCGCCGGCCCACCTCCTCCGAGCTCGCCATGTACTCGGTGATGTGGAGCGAGCATTGCTCCTACAAGTCGAGCAAGACCCACTTCGAGTATTTCGCCGAGACCATGACCGACGCGATGCGCGAGCACCTGATGGTCGGAATCGGCGAGAACGCAGGCGTCGTCGACATCGGCGACGGCTGGGCGGTGACCTTCAAGGTCGAGAGCCACAACCATCCCAGCTACGTCGAACCCCATCAGGGTGCGGCCACCGGCGTCGGTGGCATCGTCCGCGACATCATGGCGATGGGCGCCCGCCCGATCGCCGTCATGGATCAACTGCGCTTCGGCGCGATCGACCATCCCGACACGGCACGGGTGGTGCACGGCGTCGTCAGCGGTGTCGGCAGCTACAGCAACTGCCTCGGCCTGCCCAACATCGGCGGCGAGCTCGTCTTCGACAGCTGCTATCAGGGAAATCCGCTCGTCAACGCGTTGTGCATCGGCGTCATGCGACACGAGGACATCCACCTCGCCAACGCGTCCGGCGCAGGCAACCTCGTCGTCCTGTTCGGCGCGAAGACCGGCGGCGACGGCATCGGCGGCGCCTCCCTGCTCGCGAGCGACACCTTCGCTGACGGCGGCCCGAGCAAACGCCCGGCCGTCCAGGTGGGCGATCCCTTCGCCGAGAAGGTCCTGATCGAGTGCTGCCTCGACCTCTACCGGGCCGATGTCGTCAACGGCATCTCCGACCTCGGCGCGGCAGGTCTGTCGTGTGCGTTGAGCGAACTGGCCAGTAACGGTGACGGCGGCATGCGTGCCTGGCTCGAACGGGCGCCGCTGCGCGACAGCACGCTCGCGCCGGAAGAGATCCTGATGAGCGAGTCGCAGGAACGCATGATGGCGATCGTGGAGCCGGCCAAGCTGGACGCGTTCCTCGCGGTCACCGGCCGCTGGGAGGTGGAGGCGACCGTGATCGGCGAGGTCACCGACACCGGTCGCCTGCAGATCACCTGGAACGACGAGCTCATCTGCGACGTCCCGCCCCGCAGCGTCGCGCACGACGGCCCGGTCTACCAGCGGCCGATCGCCCGACCCGACTACCAGGACGCCTTGCAGGCTTCGGGATCGAGCACTCTGGCACGGCCGCAGACCGCTGACGAGCTGCGGGCCGCAGTGCTCGCGGTGACCGGTTCACCCAACCAGGCTGACAAGTCCTGGGTCACCGACCAGTACGACCGGTACGTGATGGGCAACACCGCCTCGGCGATGCCCGACGACGCAGGCGTCCTCCGCATCGACGAGAGCACGGGTCTCGGCGTCGCGATCGCGACCGACTGCAACGCCCGCTACGCGAAGCTGGATCCCTACGTGGGTGCGCAGTTCTCCCTCGCCGAGGCCTATCGCAACGTCGCCGCCTCCGGTGCCCGGCCGCTCGCGATCACCGACTGCCTCAACTTCGGTTCACCGGAGGACCCGGGAGTGATGTGGCAGTTCACTCAGGCCCTGCACGGATTGGCCGACGGCTGCGCTGTCCTCGGGACCCCGGTGACGGGCGGGAACGTGAGTTTCTATAACCAGACCGGGACAACCGCCATCCATCCGACGCCCGTCGTCGGCATGCTCGGCGTCCTGTCCGACGTCGCACGTCGGACCCCGTCGTCGTGGCGTGCGGCCGGGTCGACGGTGCTGCTCCTCGGGACCACCCGCGCCGAGCTGGACGGATCGGCGTGGGCCGAGGTCGCCCACCGGCATCTCGGCGGGACGCCGCCGGTCGTCGACTTCGCAGCAGAGCAGGCACTCGCCGAGGTGCTGATCGGATCCTCCGAGCGCGGCCTCGCCCGCAGCGCGCACGACCTCGCCGACGGCGGTCTCGCGCAGACCCTGGTCGAGTCGGCGCTCCGCTTCGGCGTCGGCGTCTCGGTCACGCTCGACGAGGTGACCGAGACCGGCGTGGACGCCTTCGAGGCATTGTTCAGCGAGACCGGCGCACGTGCCGTCGTCACCCTGGATCCTGATCAGGTGGAGGCATTCGAGGCACTGTGTGCCGAGCACGGCGTGCCGGTGCTGACGTTGGGCGAGACGACCGACGACGCGACCCTCACGGTGCGCGGCCAGTTCGGGATCGGCCTCGATGAGCTCGGCCCGATCTGGCGGTCAACGCTGCGCGACGCCTTCGCGGGCTGACCGGAGCGCGATCCGGTCGAGCCCGATCGCTGCCATCGCGGCCAGTGCGGCGAACACGACGATCAGCGGCAGCGGGTAGAGCTCGGCGGTACCGCTGTGCCCACTTCCGAAGGCCACCTGCTGGACCGCGTGCAACAGCGTCACCTGCGCGGGTGACTTCGCGGCGTCCAGGCTGATCAGGTACGGCCAGAGCACCCGCTGCGCATTGATCAGCACGCACGCGCCGGTCACCACCAGCGCGACCGCGCCGACCGGGACGGCGAGCTCGCGGAGGGTCTGGGCGCGGCTGCGGTCGGACCGGTGCCGGACCCGATAACGTCCCGCGGCTGCGGCGACGAAGGTGAGTGCCACCAGCACAGGGATGTCGACGAACACCCGCGGGAGCTGGTCGATCAGCCCTCCGATGTGGCCACCGTCGGCAAGACGCAGGTAGTGCGCTAACGCCAGCGGCGCCGAACCCACGAACAGCCACGGCGCGAACGCGAGCAACAGCCACTCGCTGTACCGGCCGAGTGGACGGAAGGCGCCGATGCCGGCGACGGCGAGTCCGGTGACGACGAGCTGGACGGCCGAGCCCAGCACCGCCGGCACCCACGTGTAGAAGAACGGCCGTCCCTGCCCGACCCCGATCGACACCGCGGACGACGCGAGCCAGTGCCGGGCGAACAGCAGTGCGAGGACGAGCACGACCCCAGCTCCGACGACAGCGGCGACCCCGACTCCCTTGCCTGTGGTCGATGTCCGGTCGGTGGCGGCAGCGGGCCGGGGATCGGCGATGACCAGACGCATGCCGAGCGTGACGACGTTGACGGCGGCGATGCCGAGAAAGCCCAGCATCACCAGCAGGATCGTGCTGATCGAGTACCCCGTGCCGACACGGCCGACGGTGAACGCGCGCTGCAGCATCGCGAGCGCCGGTGTCGTCGTCGCACCGCCCGGCCCACCGCCCGTCACGATCAACGGCAGCGCGAAGGCCTGCAGACCGACCGCGACCAGCGTCAGCGTCATGACGACGCCCGTCCACACCGACGTCGCCACCGTGCCGACAGCGCGCGCCCCGTCGGCCTCACGGCTCGACGCCAGCAGGAACACGGTGGCGCTGATCGCGCAGACGATCCCCAGCGAGCCGGTGAAGCCCGTGCCCAGGAGCGTGACCATCGCACGGCCCGAGGTGCTGATGCCGAGGGAGTCGGCGCGGGTGACCCGTTGCACTGCATCGGTGACATAGAGCCCGGCGGGACAGAAGAAGGCAACCGGGACGGCGATCAGAGCCCGCGTCGTGAGCCGGATGCGGCGATCGGTGCCCGAGGCTAGCCCACCGATCAGCGGCCCGACGACGAGCGCGGCGAGGATCGGCAGGAGCGCGAGCGAGACCCCGAACAGCAACGGACGGCCGAGCGCCAGTCCGCGGTAGTTCTCGGCTCCCGCCCACCCGCCCGGAGTACTGAAACCGCGGTATTCGCGCAGGCTCCCGATGATCGTCGAGAGCGTCGGGACCACCAGCTGCCAGACGAGTGCGGCAAGTGCGGGTAGCAGCAGTGCGAATCCGATCAACCGGCGCGCGGGTGAACTCGCAGGTGCCATGACGGTGTCGACGGCTTCGGGCGGGGGCCAACTCATAGGCTAAGACTAACCGCCCGAAAGGTGCGTATCGGGATCAAACGGTCTCGGGCGACCGTCACCGCACGCGCGGACCGGCGACGATAGCGTGTGCCGGGTGCCCACCGCCGACTCCACCCGAGGGCTGGCCGATGAGCCCGAGGTCATCGCCGCCCGACGCCGGCTGGCCGGCCTCGGCGAAAGTGAAAAACCCGAACGCGCCGATCTCCGGCTGCTCGTCAAACACACCCTGAGCCTGCTCGCGCAGGGCTCCCCCGGACGTGCGGTCGAAGTGCGGGTGCCGCCGTTCGCGGCGGTTCAGATCATGGCGGGCGTCCGGCACGGACGCGGGACGCCGCCCGCCGTCGTCGAAACCGACGCGCTCACCTGGCTCGCCCTCGCCGACGGCTCGCTCAGCTGGCCCGGTGCGCTCGAGACCGGCCGCCTGCATGCATCCGGCCAGCGCAGCGACCTCTCCGCCCTGCTGCCGATCCTGCCGGCTCTGCCCGAGCTGACTGAGCGCCAGATGCCAGCGAAGGATCTACCGATGGCCGCCGAGGACTCTCCGCTCGTCGACGCCGTGCGACGGGTGCTGCCGCAGGTCCGGGCGGATCTCGACGCGCTCGTCCGCATCCCCGGTGTGTCCGCAGACCCCGGAGCCGCCGGCGACCTCGATCGGAGCGCACAAGCTGTCGCCGACCTCGCCCGGGCCGTCGGGTTCACCGACGTCAGCATCCTGACCGTGGGCCGGGGAGCGCCGGCGGTGGTGGCCCGGATCCCGGCCCCGCCGGGGCGCCCGACGCTCCTGCTCTACGCCCACCACGACGTGCAGCCGACCGGCCCGCGGGCGGCGTGGCAGTCGCCGCCGTACGAGCCGACCGAACGGGACGGGCGGCTCTACGGACGCGGCGCGGCCGACGACAAGGCCGGCGTCGCTGCCCACCTGGCGGTCGTCCGCGCGTTCGACGGCAAGCCGCCGATCGGCGTGACGCTGTTCGTCGAGGGGGAGGAGGAGATCGGCTCGCCGACCCTCGCGACCTTCATCGCCGAGTACCACGACCTGCTGACCGCAGACGTGATCGTCCTCGCCGACTCCATGAACCTGACGGTCGGCCAGCCGGCCCTGACGACGACCCTGCGGGGGGTCGCGGACTGTGTGATCGAGGTCCGAACCCTCGACCACGCCGTGCACTCGGGCATGTTCGGCGGCCCGGTTCCCGACGCCCTCACCGTCCTCACCCGACTGCTCGCGACCCTGCACGACACCGACGGGAACGTCGCGGTCGCCGGCATCGTCGGCACGATGGCGGCGGCCGACGTCGACTACCCGGAGGAGCGGCTCCGCGAGGAGGCCGGCGTTCTCGACGGTGTCCAGCTGATCGGAACCGGACCGATCGCCGCGCGGATGTGGTCCAAGGCCGCCATCAGCGTCCTCGCCATCGACGCGCCGACGGTCGCGGACGCCTCGAACACGCTGGTGCCGGTGGCTCGCGCCAAGGTCAGCCTGCGAGTACCGCCGGGTGCCGACGCGGACGTCTGCCTGGCCGCTCTGCGGGCGCACCTGGTCAGCCACGTCGAGTGGGGCGCGCACATCGTGATCTCCGATACCCATGTCGGGCAGCCCGGCGCCATCGACGCCACCGGGCCCGTCTACGACGCCGCCCGCGCCGCGTTCGCGGCGGCCTGGGGGGTCGAGCCGGTCGACATCGGCGTCGGCGGATCGATCCCGTTCGTGGCGGCATTCGCCCAGGCGTTCCCGCGTGCCTCGATCCTCGTGACCGGCGTCGAGGACCCGGACACCCGCGCGCACGGTGCGGACGAGAGCCTCCACCTCGGCGAGTTCGAGAAGGTCTGCGTCGCGGAGACGCTGCTGGTGGCGAAGCTCGCACAGCTCAAGGGGGTCTGAACCGCCTGGATGCGGGAGATGCGGGCGTCCGCCGGTACGCTCGAACAGTGACGCGAGGCTCCCTTCAGTCCGAAGCTTCCTGGTCTTCCGATGATCTCCTCGACGACGATCCACGCCCGAAGGACGCCTGCGGGGTGTTCGGGGTCTGGGCGCCGGGCGAAGCCGTCTCGAAACTCACCTACTACGGCCTCTACGCCCTGCAGCACCGTGGGCAGGAGTCGGCCGGCATGGCCGTCAGCAACGGCCGCCAGATCGTGGTGTTCAAAGACATGGGCCTGGTCTCGCAGGTGTTCGACGAGCCCACCCTGGAGTCCCTGAAGGGACACCTCGCGATCGGTCACTGCCGCTACTCCACCACCGGCAGTTCGACGTGGCGCAACGCTCAGCCCACCTTCCGCTCCACCGCCATCGGGTCGGTCGCGCTCGGGCACAACGGCAACCTGACGAACACCGGCGACCTGCTGGCCCGCGCGACATCCGGTGATCTCGACAGCCTCGTCGGCCCCGAGCCGGCGCTGCTCTCGGGTGAGTCGTCGACCTCCGACACGGGCCTGCTGACCGCGTTGCTCGCCAGCCAGCACGACCGCAGCCTCGAAGAGGCCGCGATGCTCGTGCTGCCGCTGCTGCGTGGCGCGTTCTCGCTGGTGTTCATGGACGAGGGCACCCTCTACGCCGCCCGTGATCCGCAGGGCGTCCGTCCGCTCGTCCTCGGACGGCTCGAGCGCGGTTGGGTGGTCGCGAGCGAGACCGCCGCCCTCGACATCGTCGGCGCCTCGTTCGTCCGCGAGGTCGACCCGGGCGAGCTGCTGGCCATCGACGAGAACGGCGTCCGCAGCCGTCACTTCGCGGAGCCCGAGCGCAAGGGCTGCGTCTTCGAGTACGTCTACCTGGCCCGGCCCGACACGAAGATCGCCGGCCGCTCGGTGCACGCCGCCCGTGTCGAGGTCGGCCGCAAGCTCGCGATGGAAGCTCCGGTCGAGGCCGACCTCGTCATCGGTGTCCCAGAGTCCGGCATCCCGGCCGCGATCGGTTACGCCGAAGCGTCCGGCATTCCCTACGGCCAGGGGTTCGTCAAGAACTCTTACGTCGGCCGCACGTTCATCCAGCCCAGCCAGACCATCCGCCAGCTGGGCATCCGGCTCAAGCTGAACCCGCTGCGTGAGGTGCTCGAGGGCAAGCGCGTCATCGTCGTCGACGACTCGATCGTGCGCGGCAACACCCAGCGAGCCCAGGTCAAGATGCTGCGCGAGTCCGGCGCGGCCGAAGTGCACGTCCGGATCTCGTCACCGCCGGTGTCGTGGCCGTGCTTCTACGGAATCGACTTCGCCTCCCGCGCCGAACTCGTCGCGACGAGCATGTCGCCCGATCAGATCTGCGCGCTGCTCGGCGCCGACTCGCTCGCCTACGTGTCGCTGGACGCGCTCGTCGACGCGACCCACCAGCCGAAGGAGTCGCTCTGCCGCGCCTGCTTCGACGGCGTGTACCCGATCGACCTGCCCGAGGCGGGACTCGACAAGTTCCTCCTCGAGGGGCCGGCGATGCTGCCGGGTACGCGGCCGGTCCGGGTGCCCGACCTCGACCAGGACGGTCTCGTTCAGCTCGTCGCCGGCGCGGGCGGCGGCGACGCCCTCCGCCGGCCGTAACGGCGGTGAGTGCGGTGAGCTCGGGATCGGACCTCTACGCCGACGCCGGGGTGGACGTCCTCGCCGGTGAACGCGCAGTCGACCTGATGCGCTCGAGCATCGCGACCACGGCGCGTCCCGAGCTGATCGGCGGCATCGGCGGCTTCGCCGGCCTGTTCGACGCTTCCGCGCTCAAGAACTACCGACATCCGGTCCTCGCGACCAGCACCGACGGGGTCGGGACGAAGGTCGCGATCGCCTCGGCCATGGGCGTGTACGACACCGTCGGGCACGACCTGATCGGCATGCTCGTCGACGACCTCGTCGTCTGCGGCGCCGAGCCGGTGTACGTCACCGACTACATCGCCTGCGGCAAGGTCGTCCCGGAGCGGATCGCCGCGATCGTCGCCGGCGTGGCTGACGGCTGCCGACTCGCAGGTGCGGCGCTCGTCGGCGGCGAGACGGCCGAGCACAGCGGTTTGATGGGACCCGACGAGTTCGACCTGGCCGGCGCGACCACCGGATTCGTCGAGGCGGACGAGCTGCTCGGGCCGGATCGGGTGCGAGTGGGTGACGTCGTCGTCGCGATGGAGTCCTCCGGCTTGCACAGCAACGGCTACTCACTGGTGCGGAAGGTGTTCCTCGCTGGCGCCGGCTGGGCGCTGGACCGCCATGTCGCCGAGTTCGGCCGGACGCTGGGCGAGGAACTGCTCGAGCCCACCCGCATCTATGCACTCGACGTGTTGGCGCTGATCGGTGCGGCAACGACAGACGGCGACGGGATCCACGCGTTCTCCCACGTCACCGGAGGCGGCCTCGCAAACAATCTCGCGCGCGTGATGCCCCCCGGCTCGAGCGCAGTGATCGACCGGTCGACGTGGCATCCAGGCGCGGTGTTCGAGGTCATGGCCGGGCTGGCCGACATCGACCTGAACGCGCTGGAGGCGACGGTGAACCTGGGCGTCGGGATGTTGGCGATGTTGCCGTCATCCCTGGCCGACGTTGCGGTCCGGACGCTGGCCGCGCGTGGCGTTCGCTCCTGGGTGTGCGGTCAGGTCGAAGCGGCGCCCGACGCTCACGCGCCGGGCTCAGCTTCGATGGTCGGTGCCTATGCCTGATCCGCCGGATCGCTCCGGCGTGGTCAGGTGTCAGTCACGGTAGGTCGCCCGGTAATCGGTGTCGTCGTCGAGCTCCGACGCACCGGTCTGGGGAGCGTCGCCCGACTCCAGCGAGGGTTCCCGGTCACCGGAGAGCTCTCGTTGCAGCTGATCGAGGTCGGTGGAGTGGTTTCGGTACTTCAACTCCCGAGCCACTTTCGTCTGCTTAGCCTTGGCACGGCCGCGCCCCATAGGGTCGACCCCCTCGCATCAGTCATCCGCGCTTGCGTGCCTGCAGCGGCGCGGGTATCACGTCGGGTGTTGTTCGTGCCGGTAACGCTACCTGTACCGGACCAGATCGCGCACCTCGGGGTGCCGACGGGCAGTGTAGACGTCGGCTGGCGTACGGTATCGGTCACTTGTCAGACCGAATCCGTGATGGGATAGGGACGACGGGTTCGTCCTTGTTGTGTACTGTTGACCGAGAGACCACTTTCTGACACGGTTATACGAACATCTGCCGATCCGAAGCTCTTCGGTAGCAGTTTTGAGTACAGAGCGTGACAAGAATTCACGCAATCGCTCTGAACAGATAACAGATCGCATTGAACCGGTAACAGTCGGCACGTCGAGCAATGAGGAGTCCCCATGAGCATGCGTGGTTCGGACACAGAGACGCTGCTCACCCCAGCAGAGGTGGCGGCATTGTTCCGGGTCGACCCGAAGACGGTCACCCGGTGGGCGAAGGCGGGCAAGCTGAGCTCCATCCGCACTCTGGGTGGACACCGGCGGTACCGCGAGTCTGAAGTCCGGCAGTTGCTGTCGGGCACGATCCCGGCGCAGCGTCGACCCGAGGCGTAAGCCCGCACCAGGGCAGACGCTCGTCACACCGGCGTAGGTTCTGCCCATGACGAACGGGCAACCGTCAACGCGCTCGATGCTGCGATGGCTCCTGCCCGTCGTCGTCGGGGTGCTCGTCCTTGTAGCGACGGTGGCCCTGGCCGTTCGCAAGACGACGGCACTGCCCGATCAGCGCCTGAACGCGCCAGATCTGGGCTTGTTCTTCGGCATCCTGGTCGCTATCTGCTGCGTCCTCGGGCTCCTCCTGTTTCTTCTCACCGCCCCCAGTGCGATCGCCAAGGGCCCGGTTCGCAAGAAGAAGAAGAACAACTGGCTGGCCCGGCTGATCTCCATCGGCGCGCTGCTGCTGCTCGTCCTGTGGGTTCGCAACCACAACAAGAACGGTCTGTTCAACAACCCGCTCAGCGCGTTCGGCGTGGGCGGCAACAATGGCAAGCTCTCGACCGCTCCGCCGGTACCGCCCTCGACCGCCGGAAGCGGGCCGGTGATCGCTCTGCTGATCATCGTCGGTGCGTTGGTCCTGGCCGCAGCTGTCGTCGGTGTCGTGATCGCCCGCAGGGTGGCCCGGGAAGACCTGGACGAGCCGCTCGACGAGGCCGAGTTCGATGATCAGGGCCTCGATGCTGCGCTGGTCGCCGCGCGCGCCGCAACCTTCGTCGAGACCGACCCCCGCAGCGTCGTGATCGGCTGTTACGAGATGTTCGAGCGTGTTCTCGAGACGCGCGGCGTGAAGAGGCACGAGAACCAGACCGCGTCCACCGCGCTCGATCGCGCGCTCATCCGCGGGATGATCGACGACGAGGGTGCCGTCGCCGCACGTGAACTCATCGACGTGTTCGAGCGGGCCCGGTTCTCCCCGCACGAGATGCTCGACTCCGACGTCGTCCGGGCCCGCGCCGCGCTCGACGCGATCCAGGCGTCAGTGGGGCGGTCGCGGACGGCGTTCCTGGCCGGCCAGGCGGATGGCGACGACACTCCCGTCGCACCGGACTCCGCGGTGCAACGACGGTGACGCCACTGCGACCGTTCGTGCTCCTGGCCGCCGTCATCCTGACCTACGCGCAGGGTCCGGCCGGGCTTTCCATCGGGCTGCTCGTGGTGATGGTCAACGAACTGCTGGCCTTCCGGCTGCGGGTGATGGCCTGGGACGAGGGCGGTATCCGGCTGCCACGCTGGCTCCGCTGGCCCTTCCAGCGCGAGCGGCGCGAACCGTTCCCGACGTTCGACTCGGTGTCGAGCGACGTCAGCTGGGCGACCAAGAGCGGCCGCGACTTCGACCTCTACATCCGGAAGCGGTTCACCCGGATCGCGCGGGCGAAGCTGCTCGACCTCAACCTCGACCTGGACATGCTGGCCGACGACCCGCCGCGCGCCCGCGCGGTGCTGGGCGCCGACCTGTGGTGGGTGGTCGATCCGACCCGCGAGCAGTCCAAGGAGCGTGAGAGCGGTGGCGTCGATCCGGCGCAGCTGCATCGGCTGCTCGACCAGCTGGAGTCCATCGGCGCGGATCGACGGGGGTCTGGCACGCGGGCATAGGTTGTGCTGCGTGAGATTGACTCCCAACGAGACCGGTGACCGGGCCCGAGCGGTCATCGATGAAGTCACGAAGGTCATCGTGGGCAAGGACGCCGCGGTCGAGCAGGTGCTGCTCGGTGTGCTCGCCGGCGGCCACGTGCTGCTCGAGGACCTCCCCGGACTCGGCAAGACCGTGCTCGCCCGCACCTTCGCCGCCGCTCTCGGGCTGAGCTTCGCCCGGGTCCAGTTCACCCCGGACCTGCTGCCGCAAGACATCACCGGCGCCAGCGTCTACGACCCGATCCACCAGAGCTTCGAGTTCCGCAACGGGCCGGTGTTCACCCAGGTATTGCTGGCGGACGAGATCAACCGGACGCCGCCGAAGACCCAGGCTGCGCTGCTCGAGGCGATGGGGGAGCAGCAGGTCACCGCGGACGGGATCACGCACAAGCTCCCGTCACCGTTCGTCGTGCTCGCCACCCAGAACCCGATCGAGTTCGAGGGCACGTACGCGCTACCCGAGGCCCAACTCGACCGCTTCAGCATGCGCGTGAGCATGGGGTACCTCGACGCGGCCGGTGAGAAGGAGATGGTGAACCGGCGGCTCGCCCGCGGCCACGAGGCGGCGACGACCGCTCAGATCGCCGGCACCGAGGAGGTGCTGGCGATGCGCGACAGCCTCGAACAGGTCGACGTGCACGACGACGTGCTCGATTACGTCGTCGCGATCGTCACCGCCACCCGACGCAACGTGAAGTTGTCGGTCGGTGCGAGCCCGCGCGGCACGCTGGCGCTGGTGCAGCTGTCCCGCGGTTACGCGTTGCTGCGCGGGCGCGACTACGTCGTGCCGGAGGACGTGCAGGCGGTCGCGGTGTCCGCGCTCGGGCATCGCCTGGTCGTCAAACCAGAGTTGTGGGTGCGGCAGGTCGGCGGCGCCGACGTCGTCGCCGAGGTTCTCCTGGAGGTCCCCGTCCCGGCGGTACGTCCGGTCGTCCGTCCGGTCGCCTGATCGGCCGCGGGAACCACCAGATGGCCACCCTGATCCAGAACTGGCGACCGACGAGGTTCGCCGTCCGTCTCATCAGCGTGACCGTGCTCGGTCTCGCGACCGCCGGCCTGGCCGGTCGCCCGGCCGCGGTCGTGGTGGCGGCGCCGTGCCTGCTCGCGCTCGCGTGGGGCGGTTACCGGGGTCGGACCCGGTTCGTGCGGATCCGGGGGGCGGAGTCGGAGAAGCGGCTGTACGAGGGCGACGAGTTCAACGTCGAGCTCGACTTCACCACCGACGGTCACGGTCTGGCCGACGTCGCGGTGCATCCGGAGATGCCGGGGACGATGAGCGCCGGCTGGACGTCGGTCTACGTGGCGCGGGGCGAGCACCGTCGGGTCGAGTCGTGGAGCGTGCAGGTCTCGCGCTGGGGGCATTGGAGTGTGGGGCCGTGGCGGCTGGTGCTGATCGCGCCTGGCCTGATGTGGCGGGCCGAGCATCGCGTGAGCTTCCCGAGCGTCGCCGTCTTCCCGCGTCCTGCACACGTGCCCGCGGTGCCGTTGCCGCCGCAGCTGCTCGCGCGGCTCGGTGCCCATTTGTCCCGCCGGGTCGGTAGCGGTACGGAGTTCGCCGCCGTCCGTCCGTACGCGCCCGGTGACTCGTCGCGGCGGGTGAACTGGAAGGTGACGCAGCGACGCAACGGCCAGCCCGGGTCGAGTGGGATCGGCACCAGCCTGTACGTGAACGAGTTCCACGCCGAGCGGATGGCCGACGTCGTCGCCGTCGTCGACACGACCCTCGACATCGGCCACGGCGACACGTCCAGCCTGGACGCGGCGGTGCGTAACGCGGTGGCGGTCACCGGCGCCTACCTCAAGTTCACCGACCGGGTCGGGGTGGTCGGGTTCGGCGGGTTCATCCGTTGGCTGCCGCCGGGTGCCGGGACCCGGCACTACTACCGGGTGGTCGAGACCTTGATGTCGTCCCGGCTCGACACGAGCGTGCTCGACCCCGACCTCGCGCGGTTGCCGCGACAGGCGATGCCGTCCGGTGCGCTGGTCTACGTGTTCACCCCGTTGCTGGATCTTCGGGTGATCGAGGCCCTGCGGGATCTGCGCGAGCGGGGTCACCGGGTGGTCGTCTTCGACACGCTGAAGATCTCGCCGAAGCCGGCGAAGGACGAGCTCGGGCGGGCGGCGATGCGGCTGTGGACGGCCGAGCGGGAGGCGTTGATGAGCGAACTCAGCGGTATCGGGATCGTCGTCGTCTACGGCGGTGGTGACGTCGTCGAGCCGCTGGGCATCGTCGCGGCGACCTTGCGACGGCTGGGGGATCGTTCGTGAGCATGCCGTACGACGAGGTCGCCGCCGCGGAGGCCGAGTCTGCCGCGGCCGCGGCGATCCTCCGGATCCGCCGCTGGCGCTGGCTGATCGGCGGGATTGCCCGCTTGCTGGTGTTCGCCACCGGCTTCGGCGCGGTGGCGGTTGCGGGCTCGGGCGTCGGGCACGACTGGATGGTGATCTCGCTCGGCGCCGGGGCGGTGACGTTCGGGATCGCCGCGTTGCCCGGTTTCGAGCTGGTGTCGGGGCTCGCGCTGCTGGCGTTGTTCGGGACCGTCGGGCTGCGTATCTACCTGTCGACGCTGTCGGTGCCGAGGGCGTTCACGATCGGGATGATGCTGTTGGTGTGGGCGTTGCTGACGCAGCTGGCGGAGTCGTTGGTGGGTGAGCCGGTGACGCGGCCGGTCCGGGTGCCGGTGGGGGTATGGGCGCGTGAGGGCTGGCCGTTGGTCGCCGTCGGGTCGGTGGCCGGGCTCGCGTCGGCCGCGGTGGCGTCGATCACCCTGCGGATCGGCGGCAGGGTCGGTATCGCACTGGCAGCCATCGCGCCGGCGATCCTGCTGATGGCGCTGGTGTTCGCCTGGCGGTGGCGTGATCCCGGCAACCGGCCACCACCACCGGACGTGAATACCCGCGACTTCTGAGCGTCAGCATGCCGCGTTTTTGTCCGGCTGAGCTGGAAGTGCCGGGTGTGCCGGCCACCAGAACCGCTCGCCGAGCAGGATCGCCAGCGCCGGGACGAGCAGCGTCCGCACCAGAAGCGTGTCGACGACGACACCGAGGCCGACGATCACGCCGATCTGGGTGAGAGCGATGACCGGCAGCACCCCGAGGACGGCGAATACCGCGGCCAGCAGGATCCCGGCGCTGGTGATCACGCCACCGGTCACACGCAGGGCGCGGAGCATTCCGAGGCGGGTGTCGCCCGAGCTGATGGTCTCCTCACGTGTGCGGGTGGCCAGGAAGATGTTGTAGTCGACCCCCAGCGCGACGAGGAACAGGAACGACAGCAAGGGCACCGAGTCGGCCAGCGCGTCGATGCCGAGGAAATGCCGGAAGATCTGCGTGGCCGCGCCGAGCGCGGCCAGGTAGGTCGTGACCACCGTGGCGACCAGCAGGAGCGGCGCTACCAGCGAGCGCAGCAGCACGACCAGGATGACCAGGACGACCACCAGCACGAGCGGGACGATCACCGCCGCGTCGCGGACGTTGGCGGCGCGCTGGTCGAGGTTCGCCGCGGGAGTGCCGCCGACCAGGGCATTCGCACCGTGGACCCGGGCCAGGTTCGCGCGCAGATCGGCGACTGTGCGGTCGGCGCCCCTCGTGCCGGCACCGTCGCTGAGGTCGACGGTCAGCTTCGTGAGCGTCTCGTCGTCGGAGAGTTCGGGCCGCACGACCTGAGCGACTCCGCTCGTCGCCTTGATGACATCGTCGGCAACGGTGGCGGCGGCGGTATCGACGATCACCGTCGCGGGCTCGGAGAGTCCGGCCGGGAAGTGTCGCGCCAGCGCATCCTGGGCGGTGACCGCCTCGACCTTCGTCCGGAATTGCTCCGTCTGTGACAGCCGGATCTGGGCGGAGACGAGACCGGCGCCGAGCGCTCCGAGGATGACGACGCTGACGGCGAACACGCGTCCGGGTCGGCGTCCGACGATTCCGGCGATGTTCGCCCAGAGGCCGCCCTCGTGCGGGTCGGGGCTTCGACGCGCGGCACGAACGGCCAGAACAGCCAGCGGCCGAAGCAGACGAGCACGGCGGGGAGCACCACCAGGCCGAACACCAGGGCCACGACGATGCCCAGGGCGGCCGCGATGCCGAGGGTGCGGTTACTGGTGAGGACCGCGGTGATGAGCGTCAGGAGAGCGAGCACGACGGTGATGGCGCTGGCGAGGACGGCGGGGCCGGCGCTGCGGAGCGCTTGGGCCATGGCGTCGCGACTCGACGCGTGCAGCCGGAGTTCTTCCCGGTAACGAGCGATCAGGAGCAGGGCGTAGTCGGTGCCGGCGCCGAAGACCAGGACGGTGACGATCCCCGAGACGCTCGCGTCCGTACGTTCGCCGACGAGCTTCGCCACCCATGGCAGGAGTTGGGCGGCCACCTGGTCGCCGACGCCGATGACGAAGAGCGGGACCACCCAGAGCACGGGGCTCCGATAGGTGACGATGAGAAGGAGGGCGACGATGGCCGCGGTGACGCCGAGCAGGGTGATGTCCGCTCCGTCGAATGCCTTGGCGATGTCGCGCTGGATGGCGGCCGGGCCGGTGACCTGTGCGGTGAGGCCGGCCGGGAACGCCTGGGTTCCGGTTCCGATTGGGTGGACCGCGGCGCGGATGGTGTCGACGAGGGTGTTGAGGTCGTCAGCCGGGAGGTCGCCGGCGAGCGGGACGGTGATGAGTGCGGCGTGGCCGTCCTTCGACGTGACGGCCGGCGGGACTTGACCGCCGAGAGCCTTCGGCGCGAGCACGGTGCGGGCGGCGTCGATGGCGCTACGGTCGGCGGTCGTCAGCCGGCCGTCAGCGCGCTCGTAGACGATCACCACTGCGCTCGCCCGTGCGCTCGGGAAGCGGTCGGCGAGCTCGGTCACGCGGGTTGACTGCTTGCCGGCCGGCAGTCCGTCGGCCGGGGTGGCCACGGGCTGCGCGGGCGACGTCGCGAAGGCCAAAGCGGCGAACGCGACCGCCAGCACGATCACTATCAGGCTGCCGAGACGACTGGTGAGTGCGCCGACGATGCGCGTGCTCATGGCGGAAATCCTCCGGCTATTGGTCACTCATCGAATAAGTCGTCAAACGAACTATACGACCATCGAACCGAGTTAGGATAGATGCCGTGGTTGACGTCGGCGATGCGCGTGACGCAGGGTCGTATCGAGGTCCGGGCGGTGCTCTCGGCGACCTGATTGACGCGTTGCGCCGGTTCAGCGTGGAGAGTGACGTGCTGGTAGACCAGTTCGCACGAATGCACGGGCTTGGTCGGACCGACCTGAACGCCATCATGTGGATCACCTACGGCGACAGCGACGGTGAGCCGTTGACCGTCGGGCAACTGGCTTCACACCTGGGTCTGGGTGGTCCGGCAGCGACTGCTCTGGTCGATCGGCTCGAGGCGGTCGGGCACGTCGTACGGAGGCGGGATTCGCGCGATCGACGCCGTGTGACGGTGTCGATGCAGGATTCGGCGTATCAGCTGGCGGTTGAGTTCTTCGCGCCGGTCGGACGGTTCATGGCGACGGCAGCGAAGGGCCACACGGAAGCCGAGTTGGCGTCGGCCGCAGCGATTGTCGCCTCGATGCGGGATGCAGTGATGGCCGCGAGCTCGTGGCACGCGACGCAGCCGGACCCCTCGGCCGAGCCGCCGGCCTGACCCGTTCAGAGCCGCCGGTTGTGCAGTGAAACACCTCCGCGATCATCAGCCGAGCCGTTTCTGTGAACACTTGGCGGTGCCCTTGGCTGCAAGGGTGCGGGGTTGGCGTTGTAGAGGCGGTGTTGACGGCGGTGCGGCCGGCCTACGTCGGGTAATGCCGGAACCCCCCGTGGTAATGCCGTGTACGGGCTTACGAGAGCACCAACGGCATTACCAACGTGGTTGCGGCATTACCGACGGGGCCGCGCAGCCCGGTGGTGCTGGCGGAAGCGACGACGGCGGTGCGACGAGAGTCAGTTGGCCGCTCGGGCGCCGGTCACTGTGGCGATCTCGTTCTTGCCGACCGTCAGCAGGGCGGGCACGGTCAGCGTTGACCAGTCGAAGATCACGCCATTGCTCGCTTTCTGCCTCGCCAGGTTCTTCACGGTCACCTCGAAGGACACTCCGGCCGGATAGACCGTTCCCGTGACCGACGGCGACAGAGTGGTGATCACGCTCGTCGTCGTCGTCCGCACCGTCCATGATCCGTCTGCGGCTGTCTTCGCCGGCTTCCGCTTGCACTCCTTTGGCGCCTCGTTCGCCTTCACGCCAGCCTTGGTGCACAGGACGACCGGGTCGTAGGTGATCGTGTAACGCCCGCCCATCGTCGCGAGCCCACGGACCAGGGCATAGGTGTTGACCGGCTTCGTCAGCGTCGAAGGAGTCGTCGAGGGAGTGGGCGACGCCGACGGCGAGTGCGACGGCGAGTGCGACGGGGTGGAGCTGGGTACGGGCGTCGACGTTGCGCTCGGCGTCGTCGTACTCGGCGTGGGCGTCACCGAAGCAGAAGGCGTCGGCGTATCGAACGGAACCGTCGACGCCGGTGACGGAGTGGACGTCACCGTCGCCGAGTTCGACGTCGAACATCCGGTCGCCAGCACGGACCCCGCAAACGCGAGGCCCGTGACGACAGCGAGGAGACGCCGGCCGCTCACGCGTCCTGCAGATCCAGCCAGCGCACCTGCTCCGGAGTCAGCTCGATGCTCAACCCCTCCAGCGAGCTCACCGTCTCGCTGACATGCCGCGGCCCTATCAGCGGGAACACCGGGAACGGAAGGTGCAGCAACCACGCGAGCGCAACCGCTGTGGCCGGCACCCCGAGCTGGGTTCCCAGCTCGTTCGCCCGCCGCAGCCGCTCGAAGTTGTCGTCGGAGTAGAAGCAACGCACGAGCTCCTCGTCGCTGCGGTCCTCCGGCTTGGCCCGACCGGTGAAGAAGCCACGCGCCTGCGACGACCACGGGAACAGCGGCGTCTGGGTTTTTTCCAGCCACGCCTTCGACTCGGGGTCGGACACGTGCGCGCAACCGGTCCACGGCACGTCGTAGGCCTGCGCCAGCGACAGGTGGTTCGACAGGGCGGTCAGCCGGTGCTTGCCGTTCGCGTCCGCGTAGGCATTCGCCTCCTCGAACCGCGCGACCGACCAGTTCGAGCCGCCGAAGGCACGAATGCGACCGGCCACCAGTTCCGCATCCATGGCGTCGACGAACTCCCCGACCGGAACGTCGAGGTTGTCGCGGTGCATGAAGTACTGGTCGACGTGGTCGGTCTGCAGCCGGTCGAGCGACTCGGTCAGCTGGGTGCCGATCGACTCGGGGTCGCAGTGCGGCGTGTGCGCGCCCTTCCCGATGATGACGAGGTCGTCGCGGATGCCGCGGTTCGCCATCCACTGTCCGAGCATCGGCTCGCACTTGCCGCCGCCGTAGATGTACGCGGTGTCGAAGGTGCGACCACCGCGTTCGACGAAGTCGTCGAACATCACCGACGCGTGCGGCAGCTCGGTCTGGTTGTCGACGCCCAGGACGATGCGGCTTGCCTTCGTCTCGATCCCGGGCACGGCTGCGTAGGGCATGGTCGATGTGGTCACGACCTCAACCCTGCCACCATCGACCGGCGCGAAGTCACCGGTGGGGGCCTCGTCGTCGAACACCACGCCCACCTGCGCCCGCCAGGAGTCCATCACGGCGAGGTTGCCGAGCGAGTCGGCCCAGCTCATAGCCGGACCCTGCCGGTCGGCCAGATGTGCGGCCACGTGGTCGACCTCGGTCGAGTACAGCTCGGGCTCGTCGACCGTGATCTCCTCGACGTCGCGGCGCACCCGTCGCAGCGTGACACCAGCGCCGCGGCCGTCACGACTCGGCAGCCAGGGCTCGACGAGGTCGATGATGCCGCCGGTGCCGGTGATGCGGACCGAGCTCTCGTTCAGGCCCACGCCCGTCGTCACGCTCGCGGTGAGCCTGTCGGCGAAGGTCAGAACGGCGACCGCGAAGTCGTCGACGCCCGTGTCGGTCAGCGTGCCCCCGCCGACGATCGTGACGGGGTCCGCGAACGGCTTCGCCTCCCCGCCGACACCAAGCGCGGCGCCGGCGACGAGCCGTGCCAGCGACACCGGATAGCCGCCGACGTCGAGGATTCCGCCACCCGCGAGGGCACGGTCGAACAGCCGCCCGGACGGATCGACCGACCCGGTGGCGAACGCGAACGCCGCCTCGACGGACAGGATCCGTCCGATGGCGCCGTCAGCGATCAGCTCGGCCAGCTTCACGGTCTGGGGATGGCAGCGGTACATGTACGCCTCCATCGCGAAGACGTCGTTCACCCGGGCCGCCTCGAACACGGCCATCGCCGACGCACGGTTCACCGCGATCGGCTTCTCGACGAGGATGTGCTTGCCCGCGCGAGCCGCAGCGATCGCCCAGCGCGGGTGCTGCGGGTGCGGGGTGGAGATGTAGACGGCGTCGATATCGGGGTCGGCGAGAAGTGCTTCGTAGGACCCGTGTGCGACGGCCGGCTGTCCCTTGCTCGCGGCCGCGTTGGCCTCGAGGAACGCCTGCGCCCGTGCCGCGTCACGACTCCCGGCCGCCACCAGCCGCCCGGTCTGCGAGTTCGCGAGACCCTTGGCGAAGGCTTTCGCAATCGAGCCGGGGCCGAGGATGCCCCAGCGCAGGTCGGCTGCTGGTGACGTGGACGGGGTGGACGACGAGTCGGATTGAGTCACGCCGTCAGTCTGGCAAAGGCCACCGACGGCGAACGCCCTGGTTCCGCCACTGTCCGACTTCGGTCGGACTAGCCTCGGGGCCGTGACAACTAAGGGGACACCAGACCGGCTGCCGCTTCGAGTGCGGGTTCCGATCCTCGACCGCTCCCCGCTGCTGCCCGAACCCTCCTGGCATCGCCGCGTCCCGCGCTGGTCGAAGTGGTTCCTCTGGTCCATCGCGGCGATCTGCGCCGTCAGTGCGGTGACGGCCGCGTTCGTCGAGCAGGTCCAGCCCGTGCGGCACCTGATCGACCTGGCTGTCTTTCCCGCGCCGGCCAACCTGGCCTACGCAGCGTTCTGCTTCCTGCTCGGCTCCAGCCTCGCACGTCGCAAGCACATCGCCTGGCGCTTCCTCGTGTTCCTGCTCTCCCTGCAGGCCGTTGGCAGTGCGGTCGGCCTCGTCCTGCTCGCGCACCGCTCGCAGACCAACCCGTCGGACTTTCGGGAGCTGATGAACCGCGATCCGTTCGGGCAGGGCGAATGGGCTCTCGTCGTGGCCGGCACGGTGATCGGCGCTGCGCTTCTCGCGGTCGCCATCCTCGCGCGCCGCGAGTTCTACGCGCCGGTTCGCCGCGGCTCGTTCTGGAAGGCCCTGCTGACGTTGGCCCTCGGCGTCGCCGCAGGGATGGGTGTGGGTCTGCTCCTCCTGTCGCTGGTTCGTCAGCACATGCCGTGGACCAACCGTGTCGAGTTGGTGTCCGAGCACGTGTTCGGTGGCGCCGTGCGGTTCGGGATGGGCGACCGGGACCGGTTGCCGCCATGGCTGCGGCTGCTGGTCGGCGCGCTCGGGGCGATCGCCCTGCTGGCCGCCATGTATGTGCTCTTCCGCTCGCAACGCTCCCGTACCCGGCTCGAGGTCGACGACGAGGTCGACCTCCGGCTGCTGCTGGCTGCCTTCGGCTCCATCGATTCGCTCAGTTACTTCGCGACCCGACGCGACAAGGACGTCGTGTTCGCTCCTGACCGGCGTGCTGCGGTCACCTACCGGGTCGAGAACGGCGTGTGTCTCGCCTCGAGCGACCCGGTGGGGGATCCGCGGGCCTGGGACGCGGCAGTGACCGCCTGGCAGCAGTTCTCGCAGCGCTACGCCTGGACTCCGGCGGTCCTCGGTGCGTCCGTCCGCGGTGCAGAGGTCTACGGCGCGCACGGATTGAAGGTTCTCGAGCTGGGCGACGAGGCCATCCTCACCTCCCGGGGGTTCGATCTCGACCGACCAGAGCTCAAGCCCGTCCGCCAGGCGAGCCAGCGGCTGCTCCGTTCCGGCTACACGTTGCGGATCCGGCAGCACGCGGACGTGCCGATGAGTGACATGTCCGCGGCCGTGTTGATGGCGAACGTCTGGCGCGTCGGAACGGACGAGCGCGGATTCTCGATGGCCCTGTCCCGCTTGGGCGATCCGGCCGACGGTGACTGCGTCCTGGTCGAGGCGCTCGACGACGGCGGCACCGTCCGGGGGTTGCTGTCGTTCGTGCCGTGGGGCTCGGACGGACTGTCACTCGACCTGATGCGACGCGACCCGGCGGCGCCCAACGGAGTCACCGAGTTCATGATCAGCGGGCTGATGGCCCAGCTCGGCGGTCTCGGGTTGCATCGGATCTCGCTCAACTTCGCCGTCTTCCGGTCGGCGTTCGCGGAGGGTGCCCGGATCGGTGCGGGCCCGATCGCCCGCGCATGGCGGTCGACGCTGCTGGTCGCGTCCAAGTGGTGGCAGCTCGAGTCGTTGTACCGCTCGAACATGAAGTACGCACCCGCCTGGCAACCCAGGTTCCTCTGCTATCGCGACGCGGGCGACCTTGCCTCGGTCGCTCTCGCGGCCGGTCGAGCGGAGGGCTTCGTCCGCGGCCTCGGCGAGCGCCCGGTGGCCTCCCTGTCCGCCCAGAACGGCTCCGGCGTCGCGGTCGCCGCACGCGTTGCCGCGGCCGAGCCGCTGGAGCCGTGCACCGGGGCCGACGACGTGAACGCCGGGGCCAGCGAGCAGACGCGGGTACGGATCGCCAAGCTGGCACGGCTTTCCGCCGCGGGTGTCGACGCCTATCCAGTCCGGGTGCCGCGCACCCACCGCATCGTCGACGTGCTCACCGGGCATTCCGGGCTCGGCGCCGACGCACGCACCGGTGAGGTCGTCTCGGTCGCCGGGCGGGTGATGGCATTCCGACGGCACTCGGGTGGCACGTTCGTCGACCTGGTGGACTGGTCCGGTCGTCTCCAGGTGTTCGTCAGCGAGCCGAAGGTCGTCGCACAACTCGCCACGTCGATCGATCTGGGCGACTGGATGAGTGCCACCGGCGAGGTGATGACGACACATACCGGGCAGCTGTCGGTGCACGCGTCCTCGGTCGCCCTGGCCGCAGCATGCCTGCATCCCTTGCCCGACAAGCGCAAAGGCCTCACCGACCCTGAGCAGCGGCTTCGGCTACGGTCGCTCGACCTGATCGTCAACGAAACCGCGCGTGTCCAGCTCAAGGCCCGGTCGACCGCGTTGGCCGCGGTCAGGGCCGAGCTGATGTCGCGTGATTTCCTCGAGGTCGAGACACCGATCCTGCAGAGCGTGCACGGTGGCGCGAACGCCCGTCCGTTCGTCACCCACATCAACGCCTACGACATGCGGCTCTACCTACGTATCGCCCCTGAGCTGTACCTCAAGCGGTTGTGTGTCGGCGGGGTGGAGCGCGTGTTCGAGATGGGCCGCGACTTCCGCAACGAGGGCGCCGACCTCAAGCACAACCCCGAGTTCAGCATGCTGGAGGCCTACCAGGCGTTCGCCGACTACCGCGACATGCTCGAGCTGACCCAGACCCTGATTCGTCAGGCCTGCCTTGCAGTCCACGGGTCGATGATCCTGACCCGTGGCGATGTCCGGGTCGATCTCGAACCCGACTGGCCGGTCGTGACGGTGCACGACGCGCTTTCGGCAGCGCTCGGTGCGTCCGTTTCCGCAGACACGTCAGTGGAGGAACTGCGTCAGCATGCTGACGAGATCGGAATCGCGCTCCGGCCTGACTGGGGGCGTGGCGATGTCGTCCTCGAGCTCTACGAGCACCTGGTCGAGGCGAAGACCGTCGTGCCCACCTTCTACTGCGACTTCCCGGCCGACGTGTCCCCGCTCACCCGCGCGCATCGCGACGACCCGCGGCTCGCGGAACGGTGGGACCTGGTCGCGTTCGGCGTCGAGATCGGCACGGCCTACTCCGAACTCGTCGACCCCCTCGAGCAGCGCCGACGGCTGACCGAGCAGTCCCTCCTGGCCGCCGCCGGTGATCCCGAGGCGATGGAACTCGACGAGGACTTCCTACATGCACTGGAGTTCGCGATGCCACCGACCGGCGGCCTGGGGATCGGCCTGGATCGGCTGGTGATGCTGCTCACCGGTGCGGGGATCCGCGACACGATCGCGTTCCCGCTGGTGCGCCCCGGCAGGTCGTGAGCTCAGAGGGCGGCGATACGCCGCACCAGGGAACGGTTCTCGGCGCCGTCTCCGTCGGAGGCGTGGCCGGCGCCCTGGCGCGGTACGGAATCGCGCTGGCGGTGCCGCACTCCACCATCGGCTTCCCGGTCAGCACGCTGATGACCAACGTGAGCGGGTCACTTCTGATCGGCGTGTTGATGGTGGCGCTCGGACACCTTCGTAAGCCGTATCCGCTACTCCGGCCGTTCGTCGGGGTGGGCATCCTCGGAGGCTTCACCACGTTCTCGACATATGTGGTCGAGGCCCAGCAGCTGATCGTTCATCACGAAGCCGGCTTGGCGATCCTGTACCTCACCTCGACGCTCGTCCTCGGAATCGCCGCCGTTGCTGTGGGCGCGGTGCTCGCCCGACTCGTCCTGACGCGGGTGGTTCCATGACTGCGCTCATGGTTGCGCTCGGGGCTGCCGTCGGCGCACCGTTGCGGTACCTGACCGACCGGTTCGTCCAAGCCAGGCAGGGAAGCCGGTTCCCGTTCGGCACGCTGACCGTGAACGTGGTGGCCTCGCTGGTGCTCGGGTTCGTCACCGCGCTGGCCGCGTCCGGCGATGCCGGTCGACCCGTGGTCGCGCTGCTCGCCACCGGCTTCTGCGGGACGCTCAGCACCTATTCGGCCTATGCGTTCGAGACGCTGCGCGAGCTGGGAGCCGGCCGTGTCCGGATCGCGGTCGCGAACGTCCTCGTCAGCGTCGGGCTCGGTCTCGGCGCCGCCACGCTCGGATGGGTGATCGGCTCACAGCTGTGACCCGGTGATCGGGCCTGATCGTCAAGCCAGGCTCGACTGCACGGCCGTGGCCAGCTGATCCAGGAAGCGCTCGGCCTCGCCGATCGAGACGACACCGTCGTTCGCGCTCTGCGGTAGCCACGCCAGGCTCCGGTTGACGCCGAGGTCGCGAAAGTGGGAGAGCCGGCCGGGATCGACGTCGACGCCGGTCAACGTCAGCAGGATCACCCGGTCGGCACGCTCGTTGAGCCGGCGCCACCGGTCCAGCAGGGCCTCCTCGTCGTGAAGGTTGGGCATCCACTCGTCGCCGTAGTCGAGGATGCGCTCCTCGACCGTCGGCCCGTCACCGCCCACGAGGATCGGCGGGTACGGCTTCTGAACCGGCTTCGGCCAGGACCAGATGGGATCGAAGTTCACGAAGTCACCGGCGAAGCTCGCTTCGTCGTGCGTCCAGATCTCGATCATCGCGTGCATCCGCTCCGCCATCAGCCGCATCCGGGTGCGCGGATCGGTGCCGTGATTGCGCAGCTCCGGGCGATTCCAGCCGGCGCCTACACCGAAGGACATCCGGCCGCCGGAGAGCAGGTCGACGCTGGCGACCTCGTTGGCGGTGACGATCGGGTCCCGCTGGGTCACCAGGCATACCGCGGTCCCGACGCGGAGAGTCGTCGTCACAGTGGCCGCCGCCGTCATCGCGACGAACGGGTCCAGCGTCTTCCGGTAGCGCATCCCCGGGTCGCCGCCGCTTCCGTCGCGGGTGCCGACCGGGAGGTGGGTGTGCTCGGCGAACCACAGCGACTCGAACCCGCGGTCCTGCGCCATCTGTGCGACAGCAGCGGGGAGCGGTACGTCTTCGGTGGGGAACATGGCGAGGCCGATGTGCATGCGAGAGACCTTAGTTGCCAGGATGGGGGTTCCACCCCACCTGCCCGACATCCCGACTAGGACGGCCACCTGTGAGTACCGGCATCGCCCCCACCGTCACGCTCACCCACGGCGCACTGATGCCGCGGCTCGGGCTGGGCACCTGGCCGCTCAAAGGTGACGACGCCGAGCGCGCGGTCGCCGGTGCGCTGGATTCGGGGTACCGCCTGGTGGACACGGCGTTCGCCTATGGGAACGAGGACGGTGTCGGCCGGGGTATCAAGGCGAGCACGGTGCCGCGCGAGGACGTCTTCGTGACCACCAAGTTCAACAAGGAGTCCCACAGCGTCGCCGGCGTGCACAAGGCGTTCGCCGACAGCGCCCGCAGCCTCGGCGTGGACTACATCGACCTGATGCTCATCCACTGGCCCAATCCGTCCTACGACCACTATGTCGATGCGTGGCGGGGATTGGCCGAGCTCCTCGAGGCAGGCGATGTCCGCGCCATCGGCCTGTCCAACTTCAAGCCCGCGCACATCGACCGCCTCCTGGCCGAGACCGGCGTCGTTCCCGACGTGGACCAGATCCAGCTCAACCCGGGCGTCACACGTGCGGGCCCACGTGCCTACAACGCGGAGCACGGCATCGTCACCGAGTCGTGGAGCCCGCTCGGGCCTGGCTCGGATCTCCTGCAGGAGCCGGTGATAAGCCGGCTGGCCGAGACGTATGGCCGCACGCCGGGACAGATCGTCCTGCGGTGGCACATCGAACTCGGGCTCGTCACGATCCCGAAGTCCGGCAACCTCGACCGCATCCGAACCAACATCGACATCTTCGACTTCGAGCTGACCTCCGAGGACGTCGCCTCGATCTCCGCACTGGACAAGGGCGAAGCGGCCGCGAACGACTCCGACACGTTTGGACATTGACCCCGCCGGACACTGACAGGAGACATTCGGTCGTTAGCCTCGGCCGGGTGGCTACCGCGTTGCTGATGATCGACCGCACAACAGCTACTACGCGACCGAAGGCTGGCGCGCGAGCCTCGGCTATCCCGACATCTGGCGGCTCGACGAGACCGTCGCGGAGTGCGTTGCGCTCATGGATGCCTGCCCTGACAGCGGAATCCCGGTGATCCATACCAAGGGCGCGAAGCGGGCGGACGGGGCGGACCTCATTCCGCGCTTCGCCGAGGCATACGCCAGAGCCCGCGCGACGCTAGGCCCGGTGTCCCCGAATACCAGGCCTGGAAGAGCGAGATCATGGATGTCGCCGCCCCGACACGGGGCGATATCGTGCTCAAGAAGCCACGCTGGTGCGCGTTCCAGTACCTCGAGCTCGAGGCCATCCTGCGGAATCTGGGCACCAACCGGCTGATCGTCGCCGGTCTGCAGACCAACGTGTGCGTCGAGACCACCGTCCGGTCGGCCCTGATGCGCAACTTCGTCGTCGCCGTCCCCGAGGACGCGGTGTCGACCGACGGCGAGGACCTGCACCGGCACGGCCTGCAGGCGATGAAGATCCTCTGTGCCGAAGTGGCCCCGTGGCGTGAGCTGCTCGACCCCAGCCTGCCGTGGGACCGCGCGACCAGTGATCCCGACTACGGCCGGTCCGAGCGGGTCGGCGCGCTGCGATGACGACGCCGAACGGGGTTGCGGTGCTGATGATCGACCTGCAGAACATGTACCTCTCCGATCACGGCGGCCGGGCGGCACTGGGATGGCCACCGATCTGGCGGCTGAGCGAGGTCGTCGAGGAATCCCTGCTCCTGGCCGAAATCGCACGTGGCAACGGGATTCCGGTGATCTATACCCCGGGCGGTCGCTCGGCCGGATGCGGCTGATGCGATCCGGGCGAAGCTTGCGGCGGTCGGGGGCCCCGACGCGTCAGCGGTCGACCCGGAACACGCCGAGTGGAAGAAGCAGATCATGGACGCGGTCGCTCCGGTCGAGGGCGACATCGTGATCGACAAGCTGCGTCCGAGCCTGTTCGAGTTCACCCCTGCCGAGGTGATCCTGATGAACCTCGGCGTGACCAGGCTGGTGATCGCGGGTCTGCAGACCAACGTCTGCGTGGAGGCGACGACGCGATCCGCGCACAACTACGAGGTGGCGATCGCCGAGGATGCCGTGTCCACCGACGGCATCGACCTGCACACCGGCGCGCTCAACTCGATGCGCGTCCTTCACGCCGAGTCGCTCCAGGGCGCGACCTGCTGGCCGACGGCGTGCCGTGGGATCGCGCGGTCACGACACCGAACTACGGTCGGAACCCCGACTACTGGGACGAACGACACAACTCCTAGGCCCGCATGGGCGTCTAGCGGTTAACGCGCTCCAACGGGGGAGCCGCAGCAGAGGGGATTTCGTCATGAGACATTCGATCCGAAAAGCATCGGCCATGTTCGCTACGGTGGCCACCATGGCACTGATCGGCGGGCTGCTGACCGGTGCGACGCCGGCCCAGGCCGGTGCGTCGACCGACGGCAAGGTGGTCGCCCAGGGCGGTCTGACCGTGCGGAGCCTCCCGACGACGGTCGGCTATCCGGACGCCGTCATCCCGAACGGAAAGATCATCCCGCTCGGGTGCAAGATCCACGGGAGCTCCATCGACGGTAACGATCGGTGGTACCGGTTGCCCGGCGCTGACAGTCAATGGGTCAGTGCCCGTTACGTTCGCAATCTCGGGGCGCCGGAATGGTGCGGCGATGGCAAGCACTACATCGGCCAGACGACCGCACTGGTGAACCTGCGCAACGGCCCCACCCGGGCCGAAGGACTGGCAGGGGCGGTCGGCACGGACACCCGGGTGGGGCTGCTCTGCAAGCTCAGAGGAGAGACCGTCGACGGCAACTCGTGGTGGTACGAGACCAAGAGTGGGCATTGGATCTCGGCCAGGTACGTGACCAACGTCGGTCAGTCCCCGGCGTACTGCAGCTGACTAGTGGGACGGGTCCTCGTGGTAGGTCGCGCCGAGCTGTCGGCCGGCCGCCTCGAGGATCGCCTGCACGTCGAGGGTGTCCTGTAACGGCATGACGGGGCTCTCCATCAGGCCGGCCAGCACGCAGTCCGTCACCTCGATCAGTTCGTGCGCATAGCCGCCGCCGGCGACGGGGCGGGTGATCGTCTCGGGCTCGTGCCCGTTGCGGGTCACCACGATCGTCGTCGGGTGGTGGAACCGCGGCACGACGTCGATCCAGCCGGCGCTGCCGAAGATTCGTGCTGAGCCTGGTGACTGGTTGCGGATGGAGATCGTCAGCGCGCCACTGCGGCCGTCGTCGTAGCCGAGCAGGATGCCGGCCTCCTGGTCGACACCGCTCGGCGCCAGCGAACCGCGTGCCGTCACCGATGTCGGAGTGCCGAGCAGCATCTGGGTGAACGAGACGACGTAGACGCATTGCGCCGCCACCCTGTGCGGGATCGAACAGCCGGTCGGTCGGATCAAACTCGCGTCCGACGCCGAGATCGGCCTGTACGGCGCGCACCTCGCCGATCGCACCGTCGGCGATCAGCTGCAGTTGCCGGGCTCGCGATCGGCCTGCCCGCCCTCGGTCGTCCACGGACCGTCGTCCTCCCACGATCGACCGTCGAGTCCCGCGAGGAAGGCGCTGAACGACTCAGCAACCCGGTACAGCCGCTCTCCCGACGAGGTGACCACGACGTCGCCGGAGGTGACGTCGGCCGCGGCCGGCCGGGCCTCATGATCCCAGAACCAGATGCCGCCCACGTGTTGCGTCCGCAGCACCAGAAGGTTGCCGCCCGGATCCCGGCCGATCGGCAGCCAACCCGCGCCCAGCTCGCTGTGCGCGAGTTCCGTCAGTAGGTCACCGGGGCCGTCGAACCGTCCGAACAGCTCGGTCAGGATTCCCGAGCGTCCCCAGGGGCAGCCGGCCGGTAGCTCGAACCGGACGAGAGCGTCGAATCCCAGTCCGCCGTGCTCGAGGAGGAAGTCCCGGTACGCAGGTTCGACCTGACCATGGATGGCCGCTTCCAACTTGGCGAGTACCTCAGCATCGATCCGGAGGCGGTTAGCGGGGCGCTGTGCTCGCGCGCCGAGGCGATCGAGACCGTCGAGTGGGGAGCTCATCCGCCGGCCAGCCGGGCGATGGAGGCCCCACCGGTGTGCGGCACCCGGTCGTGGAGCTCCCAGGGGATGAGGATCATCCGGCGCCCGCCGTGATGGTGATGCCAGGTCCAGTTGTGTTCCTGCAGCAGTCTGTTGACTGCGCTCGCGTTCGGTTTGCTGCCGACCGCGAACCCCGGTTGGGCCTGTGCCGTGAGCCGCTCGGCCAGGCGCCGATTGGCCTCCGCGAAGTCGGCGGCCTCGCCTGTCATCGACTCGAGCTCGACCTCGGCCACGGCCCACTGCTGAAAGTCGGGATAACCGCCTCTGAACGGAACGCCGTTCCGCGCATACGCCAGGACGGCGGGGTCGTTGCTGTACCAGATCGAATCCCCCTTCGGCCCGGACCAGTAACCGGTTCTGGGCAACCGCGGTTTGTTGAACAGCCGCGGCGGATCGTCGGTCAGCCACGGTGCCTCGCCGCGCGCGACCAGACCGGGGTCCGCGATGGCGGCGTCGACCTGTTTCTCCCGCTCCTGCAGCGCTTTGATCGACTCCTCCACCTCCTCGAGCTCGTCCGCCGCGATCTCCGGCCGGAGCTTCAAGCGCAGCTGGGCATCGAGCTCCAAGTCGATCTTCGCCTTGTAGACATCGAGGCGGTCCTTGACGCCGAGGTCCTTCCACTTCCCGAGCTGGCCGTCCTCGCTCAACAGCGCCATCTTCTTCGCGTTCGCGGGATCTGCGAACTGCTGGAGATGTGTCGCCTCCTCCCGGATTGCGAACGCGTTTCCGTGCTCCCGGAAGATCACCTCCGGGATCAGCTCGCCCTTCGGGCCGGTTTGGATCAGGGTCATCGCGTGCGCAGTGTCACTGTAGGTGAGGAACTTCTCCTTCGGCATGATCGTTACCTTCACGTCCTTAAACCGTTCGGCGAGTTCGGGCGCGAGGCCGTCGAGCATCGCCTTGCGAAGCGCGTCGGCCGTCGGCGAAGGCGGCGCCTTCGCCGCGGCGAAGAGTGCGGCCTCGTCCACCCGCCGGGTCTTGGCGACGTCGGCGATCGCGTCGCGGGTCTCGGCCTTCGCGACATCGATCGCTCCGCGGCCCGCTGTCTTCACCGCGCGAACCGCGACTACCGCGTCCAGGAAGGCAAGCCCAACTGACACCCAGGCGAACACGAGGTCGGCCTCGCTACCGACCAGGTCCGCCGGTACCAGGCCTTTGTCCTTGTTGACATCGGTTTGTGACGCTGCTTTGGCAGCGGCGAGGTCGCTGGTGGCCTTGGCTGCGTCCACCGCTCCGACGCCGGCGGCGAGCCCGGCGAATACCACTCCGGCCGCTCCGCCGGTGAGCGCGAGCGCTGCGAGGCCAAAGGCGAGCTGGAACAGTTGGAGCGCATCCTTCTCGATCTTCTCGGTGGCCGCTGTCTCACGGACCTCATCGTCGACCCAGCTGAGTCGCTCCTTGTCGGTGATGCCGAGTCCGGACGTGGTGGCTCCGACGACATTGCGCAATGCCCATAGCTTCAGGCTGCCGTCCATCACGTTGTTGCGGGTGGTGGCGATCGCCTTGTCGACGTCGTCGGTTGCACCGATCAGTTCCTTCGCCTGCGCTGCCCCGGGCAGCGCAAGGAAATGGGCGAGGTTGCCGGTCGGCACTTTCTCGCCACCGGCCGGCCCACTCAATTCGTCGTCGAAGTGATCGATGCGCGAGAGCAGCGGATAGCCGAGGATGATGCCCTGCCTTTCCACACGCAGACCGGTCATCTCGCGTTCGTGGGCCGCCTTTTCCTCCGTCAGATCGTGTCTGGCGTAGAGCGTCGACATCGTAAACGAGTGTTCCTGCCGCTCGATCTGCGCGTCGAGGTCGAGCAGATGCCGTCCGACGCTCGCAATGGCCGCGGAATCCTGGGCGGGCAGTCCGCCCCCGAGCTCCGCCCTCTTCTTGTCGGCTTCGGCCTTCGACTGGTCGAGTGTCCTCAGCGCGGACGCCCGCATGGCCAATCCGAACTGCTTCACGAACTGGTCTCGCACCGTGATGTCTTTCAGACCTTCGCCGAATGCCTGGCGGGCGTTGTCGAACGGATTGGCTCCCGGCTTGAGGGTTTCCTGCTGATCCATCCAGGACCTATAGTCGTCGGCATTGCCGTACTGGTGGGGGAGGATCGCTGTCCCGTCCTCGGTGACGAAGGCCAGCACACCCGGCACACCCTTGACGTTGGAGATCGGGGCGTTCGGGTACATCCGCGTGCCGGCGTGGGTGAAGCTGGAGAACCAGTCCGGGTAGGAGATTGGATAGAGCACGAACATCGTGCTCTCCTCGAATACGGCGTACGCGTGCTCGAGACTCGTGGCGAAGGTGACGGCGACGTCGCGGCTGCCAAAGGACTTCTCGTGTCGCGAGCCGGTCGTCAGGGCTGAGGGGCCCCAGGTGCCCCATGTGCCGACCCGCTGATTCGCGTGTTCAGGTGGGCCCAGAGCCTGCCCCGCGGGCGGGTCCGGTGCTCGTTGCGCGACATCGTCGGGTCGCACTGCCGCGGACGCTGGTCTGCGCGCGACGATCATCCGCGCTACGACCGCGTTTCCAGCCGCGCGTTGCAGCCCAGCCATCGTCTCGACGGCGAGGCCGGCAGCATGTCGCGGGTCGATCCGCGTGTCCGTGGCCTCCTTCGCACGGCGCGGACGTGCGGGGCGTTCGTACATCCCGCAAGTGAACGTCGGTGTGCGAGGTCCGTGAAGCCCTTTCGGGCAGCCGTTAGTGCGGACTAGTGGGACGGGTCCTCGTGGTAGGTCGCGCCGAGCTGTCGGCCGGCCTCCTCGAGGATCGCCTGCACGTCGAGGGTGTCCTGCAACGGCATGACCCCGCTCTCGGTGCGACCGGCCAGCACGCACCGCGTCACCTCGATCAGCTCGTGTGCGTAGCCGCCGCCGATGACGGGCCGGGTGATCGTGTCGGGGTCGTGACCGGCCCTGGTCATCACGATCGTCGTCGGATGATGGAAGCGCGGGACGACGTCGATCCAGCCGGTGCTGCCGAAGATGCGTGCCGAGCCCGGTGACTGATTGCGGATCGAGATCGTCAGTGCTCCGGTTCGGCCGTCGTCGTAGCCGAGCAGGATGCCGGCCTCCTGGTCGACACCGCTCGGCGCCAGTGAACCGCGTGCCGTCACCGAGGTGGGGGTGCCCAGCAGCATCTGGGTGAAGGAGACGACGTAGACGCCGAGGTCGAGCATCGCGCCGCCACCCTGTGCGGGATCGAACAGCCGGTCGGTCGGATCGAACTCGCGTCCGACGCCGAGATCGGCCTGTACGGCGCGCACCTCGCCGATCGCACCGTCGGCGATCAGCTCACGGGCGCGGACGATCACCGGCTGGAAGCGCGTCCACATCGCCTCCATCACGAAGACGCCGTTCGCCCTTGCTGCGTTGACGATCTCGCGTGCGCCGGCGGTCGTCGCGGTGAAGCTCTTCTCGACCAGCAGCGCCTTGCCGGCATCGATCGCGGCCATGGCGGTCGCATGATGCTGCGGATGGGGGGTCGCGATGTAGAGGACATCGACGTCGGGATCGTCGATGATCGCGCGGTACGACCCGTGCGCGCGGGGTAGCCCGTGGGTGGTGGCGAACGCCTGGGCTCGGTCGAGTGAACGCGACGCCACTGCCACCACCTCGGCATCCGGCACACTCGTGAAATCACCGACGACCTTGGCGGCGATGCGACCTGGACCGACGATGCCCCAGCGAACCGGCCGTGCGTCTGTACCGGCTGCGGTCGAACTGGGCTGGGTCACCCGCCCATTGTCTCCTACGCTGAGGATCGTGACTGCTGCCGAGACGACGACGCCCGACTCCGCCGAACTTCCCGCCAGCATGCGGGTCAGCGTGCTGAGGGCTCCCCACGACGTCGGCGTGGAAGAACGGCCGACGCCGAGGCCGGGTAGCCGGCGGGTCCTCGTGAAAGTCCTGTCGGTGGGCACCTGTGGCTCGGACACGCACTACTACGAGCACGGCCGCATCGGCGATCACATAGTCGAGAGGCCGCTGGTGCTCGGTCACGAGGCGTCCGGTGAAATCGTCGAGCTCGGTCCCGACGTCACCGGGCTGACCGTCGGGCAGCGCATCTCGATCGAGCCGGGCGTACCCGATTTCACCTGCAGCGAGTGCAAGGCCGGCCGCTACAACCTCTGCCCGCGCATGGTGTTCTTCGGGACACCTCCTATCGACGGTGCGTTCGCACAGTACGTGGTCGTCCACGAGTCGATGGCCTACCCGGTGACCGACGACGTATCCGACGATGCCGCCGCACTGCTCGAGCCGGTATCGGTCGCCGTCTGGTCGTGCACCAAGGGCGCTGTGCGGCCCGGGTCGCGGGTGCTGGTGACCGGTGCCGGCCCTATCGGGCTACTGGTGACCCAGGTGGCACGCGCGTTCGGTGCGAGTTCCGTGGTCGTCACCGACGTGAACCCGCATCGGCTGGCACTGGCGGCGCGACTCGGCGCCACCCGGACGATCGACGTCTCCTCGGAGGATCTGGCCGCCGCTTTCGACGACACGACCGCGCCCGACGTGTTCATCGATGCGAGCGGTGTCCCGGCCGTGGTCAAGGCGGGCGTCCGGGCGCTGCGTCCGGCCGGTCGTGCCGTCCTCGTCGGCATGGGCGCCGACGAGGTGGCGCTGCCGGTGTCACGGATCCAGAACTTCGAACTGACGGTCACCGGCACCTTCCGTTACGCCAATACCTGGCCGACCGCTCTCGAACTCGTGCGCAGCGGGCAGATCGACGTCGGCACCCTGGTCACCCACCGGGTCGGGCTGGCCGACGTCGAGTTGGCGTTGACCGCGGCTTCACGCGACGCCACCGCCGTGAAGGTGATCGTGCGCCCGCAGGAGTGACTAAACCTGTTCCTGCGGGCACCACCAGGTCGTGGGGCCCCCCCCCGGCGCCCCCCACAAAAACCACCCCCACCCCCGG
>JAABUT010000331.1_pt1 | contig 83110 bp, 95 predicted proteins | sample 5559281 | NCBI WGS metagenome assembly JAABUT01 (sample SAMN10711880, study PRJNA513359) | rock metagenome | isolation source: Antarctica rocks | place: Antarctica: Victoria Land, Ricker Hills nord | collected 2016-01-04 | reverse complement strand
ACACATACAATATGGATGAAAAGGGCTTTCTACTTGAACTGCTTCAAAAGACTCGAAGAGTCTTCAGTCTAAAGCATCTTGACAGTGGCAAATTGCTGGGTGCTGGTCAAGACGGCAATAGAGAATGGATTACCTTGATTGCAACCATTTGCATGGATATGACCTATATACCCCCTTCGATCATTTATCAGGCGATATCAGGTAATATTCAGGACAGCTGGCTTACTGAATATGATCCCAAAGAGCAATCCTGCTTCTTTGCTTCCTCCGCTACTGGCTGAACCAACGATGAATTGGCCTACTCTTGGCTCACTATCGTATTTGATCGAAATACGAGGTCAAAAGCCAGAAATTCACGGGATTATCGCCTTCTATTTGTTGACGGGCATGGCAGTCATATCAACATGAAGTTTCTTGACTGGTGTGAGCAGAACAAGGTGCTCGTGACTTTATATCCTCCTCATTCTACGCATCGTCTTCAACCTCTGAATGTGAGCTTATTCAACCCTTTGGCCAATTACTACTCGCAAAACCTGAACGACTGAATCTTTAAGAGTCAAGGACTTTCTCGAATATCAAAAAGAGACTTCTTTGACCTGTTTTGACCTGCATATCAAGCTGCTTTCACGCATGCCAACATAAAAAGTGGATGGGAAAAGACAGGATTGCTGCCTTTCAATCCGTCACAGGTCATAAAGCAGATTAAATCGGACGCTAGACCTGTTTCAAGCCATTCTTCTTCTTCAGCATTGTCAGAAGCTGATTGAAGAAAGGTTCGACGATTAATGAAGTCAGTTGTAGAAGAAGTAATTGGTCCGGAAGCTCGTAAGTTGAACAATACGATGAAAAAGCTTACTACAGATGTTGCTCTTCTAAAAGCAGAAAATGAAGATCTTCGACGAACAGTACGTATTGAAAGAAGTCGCAGACGACGTGAAAAGTCTTTATTTGACGATTTAGAAATTAATGGTGAGGCAAAGGGGGTGTTTTTTAGTCCTAATAAGATTCAGGCGGCTCGTGATCGTCAAATTCAAAGAATCGAAGAGGAACAGCAAGCTGCTATTCAAAAGGCTGAAGAAAAGGAACAAAGGGAGCTTAGAAAGCTAGAGGAACAGCGTTTAATAGCTGAAAGAAAGGTGGAACGGGAAAAAAAGAAGGCGAAACGGAAGGAGGAAGCGAAGCGAAAAAAGAAGCTACGGGCGAAGGAATTGAAGCAACGACGTCTAGTTCAGGAGCAAAAGCTGAAGGCTAAAGAGCTTCAGAAATGGCAAAAGAAGAAGTCTAAAGAGGTGGAAGTACAGCAATTCACTGATTTTGTTGCTATTGAGGAGGTGGAAAGGGGGCCTAGTCAAATCAGGTCTACGCGAGCTGGAAGGCAATTCAAAGCTCCTAAGCGATTTGATGATTAATTCTTATAGCTTGGAAGCTTCATATAGATATCGACAACTCTCTATATTAATTGCAATTTGATTCTATGAATGGTGGTTGAATAATAATAAAAATAGTATTGGTTACTAATCGGGTTTAGGGTGTGCACGAGACCGGAACGTGCACGGGCCCGGGAGTACTCCTATCCAGCGATATCCCTGACTAAATCTGAATGCGACTCTCAAAGTGATAATCGTTTGTTTAAACATTCGAAATCGCTATTGAATGTTCTGCACATCTCCATGTAGATATTGAGATACTTTAGAATCATCTAATACGAACGTCGTCTCGATGAAAGTCGACTATAGAAGGTAAAAAGGGGGCAAAGCTGCTCACCTGCAGTGTCCCATTTATTTTTCGGGTTCGCCCTGAGACCCTTGCAGGCTGGGGAACGCTAGGTTCAACAAATGACGATCTCGCCTGAATAAATACCTGTAACATACAGTGGTACACGTACGGAGTACGGAGGCCGACACCGAAAGCCCTAGTAAGCGATACGGCTAAGAGCAGCAGCGTGATAAATGACAGGTGATGCAAAAGCGACTCAATTTTCTTAATTTTGATACGGTTATGAAGCGATGATTGAGCTGTACGGAATAGACATTGAACTATCTAGCTGGAAGTTCTGTCGAGGGCGCACTGAGCGCACACAGCGATTGTAATCTACCGTATGTTTTGATATTCTTAGCGTGGGGCAGGACTTTCGGTGTCACCCTCCGTACCGACCGAGGACACAGCAATACACTAGCGCAGAAGAGCTTTCCGCATTATCAGATAACCCCCCAACACACTAGTTCTGTGTGCTTCGTCCATTAACGCGAGATAGGGCTGGTGTAAATGGTCGTTCATATCTTGGTCGCACCTGTCTTTCTCTCCCTCACACCAATCTCCACTTTAGTCCTAGTGATTAGCACCTGCTGGGGCTCTTGATCGCTCCTTCACCACGAACCTCGACTACAGCCACCGCACTTCCTCATATACACCTTCTACGTACAACATCCCGTCCGCAGGACGTTAAAACACATCCCCATGACTCCCGAAGTTGAGCAAGAGTTGGCACATACGCTTTTAGTCGAACTTCTCGCCTATCAATTCGCAAGTCCGGTCCGTTGGATCGAAACGCAAGATGTTATCCTCGCGGAAAAGGTCACGGAACGCATAGTCGAGATTGGCCCTGCTGATACTCTTGGTGGTATGGCCAAGAGAACTCTGGCGTCCAAATACGAAGCCTACGATGCTGCTAAATCCGTTCAGCGGCAAATACTGTGCTACAACAAGGACGCTAAGGAGATCTACTACGATGTTGATCCAGCCGTGGACGAACCTGAGCCCGCAGCTGGTGGAGGAGCGGCATCTGCGCCGAGCCCATCCTCAGCACCCTTATCAAGTTCTGCCCCACAAGCAGCGGCTGCCCCACCGCCTCCGAGTGCAGGGCCTGCAGCAGCTGTCGCTGATGCTCCTGTCTCAGCTGTGGATATTGTCAGGACTTTAATTGCCCAGAAGCTGAAGAAGCCTCTGACCGATATTCCCCTAAGCAAGGCGATAAAAGATCTTGTTGGTGGTCAGTAGAACTCCTTGCTCTTGAAAATTCTAATTTCAACTAACCTCTAATATAATATAGGCAAATCAACGCTACAAAATGAAATCCTTGGAGATCTTGGCAAAGAATTCGGATCCACACCTGAGAAACCAGAAGACACACCACTCGATGAGCTTGGGGCTTCGATGCAGGCTACTTTCAACGGGCAACTGGGCAAGCAATCATCTTCGTTGGTCGCTCGACTAGTCTCGTCAAAAATGCCGGGCGGATTCAATATCACGGCCGTCCGGAAATACCTTGAGACAAGGTGGGGGCTTGGGTCAGGGCGACAAGATGGTGTGTTGCTTCTTGCACTTACTTTGGAACCTGCCTCTCGTTTGGGTTCAGAAAATGATGCAAAGGCGTTCCTTGACGACGTCTCCAATAAATACGCGGCGACTGCTGGTATAAGTCTCTCGTCACCTGCAGCTGGTGGCGATGGCGGCGCAGCTGGCGGAGGCATGATGATGGACCCAGCCGCAATCGACGCACTAACCAAAGATCAAAAGGCTCTTTTCAAGCAACAGTTGGAGCTCTTTGCGCGGTACCTGAAAATCGACCTGCGGGCTGGCGACAAGGCTTTTGTTGGATCGCAAGAATCCCAGAAGGTGCTTCAGGCACAACTGGACCTTTGGAACACCGAACATGGTGAAATTTATGCGAGCGGCATTGAGCCCGCTTTTGTTCAGTCTAAAGCTAGAGTGTACGACTCGGCATGGAATTGGGCGCGCCAGGACGTGCTATCCATGTACTATGACATTATCTTTGGTCGTCTGAAAGCTGTCGATCGCGAGATCGTTAGTCGGTGTATTCGCATTATGAACCGATCAAACCCTCTGCTTCTGGATTTTATGCAATATCATATGGATGTCTGCCCCACCGAACGAGGGGAAACATATCAACTAGCTAAAGAACTAGGAGAGCAGTTAATTGAGAACTGCAAAGATGTCATTGAAGAAGCTCCGGTATACAAAGACGTCGGGGTACCAACCGGCCCACAGACCACCGTTGACGCCAGAGGAAATCTCGATTACAAAGAAATACCCCGGACAAGTGCTCGTAAGCTCGAGCACTATGTTCGTGAAATGGCGGATGGCGGCAAGATTTCAGAATATGGTAACCGTACCAAAGTACAAAACGATCTTAGCCGTATCTACAAGCTCATCAAGCAGCAACACAAGCTTTCAAAATCTTCTCACCTACAAATTAAGTCGCTTTACGAAAATGTCATTCGCTCGCTTGCCATGAACGAGGGTCAGATAATGCCACTCGAAAATGGTAGACCAATGAATGGACATGCGAAGAAGGGCGGCAAGAATGGGTCGCGGCCACACATGAACGGTCATGTCAAGCAAGGCAAGGTCGAGACCATCCCCTTCTTGCATCTCAAGAGAAAAGACGAACATGGCTGGGAGTACAGCAAGAGACTTACCGGTCTCTACTTGGACGGCTTAGAGCAAGCTGCAAAATCTGGCGTTACTTTCCAAGGCAAAAATGCGTTGATGACGGGCGCGGGTGCTGGCTCTATTGGTGCTGAGGTCCTACAAGGCCTAATCAGTGGCGGTGCTAAAGTCGTCGTTACAACCAGCCGTTTCTCACGAGAAGTCACCGAGTACTATCAATCCATGTATGCCCGATACGGCGCACGAGGCTCTCAGCTCGTTGTTGTTCCTTTCAATGGAGGCAGCAAGCAGGATATCGAGGCCACCATCGAGTATATTTACGATACCAAGAAAGGCTGTCTGGGATGGGACCTTGACTACGTTATTCCATTCGCAGCAATCCCCGAGAACGGCCGCGAAATTGACAGCATAGATTCAAAGTCCGAACTGGCACATCGTATCATGTTGACGAATGTCCTGAGACTTCTAGGTTGTATCAAAACACAAAAGCAGCAACGTGGCTTTGAAACCAGACCTGCACAAGTCATATTACCACTTTCACCAAATCACGGCACATTCGGTAACGACGGCCTGTATTCAGAGTCTAAATTAGCCCTTGAGGCCCTATTCAATCGATGGCACTCCGAGAGCTGGGGCAATTTCTTAACAATTTGTGGAGCGGTCATCGGCTGGACACGTGGTACCGGACTCATGGCCGGCAATAATGTGGTGGCCGAGGGTGTCGAGCGTTACGGTGTTCGTACCTTTTCCCAGCAAGAGATGGCTTTCAATCTGCTAGGGCTCATGGCACCAACAATCGTCAACCTCTGTCAAATCGAGCCAGTATTCGCTGATTTGAACGGCGGTCTTCAATTCATACCTGACCTTAAAGATTTAATGACCAACTTGCGCAAGGAGATCATGGAATCTAGTGAAGTACGAAAAGCAGTGACTAAGGAGACTGCAATCGAGAATAAAATCGTCAATGGAGAGGAGAGCGAAGCTCTTTACAAGAAGGTTACCATTGATCCCCGGGCCAACATCAAATATCAATTCCCTGACTTGCCAGACTGGAAGAATGATGTTGAGCCTCTCAACGCCAACCTCAAAGGTATGGTAGATCTGGACAAGGTTGTCGTCGTTACAGGCTTTTCCGAGGTTGGCCCTTGGGGTAATTCTCGAACTCGGTGGGAAATGGAAGCCTACGGGAAGTTCTCTCTGGAAGGTTGTGTCGAGATGGCCTGGGTCATGGGTCTCATCAAGAACCACAATGGACCGTTGAAGGGCAAGTCATACTCAGGCTGGATTGACGCCAAGACCAACGAGCCAGTGGATGACAAGGATATCAAGGGCAAGTACGAGAAGTATATCCTAGAGCATTCTGGTATACGTCTCATTGAACCCGAGCTGTTCAACGGCTATGACCCCAATAAGAAACAGCTGATGCAAGAGATCATCATCGAAGAAGATCTAGGTCCATTTGAATCTTCGAAAGAAACAGCATTGGAATTCAAGCGTGAGCATGGCGACAAGGTCGAAATATTCGAAATCTCCGATTCAGGCGAATACACAGTGCGTCTAAAGAAGGGCGCGATGCTGCTCATCCCCAAGGCCTTGAAGTTCGACCGTCTCGTTGCTGGTCAGATACCTACTGGATGGAATGCCAAGACCTACGGTATTCCCGACGATATCATTTCGCAAGTAGACCCTGTCACTCTCTACGTTCTCGTCTGCACAGTGGAGTCTCTTCTCGCCTCTGGTATCACCGATCCGTACGAGTTCTACCAGTATGTACATATCTCGGAAGTAGGCAATTGCATAGGATCCGGTATTGGAGGAACTACAGCTCTACGCGGGATGTATAAAGATCGCTTCTTAGATAGGCCACTTCAGAAAGACATTTTGCAGGAATCTTTCATCAATACCATGAGCGCTTGGGTCAATATGTTGCTCATTTCTTCGACTGGTCCAATTAAGACGCCTGTTGGTGCTTGCGCTACGGCTGTGGAGTCAATTGACATTGGCTACGAGACTATCTTGGAAGGTAAGGCTCGGGTTTGTTTGGTTGGAGGTTTTGATGACTTTCAGGAAGAAGGCTCGTATGAGTTTGCCAACATGAAAGCAACGAGCAATGCGGAGGATGAATTTGCACATGGGAGAACGCCAAGGGAAATGTCTCGGCCCACCACCACAACTAGGAATGGCTTCATGGAGTCCCAAGGATGTGGTATGCAAGTCATTATGACTGCTCAACTTGCTCTCGACATGGGTGTACCGATTTACGGTATTCTTGGCATGACTGCTACTGCCACTGATAAGATTGGCCGATCGGTTCCTGCTCCTGGCCAAGGTGTCTTAACCACTGCGCGAGAAACCCCTTCGAAGTTTCCATCACCTCTCCTAGACATCAAGTACCGCAAGCGACAACTTGACATGCGGAAAGCCCAGATTAAAGAATGGCATGAGTCAGAGTTGCTGTATTTGCAGGAAGAAGTGGCTGCTATGAAATCCCAGGGAAGCGACTTCGATGAGTCTGAGTACATGCAAGACCGCGCTGGACACATTTCCAGAGAGGCCACCCGCCAGGAGAAAGATGCAACGAACGCTTTAGGAAATAACTTTTGGAAACAGGATCCACGTATCGCACCGCTTAGAGGAGCTCTTGCTACATGGGGTCTTACAATTGATGATCTAGGCGTAGCGTCCTTCCACGGCACATCAACTGTTGCAAACGACAAGAACGAGTCCGACGTCATCTGCCAACAAATGAAGCATCTCGGCCGCAAGAAAGGAAATGCCTTGCTGGGTATCTTCCAGAAATACCTCACTGGCCATCCTAAGGGCGCGGCCGGTGCCTGGATGTTCAACGGCTGCCTCCAAGTCCTCAACAGTGGTCTTGTTCCCGGCAACCGCAACGCCGACAACGTTGACAAAGTCATGGAGAAATTTGACTACATCGTTTATCCCAGCCACTCCATTCAAACCGACGGTGTCAAAGCCTTCTCCGTCACTTCCTTTGGCTTTGGCCAAAAGGGTGCTCAAGCCATTGGTATACATCCAAAATACCTATTCGCTACTCTCGACCCCGCGCAATACCAGACCTACAAATTGAAGGTACAGGCAAGACAGAAGAAGGCGTATCGCTACTTCCACAACGGTCTCATTACCAACACTTTATTCGTAGCCAAAACACACTCCCCATACCCCGATACACTCCAATCCCAAGTCTTCCTCGATCCCACATCCCGTGTTTCCCTGGACAAAAAGTCCTCCGAGCTCACATACCCTTCCACCGCTCCCGCGCACCCCATCAATGTATCCACCACCGAGCATACAAAGGAAATGGTTGAATCCCTTGCCCGCGCCACCGCCACTGCAAACAGCAAAATTGGCGTCGACGTTGAGAGTGTGGAGAGTATCAATATCGATAACGAAACATTCATTAAGAGAAACTTCACCCACAATGAACAAGCGTACTGCCGCAAATCTCCCAATGCGCAAGCCAGTTTTGCAGGGAGGTGGTCAGCAAAGGAGGCTGTGTTTAAGAGTTTGGGCGTCGAGGGGAAAGGCGCCGGGGCCGGATTGAGAAGCATCGAGATTACGGCCGATGGAAACGGTGCACCCGTAGTCACAGTAAGTTGAAATATCCCGAAAACTTGCAAAAGGAGAAGGCTAATCATGCACATAGCTCCACGGAGACGCGAGAGAAGCAGCCGACAAAGCCGGCGTGAAGAGTGTGGACGTTAGTATCAGTCATAGCGACGTGCAGGCTATTGCTATTGCTGTGAGTAAGTTCTGAGGCCAGGCGGACGAGGTTTTGCAAGACTGCGCTTGTATAGTATATCGAGGGAATGTGCGAAGGAATTTCCACTACATGTCTTAAACCGAGCTGCGATATCGGATTTGCAGTGCCTCCATTACTTTTCTCTCCTATTCTTGGTGGAAGAGCCAAGGCGCAGGGGGGTGTAATAAGAGAGAGCTGGGGGGCTTTGTTGTACATAGTTATCCCGAGGGAGGACATACACCAATAGAGATATTAGATGGTATTTTACTTGGAGAACTTGTTTTCTGTATTCAGGTGTTGTGTCTATTTTGTGAGTATAATTCATGATGATTAGGCAATCGGAGCGAGAACAATTCGGGCATGCGTACGTCGTAGTTGCACTCACTCAACTATATCCTGATGACCATTCCCGTTGGGCTTGATACAAACACCCCCATCGTATGTAAGAACCAAGATCCCACATAAATCCCCCCCCCCCTTAGAGTCCACTAGTCAGTCAGTCAGTCAGTCAGTCAGTCCCCCACCCCCTTCCCAGCTACTGTATCCTTCTTTGATTTTTGCTAATCTCGTTTGATCATTTCAGCGATCTAGACCCCGTTCAAGTTGCAAGCTAAGCCCTCGTCGTCTATCAAACCCCCCCTCGGCTCTCAGACCTCTTCTTTTACTACTAATGCGAGTATTACATCACATCCATACCCACATCACATCCCCAAACAAAACCAAAATCCCCTCCCCCTTATCCCTGTCCCTGTCTCCACTTCGAGAGTCCAGATGAGATCCGTTATATATAAAGGCAAAGACACCCAAGCAGTCACTATACGGTAGCTGAGTTGAAGGGAGGGGGGATTTGCTAGGAAAGTGGATGGGGTTGAAGGGATGGTGAGGGGGGATGTTGATGAAGGAAGGGGGGAGGAGAGGTTTGCGGATGTTGTAAATGAGTGGTTTGGGTGATTTTTGGTGAGTTTGCTGATGGTTTTGGGGGAGGGCGGGTGAGATTGCCTTTGGCGGCGCCTCAGGGCTCGCTCATCTTGGGGGATGTCTGTTGAAAAGAGGCGGTAGTAGATAGATGGCCGGAGCCGCGAATAAATGTTCGCGATAAAGTTCGGCGGCGTAGTAGGTTGAGATGTGGATGGAAAGAGGCCAGAAACCGTAGTTGCGTATTCTGCGGAAAAAGCTGCATCGGGAGCATCATCACAATTTAACCCTCCCCCACCGGCTTCTCAGTCTCTCCTCCATACTTTTTCATCCACCACTCCCTCAACCCCTGCACATCATACCCCTCCGGCTCCACAACATACCACCCCTCGCGACACATTTTCGGATACGCATTCAGCATCCCCCCTTCCCACTCATGGCTCGTCAAACTCCGAAACAGCATCACGGTACCCACCTCTGGCTTAAACTTCTCCGGCTCCACGAAAACGCTCAGCAGGACCCTTTTGTCGGTGCTGGGGTCGACGATGCGGAGGTCGCGTTTTGGGGGGAGGCGTGGGGGTTTGGTGATGTTGGGGGAGACGGAGTGGATGAGGGCGAGGATGGAGAAGGTGGTTTTGCGGAGGTGGTGGTGAGCGATATAGGAGAGGGGCACGAGGGGGTGGTGCAGCGGGGGCAGAGAATTTGAAGTGGGTTGGAGGAAGGTGAGGGTGAGGGCTTGAGTTGATGTAGTATGGGTGGTCAGGTTTTCCTGTTTGGTGCGGTTCTTTAGGGGTGGTTCGGCTGAACTTCGCTCTCTTTCAAGAGGAGTTCGGTGACGCTCTGGTGAAGGGGCTGTAGGTCGAACTCTTGCGGCATGAGTAAAGGCGGGATTTCGATGCTTATTTTGGCCATCTGCAGGCATATCATCGGACTCTTTCGGTCGTGGCTGGGATTGGGTTCGTCGACGCTTCGAAGGGATGGTAGGTAACGACTCGGACAGGAAGGATGAGTGCTGACTGCTAGAAGCCGTTGAGATTTTATCGCTAGGCCCCTCTAATTCGTGCGCGAGCTTAGCTGCTGAGCTCCATCTGGAAGCCAGGTTGGGATTCTCTTCGAGGGGCGTTTCTCTTTTTCTCTTATTAGGAGTGGAGTTGACAGAAGGCGGTATAGGTACTAGTGAAACCTCCTCGACTGGATCGTTTTCATTGTCAGTCTCACTAGAGAATGTAACTTCAACGTCGTCATTTCGTTCATCCTCGCTACATTTAAGAGATAGCGGATGTCTATTCTCTCGGCGGATTGCAGACCTAGGGCTCCCGTCTCTAGAATATGAAGTATACTGGTAGTAGTGCTCTATCGTCACATTTTCTCTTTCCTCTTCTCCTATAGAATAGAAATCATCGATGACGATGTATCTGTAATACCATCAGATGTGTGTACCAGCAGCTGAAACATCCCTCAATTATGTACATTGCAGTTCCTCCTCCTACTAACTTCTTGGCTTTTGCCAGATGATACTCTTTGAGGACAACATAGGAGCCTTCGCCAATACCAAAATTGGTAATTGTCTTGTGAATCCTACGCTTCAGCAATGCTGAATAATAACCCAATACTCAGCCACAGTTCACAGGGTTTCCCGTCTCCAACCGATCGCATACCTTGAATTGTCTTTTCCCCGTCCGTTAGGAACAGCCGGTAGGCTTCAGCACCAGTTGTATGCTCGTTCTTTGGGAGGACGACAATGGAGACCTTATCGATCAGAAGCTTCAAATTGGGAAAGCATACTTGTGTGCGAACAAGTTCTTTGATAATTGGTTTCAACGCAAAATGCGGCACCTTCGCAGGCGCAACTATGTCACTGCTGTGGGCGTCCATAATACCGTATCAGGGCGCAGTGGTGGGCGGTGGAAGTATATAGAAGTCGGTGAAGGCCAAGGCATGACTTGTAGATGATGACCACGGACCACGGTGGTGTTATGCCTCCTTGCGTCCGAATCGAATGTGGTGTGTGTTACTCTAGACTGTCGAAATTGAAGGACTTGAACCAGAAGAGGGTTGTGTGGGACGCGTTTTGGTGGTACGCGACCGGGCCGAGGATCTCCGACAAGGTTATCGCGCTAGTGCAAGATGGGGGCCAAAACTGGGGAGTCACGGGGGTAATGATCGATCACCTGATGTCGATTAGGCGGTCCAATCAACAGATATCTACTGTAGATATCCCCAAGGCTCGTGGAGCCACGGATGAGAAATTGAGATTCAAGCTTATCATGGGATGCTCCTCCTCATTCAGGACAGTATCTCGATCAATGGCGAGGAGATCCTGAGAGCCGGCACTTCTGGTTTCGAGGATTTTCTTGGTGATGCAAAGAGGTCGTACTCACTGGACAAATCTGGGGCATGAAATCACAAAGCGTCTGTGAGCTGGCCACAAGAGGTCCTGGTGTGTGTGAAGAGGAAGAAGATTCGCAACCTCATATATTGATCTTCCAGAAAAACGTTTATATTGAGGTTATGGTATTGAGACATAGGTAAAACAGAAGCTTCAGGTTACATACAGCGACTATCTACGTTCATGTCGAAGTCCAGACTTCTTCGACGTCTTCCATCAGGTCAAGGTTTAGGCTCTTGTGGTGCTGTCCGGGATCAAGAGCGTAGCTTAGGTGACCGTTCCTCGGACGTTGAAGTTCCCAGAGTCAGGAGAGACGTGATAAGCGTTGGTCTAGCTTAGCAGTTACTTTTACCAAGCCTGGAGACACTACTGGAGCATACTGTGGCTTTCATAGCGGCCTTCCACCTTTTAGCGACAGTGATAGTGAAGACAACCATGATAGAAGAGAAGCCGTAGATATTGATTCAACAAGTGATAAAGGGACTCTGAAGGATCAAGTGGACAACTAACCGTTAGTCTACAATGGGAACTCTCTTCCTCTTATTTCAGGATTTCAATTTAGTCTAATAGTCGAGTTTGACAATTCGGCACAGGTTCTGTCATTGTTGAACCTGCTTCTTCTCCTGGTAAGCCTCTTTTCGATTCCGTTCATTATATTATGTCCTTGGCCTTATTATTTGTTAGGCTAGAATCTGTGAGCAGGTATCCGCAGGTACGGGCTTCTGTATGCGACTGACGAAACATCAGCCTCAATCAGTAGTAAGCTTGTTTAAGGACTTTTCCAGTTTTTCATTCTTGTTGAAGAATTGTAGCGCCTCGTATATTCTATGGATTCTTTCTCTAATATGTGCCCTCCTCAGATCGGTCATAAATCTCCTTTTCTCCCTTCGTTATCCAAGCGTCGCCACTACGCCAGTCATATCTCTCTTCTCTTTGTGCATCTGCTGGAGTTTGGGATAAGATATTGAGAAGGGACGATGATCTTGTCATATCTATGAGAACAGTATGGACAAAGGGCTTTCAGCTTCACTAGATTTAGATATCGACAGATCGAAAAAGCGATGACTTCAACTATGACTCGCTCAAGGGCGATGAAATGAGAAAGAGCATGTATACGTATATATCAGCAGCAACGTATCGTTTGGCTTTGCATTTGCGACTGACGTAGGCCTAGTTCGTCTTGTCTGGTGTACGAAATTTTGACTGATTCACAGGTCATCGTTGAGCACGCGAAATTCTACCATCAGGAGCCGACTGTGGTTCACCAGTATTTACTTACAATCTTTACTCCAATCCTTGGGTAATCTTTTGCTGGGCTTACATTGCGCTAACTTACCAAGTACGATCTGGCCTGAAACACTAACGTCGACTGCCATGTTCCAAAATGCACATATTGGAAAACAAGCCGGCATATGGCTGGAGTTTATGAAGGTGGAAATTTTTCCTACTAATCTGGATTGATTCTTTTGTTGGTACTTCTTGCCAGGTTTGCTGATGCCTGCGTTGAGTTATTACTTCAGTGTAATCACGTGGTTTGCCCTGATAATATTGCCATTGCAGACTTGGTTTGTAGAACGATTGCTACCCACAGCTTCTTCAAACTGACGTTCGTAGTTCGGTATTCGATCTGGATTAGGTCTCTTTCGTATGACATTCGATTGGGCTCAAGTAGCCTACATCCCAGTTGGCTGCTGCTAATGTAGTTGGTGGATTGGTTATTCTGATGTGGATCATTGCACCGCTCATGTGTATGTCCAATTGCCACTACTGATCTCCTATTGTCGAGGCTTACTGTTCCCAGACTATAAGAATTCACTTTAATCTGCCTATATGCCTATTTTATCATCATCGATTTTTGACAATACAGGCGAGCCTTACAATGTGAGCAGGATCCTTACACCAGATTTTCTCTTCGACCGCGAAGCCTACCGAGCATATAGCAAAGTTTATCTCCCCATTACCTATGTTCTGTCCTATGCCGTTCAATTTGCATGTCTGGCAGCTTTGGTCACTCGTACCGCTTGTTGGCGTGGCCCAGACATATGGCGGCAGTTGAATAGATCCTGCGCGGAAGAGAGGAGCAGCGGCAAAGCAAAATATCACGACGCTGACCCAGGCATGCTGCAGAGCAGTACTGGCGGCCCCTTTACGACGTCTCACAGTAACAATCTGAGCTCACACTGAAATCTTGTTCCTTCACGCTAGAGAAGACGTCCACAACCGCCTCATGCGTCGCTACGAAGGCGCCCCGATAGCCTGGTACCTCCAGACCTTCATCACCATGTTCGTTACCAGCAAGTGCGTAGTCTCCTACTACCCCATTTACCTTCCTTAGTACGGCCTACTCCTCGCCCTTTCCATCACCGCTCTCCTTTTCAATCCTGTCGGCATAGTCATGGCCCTTACAAGCCAACACGGCAGCCTCTACCTGATGTGCCAGCGAATCTGCGGCGTTGTGTTTCCCAGTCGGCCCGTTGCAAATATGGTTTCCGTGACCTACTGCTACATTCACTTCTGCTCATGGTGTGAAGTTTTCGGCCGACTTGAAGCTTGGCCACTATATGAAGATCCCCTTAAATTACTCTTCAAGGTCCAAATGGCTACGACCCTCGTCCCCAGCATTACTCAAATCGGCGTGCTGAACTGGATGTTCGCACACATCCCAAGCATCTGCACCCCTAACGCCGTCAATGGCTTTATCTGCCCTTCAGCTCGCGTACACTTCAACGGCTTCATACTCTGGATCGTCGTCGGCCCCACCCATTTTCTTTTTTGGCGCCGGTGCCCTCTACCAGCCTCTGATCCGGGCTTTCCCAATCGGGTTCGTTTGCTCGATCTTCATCTTCCTCATTGCCTGCTGAGGACCGAAAATATTACTCCGAAAAATTAACCTACTTATGCTATTCGGGAGCTTACTTTAAATTCCGCCAGCGCAGGGACTGGAGTTCTCGATTTGGGCGCCTGTTTGCTTTGTATTCAACTACCCCTTACGCATGAGAGCAGGAGCGTGGTGGGGGAAGTACCCAATGACTTTGTCAGCGGGGCTGAATAGTGCATTGGTGGTTGGTGTGATGGTTATTCTCTTCGGCGTCGTGTATCCTGGGTGGATAGGGGGCTGGAAATAGTGGGGGACGGAGGTTTACAAGTATGTGGCTTGATTCCTGAGCTGGGTGGAGTAAGGGTGCAAAGCTTATGAAATTGGTTTTAGAGGTGTGACTAGAAAGCCTGTACGTATAAGACGCTTAAGCCTGGTGAGTAGTTTGGAATTTGAATACTGGCGTTCAAGAAATTATCGTAGAGACATGGAAGAGCTCTACGAGCTGGGGAACGCATTGCTGAGAGTCTCCCCAGCACCCAAGCACCAAAGATTGCGGAGACTCACTCAACAGCGACTCATCTCCACTGGTATTCTGAAACGACACCTAGCTCATCTTCGTCGTGAAAGAAACACAAGTACTAGTTCAGGGTTCATGCAAAGCTTGTGCGAGCGAAAAGAAGTGGACATAGAAACCTGTTGAAGTATTTTCTCTTCAAATTCCGAAACTTGAACTGTCACTTGGTTTGGTGGTTGATCTGATGTATTTGGGTATTGTTATTATTTGCTGACTCCCTTATAAAATTCATACAGGAATGTCTATCATGCTTTCTTCCCTCTAGTCATCTCAGACCTCCAGTTCACGATTTCTATAAGGACTTCACCTCTAGCTGAAAGATTGGCCCTTTAACGAACAACTTTTCAGGGTGTCTAACCCCCATTAAAACCCTCCTATCTCTGGCTTCGAGAAACGAAGATCCCAGGCCTCGAAATCTCTTATATCGTGGAAGTTACAAACGAGGACAGACGCCACAAGAACAGCTCGCACACTCTGTCGTTCCAGTGTCGCTCGGCAAGACATCATTCCCACAGCGCAAGCATGTCAGCTGCCTTCTTTCTGATTCACCTCCTACAACCCCCTTCATTCGCATATCCCGGTACGGAAAAGTCGCAAATAGCGTTCGCAACATGGTCTGCACAATACCTCTCTTCTGCTCTGCTTTCCATAAGCTGTAGGCAATGAATGCCGTGGGAAGCGCACAGATGTTTCAAAGTGGTAGGCCGGAAGCACTCTTGGCTGAGTCTGGCTTTGCAAAGCATACGCACCACCTTCCTCGGTAGCTCCTTCATGTCCGTCTCCAAGTGTGCCCGCATTATGATTTTCTCGCGTCGAGTAAAGGCTTTGGAATAATCGGGGATCGATGCGCGGAAATAGGAACTTGTATTCGACATTCTCTGTGTTTGTCTTTGGGGATATGCACTTTACTAAACGGGGAGTGCATCCGTGATCTTGACTGCTTTTCACCAGAGGGGTTAAGGCAGTGATAGCTTCGCTCGGTGAGTTTCACTTTCATGGTTGTGTTTGAAGCTGGCAGACAATGTGCTGGATGGATGTCGGCATGCTCTGTTTGGCATGGAGAAGGAGTATTTTTTGGAAAGCTTACAAAAGCAAGGTCGATCAATGGCCTCTTTAGGTTATTTCATGCTATCTAGTGGTCGTGAAACAGCACAGTTCATCTTGTAGATTTTGCATAGCGAGTTCATGGAAACCACCCCCTTTCTAGGATACCTCTTTAACTTGGTCCTATGCCTTCTCTTTCGTACTAGTTCTTCTCATCGCTGAATTCGCAAACGAATACGTTTACTTAGATATCATTTACTGCCTCTCTTTCTCAACCTCGCATTCTTGCTAGCGAAAGAAAATGTAATAAGTCTTTTCGACGTTCACCCATCCTCAAGCAAATTTGTTCTCGAAAAGACACGATATTAAATTTTGTTTTTTACAAGAACTGCGGCAACAATCAGCCCTTACACTCACTCGAAATATCTATCTTCCCTCTAAATCATACATCACGATCCAATCTTCCCCTACCAATCCTCAACCTCAAAACAACACTCTTTCATAACATGACCCCTTCTCTCTTCCATCTCTTCTCTCTCTCAATAGTTCTTTCCAATCTCTGAACGATATCCCCTAAAACTTCTTTCGCCAACCCGACTTACGAAGCACACTCACGAAAACTTCACTTCTATAATACATGAGTTGTTGAAACGAACTAGAAGTCATGTTGATTCAACATTCATGAGCTCACTTTTCGCCTTTAAGACGTTGGCAACCCGTCTCTTTCGCATCTTAAAAACTCTACCTTTTGTTTATTTACTTTCCAAGTCTGATTTTTCTACTGCTGTTTTTCGGTATCTTTGTGATAAGGAGCAATGAATTCTCCAAAATTATAAGAAGGTTTTTCGAGACTGCCATCACGATCTTTAACTGATGTTACCAGTAAGAGCAATGACAGATGTCTCTTATATTCACCGGTAGGACTGCTTGAATAGGTTCTGAACTAGAAATTTCGCGAGCGGTATCCGCTTCCTGCAATGCTGAGATATAAGATTGACTGTGAGCTCTAAAAGATCTCTACAATCTGATCATCGTCATCCTCCTCCGCTTCCCTTTGTGTAACCATGCTTCCTCCACTTGCAGCCCCTAACCTCCGTTGCCTGTTTTGGGTATCCTCACCATCGACCTCATCCCCCATGAGAACCTGCACAACCCTCTCACATACTTCTCTTACCGCCTCATCCTCAACCTCTAAATGCAATTCTCGAATAATCACGTATGCCCCGGCCTCCTTGATTGTGTTTTTGCCCATTTCCCCTCCCTTCGTCACTATGAGAAACAAGGTCTCTAGATGGTTTCTTATGATTTTTATATCCTCCTCCCTCCTGTGCTCTGGCCCTAAGAATTGCAACTCAGCCAATAATTCTTCCGTCTCCACTTCTGTAAAACTCGGGTCAGGTCCGCAGAGCGGTAGCAGTAGTTGCGGAAGTACGGACAAGGGTGGCTGAAGAAGAAACCGAGGTGACGAGTGGGAGAGAGCGATGTTTTTGAGGAGGGAGGAAACGCCGAGCCGCCGTATATGGGAAGAGTGGGTTGTGAAGGGGAGAAAGGCGGTGAGGGGAGGGAGGGAAGGGTCGTGAGGGGTGGGCGTGAGGAGATGGGTTGTAATCTGTGGATGCTGAGGAGATAGACAGTTAGCGGACGGTTGACCATGAGGGAAGGAAAGACTCACCTTCGCAAGATCAGCGAAGAGGTAGGCTAGGTAGTCGAAGTTCGCGGCGGTGTTATAGTGGGCATCGGCACCGCGGTTGAAGAGATCTATCAATTGGTCTAGTGCGAGCAACGAAGCGGAGAGTTTGGGAACAACGGAGCGCTTGAGCGTGCAGAGGCGCGAGAAGGAGTCGGATTTCGCCATGTTGGCCAAGAGCATGGAGAACTCATCCGCGTTGGGTTCTTTAGGGCTCTGTGTAGTTGTTGGTCAGTTCGGAGGGATATAAAAGTGTGGGACTCCAGAGGGACCACAGACATACTGTTATGCGAAGGAGGATAGATTCGAGAAAGGCGTCGTCCTCAGCGAGGGACCTAAGGACCTCGGCATCGGTAGAGATATTGATGAGGATGGTCAAAGCATTCTTAGCTATGGGCTAGAGTGGTAGACAGGTCAGCGTGATGTCGTTGGCAAATGCAATGGCGATGGAGCTCCTACACACAGCGTAGTCCTTGACCAGCACCTTCAAGTCTTTCACCGGCGTCAGCTGCCCGGTCTTGAAGATCTGCGGCTGCGTCTTCGAGTAGGGGACTAGATTCTCAGTTGCTACGACGTAAAAGCCCATGATCAGTAGTGCTCTGACGTCCTGAATAATCTTAGGGACAGTACCAATCTGTCGTATCTGAGTGTTGCCATGGTGCAGAAACTCGACGAGCTGGATGAAAGGACGCTTCAGAGACGTCCGTTGCGGTTGTGGAGTTTCGGAGTACACGAACCTCTTCTAATTCCGTGGGCATATTGGCGTGGGTTAATGTTATGGATTTCGGGAAGAGATTGATTTCAACCCTAACCCCAAATACGTAGGGCTGAAGTAGATAATCAAATTTATGCTCAGGTCACGTGCATTGATATCTGCGCATACCTTAGGTCCACATAGTATTGAATCAAAGTTTCGATATAATACAGCGATCAAGAGGTAATTTCGTGAGCTCTAGTGCCACTCGACATGCTCTTTTATTCTGAATACCAGCCCATAGCGCCTTGCTCTCTAATAAAATCTTTGAGATGCATGCATGTTATTGTTGACCTAGCACACAAATTACTCTCTCTGACTGGGATTTCTGGTAACTGCTCATCAAACCCCCGTTTTCCGCTCTCATAAATTGCCAGTGGATGCATGGGCATCCGATTTGGTATTATCTTCAGGTCTCCGCGGTATCACGCCTGCTTCTCCAATTCTACCAGAGGAGCCAACTACCTCCTTGCCATTCTTGTACACAGGTCCGACATTTCTCTCATTAGCTGGTGCACTAGGAGCAGCCTTCCTAGTACGGTGGTTACTTTTCTTAGGTGTTACTCCACCTTCTCCGATCTTAGCTCGAGGACTGCCTGTGTTTCCGGCTTTGTTTTGCTCCGCGCCTATCTTCTCTTTAGTGAGAGCACCATTAACACTCGGCTTCGATGGTGGACTCTGTTTTTGGGGCATCGCTTGGGCGTTTTTATTACTGACTTGAGGCTGAGACTTCTCGCTCACAGCTTTGGGTAGGTTACTAATGTCTCCGTCTTTAGCAGGAGCTAGGCTGGTGTCCGGCTTTGCTGGCAAGGTTTGTCTTGTGGGAATTGTCCCGGTTTCTCCAAGGTTGCCAACTGAACTCGGTGTTACTTGACCGGTTTTGTTCGTAGATCCGACCTCTTTTGCTTTACTAGTGCTGAGGCCGTCTGTCTCCTTTCCATCCTTCGTACTTTGAGCAACGGCCTTCTTCGGCATCGGACCAAAAGCTCGATATTGCAGATTTTCTTTACTCTCCGCTTCCGCGAAGAGGTTATCTATCTTTCTTCCATCTCCAATCCCTGCGCTTTGTATCACCCGATGTGCCCTCCGGAATTCATCGCGAATGGCGATAATGCCATTATGTACAACGGTCCGAGCGATGTTATGATCAATCTCAAAAGGATCTTCAATCGCGAAGAGATACCTATGCCTGATCTCTTTCTGCTCTTGCCCGGGAGCTGTTGGCTCACTGAGGACAGTCTTTGCGCCGATCCAACCCTTTTGGGCTTTCGATACGAGACCTCCTTCTGTGCGGATTGAAAGTACATCAGTGGACCAGGAGAAGCCACTATATCCCTGCGCAAAATATTGAAAGAAGCCGCGAAGTAGAGATCCCACAGTGTCTTCGCGGTTGTGGGTGAGCATTCCACGTTTCGCAAGATCCACTATCTCGTCGTCCGATCTCCAGAAACGGACGTTGTACCCATTGATCACAATACCGTTCTCTGGGGACTTGTCTTGCGCAGCTTTGCGGGTTACCTGAAGATTTGGAGCCACAGATGGCTGAGCGACATTAACCAGATAATGCAAAACCATAAGTACATAGCCATAGGATGAGAGTGTCCCGTGATATGGGCTGTTGATCTTTCGACGCTTGGCCCATGCTTTTACAAAAAGTATCATTGGACGAACTCTCCAGTCACAAAGTCCATAGCATTTTAACAGGTGAGTGTTGTGCACAGCCAGCTGGTTCGAAAAATTGATGTCGCATTGGATCCCGATCCCAGATTTTGGGAAATCAAGATGGTGCTCAGGAGGAGCGCGGTACCTTTTCAAAACATCTGTCAAGGCTTGCAGATTCGAACGCGCGATGGCGAGGTCTGTGTAATCGCTATTGGGACCATACTTCCCGACCGCTTCTCTGAAGTTCATGATAACGAGTCTTTCAGCAGGCTCATACCATCCTTCTTTAATTGCAAGATCATATAAACGGACAAGCTCTTCATCACTAACCATAGATAAGTCGGTTGCCTTTTCCGTTTTCACAGCTGAGGCCACTTTAGGATTCTTAGGATCTTGAGTTTTCTGTTCATTAATTTGAGTAACATCTTGGTGAGAGAATGGCTTGCCAGAAGTAACGCTCGCTGAAAAGTGCTTGAGTTCGTCAACCTTGGCATCATCAACAAGGTTGATGCATGGAACAGATATCTCCCTAGAGTTTTGATTGACGCCGCCCTCCTTAGCCGTAGCTGCTACAATAACCTCGACCTTCGCACTATCAAGATTCACGGGGTCGTTGGTTTTAGGTCCAGTGTCTAGGTGAGGATTTTGGGTGGCCTTGGACGTTTGGGTGCTCTGCATATGGTCACGCGCAGCCCCATCTACCGTGGGGGGGTTCTCCTTTTTCGCGGCTTTCTTTGGATCTTCGGTCTTCTTTACCCTCTTAGGCTTTGGCGGTGCATCTCTTTCTTTCTCATACTTGGCTCGCTCCTCTAATAGCTTAGCTGCAAGTTCGGGCGTAGGTTTTTCGCAGAATTTGATGATGGGAACCCTTGTTTTTGTGAGTAGTCGAACGCCATATCCTAAGTCTAAGAGGGCCTTCTCAAGAAGCCTCGGAATGTCCGACTCTGGAGACGATGATTCGGGCTTCGAGTGTGGAGATACAAGTGCCAGATCCATGTCTGCTGAGTGCGTAGCAAATCCAGAGGCGAGACTACCAAAACATTTCAAGCTAACCGATTTCTCGTCGAAGGCGCCGTCTTTCTTACGCTCATGCTCGGTGATAGTTTTGCAACAGACCTCCTCGAGCACTAGCCTTAGAGCTTCTTTCTCTTGAAGCTCGTCTAGACTGATGGCAGCTTTAGGGATCTCTACGCCGGCTAGCTGTTCCAGAAACACGGCTTGTGCTCGTACTGATGCGTCGGACATTTGGTAGTTGCTTGTTGGTCGATTTTGGTTGTGGTTTTGAGGCTGAGGGCTGTTTGGTTCGTAGAGTTGCCGGTTAAGGGGTATAGGCCGGGGATACTGCGCGTGCTGGTTCTGGTTCCGGGTGGCGAAGTTTGCGTAAGGTGACTGCTGTGGTGGTAGAGATCTATGGGGGCGATAGTTTGCTGAGTTCAACATAGAAGTCGAATTAGGCACTGCATGCATGCCACGGACATCCACATAAGGGTGCCGCGACTCGGGTTGCTGTCCGTTTAAGCCATGCTGGACGCGATCTCGGCTAGTATTTGGCAAAGATTCTTGGTAGACTGGTTGGTAACTACGTCTCCCATTGAAATGAGGATTCGGATTCACACTAGACTGCCCATACGCAGGTCGATGGGCATCCTGACCCTGCTGAGCTTGGGAAAAAGTAGGATTCTGCAAAGACCGTCGTGTGCCTGGCGGGTGCGAGCTGAGGCTACCAACTGATCTGATGGATGGAGCCAGAGGCTGGTGCCCTCTGGTCCGACCTTCCTGCTGTCTTCCCTGGACTTCCGGTGATTGCTGACGTGACGCTGGAAGAGCTCTACCTGGGGACTGGGATTGGCCATTTTGTTTGCCTGACGTTAATTGCTGCGCTTGGTTCGCAGGTGGTTGTTGTTGAGCTTGGTTATTTTGCTGAACCACCGGTAGGTCTGCGGAAGTTTGGCTACCGTTACTGAGGATCATTCCTCGCAAGTGGGTTTCGAGATCCATAGTTCTTTGCAAGCCGTCATTGGCCGTAGGAATTGGTAGATCGTCCATCTTGTCGCCCTTGAGAGCACGTTTGATTCACAGACAGTACCAGCAATCTAAATAACGAATAGCTGTTACAAGCTCTCCCAATCACTGCATAGCTGCTCTTTCGTTCAGTTGAATATGTCCAGCCATAAGTCCCCACTCTCTTATGTATTCACCTACGTCAGCCAGTAATCAAACATGTATGGTCACCTCAAGCATGTAAAATACGGTCTACCTTGCAACAATACAGCGATATTTCGACCAACTTGACCTTATTCATGGACTGAGAACTCAATTGTGATTGGTTCCATTCCATGGGAGCGAAAGTGACAGTGATCTGCAACGAGCCGCAATGCCACTAACGCTAGCGCTTTAGCATTATGCCGGTATTTGAATACCGCTAACTGCAACTAGCCAGCAACGTCCGCAGCACAATTGGGAAGAGCAACAAAGACGCCGTCGCCTTTATTGAGGTTTACTCACCTTCACCCTCACTGTCTCTTCAGCAGATGCTACTATGTCACTATGAGGAAATAGTAACAAGTATTGCGAACTGCGCAACCAATCCCTGTGCCCCATTTGCAGGCCAATTCACAGCGCCCCTCACCAACACCTTTCAAGTCACCTTACCCATCCCGATCAGTGTCTATCATCAATCCAGTTCTTCTGAATTTAATCCATCAGCGTCACAATGATGAGTGCCTCCCCAGCTGACCGCACCCCAGGCCGGACACCCACCGGTGGACAGCCGCAAGTGATGCGCCGACCCAAACCTGCAGATCCTATGGTTAGGCCAAAGCCGAGAAACAAGCCACGCCCGCAGGGAACTCCTAGCATAAATGGAGTTGGTGGTGCTCATTCAAATGGCCGTTCAGTCCCTGGCCAAGGCCAAACGCAAGTCATGCCGCAACACCCTGGGAGACCTATGGTCGTACCACCTCGACGCCCTTCGCCTAGCATTCCCAATCTTCCTGACGACTCAGAAATCAAAACCAGCGGCTTCAGTTCCCCTGCTTTGGCGCCATACACGGATTTCCCCCTGGTGACGACAAAGCGGGCTTTCATGGAAGGGTTACGGCATCATGTTATCCGATTTGCTAGTAAGAAGAGTGTTGACCCACAGAACACCGAGGAATTTACTCGACCAGTACGGCTGCACCGCCGAGATCCTCGTGCTCCGCCTGGTGGTGGAGGTGGGAACAAGGACGATGATATGGCGATGGATGGAGTAGACTCTAAGGACGGTCTGATTGATAGCAAGGAGAGGGAAAGGCAAGAGTTGCTCAAGGCTCAGAGGGATGCCGCGCGGGAGGCAGAGATGGCTCAGGTGGCACCATCAGCGAACACAGGAGGCCAAAAGAAGCTGAATGCATTCAAGAAAAAAACGCAGCAAATCTATCGAAATGACAAAACCGACGAGCAAAAGGCTGAGTCAAAGCTGCGTTATGAAGAAACGTTGCCTTGGTTCATGGAAGACTTTGACAACAAGCAAACGTGGGTTGGTAGTTACGAAGCCGCACTTTCGGAGACCCACATGATACTGGTTCACGGACAGGACGGCACTTTCAGGATGCTTCCGTTGGAAAGATGGTATAAATTCACCTCAAAAAACCAATTCAAGTCTTTAACGATAGAGGAGGCAGAAGCCCGGCTCGACAAGAAGGTAACTCAGCCAAGATGGTTCCAAAGAGGGGAATTGGATAAGATAGCCAAAGAATCGGAGAAACAGAACTCGAGACAAGCGAAAAAGCTCTGGCTGGGGAAGATTGACGGTGATCAAGCGTCTCGATCTACGATCACCAAGAACGAACATGTAGATGCCGACGATCTCGATTTTATCGAAGATCGGTTTGCAGATGACGAAGAAAACGGCATGTTCGAGGTAGAAAATGAGGAGACCAAAGAGGCTGAGGAACGAATCCAGCGGGATCAGAAACAAGCGAACATATTTGACCTCAAAGACGAGAAAGAGTATGACAAACAAGACCGATTAGAAAAGAAAGAGAAGGAGACGGAGAAGAAACTTGGAAAGGGTGTCAAAAAAGCCTTGATGAAGCGAGAAAAGAATTTTATTTACGATTCGGACACGGAAGACAACCCTTACTCAGAAACGGTTAGGCCTAAGACAAGACTCATGATGAAAACCCTGCTGATTAGAGATACAGAGCGAATCCGAAGACACAGAGACAGAACTTCGCAAAGAAGAAGAACGTAAGAAAGAAGAAGAGCGGAAGAAGGACGAAGAGGAGAAGAAGACAGCATCCGATCGAGAAAAGTCCAAAACCTCCAAAAATTCCTCCGGCAACACTACGCCAGTTCACAAGTCTAGTAGGCCATCGAATCTTTCCAAAAAGCCTTCTACCAACAATCTCAAGCGTCCCGGCTCTCCTAATCTATCCGAAGCAAGCGGCAACGAGTCCTCCCGGAAGAAACACAAAAAGCAACACGCAACGTCCTCCCAACCCCAGTCATCTACCCTCAAACCTCCATCCCGCCCCATGTCTCCTGCTAATGCCCCACCATCCTCCGCCCCAGAAGCTGGCCGTTCGGCTAATCTTAGCCAACGCAAATCACCCGCCATCCACACTTCTGGCGCTCGGCCCGAGAAACGCGCCCGCCCAGATGCCGGTTCAGGCAGTGACGTTGGTTCTGGTGGTGAGATGAGCGATGGGAAAAGGAAGAAGCTCAAGCTTAAGCTCAGCCAACCTTCAAGTAAAGGAGTAACCCCGCAAGGAAGCAGAGCCGGGAGTCCAGAACGGGGCCGTGATGGAGGCACTAAGTCCAACGCGGGAAGCCAAGCTTCTGGTCCTGGTACGTTCACTTACACATCTAAATCCATTTGTCGGGCCCCATCTCTATCATGCATCTTATTAACATAAATCTTCGCCCACACAGACACATTCGTCTACCCCACCGGCGCCGAACTCCAAGCCCACGTCCCACCGGAAGGCATCAGGTTAAGTGAGCTGATGAAGTTCTTCCCGGGCGCCGCACGTCCGGAGCGCAAGGGGAAATTCGCGGATGTGATGAAGGCGCATTTGCGGTATGATAGGGCTACGAAGTTGCTGACGCCGAAGAACAAGTGAGTTGAGTTGTGTGTGGATGAGACGGGCTGAGACGGTGTTGCGTGTTATGAGGGGGCGGTGGCTATGGCTGTAAGTGAGGTTGGGCGAGGTAGGTGGAAGCGTTGAGTGATGGTTTTGGGCCGTAGATGGGTCGCATGCCAATAAAGCATTCTATTCGCTTGGGGTTAGGGTCTTTGAATTTGCTAGATTAATCAGGTGTCTAGTTCTTCAATCCAGTCCTACTTTGCAACCGCATGGCCGCCAACTTCCGGCCACTCCAATCCATGCGTTTAATCATCTCACACATCTCTCTTACCGTTTTGGAGAATCGCACTCTTGATGTGATAATGCATTCGCACACGTGGTTGTGCGCCGTAAAGCGAGAGAGGGGCTGATTGATGATCGAAAATCAGTAGACATTACGTGATGGCTTCAAAGTGTAGAACGGATTATCTATATAAATCCAATCTGCTGGCTTTGATATCTTTAGACGTCCCATTTCCCCAAGTCCAACATTCCCCACCATTTTCTCCTTCAATAACCACTCTACAACTGACTCATGGCATCGATGATATATTGAAGGAGGGATATATGTATTCGACACTGGGTGGTTTAGGGGTGGAGGAAGTTTTGCTATGTACATAGACAACCCCTCTTTCATCGACGAAGGAACTGCAAACCCACCACCACCCAACCCTGTCACCTGCACCCGGTTGCCCGAAAATACCATAGTAAATCATGCCAATAACGAGGTACATCTTCACTTATTGCTCGTCATCTGCTCTCACCTGGGATTTTTTTGCCTTTTTGGGGGGGAATTTCGAATTTCGACAAGGACTGTTTGAAGGAAATCAAATACAAAACCGCTTGTGAGGATAGTCCAGCCGTGGCGCGTTCGTAGTCGTTGCTTGAGATTATCAATATACGCGATGTGGGTTTTTTTTTTCGATGGGGATATTGTAGATTGTCGAGGGATGGGGGTGGGGGTTTGTTTGGAGAGGATTGAGGTAAGTAGGTGAACGCCATTCTGGTTGGTTTTCTTCTTTTTTCTTCTTTTTTTAGATATGACAAATCTCGCCCAACGGACCTGCAACCCTCGCCACGAAAGGGATGGATTCGGTGGTGTAGTTTCCAGCATTGGTTTGGCAGAAGAGTTGGGATGGGGGTGGTGGTTGGATATGGTGGAAGTAGGAGGATGGGGAAGAGGCAAGGAGAGATGAGAGATGGGTTCGGTATAGCATAAGGCACGATGTTACGTATGGCGTGTTTTTATAGATGTATACCAGGATGGGTTTGAGGGGGGGAAGAGAAAGCCAGTGGTAGAGGGTGATTAGGTCGTCATTGTTAAGGTTCTTTTCTTCAAGTGTGGATGTAAGCAGGGTTGGTGGCGGCGGTGGGATGGTATGTTTGTGAATGGGAAAATGGTGAGGTTGATGGAGTGGCATGGTGGAGCGAAATGGTGGGATTAGAGCGCTGTGGAGTAACGTTCGTAGCTAGTTTCAGCAGAGATTCATGTCAGACACTCATGTCACTACTTGCTCTTCCTTCCATTTCTGAAGGACGGTGTTTGGGGTGAAGGTGGGAGGGGTTTGCACGTGTAGAAGAAAGGGGTGTACCAGTAATGTCAACAGCACATAGATCTATGGCCTTAGTCGACCCTTTTCATTCCTCAATCTTGACAACCACCGCCTACGGCACCCAATTTCGACTCGAAGATACTGCTCCACTTTGAAAACCACAACCCCCTATCTGCCCATCATCTCTGGCTCGCATTGAACGCCATATCCATCATGTTCTACGACCCCTCGGATTGTCGAAGGGAGTCTTGACATGCCACTGCATACACCTGTCGAACAATGGCTGCCACTCGAATTCGCAAATCTCGCATCCACACACACAGCCACCTGGCCCGTCATATTCGCGACTACAATGAGTGCACATCCGCGCCATCCTCTGCCACCCCAACTCATTATTCACACACGTGCGCTTTTGCGTCATATCCCAAGGTCGGTGATCGATTTGTTGGTAGACGTGGAATACACAGAAGCGCGCGGACGGTTTGCGGTCTAAGAGACCGAAGCAGCGATTAAACTCGGCGCAGTCTCGCCAGATGTCCCACATAGTAGGGCAGAAAAATTCGCGGGGGCATTTGCGTTTGCAGAGTATGCAAATCAGGTTTCGCGGGAGTACTTCCATGCCGCTCTCAATACGGGCGATGACGAGGGCTTGGGCGCACTTGTTGAGGGGTTGACGTGGGACAACGGCACGGAAGTAGCGGTTTGTAGCTCGCAGGCACGCGGTGGAGACAGGGTCGGCATATTTGGCGATCTCGAGTAAAAGCTCCATAGGGAGTAATGCAAAGCGAGAGTGGGTAGCTGGCACATGGGTTGTAGTCCCCTTTGGCTTGGCCTTAAAAAGGCGCTTTGGAATAAGTTTTTTCAGGAGACTGAGCTTCCTGACCACTGAGCGTAACTTTGAGGGTCCCTTTGGCGGCATTTCCTCAGAAGGTTTCGGCATGACGGGGACTCTGGTGCAAGAACAACGAGAAGGACCTCGTTGATATTCTTGGACATCGGTGGTTGATTCAGCCTTGGATTTTGATTTAGGCATGGTGGGTGATCGGGGTGATCGTGGTGATCGCCGGTTGGAGTTGTGCGAGCAAGAAGCGGCTTTGGTAGGGACAAATTATTGAAGCTGGCACTCCTCTGAATAGCGATCGTGCATCAAGTAAATAATCGTGCAAGGTCCTACATGGTGCAAAGCTCTTGGACGTTGGAGCAGAAATTGCTCAGACGAGATGTTTTGTAAAGGGGTTGGTTGGATATCCAGTCCAAAAAAGATTGATATAGAAACGCGCTAAAAGTGGGTGCAGTGAGTATGAATGAACACTCATCCAATGATATCACGACCTTAGATATCATAGAAAGGCTATTTCATCCTGATTGTCTCTGTGCAATATTTTCTGTTACTCTGTATCTTAGATGGAAGGTACTGGGCAGCTTTAATGAGTCTGCTTCACGTAATACCGTTCTCATTCTATCAGAGAAATCTTTCGGCTCCATGTTTAGCCGACTATCAGGTGAATACCTAGGAAGACTGGACGTCAAAGCTCAGGCACGCGAAGTGACGTAGCATAATTTTTGAGCTTTATTTTGGCTTAGAGTATGCAAGAAGCACATGTGGGCTTGAATACGCTTGGTTTGTCAAGGAGCCTCCCTTGTCCTTTGGTTTTGCACATGGTTTCAATCTTGAAGCTCTGCTGGGAATGAATAATGAAAATGTATTGGCATCTCGTCAACAACAATAATATAAAGGGGTTATAAATGCTCGAGGGAAAAGCATTTGGTGAAAGAGCCTAAAAAATCCGTATTTTTATGATTTGGCTTCTTTTCTCCTTGGTATAATAATTTCCAAGACTCTCGCATGGTCAACGCGTTGTAATATCTTGTCCTTTGGTCCCTGAAGCACTGGTAAGGTAAGCGTCTCGTTAACAAGGTCACCATCTTTGGAAACAGATCATATACTTGCTCGAGATTCATTGAGCGCTTTCTAACCAAGGATTGAAGGGGGTGAATGCCACGGATTAGAAGATACTGAGGTAGGGCGGTGCGACGAAACATCGAAGTCGGTTGAAAACCAATCAATAACCATCATGTTTAGGTAGACTGTTACCCTCGGTCCTTGATAGTTACGATGGATTGTGGATCGATTCCCTGCACCGCGTGTTAGACTAAGCGTGTATTGAAAAAGTGCCACAGTGGGATCCCCATCCTTTTACGGATGTACTGGTAAGTATAGCCTGGGTATTGCCATATACTCGTTTTGCTTCCTTTGTGCAGTTACTGATATAACAGGAGAAGAACAACCACTAGTGCTTCATTGGATTTACCAGCGGAGATATCATTGTGCTTTTCCGGACTGTCTGCAACCATCTCACTCTTCTTAGAGGATGATTTCATGCTTGGGGAGTATGCGAGATGTCAGAAGTCTAGCTATACCACTAGCACATACTTCTAGTTACAATCTTATCGATCATTGGAGAGCCGTAAGCAGTCCATATGCGATGGCTGAATCGTTTCATTTTGCAGACGTTCGAGGATCTCGAATTAGATATCTTACGATAAAATACTAAATTGCTGGATGGTGAGACGTAGCAAGCATGCAGTATTATGATACAGTTGCTTCAACATGATGGCTGAGAGCATTTATAAAAGAATCTGACAATGTCATGAGTGTGCAGTACGATAAAGAAGACACGATCATCTTAGAATCGAGTAGACGTTGTAGTCGCAACTCATATTGCTTCGCTAAGAAAGCGGGTCCGCGGCTAACAAAGGCCGGTGTTACCTTGAGAGAGCTTGTATTCAGTCGGCAGTGCACCAAGCCATCAGGAGTATGGATCAAGCCCAATTAGTACTAGTGCTCTAGAAGCGAGCTCTAGCGCTGGGCGTTGTAGTTAGCATGGTGCATCAGGGAGTTTGGTGCATTATCAAGTAAGGTGAGTGAATATATTTTACTTCTAGCAAAGGTAAGTCAAGCTCATACCTGACTTTCCTCTTATCAGCAAGAACAACAGATACACGCTACATAACCACACCTGTTCATTACAGTAGTGGTGGTAGCATCTTAATGTTCGTTCTCCCCCAATGATTTCATCCAGTAATCACTTTACAGTGCGTCCAAGAACCGCTCTAGAGCCGATCCAGAATAATGCTGTTGTACAAGGACTTATCGAGGGAAATGAAAATTAGAATCAGTCCACGAAATATCGCGCTATAAGTATCTCAAGATTACCTTTCGAGATAAACTATAGTAGATATAATCATCGCATCCTTATTATCGTAGACTTCTGCACTAGAAACACAATGGTCAACCGTCTTGAAGGCCGAGTGGCAGCCATCACTGGGGCAAGCTCTGGGCTTGGACGAGAAATTGCTCTAACCTATGCAAGAGAAGGTGCCGCGGTCGTCTGCGCGGATCTCCAGCCCAATGCTCGAACCGACACGAAAGGCGCCGAAGAGTCTCAAGTACCAACTCATCAATTGATTATCGATGACGGCGGAAAAGCAAGCTTTGTGGAGACTGACGTTCGCGACGAGATTCAAGTCGAAGCACTTGTTGGCTGTGTGATCAAGGATTTTGGACGTTTGGACATGTATGCTATTTGAGTTCTTTAGTAAGAATTCAGTTGGGGAGGTTTTAATGGCAGCACCGCAGTATGGTCAACAACGCGGGCATAGCAATTGACGTCGACGGACTCGCTGCAAAACCTGGTGGCAATCGTATCCACGAGACAGCGACCGAGACATTCGATCTTACAATGAACATCAATGTTCGCGGTGTCTTCCTTGGATGTAAATACGCCATCGCTCAGTTTCTCAAGCAGGATCCTCTGCCGGTTAATAGCAGAGGTGATTTCACTAGAGGTTGGATCGTCAACACGGCAAGTGCAGGTGGTCTGGTCGCTCTGGTTGGCGCTCCAAGTTATATTACTTCGAAGCATGCGGTGGTGGGGATGACGAAGCAGGTTGCAATTGATTATGCGAAAGATAAGATTCACTGCAACGCGCTTTGTCCTTCATGTGAGTTCATCATACCTGAATTCATCTACTGTACACCCCACTACTCAGGCCAGGGCTGAAACCTTGGTAGTTGTGGACACGGCGTTGATCGCGGCAATCACCAGGGACACTGAGAACCCAGTAGCCGTGGGTACGAAGCAAGTCCTGGTTGCAGGTCATCCTTGGGGAACTCTGGGTCAGCCAGAAGACGTTGCGAGAGCAGCTGTTTTTCTGGCGAGTGAAGATGCTCAATGGATTACCGGTACTTCACTGGTGATTGATGGTGGATACACAGCTCAGTAGTTGTACATCAGCCATGCCTGATGCGTCAAGGTTTACAGAAGCGAGTCTGCCCTATATTTACGGATTGAGACATACGTGCCCATATTTGCATTCGACTAGCAGCTTTGATTGTGGTTTCAAATTCATACTTCATCCATCTAGAGACAGCAAGAACGCGACGATACCAACCACATTAATCATCCATCATTGCGGTGATGACATTATCATCGCGTGCAAAGACCGGATTTCTTAGCAACCAGGAGAATGTATCAAAAGTGCTGTATCTGCATCTTAAGTTCGCCCTGGCAAACAGCGACGCATTCTGGCACAATTGAAGACACAGGTCTGACGTACAAACCTCCAATTCGGCAGTTGAAGTATACAGGTACTACCCATAGCTTGCCATCAACGTCGGCCAATCCGAGCGCTCGGCGATCGAGCCAACCCATCGAAACATACATGCGTTTGTCAAGTTCCGCCGCATAGAGCAACACTCAACCCCGAACGAACAACTCCTGAACTTACATATCAAACTTGCAGACCTCTATACCTTTTACTTTATTCGCCTTCCAACATGCTTGATCCTCCCTGAACCAATTATCATTACCTTTGCTGCTCCTCTCTTCATGCCACTCTAATACATCACGAGCCTTCGCTTTCCGCTTCGCCTCTCAGCCCATCTTTATTTCCATCATGCGGCTTCAACATACCTCCATACCCTACTTCCAATCTTAAAAACCTGCCATCTACAAGCATGGCCTTGTCCTGGCCGTGTAGGGTTCCCCCTCTTTTTTTAATCTTGCCCTTCTCTGCAATGAGTTGTTGAAATTATCTAGCAATTACTGCAAGGTTGTCGTATTCATTTGTAGCGACTATGCGTTCTTATAGATTTCGGGTCGCTCTTTATCTTGTATACGATGCATTGTTATCCGCTCGTTTTTTCGGTTTGTCGATGTCACTTGGAGGGCTGACGGCCAGATGGGACAAATCATATTCATAAATGGGAAGTTCATTGGCCTAGCGCTGGGGTTGGATCTCTGGTGACGAAGTTCAAGGTTGAGAGCATATGCGTGTCGGGAAACCTTTCTTGGCTAAGAGTAGCTAATTTGTTCTCAGTAATCAAGTTTTTTCCGAGACTGCTGTGCACTTCTACGGTGTAAAAGTAGGTCTAATGTATGGAGCTTCATTCACAGATGGAGAAGCTATACCTAGTTTTAAGACTTTGAAATTCACACAGCAATGCGAGCCCTACTTGTAAAATATCTCTGCACATTAAACAAAATCTATTCTTCCAAACAATATGCATCCTTGAAATTAGGTTTCGCAAATGGCCACAGCTCCTCCGGACTCAATTCCTGACTTGCCAAAGGCGGATACGGGATGGATGCATTGTGCTTATATCAATTACTGAACTTGTACTATGGCCAATATGTCAAAAATGGCTGATCAATCTTCGAAGACTATGTGAAGATCGTTTTGGATGTCACTTCTACGGCAAATTATTTGTGCACAAGGAATTAGTAAGCCTGCTCCAAAACCTCCCATCCATCGCTTCGCCTCAATCTCTTGCCGATTCCCGAGCATTGCGAAGAACTTTAAGGCTTCATCCACAGCGTTGGCGCGGTCTCCAGAGCGGGCTTACAGTTGGTGGGGGGTTGGAAAAGTTGAGCCAGGGTCGGAACTTTTTTTTTTTGATTTCGACCCCGGCTCTACTTTCTGCATATGCTAACCATGAGTTCAAAATTATTCCAACCTCGGCTCAGCTTTCTGCATATGCTAATCATAAGCTCAAGAATCGATATTATTTAGCTAAAGTAGCTAGAAGACAAACAGCTTGAGCGAAGTATTGAAGTCGAACATATGCACAGCTTGAGCGAAACATCACATATATCATGAATCTACTTTGCAGCAAGACGAGCGAAGATTCTTCTACATATGCTTAGCATATGCAGCATTTTCTTCTTCATTCTCGTCGTTCTGCTCGTGATTTGCACTATTTCGTATCACTTTCCTCAATATTTGCATTGAGAGAATCTTGAGCGAGCTGAGTTTCTTCTTAGTATATGCGCGACATATGCGAAGTGTGACACTCATCTTCAAGTCATTTAGTCAATTCGTTATCTCATTCGCTTGATTTTCAGCGTCGATGCTTTCGTCGTTCATCGATATTTCTTTATGCTCAGTTGATACTGCGCATATGCACAGACGAGACTTTGATAATCAGATGTGAGTTTATTTGTGGTCTCGCTTAATGCTCTTGGCATATGCTTCGCATAGGGGCTGAGGCTTTTCCAACCCGACGTCAGATCTTGGATGTGCGGGGCATATGCCATTTTCAAAGTTCAACCCGACGCCAAGAATCTTTTCCAACCCCCGGCTCAACTTTTCCAACCCCCTACCAGCTGCACCCCGGTAATGGTTATATCAATCTCTATAATATCTTACTATATTACTTCATGTTCTCATTCCTATTGCCGAGAAGCTGTTTTGTATCACACATATGGGTATCAGAAAGAATCGTTGCATATATAAAGTAGTAATGTACAATAGGACGGCTTTGAAACGTGTCTCGGTGACTATAAGCCACCGCTTCTGTCCCTCCACTTCTCCAACAATTCCCCATTAAAAGTCATGTCCAACATGGCCGTGCCGAACTCGTCAATGTCCGCGGGTTCCGCGTCGTCAAAGAGCCTCGCGCACTCGAAGCGCTGCAAGAACGCCACATTCCTTCCCAAGCACTGCTTCTCCCACTCGGTGGCGCTCGCGGCATTCCAAAGGCCGCTGCGGTTCGTGTACATGACGCCGCCGGGGCAGGCCGACCAGCGCTGCTGCAGCGCGGAGAAGACGGGGGAGAGGCTGACGGCGACGAGCCAGGTGCGGCGGACGCTCTCCGACAGGATCCACAGGTACCACTGTTGCTGCGAGTAGGTGGACGGCGTTGGCAGACAGCCGACAAGATGCGTGGCAGCGGCGTGGGTGTTTGACAATGCCTTTGCGGCCGAGTGAAAAAGCTCGCCGGCCCAGCTATCCTGGACGGCCATGTGGCCTTCGGCGACGTGGCGGGGGCGGATGTCGCCGTCGAAGAGGCCGATGATCTGGTAGACTATGAGCGCGTGCAGCCTTGTTAGCTGCGCGAACAGGTCAATATCTTGCTCCCCTCCGTCGGCCCACTCCTCTGCGCCAACCCTGTTCAGAATAGCCCCGTTCTCCCGGAGTAAATCGTTCGACCTGTCCTCTACAATTTGGAGGACGGTGTCCGTGTTTGCGGGTGTCCGGTGGATATAGCTAGCCAGCGTGGCATACGCGACCTGCACGCACGCCGGGGAGTTCGCACTGTACAGACAGGGATGGATAAAAGGGTTGCTGCCGGTGGTGACCCAGCGTTCGAACCAAGACTGCAGCACCGCCACGTACTTCTTCCTCGTCGCTTTGCCAACTGGCATAGCGGCCGAGGTTTCCACTCTATGGGATATCCTCCACGTCTCGGGCGCAAGGAACCAGTCTGCCCTGGTCGCCGGCGCACTGGGCGTTTGAATGGGAGACGACGGGGCAGTGAAGTCACTGTCCATGAGTGGGAATGCCAGGTCCAACATAAGGTCGTCTGCAAGGATCAGGTTTGCGGTGCGGGAGGATGTGTTGCCTGCAACCTCAGCGAGCAGTCCATCCTCCACTCTCGGCACCGAGCCTCTCAACGCATCCGACAGCAATGGCCGAGACGAGGAAGCTGCTCTGCTTCTCGACGGCGGATAGACGCAGGACCTGCCCCTATCCGCGCATCGTGCGCACGACGGCATCTGCCGACCGCATTTCCGCTTCGACCCTGCGCAGGCGCTGCAGGCGTTTGATTCCGCGTGCGTCGGCATGGTCGAAGGACAAATCCTTTTGGAGTCTTTTTCGGGGGCAGAACTGGCTCCCGATCTTGTCCGCGGCGGAAGTCGAGGGGAATACTGTAGGCGCGTATTTGTCATCAGCTGGGTGCGTCCCCATGTCCATTGGGCAATCGCCCGCACGCTAACCCGAACGGCGGAAGCCTAGTCCGCAATATAAAACACCTCCATTTCTAGGGGATCAATATCGAGGACAAAGAGTCTCTTATTGATGAGGCAAGATGGTTTGATGATATAGAGGCATCTGGAGTTGCAGTGCAGTCTTTATCGGTCATGCAATCGGCGGGTGCTTCTACTACACCATGGCCATACTACTTCGCCACATTTCCATTACGGGAAAAGATATCTCTCTGCTCTGAAGAAACGACAATGTACTTCAAGTCACACCCTGAATGCATTTTGTTTAGGAGATCGCGGCGGACCAGAGCTCACCGACATGTAGTACAGCGGACCCGAACTTGTGCGCGGGCTAGCTCTCGGGACTTCGCACGGATGCCGTGAGGTGGCTCTGAGTATATATATAAGAAGACTCCAACGCAGACTTACAATTCATATCATAATTCAGTACTCTGCTTTGCATCCCACACCAAATTAAAATCACTCAATATGTCCGTTTACGTTATTACTGGGGTGTCGAAGGGAATCGGGGTGAGTCTGCCTTATGCCGTGTTATGCATTGCTTGTGCTTAATCCAGCGTAGTTCGAGTTCGTCAAGCAGATCTCGAAGGACCCGAAGAACCTAGTCGTCGGTCTGGTCCGCGACAAGGCTGCGACCGAGAAGAAGGTGGCGGCAGAGCTGGGCGACCGTTCCAATGTCCACATCCTCCATGCAGACCTCACCAGCTACGCCAGCCTGAAGCAAGCCGCTGCCGACACTGCCAAGATTGTTGGCGAGCGTGGTATCGACTACCTGGTTGCCAATGGAGCTTTCCCGTCCCTCTTCGACGCCTATGACCCCATTGGCGCATTGTAGGTCTACTTCCCTCTGGCTACTGTCCGGGCTGGTCTGTGGTTAACGCTATGTATTCAACAGGGGCGACAAGGTCGAGGAGCTGGAGGATGTTTCATTGAAGCTATTCCAGACCAATGTCGTCGGCAACATCCACCTCTTCAACCTCTTCCTCCCTCTTGTCATGAAGGGCAAGGTCAAGAAGGTCATCACCATTTCCAGCGGTCATGCCGACCTCGACTTGATCAACGATCTCGAGATTGAGATAAGTGCTTTGTATTCTGCCTCCAAGGCGGCCATGAACGTCATTGTGGCCAAGTTCAACGCGCAATACAAGAAAGACGGTGTGCTCTTCGTGAGTATCAGCCCGGGAGCGGTAGAGGTGGGCCACTATGTGAATGGTACGTATCCCTGTCTTCAAGATTGAAACATCTGGATATTTTACTAATGCAGACCCACAGCCACTCCAGAACAGATCCAAGGCGTGATGGGATTCATGGGCAAGCTTTCAACCTATGCCCCTCACTTCAAGGGCCCAACCCCTGTAGACGAAGCCATCCGAAATACCAGGTCGACCTGGGAGAAGGCCAGCATCGACAGTGGGTATGGTGGTGCATTTATCTCGCATTTTGGAAACAAGCAGTGGTTGTAAACCTAGGGTCCAGATCCATTACACCAGATACACTTATTGATGTAGGTGTACGCTACACGTACATCCACGTACACTCCACGAGACCAAGTTATATGTCAATAAACTCAATTTCAGACGTCTATTGATGTAGTTGATATAACTAGGTGTACCAAGGTTCGATTTGCTTCCCTAAGTAAGTACTCCCAGGCTTCCGGAAGGGTTATAGAGTAAGACGCCGCCATTATCACCACCGCCACCACCGCCACGCTCAACAAGCAAGGGGAGACGCGTGTAATCTGAGACGCGTATGGCAGGGCCACTTTAGCACCGTGCAATGTTTCCGCACACTACGAGCCTCAGCTTTCGATATACTTACTCCCAGCGGTACCGCCGAAATATGGCATTGATCTCTCATGAAAGCTCGGCATGGTTTGACTTGTCAATGCAGCAAGTTTCAACCCGGCCGTACTGCAGGTCATCGCGTTGGGCTTGTTTCTGCGCAGAATTGAAGCTTGTTCATAGCCACTCTTGCTCTTGCCAGTACCATCTATCAGATCTTTGAAAGTCACCTCTTAATTCTCAACCCAAGTGTGCGACAGACAGTATTGCTTACGGAGGGATCGTGTCATTGCTAACGAGGTCTCTCGTCAGGCTGAACTCGCCTACATTGTTGCACTGCAACAAACGCATATCGTCTTCGTCCGCAAGGTGAAGGCGGCGGCGGCGACGGCGGCTGTGCGCCAGTCTCGCTACATATATCAGTGGACTATGCGCGTGATATTAACGACAGCTTGTCTCAAAACTAGGTATCAAGCTATAGTTATAAGCGAGGGCAAGATTATGGTAACTCATTAGCTGTACGGAATAGGTTTAGATTCTATACCAATACAGGAGCTAAACGAATGACAAGGCTAACAAGCTTGGTGAAATTCTATATAATAAGAGAAAAGATAACCACAACACCATTGTACCAGCACTGTTAGGAATCGAACCTAATATAAACTAAATCACTCAACGACTATAATGTAAGTTAAATTACACTAAGATAGTTATTCTATGTGAGAAATGCGGGCGCGTATAGAAACGACCAGGGTTGTATCGAGCTAACTATGTAGAAGGTACCGATTGGCGTAGAGCGAAAGTGGGGGGCACGGATACCTCACATAGCGCGATGACCGTATTCAAGCAGCTACATATCTTGCCCAGATCGCTAGCTTAGTGATTTCATAGAGGCAAGCAAGCCTCATTTGGGACACCTTTCCTCTCCTCTCTTAGAGAAGCTTCTCGACCACACCTCGAGGTGCATTCCGCTTACATGGAGTTCTTCAAGGGTTAGCCAATATGTCTTAGTAGTGCCACTCTACGATGTCCAAGATAAAGAGATGCGCCATTGAGATGACGGGTATTATTGATGTGAAGTAGCCAGAAGTGGGGATTAAGAGAGCAAGATTGCTTGTGAATTGAGCGGTGACTGGAACAGAAACCAATGGCTTGGTAAGTTTCCTGCGGTCCTGTGGTGATTGCTCTTTTTGACGTGATTTCGGCTTCTAGGATAGTTCTTCACATACTGGGAGCCTCATTCTAGTGCACGGTGAAGAAACCACGGAAGTGTGCTTTTTGGTCATTGATTGGTCTCTCAGGGAAGGAGATGTTGGCAAAGGAATATATCTATCGTTCATTCACCGGTCAGCTTAAGGCATCTTGTTCCTTTTTGGTAATAATTGAGTGACTATCCTTGCTTCTCCTTCTTTTCTTGATTCACAATGCAAAATATTGGACCATCGAGGTATAATGCGCTATAAGAAGTATGTTCCCTCACAGCTGTCAAAACCTTCTTACACACATGAAATTGGCAAGTGTCTTGCGATTATTTGATCAACATATCGTTTGATTCAATACAAACCAACCACACAATTTGAGTCAACTACTTTTAATACCCATTCGCCCAAACCAGAATCGCGTCTTGTAGAAAGCTCTTTTCTATAATTTTCAAGAAATAATTTGGAGAGACTTCCCAGACGACCATGTGTCTCAGGGTCGCGCTTTACCATACCTGCAACCACCGACTCGGATGGGTCTGGAGACCCTGCGATCACCCTCTTCGGAAATCCTTAGCCCTTCCAAAGCCCAGACAACCCCACAAATTCATTCCTTGCGGCGAAGGTATCAATGCCGGTCTTATCGCATTCAAGAATCCCTGGTCGGAATATAGAGCCGACGGAAAGGCGTGTTCGTACTGCGAATTTAAAATGAGGAGGGAAAGGGCAGTGCGAAGGGAAGAGAAGAGGGCTTCGAGGGAGAGACTGAGAAGTGAAAAATACCTAAAGGCTCTGGCATTCGCTTCAGCGAGAGTGCCGCGCTGGGAGAAGGCCTATGGAGAATAAACGTATACCTGGCTTGTGCATAATGCGAAGTACAGGGAAACACGAGGCAGCTCTACCGTACGTCAAGAACAGGAGGCTGCGACGCACCTAGCTTTTTGAGAAAAAGCGTTTCAAGGGAAAGGCCGTGAACGGTAAAAATTAGGCCGGACGAGCTTCTGAGGATTCGAAAGTTTATTGTCCTGAAGCTGAGCTCGATCGTTGGAGCTGGAATAAGCGCACCATTGGTGAAAGGCGTAAAGGAGCTGGTTTCAACACGGCCGAGCGGGGAGGGAGAAGAGAGGCTAGATTAGGAGAGCCCGCGACACCGGAGACCACAAACAAAAGGACTCAACACAAGATACTATCAAGCAAGATTGGCTAGGATATGTATTTCAAGAACAGTCCTTTGCGAAACACAAGGCTGCAATGGAGAAGGCTGCAAGAGAACACGATGCAGAGAAAAGAAACGTCGAAAAAAGGTAACCCGAAAAGGTTACGAATATTAGCGCCGAGAAGGAGAATCCTCTCAAGCGCGGGGTTCCAATTGCACAGACTACAGACAACAAGCCTGCGGCGGTAACATCTGAGAAAGAGGATGTTGGCGGAAGAAGTCTTCAGCAGCAGACAAGTTCAGAGTCGGAGTCTGCAAGTCCTAAGACTGAAACATCGGGACTCGTGGACAACACATATGCTGAGAAGAAGGGAGTGAAGGAAAATGGAAAGGTAAAAGGAAAGATGGCAATGAAGGAAGACAAAAACCACCAAGCTGCAAAAGAAGAAGCCACGAAAGATACAACTATACATGGAAAGGTCGTAAGAGATGGCGCTACAACTGATGCCAACAATGAGAGGGTTAAAGTCCATTGCCTATGCCCCTGGCAATGTACAAATCATAGTGGCGCAGAAAGGCGTTTCGTAGGAAAACCTAGGACAAGTTCCTGCAGATAATCTATAGCAACTTGAGGATTCTGGGTTGGGAAGGAGATGAATAGACCATAGTACCAACAGAATATATAGAAGGCGCAGGGTAAGGCCCGTGTAAGTCAGTTTCCGTTTTTGGTCAGACTATCAGTTTAACAGTTGAGCCATCAAGAATTGGGTAAATTGATCTGCATATCGCATACTTGCTTCTCAAATCCATATGCCGTTCACCCTTTTCCAGATCTTCCAACGCTCACAGCCGAATCCCAGAAGCTTGCATTCGGGATAAAGGCACAGAAACAGAAACCGAGCGCCCTGGGTTTCCATTTTACTATCTTCCTACAATGTCTAACAACTCCCATCACCACAGCCACTATTCTTTCACCAAGAATCTTTTGTCCCCACACGCCGAACATATACCCGACAGTACCTTGAAGGTATCTTTGTTATAGGGGTTCCATAGGTTTCGAGGTTGACAAGAATTGAATGGATCTTCCTCTCCGAAATTCTCGTCCTCTTCAACATACGGTTCGACATAGGCGACCTTCCTAATGATATGTTTCGGGCTTGATCCTACTTCGCAGTGCACGAAAAGATCTTTCTTGTGATGGCCGCAAGAATATTTGACTAGAAGGAGAGAGTGTTAGCAATCCTTCGTTAAGCCACAAACTTCGGACTATACGGTAAGGTATCACAAGTCTCTACAACTATTTACAAAAGGAGAGTTAATTCTGAAACTATGCTTACCTTCCATATCGTAGCACATGTCCTCGAGATAGAGACAATAAAATATTTATGGAAATGGAAAGGATACTCGAAGCATTTTTTCTTCGATTAAACTCTTAAAGAAAAAAGGGGTAGGTGAAAGTGGTCTGGCAGATCGATTTGCGGGATGGTCGAAGGTACGAAATATTGTCTCTCGGAATGTTGTAATGTAAGATTATGGAAAAGGAAATGAGTGGAGCTTTATAAAGAACAAACAACTGGAAATTTGGCTAAGAGTCACCGAAAATATGAAAGAGGAGAACCGAGTAGGGAGTCATATGGGACAATCGACGAGGTGAATTGCCACTGCTTATTGTAACAGAAGGAAAGAGACATGCAAGCCCTCTTTCAATTCAAGAGTCGGAGTAGAAGAACTTCACACCATTCAGGTTACACATACGCTCATATCGAAAGTTCAAAGTCTTCCCTTTCACATGATGACGTGGTGAGACATCATTCCTCGTTTGCTATAAGCCAACTCCAAGGTACAAGCTCCTGGACATCCTCGCTTTCGCATGCTAACAAAAACCAAACCACAGACCGAACTCTCCCACTCTACCACTCATACACGCCAAAACCTAAAATCACTCCTCCAACCCCCGCCACCACCAAGTCCGCGAATTTCTCAAGCCGAAGGTCAAAAACCATCAAACCACCCCCGTCTCATATCGTCAAATACCAATCCTTACACTCCGAGCACGCTTCCTCAAGGAATATTTTTTTGCCTTCGCTTGAAACAAGATGCCCTGAAGAAGGACCATTTTGTACTCTACAATCCACTTTTTTTTTGGAATGAACATGGCCGCACGCCCAGTAGGTGGTGTCCGTGCGACAAATTTTTGCTAGGCTTAAGGGGTGATAATAATGTTGAGGAAGTGATATTAGTAAGTTTCTGAGCTGTATAGGTGTGCGGGCGATTGAAGATTACGTCTTGTAAGGAGACGTATTGTAGTAGAGGTATTTCAAATCTCGGAGTCAAGTCTTTGAGTTTTTGAGGAGAATGAAAAAAGTCCCTGGAGCGAAGGGAGAGGGATTTTCATAAGGGGAGGTATAGTCAGAGGAGTCAGTTTTTATGTATTCATATGGTGAAGGTGAATTACGTATCGAGTCATTGAGTAGACGTGAAGGATTCAATGCTAACATTCATCAGGGAATCCAAAAGTAAATCCAGAACCACCTTCACTCCGATCAATTAGCTTCATGGCTGACCGAGTGAGTAGAATTGAATTATTCCCTATGCGTCTTTCTTAATGTATCTTGTCATACATTATTTTTGAAAACGTGAGTCTATAAACAGAGAGCGACATGCATCAGCGAACCTTTTCGATAACCAATCCTAATTTTATGGATTTGGGTATTCCTCGCATTCTCCTATGGCAAACTTATATCGTCAAGCATACTCAGTGTTGGAGTCTTGATATAATACAAAAACTAAATCTCACCACCCCGCCATATCATAATGCATGCAAACAAGATTCAGAACACTTTCTCAGAGTTTCACATTCAACCCCGTTCAAGATGCAGACTGTGTGCAGGCATCACAATTGGAAGCAACCGGAATCTCAACATCCGGGCCATTTTCTTGCTCGGAGGTGGGACCATTTCCAACCTGGATCATCTTAGGCGCGCTCTTGTGGCCGCATTCGTAGATAAGGACGGCGTAGTAGCGGTACATCTTGTTATCTAGAACTATTTTAGCGTGAAAAGGCGTTATTCGAAGAAGAGGAAGACATGCATGCCGGTTTGGTTCAAAGTTCTCAAGGATAGGAATCGTAGTTCATGAATGATGTGGACGTGGTGCGAGGGAAACTTTGAGAGTCGTGTGGTTATGATGGAGGGTGTGTGTACCGGCTTTGTGCAAAGACTCTTGCAGTGGTGGAATACAGGCGTTTGGGTTTTTGGGTGGAGAAAAGGAGAAACCCTAGAGCGAAGGGAGAGGGACTTTTATAAAGGGGAAGTGTAGTCAGAAAACCTAGGATTTAGGTATTCATAGGGGGAAGGTAAAGCATCAAAGGAGTCATTGTATGGTGTGAAGACATGGTTCCAATGTTCAGCCAGTAAGCGAAGAGTTCATTAACTCCGTACTACACGCTTGTGGATGAAGGGAGAAAGAAACTGAAGACTGAACGAAGGTTGAGGTACTCAAAAAATCCAGGTTCGTAGGGTGAAGATGCAGTACGTATAGAATCATTGGATGCATATGAAGAAGCCAATACTAATAGTTAGTCAAGAGTTATACAAGGAAAACCGACCCGCATCTGCCGACATCTTCAACCATAAACCTATGAGAAATTATTTTGAGGAAACTATTAATTTTTACCATCGCAAGCTTTTCTGTCAAAAACTTCAAAAGAATATCTTGACACCGAAGACTAAGAACTACCAACATTCCTATGGGAATTTTCCAAGATTTCACCCATTATGCAAACACCACCAAACCCGCAAGCCCGAAGTCACCCCCACAGTTTCCCACATGCAAGGTCCTTCAAAAGACAGCATCATCCTCCACAATCGTCACAGTTGTGGCCAACAGGTACCACAACATCCGGGTCATGTTTGTGCGCTGAGGTAGGACCAAGGTCACATTTCTCAAATTCCCGCGGGCCCTTGTGGCCGCACCCGAATTGTATGATGATATAGTAGCACATGTTGGGAATTCTGATGGTGTATTAGTGAGTGAAGGTGGGAGAAAGGGGAGGGTAATAGGGGGGCCCGCTTACGTGAAGGTCTGTTACGGCTGTGAAAACTGTATTTGTGAAAGATGATGATTTATAGATTTGAAGATTGAATGTTTGGCTTTGGGGTTTCTGGGGGATAAAGAAAAGAGATGGTATTGTAGCTGAGGGAAAGTGAGGCCTTCATACCACTCGGGGTTATCCAAAAACGATAGGTCGAGTTATGAAGAAGAGAATGAAGAGTGAGAAATGCTGATTTTACTTTTCTAGTTTTGAAGGAAAGATTACATAGTGAATAGGCAGAAGAAGAGGTGTGAAGACGAAGGTAATCATATTTTGTTTGTTTCGGCTAGAAGCAGTCTTTCTCATAAGTATGAAGGAATATGTGACTAACGCTATATCCCTTATAGTAAAAAAATATCATCTATATAGAAATACCATATCCCTACATCCAAAAGTCACAACCCTCGGCTCCTTCTTCCTCTCATAGGAATCATATATCTCATCAAGAACAATTGCCGCAAGCAATCAGAGCACACCAATTTTTTTTTTAAAAACCCCACCCCTACCACCGAGAAACCCCTCAACTCCCTGCCCTAAAACTTTCCTTACTTCCATATCCATCCACTATGCAGCTAAACAAGCGTCACACTTCTCAGGAATCGGGAATCGTTGATCCGGATCTAGTTGATGCCCAGAGGTAGGACTCAGATCACATTTTCTCAAGCGTACGTTCCTCGTGACCGCACTCCTCGTAGATTATGACGGAGTAGAAGCACATGGTGAAGGAGCTGATAGGGGTGTCAGTGTGCAAAAGCGATCTTCGAAAGCGAGGGAGACATGCGTTGTATTTTGGTATGAAGGTCTTTGAAAGGTAAGATCGGGTTTTGCGAGCGGTACTTATAGTACTCAAGACTGGGTAGAGAGAGCATGGCAGGTCATGATGAGGATGGTGAAGAAACGGTATGTGGAGTCATGGGAAAGGGGGTGAAGACAGAGGTATAATGACTGACTATCTAATTTGGGGAAGAGATCGTAGATTGAATTATTAGAACTCTCTTGAAGAGCGAGACGTTCCTACACTTCACCCATTCCGATTCACAGAAAATTCCTACTCCCAGTGAATGCTTTGTCTTCATTGATTACCCCTTTCATCAGAAATTCACAAACTCACCCAAAACCTTATCAACCCACCACGAACCACGATCTCCAACTCATCGAAATCCCTCAGAATGGAAAAACAGCACTACTGCTTATTCAAAAGCTACAAAAATAAAAGCGAAAAGTCATGCTCGAATTATCAGTCAAAGATATGAAGACGAAAACATTTTCCACTATTTTTCCATCGTTCCAATTAAAGAGAGAGGAAGAACGGCCACCTCGAAGTAGCACAACGATGATATGCCGAGTCACTCGAACAGTCGAGAAGACAGAAATATGCATATTACTCAGACGTTCTCATTATATGAAATTTCCTCAGCCATCGTAAAATCATGAAATTTCCCTCTTACCCCTTTTACCCCTTTATAAAAATTCAACCGAAAGAGCAATGCTAGTCCGCGAAGTAAATTAATGACTTTTGCGTCGTTTAGGGGAAGTGCGTAGGAAGCAGTAAGTGCCTCGTCTTTCCTAACATCCTAAGCATTTTCACCGTTAAACTTTCGAAAGGAGAGGCAAAAAGACCAGACAAAGCTACCAAGGTATCACGAGGTATTTGTAACAGTTGAATATTCAAACGAGCCTCGCCCCCTTCATTGTATTTCTTAAATCATACCCTTCCTTCCACCACCAAATCCATCACGAGCTCATTCCCCTCATTCAGCCATCCTCCAAACCCATCTATCCCTTCCCCCACCCACCTACTCATCCACCTCAACACCACCCCAAATGCATGCAAACACCACTCAACCCCTATCCTAAATCTCCCCCAAAAGAATCCCTTTCGACCCCCTAAAAGAGCAAAACTATTTAATCCGACACATCCTACAATCTTCTGCCAGCTTCTTGAACACATCGGCCCCTTGTATGTGCGTTGAGCTCGGACCGGCTTTGCATTTCATGAATTGCCGGCTGCTGTGGCCGCATTGGTATATTGATTCGATGTAGTAGCACATTTTGAGAGTTTGAGGGAATGTTGGTTGGTGGAAAGGGATTTGGGTGGTGAGAGGGAGGCTTGGTTCAGGAGAGGGGTTTTAGGGTTGAGGTTGGGGTTGGGGTTTAGATGTGGGGATCGAGTTGAAGAAGGTAGTTCTGTTTGGGTGGGAGGTTGAGAGATTTGACTTGAGTTGTTTTGAGGGGATGAAGAGGAAGGATCTGAATGGGGTTTTTATAGTACGAGAAATAATTCAAAGATCGTCTGAAGAGTCATCCGCAAGATGGTGAAGAGATGAATAGTAGGATTGTTTGCCTAGTCTTGAAACAGTTATGAAGTGAAAGACATGGCTAGTGCTATTGCACATCTGTAGAGTCACGAAAGACGAGAGTAAGAATATATTCATATGTGTGAAAGAGTGCGATGAGAGAGAAGTCATGATCTCTCGAATAGTCCTGAAAAAAGGCAAATAATGAGAATCAAGATCTTTTACTCCTCACGATTTTGGCTCAGGAAAGTAAGATAACATAAATATCGTTCATCAAATCATCAGAATGATCGTGGATAAGAAGACTATTTCGGGCCAAAAAGACATCTCTGATCAAGACTGTGCTGAAAGCAATAAAATGCATTATAGCATAAATACCCGTCAAGCCAACCTAGAAAGCGTACCTCAGTCAAGCCACAACGAGAAAAACCCATCGATGTTGCTATTATTCATGTCATATCTTAAGCTGGCAACAGAAAGCGAGACAGCAACGTGCAGATGATACATTAAGTCATTAATGAGACGTTGTTGTTCATCCGGCTAAGGGAAAGGTGGTATAACGAATCATCAAGGGGCGTTGAAACAGCGAAATTTTACGACCACCCACATCCTCTATCACAAGACCCACGGAGTCCTCCCAGAAATTTAACCCTAGTCAACCGAATCCCCTGAATATAAATTATCGCCCGTCCTGTAATTCAACTTTTCGTAATAAAGGAACGAAGAATAGTACTCGAGATGGTATAAAGAGGGCATTCAAGTGATAAGGGAGAAATGGGTTTGTTTATGGGATATAGGGGAAAGTTAGGGAGAGAGCGAAGAGAGAGAGCAAAAGGGGGTCGAGGATTACCAAGAGATAGTAAGTATTACTTACTTGGCTTATCAAGGATGTTTGAGAAAGTATAGTCTCTTGTAAGCTGTCTTATATTGTAATGATGCATGGTTAAGTCAATGATGTAAAGAGCTTGATTGCTAACTAACTAGAAGGTGCATTTCAATGTATGTTAGTCGAGCCGAACTCAATCTCGATCAGAAATCTTAATTGACATTTTCCTTATAGAATACGCAGATATCATGTATCAACTCATGGAAAAAGGGAAGAAGAGAACTGATCAGAAAAGACTATCGAGCCACACATAAAAAACAACTCATCACAAACCCCTCCCACCCGCACCCTCATGCCGCATTAAGCGCCAAACCCCAACCACCCCATCACCCCATCCTCCTCCCTAATCCTCGAATACATGCATGCAACCGAACCCCAAAACCCCCAATCACGCATTTAATCCTCCCCCTTATTCCAAAAAAAATCTTATCCTCTTCGAGCGCAGTCATGACAAGGTTGGCCCATTAGAAAAATCTCATCTGGTTCAATAATGTGTCCTGAAGTAGCGCCTTGGCCGCAGTCGATCTTCCGCCGCACTATGTGGACGCATGTGTATTTGAGGACGGAGTAGTGACACATGGTGGGGAGTCTGGGGGAATGTTAGTAAGGGAGAGAAGCTGTGTCTCGGGGGGCATATGGAACCTAAATAGAGGGTGCGGGAAATGTTTGCGAAGATTGTTGTCGGGTTTTAGACAAGAGGTTGATGCTGAAGGATAAAAATTTCGCTTTCGATATTTTGAAGAGTACGGGAAAAAAGAAGATCCTAAAGCTGAGGGACACGACGTTTTATAACATTCAGGAAAATATTGAGATCGTGAGTTGCATCAGTAGGGAAGTGTGAAGGGAAAAAGGATTCACCTGTTTTGAGCAATCGAGAAGCTGTGAAAAGAAAACTATCACTTCAGAGCACTTATCTCGGGCACAGAGAGAAACGAAAGTGAAGAAACATCACTACTGATTATTTGTTTAAAACAGATGTGGGTTCAGTAACGGGTGTGAAGATACAAAAGATGATATCATTGGCCTGCTTTTAACAATAGATCGTGGATCGAGTCTTCAGAACAATTATGAATAAAACATAATGCTGCTGATTGTCTGCTTTAGAAGAAAAGAAAGCAGTGAAGCCAGACAGTTCAGAACAGGACAAAGACAGAGTGAAGAGATAGATGTTATTTGATATAGACTGTGTGGTTCAGATGACGAAGAAGTGGGGAAGAGAGAGACTGTCGATTTCAGGCTAGGGAAAGGGACAGTAATTCGCTATGACGAACCAAAATCCTGTGAAAAGCTTCTACCGACTGTTCTACTTCTACAACAACGTCCTTCATAACACTTTTGGCAACTCAGGTTTTATGACCCACAACAATTGTACTACTATCGCTCCACGAAGCGAATATCTGTTGAAAACACCCACGTCTTTGGAAATAGTGCGAAGATTGATGTTACTGTTTCTTGACTTCTGCTCTAAAACCATAAGGGCGAAGACGAAAGTATCGAGGGAGTTCACCTTTTAGATGTGGAGAATTTATGAGTACACGGAGATATGAAGAAGAAGATTTTATTCACTGTCACGCACTTTATTTTACCAAGTAAACAACGTATCTCGCGTCATAAAGAAGAGTGAAGAATGTTTGAAATGTCTTGATCATTTCTTCTAAGCGCAGACACTAAGCCATTAGCGAAAGCTTCAATGATACCGATCTTCTTCCCAGAGTCAGCAGGAAAAGTGTAAAAATAAAAATCCTAACTCCCTAATTTCTTTATACAAAGACAGAAAGCCAAAAAGCCAAGACCATGCTCATAAAACTTCTCCGTTTCACTAAAATACATCTTCCTAAAACCCTTAACTCATCCCCCTAACCAATCCACCCCCCCCGGAAACCCACACACATGAATGCAAATCCACCCCTTAACAGAAATATCTTGCTTGTACATCTACCCCCCTTTCCTATCTCCAAAAAACTCAACTATCCTCCACGAGCACAATCATGACACGGTCCCGAAACAGGAAATGTCTCAATTTTTTCGCTCGTGTGCGTCGAGGTCCAAGCTTTCCGACAGTCGATCCACTGTCGGATTATGTGGATCGACTGTCGGATTATGGTGTGGCCGCACGCGTATTCGAGGAGGAATATTGGCACATGATATGAAGTCTGGGAGGGTGTTAGTATGCTGGAGAAAGGGGAGGGAAGGGGGGAAGAAGCGTGCCTAGGGAATCAGTCAGAGAGGTGTTCAAGGGGGGTGCGAGGTTTGATATAGATGATCTTGAGAACTAGGAGAGGTACTGTTGTTGTTGCTTGCGAGATTTTGACTGTCCATATCCTAAGTGAGGAAAAGAAGAAAGCCGCAGCTGAGGGATAGGAGGGTTCTTATAGTACTCAAGGTAGCACAGAGGAGATACATCGAGTCATCACAAAGATTGTGGTGGGAACAGTATTAGTACTGATAGTTTGTTTCACGGAAACTATCACTTAGCGAGTCACCAAGGGAGATGGTGAAGAGAGAGTTGTAATTATAGATTTTTTCTATTTTAGAAATAGGAGGAGGTGATGAAGAGCGAGTATCACCTCCCTTCCACCTGTTCCGAAGGAACTGGATCAGCTAACGTAGAGGTTATACCTCGTGTCACGAAAGACAGTCAAAGAAAAGACCCCTCGTACCATCTACTTACCCTAAGAAAAAGAGGGGGAAATAGAAAGACAAAACACACATCAGCAAATCAAACACGTCCTCCCCAAATTCACATGAAAACCTCAACCCCAACCCCAACCCCCTATTTCCTCCAGAAGCCGACAAAGTTAAACCGAAAACCAGATCTCGAATCATCAAGACGCCCCTGAAGAAGAGACAATTCCTACCAAACCTAGCCATCCTAGAGAACGAGGTATCGTACTCCAGTTCCACAAAAGCCATAACGAAGAAAACGTCATCAGTACTTATCCATGAACACAGGGGACCAAAAAGCGAGCCACGGTACTTCGAGCGGCTTCGAGATGGTGTTTCGGTACGTGAGAAAGCGCAAAAATAAATAATTATAGCATTGCATACACATTTCTAGAAGAGGGAGGAGAGAAAGTAAGGCAAAGACGAAGTTTCGAGGCATTTAGAAAAAAGGTATGAAAAGAAAGCATTTCCTTTTCCTACTGCAGAAGATGTGAAAATCGTAATGAAAACTAACAAAATACACAAAGAGGGAAATAATCGCCGTCAACATTTTAAAAAAACCCCCAAAAATAAGAATTGAGAGCGAAGTACGTGAAACTACTACTAAAGACATCTCCCCCAACCCCCTCACCCCCACCCCACCCAACCGAGAAACCCACAACCAAACCATCCCATTCCCCAAAAAACCGCCACGAACCCAAACCACATCGCCTCCGCCACTACTCACAAAACCGCACACCGAGAAATTTAGTACATTCAGAAAAAAAAAAAGTTCCCCAGGAAGAGCATTACAGAGAAACCACCACTCGTACTCATCTACAGTACAGTAGGAGCCAAAAAAAAAATGGCGGTTTTAGGTACCTACCTATACATCACTCCCCAACCCACCAGTAAAAGATCCCAAAACCCAAAACCAGCGCAAAATGCCATCAATCCGAATTTTTCGCGGGGAAAGGGGATTTATGATGAGAAGGGGGGAAAAGCCGGGAGACTGGATTATTATAAGGGAAACGTAAAGGAGCGGAAGAGAATAGAGGAAGAGAAAGGGAGAGGAAAATAGGCATGAAGAGAGATGAGGTTGTCAAATCCCAACCCCATTTCCCCTCTCTCCATACCACCGCCGCCTTCCGCACTAAGATAAAAAAAACCGCCTTGCATGATTATGGTTAGCGCGAAAACCGTGTGTGGGTTTCCTCACTCAGGAACGGTGGCAGAAAATGTCGTTTGGAGAGGTTTGGGGTAGAAATGCTGGGAAGCGGGGCCCGAGCGAAAGGAGAGAGAAATCCCGCAAGGCAGCAACAAGCGAGCAAGCCCTTACCTAGCCCCTCTCGCGAACGCGCTGAATGACAACATAAAACTAGATATTGAAATTTTTCGGGGGAAAAGGGGGGGGGGAAACGGAGGGAAAGACGGAGGAAATTTATCAGAAGCTTGGTCCTGATGTTTATCTTTCTCTAGATTACTACCTATACATCCCACACCCCCAGTCAAAGCTCCTGCCTCCCCCCTCTTACCCCTTCATCCTCCTCAGTTACCTCGTCCCCGCTCGTATATCCAAACAACCGCCATAAGGTCATCAAGAACTCGCTCGCGCGTCCCTGCTTTGCATAAACCGCCTCATATCAACAGGCGCGGCACGCCTCTTTTCCGCAGTACTTACATTCAAACTTTGCCCCTGACTGCCCACAATCGCCCACTCCGCCACCGTGGCCCCCGTCGCGTTGCTAAAGGGGCTGCCTTGGTTGCCCTGGATGGCGAGGGTGGCGAAGGTTGCGCTGTAGATGGGGGAGGAGAGGGTGACGTTTGTGGTGTTGCTGGTGTAGGGGGTGATAAGACTGGCGAGGGTGGCGTTGTAGGGGGTGCTGATGGTGACGTTCATGGTTGTGGCTGGAGTGTCCGAGGGGGAGAGGGTGGAGGTGTTGTGGAATGTGACGGTGAAGTTGTCTGGGGGGTTTTGGGCCCAGTCGAAGTAGAAGCCTTTGACAAGTTGGATTGCTTGGCCGGCGAGGGAGACGGTGATGGATTGGCTGACGTTTGAGAGGTTCGGTTGCCATTTTGTGAAGGCGGCGCCATCCACTGCCGAGAGAGGAAATTGGCCTGGCTGGTATTCGTCTGGAGAGGAGACGGGAAGGCATTGTGCTATGTTTCCAGGGATTGTAGTAATGTTGGCGATGTTGCGGTTTTGAAGTGTGAGCGTTCCGTCCGGTGGCAGCTGGTATGTTGTTGAGTTGTCGTTCCCAATCTGCACAGGGATCGAAGTATTTGCATATTTCTTATTGGCATCCATGTAAGGTATGCTCAACCGGGTGATGGTAGTATGCGTCTGGTTTGCTACAGCAGACATAGGCCAACCTTGCCAATAAAAGGTGCGGTACTTTAGATTTGGTATCTGAGGCGGTAGCGACGGGTCGATGTGTAGGGTAAAGTCAGGCGTAAGTCGCAAACCAAGATAGCCAAACAACGTAACTTGGTTCGCGCCTCCATGTCCAGTCAGGAATGGATAAGCTGGGTGGGTCCCGCCTAGTCATTCTGTATCAGCTACTGCTTCTAATCTTAATTGAAGTGGTACGCACCGTTAGTGGTAAAATCGTCAGTCAATTGCTCCGAGAATTGAAACCAGGGGGCGCGAGCATAAGGATGTTCCGAATATTGCTGGTAAGTATAAGAAGCGCAGCCGGATGTTGACACCTGACTAGCGACGATACTGAAGATGGCATAAGTCATTCCAGGCCCTGCCAATGACTGCTTGCCAGCGTAGTACTCCAGGTCGTTTAGCGAGTCTTGTGCAGTATAATTATTCCGGTAGTTCAAGGGAAATGTATCCAAAACCACGTCTGCTTGCTTTACTGCTATGGATCCATTCATCCCAGTGTATTCGTCTATTGGCGAAGTTCATTTAGCCCACTCACAAACGCAACGGTAGAACAGGGCTACACACCAATTATTCCTACGTTTGCGTCGCGGCTAATATATATGTTGGCTGCTTGTTCGTCAAATGTTGCATTAGTCGCCATCCCGAAGAGGCCGCGGAAAAAGTTGGTGTTTGTAAGAGTATCTGCGATCAATGGCATGGTGAAACCGCCTATTTCTTATTAGTACAGCGATTTTCTTACAGATATTTTCCTTACCGTTATCGACACTAATTAAGGGTCAGCGATGTCAACTCTAAGATGCTCGAAGAAAAACCTACTTGTTCGCGTACTCGTCTGGGTCCGTCATATTAGTCAGAGTGTAAAGAGATCCATTCTTAGTGAGCACTTCAGAATAGAAGATTGCGATAGAGTTGTAGACCGGGAAAAGGTAGGTTCTGAAGAATTCGATATCACCAGAGGTAACCCAATAGTTGGCGAACTCCTGTGCAATGTCACCATTGATATGGTATTCATAATCTTGGTGCTATGTCAGCCCGGCTTCAAGTCGTTTGGGGAACCACTTACCAAAACATGGCCCGGTTCCAGTGCAATTACCATATCGTCCACTCGTCCAAGAGAAGACCGCGGCATCTGATGAAAAGGTAGTCTGATTTTTTGAAGACGTGTATGCTGTCTGAACATTGGCTCTAGCCTGTGCGTATCTCGCAACACGATATTTGGCAATCTGCTTCACAGCTTGAGGGTGCGACGCCGCAAGACCAGGCTGCATCCAGATCTCCGCATCCCAGAAGATCAGTCCAGCGTATGAATCGGATGCCAAACCGCCAACCGGAATGCTATTGGTATCAATTGGGGGATTGTTAAGGTTTGCAAGAGCGTCTTGGCTGACTGTATTTTGCAGAAGGTAGTACTCGTTCAGAACAGCTGTGATGGCTGACTCGATAATGAATTCATCGGCTGGAAGGGTACCATTCTGGGGAAACGTATAATTATCAACCGAGTCCGCTGGGAATACATGAGCCCATTCTGCAACGTGGTAAATTAAAGATTGATCGAAACCGGTGCTCATTGCTTTCGAACAAGAATACTTGGCCAGTCCTTGAGGGTCTAGAAACCCGTCCGACGTTGCGGCTCCGACATACTTTGTAATCACTGCTGTTTTACCAGCTTTCAAAGCCACGTTGGCTGCTTGGGCGATACTGGAGTCGTTGACTCCAATATAAGACTTGTCGGAGACCAATTTCAGTGAAGATGCGTCGAACTCTGATGATCCGGACATTGTTGCATATAGGTACGCCGTGACATTATTGACCCCGTTGGGCGTCACGGCAGTATGGATCTGGGCTCCATCCATACCACTACTAACAAAGTTCGTTCGGACAGCGCTAGTACCATCGAGTACGTTGGCGATGGACACATTGCAATCGGCAGAGGATTGGATCTGCAGCTGTACGAAGCCTTGGTTGACGTAAAGTTTGTGTACAAACATGGTATAAGCTATCTTGAAGGACACGCCGCCAGCATTGGCGGGAGCCCACGTGTACTGCCATTCCATCACACCAGCTTTGGCATCCAGAGTCGAGCTAAACCCCGAGATGGTGCTGCTGTCAACGGAAGCATCCAGATAATGACCATTGCCGAGGTCAACGATAAGGCCACCCCAGTGCGGAACCCCAGAGATGACGCTTTCGCCCCCATATTGATTCAGCCATGCGAAGTTTGTACCATTGGTCGTCGGCTGTTGGTCCCAAAAACCTGCAATGCCGGTGAATGTCTGGCGTTTGCTAAACAGCGGCCAGCCATTGATATCATCACCGTTGACAGGGGAATCGGCCTCAAAGAACGGTCCAGCAGCAGCGACGTTGATACCTAGATAGCCATTGGCAAGGGACGCGCGCGACTGGAAGTGACCTTGGTCCAAATAAGTGGTCTTCACTTGCCACGCCGCATTGTCCCATGTTACGTTGGGGAAACGCGTCGAGTATATCGAGTTGGAAGAGTTGCTCGACTGTCTTTTTGCTAAAAAGGTACTTGCAAGGCCCTTATCCGATGCATCTACACGCGCACTTGAGCCAAGCAGAAAATAAGCAAACAGGGAAGCAAGAGGAGAGGTTAGCAACTTCATGGTTGCAGTAAACGATGACAAGCTGCTCTTAGATGCTTTTTAGAGAATGGTATGCATTCCGATTGAGCACGAAGGCAGCCCTCTCTGCCAAAGCGCGGCGGGCAGGCTGAAGATTAAGTACTTCAAGGTAGGTAGTGTTTACATGGAGTAGTGTGGTAGCACAAACAAGATCAAGATTGAATTGAGGAGACTCTTGTCTTGGCTCGCTTGCACAGTCACCGTCTCGGTCTAGGTTACCTTACGAGTACCTTGGAATACTGTAGCAGCGTAAGAGGCGTAATACTGTATGACGCTAGAGAAACGCAGCGGTGGGGGCGCCTTCTTGGAGCGGGGTAACCTCGCGTGCGTGCGTGCCTTGTGCCTTGTACTTCCGTACCTGGCGTGAGACTCGGTCGAGGCTTTCCCGGAAAAGCGGAGAGTATCTTGGCCTCATTGGCTCATTTCTTGCCATTTGAACCTCCGATATTTGGTTTCAGCCTTGCTGGACGAAAGAAAGAAACCCTGCGAGCATTGCGATGACGATTGGGAAGACTGGATCAGAAGAACTTTCAGATTATCATTCCTAGTCCAATTTTCCGGCCAGCGGAAACTTTATTTCCCCGCCATTTGCATTCCGCCCGGGCCCCCCGCCAATGGTTCCGCGCCAAATAGATATTCGAAAGGTCTGAGGGAGCACATTCTTTCACCCCTGCTCATCTGCTTCATTTTCTGATTCTTCAACGGCTAGAGCAGGGTTTCTTTCTGCGTCCGTCACACCGCCACTCCGCCTTTTGCCTTGCATGTATTTCTCCGTGGTCGTGACCGCCCTCTCGCCGACGAAGTTGTTGCCTGTCCACTCTGCCTGACACAATGGGCAATGCTTCGATTTCTGCACCCGGAAGAAGTTCTGCGTACATATATCGTGTAATCGACAGGGGCAACCCCTCTTCGGACACCTTTGGCCCTAGTAGGCGTTAGAACATAGGCATCTTCTACAACATAAACTTACTTGGGTAACGATCTCTTTGCACGCAACGCAAACCTTGATTCTCAAGACCCTACCATCGTCCTCTTCTTCATCGTCGAGATCGTCGTATGTCTCAATCAGCCAACCCCGCAGCTCCATCAATGCCCTTGCACTCAAGCTGTAAAAGCCCTTTTTGCTTCTCTCGAACCACCCTTCCTCTACCAGAGTCTTGAGCATCTTTTCCGCTTGAGCCATTGTAAGCCCTTGCCCTGCGCTTCCTTGCGTCGCCGATCCATTCTGCGTCTCTCTTCTATCTTCCGTCGGCGCTTTATGCAGCCTCACCGCTTGCATAGATGTAATGGCCATAATCTCTTGTCGAGGGGTATTGTAGGTCTCAAACATAGCATCAAGCACCCGCTTCAGGAAACTAATCTCATCTGCTGAGTGGGTCGTTGCTAGTTGTGTAATAGGATCGCTTGTAGAGTTGACGAGGGCATATATACGTTCTCGGGTGGATTGATGGTATGTGCTTCGAATCTCGAGGTCGAAGGGCGAGATTCTGGTGTTGGCGGCGGAGATGTAGGAGTTGAAATCGGCTTCTGTAACATCCTCGGGCAGTGTCTCACGCCTCTCTTAAGCCCGTATTAGCTCGTAGATATAAGTGGGGTGCCACAATGTACGGTGGACAGCGTACCGTGTGCTGTAAAAATAGCTGCTAGGATGGGTTTGGACTGTTCGTAAGTGAGAACCGAGCGGGCTAGGAAAGCTTGGAGAAACGCTCTGTTGCTATTGTTGTATTGCTCATCATCATCTCCGGACATTATAGCAATTTGTTCTCTATTTTCAAGACGCAAATCGATGGATATAGTAAAGTGGTGGTGGGGTTTTCGTAGTGACGGTCATATTGGCCCTACAATAGAACGCGTCGCTTGGGGACGCGTTTCCCGCCGTTGAATTTCGCTTTTCCATAGATAGGTATCTATAACAGTAGATCATATTACGACTTATTCAAAACCCTACCAAAACTAATATTCTAGGATAGACATGGCCAAGGAAAAGATACTTTTAACAACGCCAAGAACAGCGCTCCTTCAGCACAATTTACCAAGTCAGCTCAAACGGCATCTATTATCCAAAAAACCCTCGCTGCTACCTACAAAGGTGGATGTTTGATCCTACCGAATCAGCAACGAGGAAAATATGCACAATGTTCTTCTACGGTACACTCAAAGAACCACTCATCCTCTAATTGATCCTAGAGCTTGAGAAGCACCCGTACTACAGCAATACAAGATCTCTGTGTACAGTCCTAAAATTTGGGAGGAAATGATTGCCTACTACTTGGGGAAGGATGCGAAGTACACGGTAGGCTACGAAACGACGGGCGACCGAGCAGAGACAATTCAAAAAGGCTAGGGGCATGTGCGTTGTCTCCTTACTGCATGGTGCTACTGGGACATTGAGATGAACCTAGCCGTACTGCTGTGTTCGCAGGTGATCCGGCCAGTTAAAATGTGCAAGACGGTGCATGTTATATGGAAGGATTCATGAAAGACCATTTTCCCTCCATAATCGCCAAATCAACACATCCAGAGGGGAATACGGAGCAGCGTTCAGAACCCTGAATTGCTGAAGCTGGTAAAGAGGTTCATCCCATATATCTGCGCTATAAAATTGCTCGAGCCATCATCTAATGCTCGTGATCCCACTTGGAACCGCAGAGTGCATCATTCTGATTTGACCTGCACCTTGGACTTGTCTATCGATCTGTCAGCGCTTTACTTCTGATTTTCGAAGCTCGAAACACATTCGCAGATTACATACCGAAAGCAAGGTGGTCTTTAATATTCATGGCCTTCTCCTTTGGGTCGGGGTAATACCATGCGGCATCTGTCGCCTCCTTGCCTTCTTTGTATCAGTCGAGAGCATTGATTTGGGTAAGATGGGAAACATACCGTCAACGGTGATATTGTAATAGGAAGCTGTACCCTTCCAACCGCAGACCGCTGTTCTCTTTGCCTTGGATAAGGTTGAGTTTTCTACGGATGAGGGCGGGAACTGACTGCGAGTCAGTGTCGAATTTGCTTGACCTTTCATGATAGACTCTGCTAACGTAGATATTGCCTTCCACAGTCTCCCACTTGTCTGCGTCTGCAATTACTTTTCCATTGAGGGTTGCGGTAGCATGTGGCATCTTTAGAGGCTGATTGATCAAATATATCTCAATCGAAGTCTTGTGGGGTACTGTCTAGGGATTTCAAGCTCTTCGAAAGATGCAATGGAAGAGGGTGACCATTTTTATATTGGCTTTCCATTTAATGGTCATGCAGGGTCTACGTATTCCGTGCAGGCATGATGAGTGATCAAGCACATCCGCCTATCAACCTACATCCGCAATTGGTAATCAGTATATTTACAACTGCCGCACTACAGTACATCAAGAAATGGCTAAATCTATCACCTGAATGATACCTCGCAGTCTTCATCAATATCGGTGGTCCAGTTTCCAGCAGTCAACCGTTCCCCAATACGGAAGTACAAACTAAGGTAGCTGAAGATGCCCGTAATTTGGGCAGCCTAGCAAGTTGTGGACCTCTCCTCCATCAGTGATTCCGACAAAATCTTCCATAAACTATTCATGTCCTCCCCGCCCTGAAGATGCATAGATGCTATCATGTTAGTACGGTGGTTAGTGGGTCTTTTCCACCCCACATTTCAATCAGTTGACAACCGGCTCTAACCGCTAATCCCCGACACCTCGTCAGTAGCCAGTTTTTCTTTCCGGCCATAACAGCTTTTATATAACTCCTTATTCACATATTCTATGTTCTCAAGTCCCTTGTCAAATCTCCTTCGTCGCTGTCCGAATCGTTTGACTTTCTCGGATTCTTTGTGTGAGTGAATCATGGACTCTAACGAGTTTCGCAAAGCTGCGCACTCGGCCATAGACGAGAGTGAGTCCGTCTTCTTCAATATCTAAGGTAAGGAATTTACCGGCATACAGTCATTGATTACTACGACACAATACAAGACCGTCGAGTTGTCTCCAACGTTGCCCCCGGCTACCTTCGTAAACTCCTCCCTTCCGGCCCACCAGAACAAGGAGAGCAATGGGAAGAGATTCAGAAGGATATTGAGTCGAAAATTATGCCCGGCCTAACACACTGGTATGACGGTCCGCAAGGAAGAGTCTTTCCTGTCCGAAGCTGAGAGCGAAAAAGGCAGTCTCCTAATTTCATGGCCTTTTTCCCAGCCTCAGCGACCTATCCTTCAATGCTCGGTGAGCTCTATTCTGCCGCTTTCACGGCTCCTGCTTTCAATTGGCTATGTTCGCCGGCTGTAACTGAATTGGAGACAATTGTCCTCGACTGGCTAGCCCGCCTGCTTAATCTCCCTGAATTCTTTCTGAGCGAAGGCGAAGGAGGAGGCGTCATACAAGGGAGTGCTAGCGAGGCTGTAGTCACGGTCATGGTTGCTGCCAGGGAGAGACACCTCAATGCTGCATGCAAAGGCCTTGAAGGGGAAGAGATGGAAGAAAAGAGGGCCAAAGTCAGAGGACGCCTCGTTGCTCTGGGCAGCGAGCAAAGTCATAGCAGCACCGCGAAAGCGGCCATCATCGCAGGCGTTCGATATAGATCTATACTGACTCGAATGGAAGACGACCTCGCTATGACTGGTAAAGCGCTACAAGCGACGCTAGAGGAGTGCAAGCGGGAAAAGCTGGAGCCTTTCTATCTAACCACCACACTCGGCACAACCGCAACCTGCGCAACCGACCGCTTTTCCGAAATTGCAAATGTGGCTTCCGCCTCCTCTCCGGGCCTATGGATCCATGTTGACGCCGCCTACGCTGGCGCCGCCCTCGTCTGCGAAGAATATCAGCACATCCCCACTTCCTTTTCTGCCTTTGACAGCTTCAATGTGAACATGCACAAGTGGCTCCTTACCGCATTCGATGCGAGCTGCCTGTACGTCAAGCGAAGACGCGAGCTCACTGACGCTTTAAGCATCACGCCGAGTTATTTGAGGAATGAGTTCTCTGATAACGGTCTCGTGACTGATTATCGAGATTGGCAAATTCCGCTTGGACGGCGATTTCGAAGTTTGAAGATATGGTTTGTATTGAGGACATATGGGGTTGCTGGGTTGAAGAACCATATCAGGAACCACATCCAGTTAGGAGAAATGTTCCATGGGCTTGTGAAATCAAGACCGGACCTCTTTAGGGTGCTGGCACCGCCTGCCTTTGCTTTAACGGTATTAACGATTGTGCCCCCAAGACACGGATCGGCACAGCCTGAAACCAACGGTCATCTAACAAACGGTGAGTCTAATGGAGGTGCCAACAGCGAAGCACCAATTGGCGAAACAGAGATTATCAAGTCCTCCGCTACGGACAACCACGCAGACACCCTCACGCAAGAGATCTATGAGCGCATCAACGCGGAAGGCAAGATCTTCCTTACCAGCAGCGTCGTAAAAGGCGTATACGCCATCCGAGTCGTTAGCGCCAATCCCAAGGCTGACGAGAAGCATTTACGAAGAGCGTTTGAGATACTAGTCGGTACTACGGAAGAGGTTCTAGCGGCAAAGGGATGAGATGACCGGTGAAAACTACTGAACTGCTGTTCAGGTTCTATTGGAAAAAGGAGTGGTTTATTCTAAACAGAACGAGCGGGTATTTAACCCCGCTCGGCTGACTAACAAATGTTGAGCCATTTTGTTGAGCTATTTCGCTAGGCTATTATTGCCTCTATCACCGGGCACCGGGCCTTATGGGAACAGTTACGATTAACGCGTTGACGCAAAGACGCTGGTTAACAGCTTACACCAGTTTATATTACAATCTCCCTAGGATTTCATAGATGTATTGAATGAAAAAGGTGGTTCATCTAGATGGTAGAGACACATGTTGCAACCCATCAATGGATGATTGCCATCCATGAATCAGATGTTACTTTCATGAATGTTTAATCGTACATAGGTCTTACATCTTTTACAATTATGACATTAGGCTGTGTACTCTTATCCTTGTCTTCGGCTCTCTTTATTTCAGACTGATAATGAAGATTTGAACTTGATCTCGTCCTGCGATTACGACGTGTGTGGAGTCAGAAGACGACAGTGAGATTGTCACTCAGTCAAAAGTCATAGTAGATTCGAGAGTTGCTTCATGATTTATAACTTTCCTGATTCATCAATATAACATCTGATCCATAGATGAAGGTCTGTATTTGCACCCTATCTAAGGATGGGGAGCTCCATCATTGGTGCATCACATACATAGTACTCCTCTCACATTCCAACGCAACAAGCAACTCAACGCAGCAGTCCGTATCCATTGCTTTACTTCCTTCCAACCCATAGCTATGCAAAAGATATAAATGCATCTCGACCCTCGATTCAACACATGAAGTTTAATTCGAGGGTTTGTAAAGCTGTCATATCGTACATGGGGCTTTTCAGAACCCAGAGAGCATGAGATTTGCCTCACAAAAATATATGAGCAATGGCGCGCTGTCACTCATGGCCGCTACCTAAGGTACTCAGTACTACCGCATACATCCATTCCTGTTCTTACGGCAGATGAGCAACAAATGTTTCATTTTCTTTCTATCCTAATGACTTCCCCAAACCCTCATCGCGTTGCTATGCTTTACATACGTTTCCCTCTCTCTTCCTACTCGATATTTCCGTACATTTCTATATCTGTCCTCACGGTAGGTTCATAGCAAAGACCTTTTCTCCTCCTTTCTCAATAACTTTCTGCATCCTACATACCACCTACGCACGACCTTTCACACACCTCTCATCTCATCTCAACGTCTCCCCACCCCCATTCCCCACCTCCTCCAACCATACGCTCCAATTGAAAACCGCGTTCCCCCATCCTTCCGTCTTCGTTCGTTCTTTTTTCCCCAAAGCCAAATCTCGCTGTCAACCTTTGTATTACCGCTATAAATCATCCATATGAAACAAGCCAACCCCCAAATACCTCCACTGCCACCAAACCCAGTCCCGGCCCCCAAAAATATCCCACCACATCCCCTTCTCCTTCCTCTAATCCATCCACTTCACGCCACCAAAAAACCATGCAACACCCACACCATCTCTCTCACACACACACCCACCCAAAGCACCCGCCATATCGTCCGCGACAGCCACATTGAATAGTTCGCGAAAGAAGAATAAAAGTTGGCAGGATGCTGTGGGTTGCAGGGGGGTGCGTGGGGGAAGAGGGAAGAGGATAGGCAAGCAGTGTATTAGCAAAAAAAAGGGGGGGGAGCGTAAGGACGAGGGTGGTTTGCAGTGAATGGGGGTGGTGGGTACAATGTGGGGGTTTTTTTTTGGTGTGGGGGCTATAAATCAGGGGATAAAATGATGGATTCGCGAGGACGGGTTTTACGGAGCTAATAATTTTCAACTCTCAAGTATCCCCGACTTCAAACCCCAACCTCCAAACAAAAAACCCCCCCAAAATCCAAACGCCTTTTCCCATTTCCCTCAATCTCATAGCCCCCCCATCCAAATCGTCCATCCCTTCTGAGTTCTCCCCCTTACTAGTTTTTTTCTCTCTCTTCCTTCTTTCCACCATCACGCACCAATCTGGCCTTCACCACTTACTGTAAAAAATTCATCGCAACCCTTTTGAACGCTCAGACTTTGTCAAAAACTTGAACTTCGTTGACTTTCTTTCTCGTATTTCTGAAAAGTCAGAGTCAGAAGAAGAGTTAAATTAAAATTCAACGATTTTTCCACCGAGAAGGTCTTGATAGTCGATGAAGGAGAGCTTTAGAGATTTGTGTCAATTAACGTCTCGTGAGTTGAATTCAAAAGCTTGGTACTATATAAATCGGATTAGCTGAGAAGAATTTGTGAACGCTTGATTTGTTTTTGATTTTTTCAAATCTTATACTACTGTATAAAAAGAGCAAGCGTAAGCTTTTGGGGTGCCACGACTTCTTCTTCGGACTCTCGTTCTGTTCTCTGCTGTGGAGGGTTGAAATTGCCCTTGCTTTGCTGTGCTTTACTTTGCTTTACCTTTGCTGTAGGTTTGCTTTGCTTTATACGTGTTGCTTAAGAGAAGTATTATATCAAAAATAAATGGCGTTAAAATCAAGATATAGATGTAGATGAGACGAACAGATTATTACAAGCCAGCCTCAGCAAGCTAGCGATTCCAGCACTCTTCATCTCACCAAGCCAGTCTTACCACCTTACCACCTTGCCACCTCATCCACCTCACCACCTCACCACCTCTATCCTCTCCCCCCCCTTCCAGAAAAGGCAAGGGAGATGTTACCGCAAACATCACCAATGCCAACAGCACCACTCCCTTCATATTATAAACTTGTTTGATCTCAAAGAAACCAGGCGAAGAAAGCTGCGGGAATATTTTATCGGGGGAAACGAAGAATGCGGAAGAAGTGTTTCTTATTTTCGAAAAAGGGAAAAGGGGTGTTTCGGCGCCCGGGGGGCAGATTTTTCTGGGCTGTGTGCTTGCGGGAGTTGGGGGGGGAGGCTATGAGAAGGAAGAAAGGAAGAAAGGAAGAAAGAAAGGGAAAAGGGGTTGGAAGGGGTTGATGGATACTGGGTTAAGACGGCAAGCGGTTCTTCAGGATCGGAAGTAGGGTTGAAACGATGTATGTTACACTAATGATTGAAGTCGGCGAAGGATGGACGTAGGACTTTGCTGTTTTTGATGGGGCGGCAATGGATTTATACGGAAGGGGTATTTGTGATCTCGAAACTGTTGAAACCAGGAGAAGAGAAACGGCGGGGTCTTTTAAAATGGATTTTCGAGGAGCGGTGAGGAAGTAATGCGGTGGCTAGGATACGGAGTTGGGATTGGAATGAGGAAGCTATGAAAAGGAAGAACTATGAAGGGGTTTGATATGGTTTAGTTGATGGATGAGTGGGATGGTGAGGCAATCCGAGACTTTCCTAGCGCCGTGATTGAAGCTCGCTGGGTTTAGCAGGCTTCCATGTTTTGGTTTGCTCTTCCAGGATGGAGTCGTAGAGCCGGTTTGTTCCCTACACCGTAACTCCATTCCGTGTTTTTGGTATATGCTCGACAGTTCTCGAAAGTAATATTATTCAGCCTCAATGCGTGACCTTTGATTGCGTTGTACTATAAGCTTGATGCCAAGTCTATCTTTTATACTCATGCCCCATCTTGGCGTCAGACCGCTCTTGAACTTAAGTCAACCAGTTACCCAACACAGGGTTCGTTCAATGTCCCAGAGAAGCCAATCCGCTTCCGGATCGCTCTGAACAGTGTCATCACACCCAGCACCACCCAATACGGAAGAGAAAGAACCATCCACATTGGGAGAAGAAGAAGCCGTACAAGGTCCCCAACAAGCTTACCATAGCTGAAACGTACTTCCACATACCAAGGCAGTTTTCCCGCTCTGACCGGTTTGATTAGGTTGATTCCGTAGGCTAGTTCATTGGTGGGCAGCGCTATTAAGGAATCGTAGAAGAAGGCGAGTATCGAAATTGTGTTACTTGTGATTCGAGTGTCACCGTGAACGACCTCTCTGTTCGGGCCGGATGAATTGCGTGCAAAGTTCTTCCACTTTTCATTTTTTGATTGCTGCATGGAGGAGTAGATGAAATTGGACACCATTTGTTGGCCGCGTACGAGCATTGAGAATATGCTCCGAAGGTTAAGCGCTATGAAGGTAGTAATGATCAGAACAGTTACAAGGAGTACTGCGAATGATACCAGCGTGGCTTCTTTAGGGAGAACAGTCATGCTGTATATTGACTGTAGATTTGGGCATCGTCAGCTGTAGTTTTCTTCGCTAAAAGGTGGGGCAGTCGTTAAGATACTAAATCTGAAGGCTTACTGCAACAGTTGTTATTGGCAAATATGCCATGGAAAGATATGTCAACATTTGCAATCTTTCTCCTTGCATTACTGCTGTTCGACTCTCAAGTAGAGCAGTAGCGCCCAGCAACTAGATATGTCAACACTCCTTTCCAGTATCGATAGGAAGTTCAATGGCTTACTGCTTCTCTCTGAAGGTCAAAAGTTAGTAGAAGTACTGTAGGATATAGAACAGCTTTTTATTCGGCTCAATGAACGTAAAGAAAAGGCGCAATTGCGCGAGCGAACAAACCATTTCCTTTACTTGTTCTTTGAATGCTTGCACTTCCGCGTGAACGGTGTCTAAGCTTTCCGTCTCCTCCTTTAGTCTATCCATCCAGTACTGTAGTCCGCTTTTCTCGAAATTGTGCGCTCTTCTCTGCAGTTTCGCTAGCTGATTGCTCTCCAAATTGCGGACGAATTTCAGGGTCACTTCGATCGAGCCACAAATTTCATAACATATCTTGATAATCCAGTGATACAGCTTTGAATTGCTAAAGGACTGGTCGTCAAACAAGTGTGCATTCCCCGAAGGCCGGAGCGGTGATTGAACCTTTGTATAATTTTCAGAAAGCCTTCTGTAAAAGTTGACGGGATCAGTCAAACTCACAGCTGACTCGGCAAGTTGCTTCTTGAGTTCTTCAAATATAGTATCAGTATGTTGCCTCTGTGAACTAATGGCGCTGGATATCCCACGAACAAATTGGGTTAGGGGGGTAAGGAACCCCGTTGGGTCCGGAGAAGAACCAGGAACCATTTGCGTTGGACTATTGACTACCAAAACATTCCAAAATGCTTCTGGCTTGGAGAGAAGATCTATCGCTTCCTCTCGGTGCTTTTCTTCCCCTGGAGATACGAGAGTTAGAAGCACAGATGACGATGCTTTATAAAGGCTTCCATTGTGCTCTTGGGCTGCTGTAGTCTGGTCCGGTCCGAAATATCCAAGGAATTCTCTATCGTGTGCCGTGAACTCTTGATCGGAATCTTGCCACGGCTGTAAGAAAAGATGAGGTAGGTGGTAGGACAGTGAAACTCTCTTATAGCATTTCTGAGGGCGAGATAAGCGTCAGTACTGGCTAGAAGACAATCTCTAGAGTTGTGTTTGTATAACTGATGTAATTCCGCTAGACTCAGAGTGCGTGACGTAGACTTGTGGGAGGTCGGGGATAATCCGTAGAAAGCAAAGTAAGACTCACACCGGAGAGTGAGGTCTCTTGTAGATGATGCGGTTCCTTGTAGAGTGCCTTCAATCGCAAATGTCGCTGTATGAAGTGTCGAATGAAGGTAGGATCTTCATCATGCAATCGGATACAGAACGCTTGTACGAGCAGTATTGCAGCTCTTGGTACCTTAGATATATGCTCCTTAGTATACCTTATCAAAGATATTAGCATGCCTAAGCTACTACAATCGAGAGTCACTGGTTATGTCTGTCGGTCATCCTAGGACTAGACGTACACAATTCGGCCATAGGCAGATCTGGGTGTCTTGGTGCTACTTATATGTCGAGGAGCTGCGAGCGTCGTTTTTATTTCCTGTAAGTGATAACAGTTAGGGCATGGCGCCCTCCAACGCTTAGAAGGACCAACATTTATCTCGGGAAGATACCTTTCAGGAGCATGATGCCTGCGAGTTATCCCATTCAGTGTAGACACTTCGTTGACTGCACTATATGTCAAAACATAGCTGGCAGTGTGTAAAAACAATCGAATTAGCCCTTGCTTTGCAGATTTTGCCATGTCCTTGACCTCGTCATTGATAAGCTTCTCATCCCAACTATGAACAGAGCTATAAGTCGAGAGATCTTCAACAATCGAGTCTAGAAAATGCATGACACTGTAGCGACTGTCAAAATCGTAATGTAACTCGAAGTCAGGAAAGGCAGGTAATAATTCTTCTGCCCCCGGATTGGTCGGTGCAGGCTGATCAGTCGCATCCATTTTGAGAATTTCTATGCGAGTAGATCTTTGAATCTAGGATTTCGTTATTATAGAGTTCCTCCAACATTCGCAGCTGATTGAATGGATTGGATGTGGCCTAGATATTCAAACTCAGACTTCTGAGGCGCGCGACCGGGAGTATGTAGCAAAACCAAGCAGGCTGCAGCAGATCAGTTGGTATCGATTAACGGCCGACCCACAAAGTCCTTTGATATACACAGGCTTGCCAGAATGGCCAAGCAAGAACCTCTTAATGCGAACTTGACAATAGGACACTTCAGCCAGCCTTATATTTATATCAGATGTCGCCAAATTCCTCAGCCGACGAACAGTTTTTGCGACCTGCTCACGTAGCCTTGTCGATGACTTTGTTTATGGCACAGCCTCAGTATACATGAGTGATCCAGAAATTGTTCACCAAATGTTTAGCCCCTGACTCCTGCAGTCGCAGACTACCAATAACCAATTCGCCGTATATGATTGGATTGTAAGCCGTTCTGCTGACGACGTACCACATTATTATATGTATTGGTGAATAAGTTAGTTTGTCTCAAAAGGTAGGACATTCTCGCAGGTCAGCCACAATGAAGCCCACGTCGAAGAAGCTGTAGATGATTGGTAGGTATCGAGTGATGAAGGTCTCCAGCCTTGCGGACAATCAGGCTGTGCCCTACCTGCTGCTGCAGCCTGCAGGTGCTAGCTCACACAGCCCTGAATCGATGAGCAGCTCCACTTCACCGCCCTGTATACTGACTATGCGATGCAGTATCTTTATTCGGCAGCTTTGAGAAGATTGACATATTTTCCTAGCGTGATAATCCACCACTGGGGGTTGCTTCTGGGCATTGTACGGTGATGAACTGATGATAGAGACTCGCTGAATACGGACTAGCGCCGATAGATTGCTGCGTTGGGGGGTTTAGCGTTGGTGCCGTGACCTCGAACTTCATCTCAGCCCAAACACCTATCAACGGTATACCACTTCAACCACAATGCACCTCTTCCCCCCAATCCTCCTCACCCTCCTCTCGCTCCTCTCCCCCACCTTCGCCACCACCACCGCCCAACCCCCCCTCAAAACAGCAACCCTCCACCACCTCTCCCCCACCCCCAAACCCCTCGCAACCCTCTCCTTCTCCCCGCAACACCCCCACCTCTCAAAACTCGAATCCTTCACCCCACCCCCCAACTCCACCTCCCTCACCCGCATCGGCGTCCCCCTCGGCTCGAAAAGCTACCGCACAACCCTCACGGCAACATCATCGTTCCACGCGCCCTATGTTGGGAGGTTTAGGATAACGGTTACGCCCGAGGGGGAGGTCTTGGGCGCGAGCTTTCATGCGTCGCTAAGGAACAGGGAGAAAGAGGCGGGAGTGGGGGAGGAGAGGGGAGATTTCGATATGCTGGTCGTGGAGAAGGGGCCGGAGATTGTGGGGCTGGAGCCGGAGAAGAAGGTGGGGGTGCAAGGGAAGGATGGGGAGGAGGTGGAAGAGAAGACGTTTTTGCAGAAGTGAGTTGCTTTTTTTTTTACCCTTTGGGAGGGTTCGGCCTACGGGGGGGGTATGGCTTGGGAATGGTCGGCAAGACGGATAGGGCATAGGGATGTGCTGCGGAGAAGATTGCTAACACATGAGGGATTTCCAGGTACTGGTGGATACTCATCGGCGCGGCCGTGCTGGCTATGGCCGGAAGTGGCGAGAAATAGGAACTCCCACCTTGATGAAATCTTGGAAACCCCCAAAAACCACCGGAGACATTCGGTGAATTTTTCGGATCTGCAGGAAGATTTGAATCATCGGACCACGAATCACTGTACACATAATCCGCCCATACTCCTCCAGCTGACCCCCCCCTTTCCCCGGGAAGCCCCCCCAATCCCATCCCACCCCCACCATTCCCTACATATCCTCGTTCTTTATCCCCTAAAAAAAACCCCCCAAAGAAACCCTTCCCATCCCATCATATACCACGATACCAATCCCTTCCTTCCATCGATTGAACCGCGAGAAACATGAAACCATAAGCCCAGAAATATCCCAAGAACCCATCTAAACACCTCTCTGCATACATACCCCCAGACTTTCATCCCCCCCCCCCTCCCAGTCAATACATAAGATACTGTAGGTACTCATACATCTATCGTTCCCACATAAATATACTTACTTACCTACTCAGAAAACCACACCTACTGATTTCACACCCGGATCCACGATAGCGCTTTTCTTTTTCTTTTCCTTTTTCCCCGGATCCCACGGGCTAGTGCTTGTCGTTTCTACTGTAGCTGGGAGATGTGGGAGAGGTATTGTGGTTGAGTACGTGTCAGAGCATGGGGTATAAGTCATGCATAGAGGCGGGATACACAGGGGGGGACTCGGCCAAAACAAATGAAACTTTTCTGCCTCTCTGCGTGACTTATGATCCTTTCTCTTAGATATATGAAGTATTTGGAAGGATTCGCTGGCTAAGCTAAGCTAGAAAAACCCGCATTTAATTCTAATTTGACTATCTACAGTACATCATCCAGCGAGGATTCTATCCCTCATCTCCCTAAGACCTATGTACAAGCGAATCAAGCCACGTTTTCGCCCATTACCTGCTATTTCGTTCTAGAGAATACTGATGTTCACGGCCGGCCACCCTTCTATCAGTCATTTTTGCCCCCCGAAACCGTACTAGAGGCATCGCTAACATGGGTATCGCTGACGTTGATGGCCAGAAAGCTCTTTGGTAGTTTCACCCTATCAAACATCGAACCATTAGCTACTACTCCCATATTCCAAACATAGGATGCAAGGCATGAACGTACGTGTGGAATTTCGCCCTCAACGTCTCAATAACCTCCTTCCAGTCCTGATGCGCCGTCAGGCTCCTCCTTGGCGCGCACCCAATCGAATGTTTTGAATCGAGCTGCAGGTCCAACGGATCAGAAGTGTGACATCCCGGTGTAATCGTAATGCGGATACTGTATGCAAAGGTGTCTGCATCTTTGTCTTCCGATTCGTAGAGCTCAAAGGTGATGTGTGACAGGTAATCTAGCTCTGGGATGGCGTTTCTCTCGATTTTGGTCTTGATTCCGCCTTCGAGGATGCAGTTGAGTAAGGTATAGATGTGCGATTCTTTGGTAAAGTAGATGAACGACTTTGCATCTTCCGAAGCTTGCACTTCCTCTAGATCGTTTACGATTTCCTTTAACAATGGCAAGGATGTCAAAAGGCCAATTTCTAGCTTTTCACTGTCGCTGATGCCGTACTCCTGCGGACACACAAAGTCGAAAAGGACCTTTGCGTATTTGTACAGCTCACGCAACTTCTCCAATCGAACGTCTGGCTTGGCTTTTGTTTGGCCGATGCCGACAAAGAGCTTGAAGTATGAGTCTTGGGAGTCTTCCTGTGGAACGGTCTGTGGTGACGGAAGATTCACGGCGGATTTCTTTCCAAAGCCCATACGTTGGGCGAGGTTATTGGATGATTTATCGGTTGTCTTCTCGCCACCGTGGCTGCCTTTTCGCTCATACTTACTATGCGGTGGTTTGTTTTCATGAGCGGTAGCTTCATCGTAGGGTTTTCCGTCTGGCTTTACATCCCCTGTACTGTCTTCCTCCAGAATGCTTGCGCTGGGCGTGAAAACCCACTCCAAGAATTGCCGATTGTGTAAGGCATCGAACTTCATAGTATCATAGAGCTCTGAAATTTTGCTCGGGTCGACTTTTTCGGAATCACAAAATTCAGTGAAGAGCTTTTCCCATCTTTCCCTGAAGAGTTCAGGGTCTTCCCCACAGCACCATCGGGCTTGAACAGAAGATACCGCTTGGGCTTGAGCAAGTGCGCCGCCGGACCCTGGAACTGGTGCCGGCGAGCCTTCACTTGACTTGTTGAGAGCGCTTAAGGAAGCTGCTGCGCTATTGCTGAGTTTTTTGAAGTTATGCCTCATGACCTTCCTATGGAAATTCATAAGCTCAACGACATTCTTAACGACGATTGATGGTTCTGGCGTATTAGGAGGCCAGGCGAATTGGGGTGGAGCTTGATGGCCTTCCCTTAGCAAAAGCTTCAACTTCTTTTTGACTTTGTCCATGACGTCCTTGGCCGCGTTGGAATCGTCTAGCAAATCTTTTCGTACTGTGATGGAATCTTCGGCCACTTCTTTCTGATCCAGAAAAGAGGCGGCCCAGATTTGTGCTAGGCTCAATCAACACCGCAAATTCAACGCAACAAGGCCAAAGACAAAGACATACCACTAGTGCTCACTCTCCGCTCGGAGCTCGTGAAGACACGAACATCGTTCAAAGCTTCTTTGTTCATCAATGACATATCATTTCTCATATTTTCTCCAAGATCCTGTGACTGGTAGCGCGCAGCGTGAGTAGGTTCACCACCCCATTTGACAATCAGTTGAAGCTTGTCAAGGATCAGGTCATTTTCCGCGGCAGAGAAACGCGAGAGGGTACTTCCATTGAAAGAGTTACTCCTCGTGTGGGCTAGTGGGGACTCCACTGAGAAGTCTTGTATGCTACCAGAGAGCTCAGGCGCAGCTACTTTAGTTTCGGCAGCGTCCCCACCGCCTCCTTCATGAAGCTTCTGCAGTGCTTCTTCGGGCTTTCTTTTCCGAAACATAGGCTTGATCTGAACTTTTGTCCCCGTCCAGGCACCCTTTCGCGCCAAAGAAATCCGCAGAAGCTGGAGCTTCTCTGGATCCTCGACACCTTGCTTCATTGCTATCTTGACTGCCTCTTGAATACTATTCAAGGCAGCTTCTCCTTTGAGTAGAACTTCTTCTTGGTGGCCTTTTAGCAAATCAACAAAAGGCTGGGTGTGGAAAGTAAACTTGAACTTCTGCTTCGGCGTACGATCTGCATGGCGTACTACAGCCACCATACCCTTCAATTTCCAAGAATGCTTGGACGCAGGCTGGGGAGTAGCTCCCGGGGCCGGATGATCTTCGAGTGGCTCTGCTGCTATATCAGGCCGAGCAGTTGAGACTGCAGGTGGAGGTAGATCTATGATCTCCACGACATTCTTTGCAGGGGTTGCAGAAGGTTCATTTTCAACACTCGGAGGACATGTTACTGGCGTTGTTACTGATGATATATCTGGTGAGCCGGAGCCATGAGAGCGAGAGCCCGAATTATGCCCGGTCAGTCTAGACATGCTAGGCGACTTGATCATAGATTTCAGAGTATTCCGATGGTTGCTGATAGTACTCTTGCGATGCGGTAGACCCTTTTCCGGCGCAACTTCCGCTTGGCTTTCCGTAGGAGGGATGCTTCCATCACGTTTACGCTTCTCCTTAACGAATAGGTCTTTCAAAATGCTGGCACATTTATCATAGTACTCCTTGTTATCTTTTACAAAGCTCCAGCCATTCACATCGATAACGTAGCTCTTCTTACCTGCTCGAAGTAAGTCAAACCCACAAACGCGCTGACCAAAGCCATTCACAATCTTTGTGGCCATCATTGATTCTTCCTTCGCCAGACTAGTAATGTATCTAATCTCTTTCCCATGAGTGTTTCTTCGTACAAGCCCATCGACCACTGGAGATTTTCGGGTCTCGGCATGGCAAAAGTCTGGTCCAACAGTGTAGGCTTTGATGTCTTCGGCGTTTTCGACATGCAAGAACTTCTCATAAAGATAGCTGCTTCCCTCTTCTGTTATAGCTCGTGGCACAATCAGGTCCTTGTCCCATTCTGAGCTTTTGTTTCCTATCTTCCGGAAAAGCTTCCTGCCACCACCACCTTCATGGCTTTTCGGAAAGTAAATTCGAATGTTGTGATCTTCACCACTAATGGGCTTCTCGACAAACGGTTTCTTCAAGGTGGCACCGTCGACAAGTAGGGTGTCGCCATCATCGATAAGTTCCACTTTCTTTGTCAATGGCATTCCACCGCCTGTACCGTTTTCGGGTCCCTCTAGCTTGACTCCGCTGAACCTAAAGACGCGATCTGCAAGCTCGGCCGACTCTAGAGTTGGACCTCCATCGCGGTTGACCTCAATTCGCTTTGGCGTTGGTACCTCCATACTATCCAGAACGCGCAGGCATATCCGCCGGTCCCAGAGAATCTTCTGCATTGGCAGATCGTTAATGCAAAATGGTTTGCGAAGCTTGCTATAAGCAATAGCTTTGTCCAGAGGAAAGCCATCCGAAAAGAATGAAATCAAGAAGTCGCAGATTGGCCAGTTTTCTACCTCCTCATCTAGAATTACCTTATCACCAAACACAACAATGTCAAATTCACTGTTGGACTGAAGACGAGTGAGGATATTACGACTTGCTTTACTACGAGCTTTTACGTCAAGCGCGCATACACCGATTCGTCCTAGAGGGGCGGGTTTTGCTTGTGAACTCCGGTCGCTATTGTTGGGGCTAGCAGTGCTGCTAGGCGCAGTGCTCCCAGTCGACTGCTGTTGCGTTCTACTCCGTGAACGACGTGGCGTTGGCCTTGGTAACGACCCAGGACTCCAAGACTCAAGATGTTTTGCAGCAGCGTTAGAGTTTAAACTTGCATCTTTCGACGTACTCAACGGCAGATGCTGTGATATCAAGTTTGCAGTCACATATACTGGATCCGTTGCCGTAGTTGCAGACGATGAGACTTCTCCCCTAACCGAACCCAGCGGCGGACTTAATGGCACAGTACTCGTGGTAGAGCCATCGAACGCTCCACTTCTCACAGAACCAGCGTTTGAGCTCGTAGCACTTGGTGGGGCACTACTTCCTCCTGCCGGTCCACTATAGATGGCCGAACCCAGAGAATATAACGATGAGAACGACAAACGATTACCTTCGATCTCGGGGTTAGTGCTTGACGAGTGTGGAGGTCTCAAAGATGAGTCTGGAAGAATCAGAGAAGTGTAGGGCTCAGACGCAGGATGCGGTTGTTGGCCAACCACGCTTGGTGTTTTTTCTAGATCGTCCGATCCAACTGGGTCGTTTACAACATTCTTCTCTATCGACCCATCCGTACTTTGGTCCGTCTCTACGCTGTCGGTGCTAGCCATCGCAGCTGAAGGCCTACGCGAAGCAGAGGGTTTGTAGGTTGATGACGGCTTAGTCACAGGTGGGGGCATGGAAATGCTGGCCCTTGCTATATCAGCGTTACTTGTGCCAACGTCTGCAAACCGGCTCTTTCTGTTTGCTGACACTGAAGTGGTAGAAGCAGATAATAACGTGTGAGACTGTGAACGTGGAAGTTGCCCCAGCAGTGGTGGTGCTGCTGTTGAAGAATCTTCCACAATTGGAGGAGATGGAGGATTGGAAGCCGCGGTACTGTGGCATTGCTGTTCAACATGGATGGACCTGACCGGGTCATTCTGGAGAGAAGTTGTGCCTTCCCGGCTGGTCGTTTTCGACAGAGAAGTCATTCTCCGAAATAGTATCAGCCAACGTCTGGCACGTGCTTTCCATTATGGGTTGTCCTCCTGGGGCACCACCAACAACGTGCCATGGCCGAGTGACTGGGCCATGATTGCCTTCCTGCCCAGTAAGTCTTCGGGATAGACCGGGTTGCACGATATCAAGATAGCCTCTAGGTTAGATAGAAAGTATGAGCTGCAGCGTTTTCACTTCACTGTGTCTGAGCGTCATTGTGCGTTGTTAGCGCGTCACTCGCGTAAAATTGCTGTATGGAGAATGTCCAAATTCTCCAGGGACATCGGACATCGGACATCGACGATAAATTGGTTCTTCCACAATAACCCCCCACCATGTCAAAAGATAGCCCCAATGTCTCCGGCGAGAGGGTGGTAGCCAAGCGTCAGAAGCTCAGCAACGGGACCAGCCTCAAACAGCAGAAACCGGCCGCAAGGATATTTGCACCCTTTAGAAGCTTGGGGCTTGTATCTTCCACCACTGTGCCATTCACCTCCCTCCCGCTTGGCAAAACCACCTTCCAGATCACCACCTCTGTGGGGCGATGTCTTCATACCTACGATCTCCGGAAAGGCCTAAATCTAGTCTTCCTCACCAGACCGCAAACACCAGCCAATATCACATCAACAATTGCATGGAAAGACCGTGTATTTGCAGCATGGGGCGGAGAAGCGGCCGGCACCGGGGTGGGGGTTTGGGTATTCAAGAGAGGGAAAAAGGTTGAAGAGCTGGAGATGCCAAAAAACGACCTGGCAGAACCGGTTTCGCAAATAGCGATCTTTGGGTCGTGGATTGTAGGATGTTGCTCGTCTCGAATTGAGGTCTGGAAGTCGGCCAACTACGAACACTACACTACTATAACACCCTCATGCTCGCGGGGTTCAGGCTCCATAAAGGCGCTATCAGGATGTGTCTGCAATATGCCGACGTTTCTGAATAAGATATTCGTGGGCAAAACCGATGGCGGCGTGGAGATGTGGAACATAAGCACTGGAAAGCTCATATATACTATACTTTCGCCAAACTCTTCTTCCGGGCCGGTGACCACACTACAACCTACCCCAGCTCTCTCCATAATAGCGATCGCTCGTTCTGATGGATCAGTCGTTCTCCATGACATTCGCTTAGATCAAGTCATCATTAAATTGAACAATAAGATTCCTCGTACAGCAAATGTGACTTCAATATCGTTCCGGACCGATGGGCTTGGTGCCGGCGAAGACGGCCGCAAACCCGGTATCATGGCTACGGCAGGGACAGATAATGGCGATGTCACTCTGTGGGATTTGAATGGCGGTGGCAGAGTAGTTGGCGTCTTACGAGGAGCGCATAACCCGTCTTCTTCGGCCCGTGGGGGAGTCTCTGGCGGCATCAACAAAGTCGAGTTCTTACCTGGCCAGGATGTTATGATCACAAGTGGATTGGATAATGCTTTGAAATCATGGATCTTTGACGCAACGTCTCTATCAGAAACACCGCGAATATTGCATTCACGTAGTGGCCATGCTGCACCGGTTACAAGGCTTAGCTTCGTGCCTTCCAATTCGGACGGTTCTGGAGCGGGCGGAAAGTGGCTTCTGAGTGCTGGAAGAGACCAGAGTCTTTGGGGCTGGAGTCTTCGAAGAGATGGGCAAAGCACAGAGCTTTCCCAAGGCAATGTTCGGAAGAAAGCGAAGAAGCTTGGTATTCTGGGGAACAGCCCTGATCTAGAAAATTCCACTAGTCTTGAGGACTTGAAAGCGCCTGAGATTACATGCATTTCCTGCTCGCTGAATCGTGATGGAGGCATGGGCGCTTCGACCGGTGGTGGTAGGGTGTGGGCGAACGCTGCCGCAAAAAAAGGTCCAGCAGATGCATCAGAAAGTGGGGCCACAGGCTGGGAGAGCATCGTAACAGGCCACCGTGGGGATAAGTACGCAAGAACATGGTTTTGGGGCAGGAAGAAGGCTGGAAGGTGGGCCTTTGAGACAGGGGATGGGACTGAAGTTACAAGTGTCGCGGTCACCCCTTGTGGCACTTTTGCGGTTGTTGGTTCTGCCGGAGGACATATATCAATGTTCAACCTCCAATCTGGCATTCAACGCCAGCGGTTTCCCTCAGCGTTGACTCCTGCCCAAGCCAAGAAGCTGAAAGCCATGCCATTCGACAACGAATGTGATACGACAACCGGAAACAGAAAATTCGGACCAGGCGAAGGAAAGCATAAAAAAACCATCACAGGACTCATGGTTGACGGCCTTAATCGAACCCTAATCAGCTGCAGCCTCGACGGCAAACTCAAATTTTGGGACTTCCAAACCGGTCATCTCCAATCCGAAATCGACTGGTCTCCCATGACCACCATCACAGCCTCCCAATACCACCGCCCCAGCGATCTCATCGCGCTCAGCTGCGACGATCTCTCTATTCGCGTAATCGATACCGAGACCAAGAAGCTTGTGAGAGAACTCTGGGGCTGCATGGGTCAGATCAGCGATTTCTGCTTTTCGAACGACGGCCGCTGGATCATTGCCGCTTCCATGGACTCCGTGATCCGCATCTGGGACCTTCCAACCGGCCACCTCATCAACGCCGTACGACTTGAAAGCCCATGCACCGCGCTCGCCTTCTCCGACAGCGGCGAATTTCTCGCCACTGCCCATGCAGACGGCGTAGGCATCAATATCTGGAATAATCGGACTCTATTCACACATGTCCCAACACGGCTTATCCGCGAGGACGAGACCATGCCTGTGATAGCACCTACAACATCTGGAGAGAGCGGGCAAGGGCTCATAGAAGCCGCATTTGAAGAAGATAGCTTGGACGAAGAGGAGGACCTTCCGCCAAGTACAACACCCGACCAACTCTCCGCAACCTTGCAAACACTGTCCCTCCTCCCGAAAACCCACTACCAGACCCTCGTCCACCTAGATCTCATCCGCCAACGCAACAAGCCAAAAGAACCCCCGAAAGCCCCCGAAAAAGCCCCCTTCTTCCTTCCCTCCATCGAGGGCCCCGGAAACGCCCAACCAATAAGTCAAGAATCTTCAGCAGAAACTCAAGTCACCAAAGCCGAGCGGTCGCGCATCTCAAAAATGAGTCGCACCGAAAGCACACTCACCACCCTCCTCCACCACGCCTCCCAAACCCAAGATTTCACCCCTTTCCTCTCTCACCTCAAATCCCTCCCCCCCTCCGCCGCAGACATCGAAATCCGCTCCCTCTCCCCTTCTCCCATATCCTCCTTTCAACAGACCCCAAGGGTTTCCGAACTCACCCTCTTCATCCAAGCCCTAACATCCCGCCTCTGCGCCAAACAGGACTACGAACTCGTGCAAGCGTGGATGGCGGTGTTTTTGCGCGTGCATGGGGATGTAATTGCGTCTGTGGATGCGAGGGATGAGGGGTTGCTCGAGGCGTTGAGGGAGTGGAGAGGGGTGCAGGGCAGTGAGGCGGAGAGGTTAGGGGGGTTGATTGGGTTTGTGGGGGGAGTGGGCGGGTGGGTGAGGAGTGGACGGTGATGATGAGGGAGATTGGTGAGCGTGGGGCAGGGGATGGATTTGGATTGGTGGTTTCAGGAAGCCGTTGTCTCGTTATATACCCCAAAAAGTAGCGACGCCATTACTTGTCGCCACGTCCCCCAAAAAACCAAAGATCCTTAAGCTCATCCCAACACGCTAAACAGATTCCCTCCTCCCCCTCGCGCAACCCCCTTCTCTCCCACCTCCTTCCCTCTCACCCCCCTCTTCCTCCCCTTCCTCCCCTTCTGTTCTTCCCACGCCGGCGCTTCAACAGCATCCTCCATCAGCACATCACGCCCATCCTCCTCAGTATTGCCACCAGTCCTACCTCGCAGCATCACCACCACCGTCCGCACAACGATCTCAGCCTCAAACCCCCGCGGAACTTGCGCCGCCAGTTCAAGCCTGGATGCCAACAGCTGGGCCAAGGGGGGCAATGCGCTCAGAACTACCGAGAGATGTTGGACGGGTGCCAGTTCCGTGGATTCGATGCCGGGAGGGATGGCAGCAAGGGTTTGCTCGAGCATACGCAGCGAGTACAGCACCGCCTGTATCTGGGCCGACAGGTGGAGATCTTCCCACATCCAGGTCCCAGCGGCAGCGGTGCCCGTTAGAGCGCGCATGCAGGCGCTTCTGGATGGGGAGGGTTTTCCTGCGTCGGAGCACCAGATGAGGGTTTCGTGGAGGGCGAAAAGCCTCCATGCCATCACGGTGGGTACGTTCGGAGAGATGTTTTTGAGCGCTTGGACTCGGGTTGCGAGCGCGGTCGCGCAGGAGATTAGATGGGGGGTTGAGAGCAGGGGGATGGGCGAGGGGGTGATTCGGGCGCCTTTGCGGGTGTATTCGGAGACTGAGTGGTGGTGGTGGTGGTGTTTGGGGGAGCTTGCTAGAGCGTAGGAGTAGGCGAGGAAGCGTAAGGGGGTTGAGGGTGTCCAGGCGGAGGTTTTTGGGGGAGAGTCGAGGAGCGTGGGGAGGTAGAAGCATAGGTTTTCTTGGGGGTTTGAGGTGGCTTGGAGAAGGAATTCTGAGGTTTGGGGGTCGAGGAATCGTTTGTGAATAGTGGAATAGGTTGGTGGACTGGGTGGGATGCTGGGGCAACTAATCGTTAATGGTTCTGTTTGGTACTGGTCTATAAAAGCCTGTATTTCAGCGGGTTTCGACGCTGGTAATCGTGCAAGCCCGAGAGCTGTGAGGAACGTGAGTGAAGGATCCTCTTTTATCTCGAAAGCCAGCCTTTGGAGATCCTTAAGACCCAGTTGCCGGGCTAGACCTCGCGGTCTGCATACAGCAGCGTCGATCGTGCTGCAAGAATCAGAACTTCCGATCCCTGCCTTCAGCTCTAGGCTGCTGAAGAAAGCAACGGCACCACAATCACCGAGATCGTAGACGAGCAAATCCGAATCGCTGGTCAGGATAGTGGCACCGCTTCCCTCAGCAGCTCTTGCACAATAAGGATCTGCCTCGTCCGGGACAACTTCGGTGATGGCAGCATATTTACTACCGCTAATGGCATCGAGGATAGCCGGGACCATGAAAGGGGGTGCGGGAATGCCTTTCAGGCCGGATGGAAGGGGCCGTGAAGTGTCGAACAAGTCAGAAGCTTTGACCTGATAAGTTCCGCCAGTCGTGCTTGATACTGCAAACCCTTTCGAGTTGACAGCATGGAGGTTGGAAACATCTTGCCGGTTCTTCTCCAGGCGAGAAAGCCGGATACCCCGTTTCCATAATGGGAGATAGCCGTCGAAGTAGATTTTTCCTCTGCAGTTGCGTGTTTAGCTGGCTTGGGTTGGGTGTGCAAGATTCAGGGTTCATACATAATCACATGATGGGCTTGTAGTTCGTCAAGGAAGATAAGGGTGGCCTTGCCTAGTTCATCGTAGGAAGGCACTGCGTCGAGGCTGTTGGGAGAGTCGGGCTTGTGGGCTAGTAGTCTGTAGTAGAGGTAGTAGGCTAGTCCGGGGCCATCGATGATGAGTTTTTCCGGTCCATTCTGGGAGTTGGGATGACTTTTGCAATTAGGTGTGCTACAGCCGAGGACAGTTGGGATGAGATATGGTTGGATGTGAGAGGTGAGGCGTGGGATTCCCATTATTGCACCGTTTTTGTCCAGATATTATCGACTTAGCCATTGCCCCTTTTACTGCCGCGCGTTTTTATTGATGTTCTTTTTCGCTGAGTGCGTTGTCATCAGGATCATTAGGAAGTAAGGGTAGAATTTGTATTTGAATAGCCGTCACGATTGATTGAAATGATAATGCTCCTGGATTATCGTTATCGTCATATACTTATGTGTTATGTTTATGGTATATGAGGCCGACACCGATGTTAGACACAGTAACGCCTGAGCCAGCCATCACACGAGGCCCCGGCTATAACGCCCCAAGCATTCAACAATATCTTTATCATAACTAGATTTTCCGGTCCTACATATTTTCATGGAACATGCTCCTTCTCTCAGTTGGACTACTATCGTGTCCACCGAGACTCTCCTTCTGCGAGTGCCTCTTTCCCTCATCCCCTTCCCCCATTGGCCTTAGGCTGACTTCCCTCAGCTCACTCCTCTCTACTCCGTCCGCAAACGGATCTTCCCTCCGCACCTGCTCATCGTATCTCTGGTCCAGTCCACTTTGACTGCCACCAATGTAAGCCGGACCTTCCCGGCTCCGGCTTCTGCCCCTACCCATTTCCTCAGCACCGTAGTCTGGTAGAACCGTTCCATGTCCTCCGTAGCCGCTTCCAGCATATGAACCTTCTCCGGGGGCGCCTGGTCGCAAACCTAGCTCTTGCTCTTCGTAGTACCCTCCTGGCCCATAAGCATCCGCTTCATTCCCCACCCTTGCGTCCCAGGCCTCATCTGGATCCAACCCTCTCCTGCCACGGCCTCCCAGTGGCCGCTGGTAGCCTCCGCCCGAAGTCGCGTTCTTCAACGAACGAACCTTTGAGCGCACCCAGCCGAGTGGGCCCGAAGATGCAGAAGAGCCCTGTGATCGTCCTCGATTCGAGAAAGGGATATATGATGAGATTAGTGGAGGAGGGAGACCAGCGCGTTGAGCGCGTCGTCGTGCGAGTAAGATGTAAGCGATGATACCTGCGGGGATGATGAGGAGGACGAGGATAAGAAGGAATAGGCCGAAAGGAGACATCTTCTTAGTGTGAGAATCCGAGTTGCGTGTAAGGTTCAGTAAATCGAAGGTTTCTTAGGGCGATGGTCAAACGACCAATTGGCATAGACAGTGAAACGACGGTGCTTAGACAAGGGTTCGTTGCCGAGCGAAGGCCCTTGGTGTAAGTGCTTGACCTTTCATAGTGTATTGAGTTCCATCGCGATACAGACTTCGAATGTGGTTGTTAGATTGAACCGACATGCGCGAATACGAGCACGTGACGAGGGTAATGGTAAGGGTAAGGTACCTAGCTTTAGATAGTACCTAGCGCAGAAATTACAACGCGTTTACTCGCATAAGCGCCGTTATGATGCAGAACATCACATTTAACATGCGATATGACGATATTTATCATCAATGTTGGTGAGTAGGCACTTCGACCCCTAATGTCGCCGTCTCATGTGAGTGAGCCGCTGGTTGAGGGGATCGCTCCTGATGTCCTATACCACGTGAAGCAAGACAATGGCAACCTGGTCCTCCAATCCGAAGGATCCGAAAAGGTATTCCGTGATGGAGATGTGATCGGTGTTGTAACTAAAAAGGTAGCAACGAATGAAGATCGAAATGGAGTGCCTGAGCAGCATTCAATACTACTGTTATCCACCAAGACGGAAAATCCAAGCAGGACCGAATTCACATTTGAATCTTTCCAATTATCGGACGTACCACGGCCAATTCTAGACAAATCAGGCATCTCACTTCCCCCATCTCATCTATTCATCCCGCGAGGGCCTGGCGATGTACCAAATCTGCATGTTGTTATTTCTCCCAGATCAGGAAGAGGCGAGGCCCAGCATTTCTTTGATGTCGTCATTCGAAAAGCGTTCAAGGCTGTGGGTTTGGAGGAGCAAGCTTACCAGACCCATTTAACTGAATCAGAGCGATCTATCACGGACCTCGCTCATATTGTCTTTCTACCTCATGCCAACGATGGTATAGCCCAAACGATCCTCCTTTTGTCGGGCGATGGCGGCATCGTCGACATTGTCAACGTGCTACTCTCGTCTCTGCAGAGCCCTCGCTACAGGAAGCCGGTCATAGGCCTTGTGGTTATGGGTACAGGAAATGCTTTAGCCAACTCTACCGGCCTCAATCGTGGCGCAACGAGGGGTCTTAGCAACTTCCTTCAAGGCACGCCGCGTAGCCTGCCAACGTTCACAGCGAACTTCTCGCCAGGATCTGAATTTCTTTTCAATGAAGGTAGAAGCAGTGAGATTTTGCCTCTATCCGATGCCGGATCTGCTATAGTCTATGGAGCTGTGGTTTGCAGCTGGGCTCTTCATGCCTCTTTAGTTGCCGATAGCGATACCACAGAATATCGGAAACATGGGACCAATCGCTTTCAGATGGCTGCCAAAGAGTTGCTCGCACCATCTGATGGCTCTGAACCGCATATGTACAAGGGCAAAATTACACTTATCACAAAGGATCGAGATGGTCGAGAAACCCACCATGTCCTGGAGCGTCGGGAGCATATGTACATTCTTGCTACCCTAGTCTCAAACTTGGAAGAAAATCTTACGATCTCACCTGGTTCAAAACCATTGGATGGTCAGCTACGCTTGGTTCACTTTGGCGTCGTCTCCAGCGCTGAAGTAATGAGAATATTAGGCCTGGCGTTTCAGGGCGGAAGCCATGTCGAAGATGCAGCTGTTGGTTACGAGAACATTGATGGCTTGAGAATTGACTTTGATGAGAAAGACAGTCGCTGGCGACGAGTCTGTGTGGATGGTAAGATAGTCCGGGTGAACGAAGGTGGGTGGGTAGAGGTTCGGAAGAGCACAAGAGATGTTGTGGATCTTATTGCGGACCTGAGGCGGTGAAATCGAATATCTCTATTACAACAAGGTATGCACTACTCAGCTACAATTTGCCTCGACTATAAACGCTTTCAATAAATGCTTTCCAACTTGGCTACGTTGTTGATGATCTCTCCTAACACTTATTAACGAACTCCACCACTATGGATTCGGTACAGAAGACCTATCTTACTATAAGAGCGGATATCTTTGGAACTTCTACCGCCCTTTATCTTATAGACTTTGATCCCTCAGCGTCTATCACGTTACTCGATCGAACTCCATTCCCCTGCCGTCTTGCTGCATCACTTGATATCAACAAGATTATTTGTTCTCATTACGGCAATGCGTTCTGTGCAGAATTGGCGTCTGAAGCTCAAATTTCTTCGACAGATGGCTATGAGCCCTATTACCACGAGAATTGGGTTAGTCATATTTGAAGATACAGGCCTGGGTCGGGAGATAATCCAGAACTACAAAGACGTGGGTGTGGACATCTTAGCCAAGACGATTACTCCAGAAGCGAGGACAAATTTCAATGGTCTGTACCGGAATTGGGATTATGTTGATGTGAAAGAACTATCACCGCAATTCGCAGAACCTTAGAGGCCGTCATCAATCGCAGTGTTACATATATTGAAGCAACTGTCTCGGCTTTGCTATTCAATGAAAGGGGAGACTGTCTCGGTGTCGCGACGAATAACGGAAAGACATTGATGGCGGACCAAGTCATTCTATCTACGGGCGCCCAAATCGCTGAACTACTTGCTACAAGTTTTACGTACGTATTCCTAGCACTCCCCTAAAACCTTCCACTCCACCGCTTACTTACAATGTCACCACCCATTCAGTCGGCTTCCATCGCATCGTCCAAACCCCCCTCACACTCTCAGACGGTACCCATCTCCCTACAGGCACCCACCTCTGCGTTGCCTCCGCCACTGCCGCCACCGACCCCGCCAACTTTCCCGACCGCCCCACCTCCTTCCACGGCTTCCGCTACTTCGACAAGCGCCGCTCCTCCCCTGGCGAGGCTAACAAGCACCAATTCGCCATGACGGACCGCAACCACCTCCACTTCGGGTACGGCAAGCACGCCTGTCCTGGCCGCTTCTTCGCCAGCTACGAGTTGAAGATGGTGCTAGCGGAGCTGTTGTTGAATTACGAGTTTGGGTATCCCAATGGAAAAGGAAGGCCGGAGAATCTGAACGCAGATGAGTTTTTGTATGCGGATCCGGAAACGGTGTTGGAGACGAGGAAAATTAAGAGGGTAGAATGAAATAGGAGGATACAGGGGTGGGGGAGGTATTGGTGTCGAGTATACACGTCAAGTACATCGTGCCATAAACACTGATTGAGTTTTGTAGAAGATTGATTCCTAAATCTTGCCTAATTTAGCGGCCGTATGATGTCTGGTAGGTATTTCAAACAATTCTCGGCGGCACAACGAGTAATCAATGCATACTCTCT